>Ga0164242_10004000_pt1 | contig 16635 bp, 23 predicted proteins | sample OricomgcompostMG_FD_108783 | JGI IMG/M metagenome (GOLD analysis project Ga0164242, IMG submission 108783) | Miracle-Growth compost microbial communities from Emeryville, California, USA - Original compost - Miracle growth compost (MG) ...
AAGCAACATAGCGACGACAGGGCGGGAAGCGGGGAGTGGAAGGGGACCGTGTGCGAATCTTCGTTTGTTGCGACTGAGCGACAAGCGCCTGCATTCCCGTACCGCATCCCACGGCTACCAGCTACGGCGCTTTGCCCCATACCTAGACGACGACTCTCCATAGCTTCTTTCAGAAACCGATAGACATCCTGCACTCGCGCCGGGCGGATCGCCTGACGAATACTTCTAACAATGGCACACCCTCGACCCGGGCCGGGCCTTTTCCAACAAGCAGAGGTATACCTTCCTTAGTCTCTGCCGTAGCAATGTTCGGCATCTACGAGGGGTCCGTATCTAACTTTCACGTTGCTGCAAAGCCCTTCCTAGACCCCCAGTTCGATATATTCGAGTGGCACACCCACTTCCAGTCATGCGTCCGCTACTTCCTTGACCACGCGCAATACAATGCCCCAGTGCAATCGCTGGCCGCCTTCATGAACATCCGCCTCCCCTTCCAGAAATCGCAGAATCCCGCCCTATCCTCTCGACCGATGGGATCTCCTTCGCCAGGGCCGGGCGCCACGGCCCAATCTTCCCACGCGGCCGGGAAGATGCCGATGGGGCAGGGGCAGCAGCCGGCGCAGATGACACCCATAACGTTTGTGACGTTGCTCCCCTACGTGCGGCGCCTGGTGGCGACGGGATTCGACGCCCCGGCGGTGCTGCACGGCTTCTTCGGCGACGACTGGGTCCAGGGTATCGGCCCGCTGTACGAGCAGGAGCGAAGGAACTTCCTCTTCGCAGCTAAGAGCGACACCTGGGTCCAGGTCAAGATGTCGTACGACATGGATGAAGACCAGATCGTCCCTTTCCTGCGGCCCATGCAGAACGTCTCCGAGAAGGAAATCGTCACCGCCGAGACTAGGTGGAGCGAGTGGCTCGCCTTGCAGGACTGGATGCTGGGGCCTAGGGCGCCCGAAGGAGGCGGTGATGCTGCCACCAGTGGTCCCGGTGGCGAGGCGAGGCGCCGCGATCAAGTCTTCATTAAGTCTGAGGAGTCTTGATGTGTGTCCTTGCGATCAACTTTGTAGCTAGGGGGCCGGCCTGGCTGGTTGGGTACCCCCTTGGAGGTTCTTGCAAGGCAGCTTATACCTTGCGGCGTTTGGGAAAATGACATTGGGATCAGACAGAAGGTAGGGGTGATTTTGTGGGCTTTATTGGGAAGATATGGTGCTTGGAGTCGAGCATGGCATGACAGATTGGACCCTGGATTACCCTAATACACGAGGGGTAGGGGGGGGGGAGGGGTCGCGGATCTATCAATCTATCACTATCACTACGGCGAAGGGATTTGTGTATTTACCTACCCCTTTGTACCAAATTTAACCACCCGATCTTGGGTACCTTGCTGACCAGAACTTTTGGTGACTGCCGTGTAAGTCGACTTCTCGGCAGCATAGCAGCGACGTGCCATAAGGCCAGACCTCATTCTTTCCTTTCCAAATGAAACTTAAACACCACAGGTGCACCTTCGTAATTACTTGGGCAGAGGTACTTATCTACATCTGGTAATTACGAATGTACTAGGTCACTACATGGGATTCTGCCATGGAATTCCCGAAGTCAACAAGGTTCAGGACGACGTCGGGAGGTGAATGGGTCCAAGCTCCTGAGCTGGTGCGACTCCAAGAAATTTAGCCCACTGCATCTCAAACTAATCACCATTCACCCCACCAAACTTCACGTCGCGTCCCGGCGCCGACTTCAATAACCCCCAAACGCTTGCGATTGCGCTCCATGACGAACTAGATATAAACCCCACCGATAGCCTACCCTCGGAAATACACGTATTCTGCATCCTCTAAGCCGATGCGCCAACCATGGACGCCCCATCTCCCGCAGCAGCGCTGTCTGCCGCGGTGGCACAATGGACCAAGTTCCTCACCCGTGCCCTCGTAGATCGATTGGAGACCGACACCTTCGAGGCATACGTGCCACTACTGAATTCTAAACACCCGCTACCGCCCGTACTCATCGCCGGCCTGCTCCTTCGGCCCACGCCAGGCAACCATGACTTCCTCGACCCTCGCGTCTTCCAATACCTCCAGGTCCTCCTCAAGCTGAACTTGGTTGACACAACGTCTGTTCTGAAGGCGCTATACACATATTCGACGTCACAGGCCCGGATACGGCGAGAGAGCGACGCTGCTGCGGCGGATTCGTCGAAACCGAAGCTACTATGGGGAAACTCGTACAGTACCGAAGAAGTCATCTTCTACCGGCTCACCAAGGCCGTCGCGCAAGGCACCGGCATTAGGGCTGCCAAGGACTCTATACAGGTTGTGAGGGTCATGGCGAAGTGGATGGCCTTGTTTACCACGGTGTCAGCCTCGTTTGCGGCTGACGCTATGGGCGAGATATACCCATCTCAACTCAAAGTGGAAATGGAATCTGCCCGGGCCGCCTTTGTCATGCTGTTGCTCGGTGTGTGTGAGAACCAGACCGTCTTGGCTACGCTGAGCCGACCGGCCGCTAAAGGTATGGCTATGTGAAAGTGTTGAGGATATCCTCCCCCCCCCTCCCCGGGAGGACGTGTCGTTGCTTACGGGTGTGCTTCAGGTGCTCGCAAGGAGCTCTCGGAGAACCTCGCCAACTTCATATCGACAATCGCGCACAACTCGTCAGAGATTGCACAACGCTTGGAAAACTTCCGATCGCACACTCTGGCTAGCTTCGAACCCGTCGATAAGAAGAAGGAGGCCGAAGACGCCCAGATGCTGGACGTCTACGACCAGACCCTCGGGCTGGAAAGGTTCCCGGTTCAGGAGTTGCCGATCCAGAACTCCCGTGCTGGATTGTATATTTACCTGAACGCTTCTGTCAGTCTACCTAAATCTAGGGGATCTCGAGAGGCTCTGCTGATCGTCGGTAGCTTGTCGGCCGTCCACTATTAGACGATATCGCCGTCTTCACTTACTTAAACAGCCGATATGGGGTAGGTTTTGAGCCGTGTAGCCACAACTCGGACACCACTTTCTAACAGAAACTAGGGCGATCTCCAATCGACTGCCATAGACCTAATCCTCGCCTCGTTTGATGTGCTGGCTAACGCAGTCTTCCGTAACAACGAGGGCGCAAAGTCTGGGTTATTACTAAGGTCTTTTCTCATAAACAAGGTCCCACTCCTTCTCGCGTCGCTTTCGAGCTCACCGTACGCTTTGAATTCTTCATTCCCGCAGTACAACTCCGGATTCTGCATCACGCAAGCCCTCAACCGAGTTGACACCAGCGTCTTCCCCACGATGTCCAACATGTTCGACGTGTCTAATAACCACAACGCATTTACCGAAACCGTCCGCCAGGAGTTCTGTTTTGCATGTCTTCTCCACGGCTTGATTTCCAAAGAAGCCACGGACGAGCTTCTAGGGGAAATCACCTTTCAGGACCTACCCGCTGGGGGCCGCTATGTGAAGGATAACCTAGTCCAGCAGTGTCTGGCAGACCCCGAAAGGTTGCAGAAGCTGATCGTGGAACTCGAAGGCATGGACGGCAATGCGGGCGCGGCGTGCCAGGCCTTGGCGGAAGTGAGTTTCGCCATCCCCATCCCAGCCAAACACCCCCAGACTAATCTTTGTCGCCAAAAGGTAATGGGTCAGCTGTGCCGAAATAAGGAGACCATGGCTCTGAAGCAATTGTGCAGCCAACTGGCTAGGAAGCCTCTCTATCTAGACGTGATGCTCCTCTTTAACAAAGCGGAGACGATACTCCAACCCCTTTGCGAGCTCCTAGATAATTGGAGGTATGACGACGACCAGGGAGAGTACCAGCCCGTTTACGAAGAGTTCGGGTCCATACTATTACTCGTTCTGGCATTCGCGTACCGATACGGCCTCTCGCCAGCGGACCTGAAGATCAGTTCCGCCGACTCTTTCGTGGCGAAGCTGTTGACCCAAGGCCAGCTAGCCAGGCCGTTGGAAGAACTTAGCGAGCAAGAGAGTGCGCACATTGGCGGTTGGGTGAGCGGGCTCTTCGATTCTGAGGCGGGCGGGCTAGGAGACGAGTTGATGTCTTCCTGCCCGCCCCAGGACTTCTACCTCCTCATCCCCACATTATTCCAACAGATCGTCTTAGCATTCAGCGTCGGTCGACTTACCGAAGAGATGCTTAAGGGCGGCCTCGAGTGTAAGTGATTTTTGACGTGGCACCATGGCTAGTTGGCTGGAGCTAACACGGAGGCTAGATCTCGTCGACACTTTCTTATTGCCATCATTAGTGCCGGCAATTCTCTACCTGTGCAATCACATTTGGGCGGATAGGACCCAAGACCAAAAGGCAATTATCAGGATATTCCAGCTAGTGCTACTTCCAAAGTCGATATCTAACGAAGCGTCGACCATGCTATCCTCGGTACTTAATATAGTTGCGCAGCCACTAGAGCATGCCCTGCGCTCCTACCAGCGACAGGACCCAAAAAGTCAGGACGTCGAGCCTCTCCTTCGGGCGCTCAAAGCAAATATCCCGCTTTCGCGAAGGACCGGCAATGCTGACCCCATCGAATTCGAATCGTGGACTAGCACCAACGGCGGTGGCTTGGCTGCCGCCATCCGCCATACCATCCAGGGGCTGATTCAATGGAGCCAAAGCTCGGTCCTCAACGGGATGCCCAGCCCATATACTCACCGCCAGGTCATCATGGCGCTTAAGCTACTTGGAGCGAAGCGTCTGCTCGCCACAATTCTCGACGAACTTAGACAGCAGACAGACTCAGGGAACGGCAGTGTGGCATACGACGTCGCCACGGCACTCGTATGCGCCCCGGATCCGACCAACGACCCCAACCCACTCCAGCCCCCGCCGATGCCCGCCCTGGACGAATCAGGCAACGTACCCGCTCTCCGGCAGCGCCGCACCACGCTCCGACAGGCCCTGAAGCGCGAGGCCGAGGAGTGGAAGAAGATCCAGAAGTCGGACCCCGTCATGGCCGAGACGGCGGTGCGTCTGTACCGCCGCGTCGAGGCCCAGATGGTCGTGCCGCAGGAGCCGATGCTCCAGCCCGTCGAGCTCACGCTCGACGACGACGCCTTCGCGGCGGCTGCGGCGGCCGCGGCGGCGACGGACGGCGATGACGCCTTGCAGCTGGACACGTCGGTCGACCTTGGCCTCGGGGCGGATGGCGGGTTGGGCCTGGGCTCCGCGACGCTCTCCGGTGGGGGCGGTGGGATGGGCGGGCTCGACGACCAGGATATCTTTGGGGATTTGACGGGCGGGTCGGACTTTAACTTGGACAACCTAGATAGCTGGTCGGACATGAATCTGGCCTAGTACTTTCACGAACTTGAACGCTAGCTTCCATGGGAGTGTGGTAGTGGTTGGAGCAAGGGAGTTGGAGAAAACGAATCCCTGCATTGATTGACTTTGCATGGATACCTGCGACGGAGGGTATACCTCGTTTATTCGGTTTGGTGGGGGGCTCGAGGTATTGGAGTGGTATGGAAACTTTTCTGGAGGCGAACAAAACAGCGATGAGTTCAGGGGCCGCAACCCAGCTATCAACCACATGGTGTTTACGGGGTTGGAATGCCAGAGTTTTTTCCCCCAGTGTATTATCCGGCTTTACCTGCAACGAATGCAACGTCTAGATGCACGTTTGATGTGGTGCAGATTGTCTTGCACGCCAACACAGGCGATTGGGCGAAGGAGGGAGCTGAGGCGGCCAGTAGGCAGGGGCTGAGAAGGCTAGCGAAATCAAGCTCTTTAAACCCCATGCGACCTTGGGGCCAAGCCTGCGCCATGAGAAGCTTGTTCTGATAATCATTGGAATCAACGCCCATCGTCGTTCGCAAGCCGAAATCGTCTCGGGGTCACCGTCCTTGCGGTATGTTTACAAATCGTCATTTATCTACGTTTGTGTGTAATATAGATTGGCCTCGGCTTGGCGTTTGCGTCCAACCCTGGTCTCGCGTACCCAACTGCCGTTCCTGTCTCGGGTTGACGTTCCACCACCAACGGTTCACAATTCTGCACCTCGTGTTCCTCCAGATGGGCTCGTGGTGACCGGGATTCCCGCACCTTGGCGGAAAGCTGAGCTGTGATAACTCCATCTGGGATTGACTAGACTTGAGCTAGGAATTCTGGGGTCGTACAAGTCGACAGCCTGCTTTAGTTTGGCTATCTTCATGCGAATAGTCTCCCAAGCCATGTTAGTAGCCCTGCAGCCTTCCCCGACGTGGCACACCGGGTACACCAATGACTGTCGATGGCCTTCTCAGTTAATCTCTGTAGCTGAACGCCTCATTCAGGCTCATAATGGCAACGATCCCCGCGGTCCCCCGCGAAGTCGGGACTCCTCGTCCCTCTGCTTCGTGAGTTCCTCCAAAGCCCTCCTCCCACCACCTCCGTTCAGCCCCGCCAGTCTGGTTCAACGCCGAGCCTTTCGCCAAACTATATATACACACACGGCTTGGCCATCGATACGGACCTACGGCTATGAACCGCGTCCTCGGCATCGCGGCGTTTGGCTGCGTCCTCACCGGCGTGGAATGCAGGAGATGGGCGCAGGCCCACGAAACGTTCGGCGTCATGCCACTGCTGGGCCAGAGCCCGATGCCGACTGGGGCACCTCGCTTGGAGGAAGGGCTTCTTGTGGAGCGGGCGGCGTATCAGCGCACTTGTGCCTACGTCGAGGGCAGCGCAGGTCAGTTTGCAGGTCAGGTTGTTGTGCCCTCGAAGGGTGTCTCTAACCCTCTTATCAAGATCAACCGCTTTACTGTGCATCCACTGCCCGGTGTGTTTTCGCCTATGATAATTCCTATGTTGGGTGCTGCGATCAGACTGCGACTGATTGCACTGTCTGGACAACATGCTACGCTATGTCACAGTCGGCCAAGTTCACGACCGACAATGGCCGCACCCTTTGGTGGTAAGTGTTCCCCAGGATTAACGACTTGGTGGCTTGCAGAACGTCTAATATTATGGCAGCGGCCAGTCCGCATATCCAAACTGCGTACGGCATGTCTACGGAGAAAAGGGCCTTTCGGGCTCTGTCCTCTGGGGCTGCGCCGTTGCACAGGCAACTGACACGATTTACTACAGTCCAACCGACACTCCGACTGCCACTCCGACGAACACAAGTGCGAAGGATAAGAGCGGTTCTAAATTCCCTATCGGCCCTGTTGTCGGAGGTGTTGTCGGCGGCGTCGTTCTCATCGGCCTGCTCGGCCTCGGTGCATTCTTGCTCATCCGCTCCAGGAAGAAGAGGAATAAAGCCACCAACCCCCCGCCCAACGCGTCTGGCGCGGGTGCGTACAGCCAGCAGCCGCACCCAAATGCACCTCACAGCCAGGACCCGAACGGCTATGCTTTTGCTGCCGAGCTGCCTGTGACGGGAGGCGATGGGCAGGTTCGCGAGCTTTCCGGTTGAAGCGAATGAAGGATGCTTGTTGCGAATACAATACCACTGTTAACAGCCCGATTATGTTGTGTATTACAACTTGAGATTGGACATGTCGCTTTTGTCGAAGCACTGTTTTTCATATGGCCGATCTAGACGATAGACACATCGGATGGTTTTTTTACCCAGGTCTAAGTACTGGAACCTGGTTTTTTTTTCATCTGTCGGCATTGGCGCCTCCTTATCATTACCGTGGGAGATATCAAGGGCATAGGTATTGGGACAAGGAAGTAATTTGGCGTAGGGTGAACCATCACAATCTCCGGTACATTTCATCTAGTTTACCGGCGTGTAATAAGACAATTAGTATTATGACAGCCTCCCCGTGGGTGTTGCTGGAGGTGGAGCTCAGAGCCTACTTCTCCCGGGTCTCCATTTTGCATACGGGTGCTCGTCTGAGGTCGGAATGAGATGATCAACCGCGAGGGTGTTTAGCAGGCCTGGGTGAACCTGGTCGAGACTCGTCACTCCGCACATCCTCATCGTTGTCTCCAGCTCATCGTTGAGAACTATTCGCACGACAAGCGGTTAGCAAAGCTCGGAAGCAAATCCCAGCAAACGGTTGGTAAGCCAGGCCCTTCGGGCAACAACTCACTCTCGACATATCTCTTCACCCCATCCTCCCCATAATTCAACCCATACAGCGCTCCCCTTCCAATGCCCACCGCCTTAGCGCCCAGACATAGCGCCTTGAACACATCCGTGCCCCTCATGATGCCACCATCCACGAACACCTCCATCCGATCAAATACCTCGGGGCAGCACCTCTGCAACTCCAGTAAGACCAAGATCGTCGCCGGCGCCGTATCGAGGCTCCTCCCCCCGTGGTTCGACACAACAATGGCGTCAACCCCCGCCGCCGCAGCCAGCCGCGCGTCCGCCGCCGTCTGCACCCCCTTAAGCACAATCGGCGTCCCCGGCGCGAGGTGCGCCCGCAGCCAGTCGACATCCCGCCACGTCACGCCGGCATCGATGTAGCCGCCCATGACGCGGCCGAGCGCACCTCCCTTGGCGTCGCCGCGCGCCGCCGCGCCGGTCATGGGGCTGCTGACGGCGCCGCCGGCGTCGGCGGCGAGGCGCTCGTCGGCCTCGCGCTTGCCGGGGACGGGGGCGTCGACGGTCAGGAAGAGGCCCGATATGCCGAGCTGGGAGGCCCCGCGGAGGAGGGCCTCGGACTTGGCGCGGTTCTTGTCGACGTAGAGCTGGAAGAAGACGGGGACGGGGGGTTCGTCGCCGCCCGCCGTCGGCGGCCGGCGGGAGCGGATGGCCGAGATGATCTCCTCGAGCGGGAAGCTGGCGCTGGTGGAGACGACTTGAGCTGTGCCAAGGACGCTGCACGCGCGGCCGAGCTCCTTCTCGCCCTCGGGGTGGACAGTCTTGCCGAGGGAAGTGGGCGAGAGGAAGATTGGGGTTCGCAGCGGGTGGCCGAGCATGGTGGTGGAGATGGAGACGGAACGGACATCCTGCAGGATACGGGGTCGCAGGCCGATGAGGGAGTAGGCTTCTGAGTTGCGTCGGTAGGTGTGCAGATCTGTTGCCGCTGAAGTTACAAAGGCACGGGTCTTGGGTGGGAAGGTCGCACGGGCTGCGGCAGCGAAGTCATGGGCTGAGATGAGCGTGTTCAGGGGTGGTTTGGCATTGTGATCTAGCTTGGCCTGAGAGTTTGGCCGGCCCCGGGCGGCGGTTGATGCAGATGCCGGTACCGGCGTGGAGTCTGCCCAGGAGGTAGGTACTGTGGAGGGATTGAGTGGCCCCATGTGTTTCGATAATGGGATGGTGGTTTTGATGAGAGACAGCGAATGCACGGCAGTGTATGCGGCCGTGGCATCCCGGCCGGCGTAACGGAGGAGGATATCTAGACCGCCGGGGTGCTCCGGCGCAAAGTCCGTCAGATCATAGACAGTTCCATCAACGACGGTCCAAAGATCCTCGGCCGTCTTATGGCTAGAGACCTGTTGCGCCGATAAAAGTGGTAACATCGTCACTTCAGGAGCAATCCAACCCTGTTAAGAATTCAAAAATGGCCTGGAAGAGAGAGTAAGGAAACGTAAACAAGAATTCTCTAGTGGCCACTTGTACACTTGCCATGTGGGTAGCATTTCCACCGGTAGAGGTTCCATGGTATCCTTCCCGGTCCTGGTTGCCGGGGGTTCGGTGGAACACCGGCCGAGTTGAATCGACGGCCGCCATTAGCGCAAGTCGGGGCGGGGTGCCGCGGCTTCGTCTCCCTCGCCAGGAGACTAGTAGAAAATCACGTCTAAACCCCTCTTGTTCAACTGTGTCAATTCGGCCGCTCTATGTCGCTAGAGCTTTCTGGATTAGTGTTTTGGCCCTCTCGCTTAGATTCATCTGCAGCGCCAGCTCTTGCCCCTTTGAGCTCATTTTTACCCACGTCTTCCTCAAGATACCTACGATCTTCTCCTCGTCGATCTCCGGCCTCTTCTCAAACTCGTCGAACTGATCATCTAGAAACACCAAGCAGGCAACATCCTCGAGAACCTGGGTCTCCTCGTCATTGCTCAGGTTTTCCTTCCGGATCAGAGCTGCGGTCCTCTCGACAACGTCTTGCGAGAGGGGTGGGGTTATAGCTGGCGACGAAAGGAGCTCAGTTACTTGAGAAGCCGCTTGAGCTTTGAGCTTGGCCCGCCAGGTGAGGTACCCTGGTCGGCCCATCGGGTAGGTACTCCTTGGGACTTCCCATCTGATGCGCCGCGATGGGCTGTCAACAGAAATCCCGACCATTGAGAGGGACATGAGACCAACCGTCTGAAATGCTGGGCTCGGCAAGCTAGTTGCAAAGCCGGTGAGGCATCTGGGCTGCGTAGTGCAAGCCAGCGCGTCATTTTCTGGGCGTAGTGCAATTCATACGGCACAGTCGACGACCCGTCTGGTGACGGGATAGTCTTGGGGTCATTCGCATGAGCTTCGTCAATGAGTCTAATGGCGGTAACATAGTTTCCCGCGAGCGACGCCGGTGACTCTCCCATATTGTACGAGTATCGATGTCCTTCTCAAAATCTTGATAGTGCGTTGGCTGGTGGAAGAGTCCAGCCCCGTCTCCCTCTATCTTTTCCTTGATAGCCGACGGAGGGATGACTCAGCATGTTTGCCTTCACCTCAATTGGCCAGCGAGGTTCCACCGCCCCTGCGCATGAGGCTCTGCAAGCTTAACGTCATCATTGATGGGGAAAAGGGGAAAGAGAGGTTATGAGACTTCTGGTATCCCTCCGGAGGGCCATCGGTCACCCTATCTCATAACCCCTTTTTCTCTCTTCATTTTCCCTATTTCCCTAGTCGTACTTGACTCACCCATGGGAGAGTCGAGAGTCGCGGTCGACGCAGGAGGATGCTTGCTAGGAGGTGTCGTGAATGGCGAGTTGCCGAAGACAACTGTTGTATCTGCATGTTATCTTGCCCCCATGATGGCTTTCAATATCTGCCTAGCCTAGATGTGATGGCGAGCAGCTCTGATGTCCTCCGTAAGGGAGTTTAAGTGTATGGAGGCAACTCAACGGAAGTAGAAGCAGCGCTTGACAAGCCCGTTCTCGAGAAGTCACCTATCTTAATAAAAATGTGCGAGGATGGTGTTAGGCAATTCTTCTGGTAGGATGGAGGGAGATAGCCATGACCTGGTCTAGGGTCACCCCTACTCTGCCTGAAAGATGCGCTTTCTTAGAACCAATGGGTAGATGTACTGTGCCGTTCTTTGAGTTTGGGGCATCGAGTCACGGGCAATGCAAGGCTATGACTAGAATTTCACGATAACAACCCTCGAGCTCAGCCAAGGGGATGCTCATATCTACAGATGAGGTGACTTGCATTCAACACCTCCCGGAGCCCGGAGACCGAGCGTCCAAACCTCTATGTGGACGGATCTCCTTCAACGACTCACCTTCTACCCTACCAAATTATGGTCCATTGCTTTCCTCTCCTAACCCTACAAATTCAACTTCGCTCTGCCTCACCAAATTTCCCAGGACATGCTACCATTTATACAACACTCCGCCGGCTACTACCCAAATCATCGGGATGAAAGGCAACGTTTCCGCCGAGGCGGATCCAGCTGAAAAGCTCACCGTCTCACTGACTAACTGGTTGGTTGGCGGTGACATTATTATCCCCAAGTCCAAGGGTTGGGCGAAGACGAAAGCTAGAACCGCACTTACGTCCCAAAGTCGCACCGGCGGTGCCCCTAAAATCTCCACGAGGCCCAAGAAATCCATCAGCCACCTCGAGGGTGAATCCTCCAGCCTATCAAGCGAGACCGACAGCAGCGATTCAAGCGATCCCCCGCCGAAGACAGCCAATAGAAAGTCGAAGAAGTCGAAATCGAAGTCGAAGTCGAAGTCGAAGTCGAAGTCGAAGATGAAGGTGAAGATGAAGGTGAAGATGAAGGTGAAGATGAAGGTGAAGATGAAGGTGAAGGAGAAGGCGAAGGAAACCATGCCCGTCTCTGAGGACGATTCTCGGCCCACATCAGGAGATGAATCACGCGACGATGGAGACGCTACGGGTGATGAAACTCCCTCTAGTATACATTGGACTCCTTCTCAGGATGCGCTTATCCTCTCGATGAGAGAAGGTGGAGAGTCGTGGGCCAGTATTGGTGACACGATCTCCTTTGCTGCGGAGGAAGTCGAGAAGCGATGGGAAGAGCTTTCTGGTCAGATATCCACCGCGCAATCCGCGACCGACGTGGAAATCGAGCAACCCGAGGCCGAGACGGAGAAATCTAAGAGTAATGGCAGCAAGGCTAAAGATAAGGGCAAAGGAAAACGGGGAAACAAGGACAAGGCAAACGGACAAGGAACTACTAATAAGGAAATACCTCCCGCTGATGCCACCTCTGGTTCCGACGCCGCCCTCGAGGCCGCTGCCGAGTATGCCAGCCAACTACTCCAGAGAGGAGAAGTGTCTGCGGCCCTCCTCGGGCGGCTGTACGAGAACAAGTTTGCCAACAAAATCCAACCCGACGATCATTTCTCCTGCGTCGACTGCAGGGTCCTCGGCCTCCTTAGTTCGAAGCGCAAGGTAGATCGCTGGTTGGACCTGCAGTCTGATTTCTTCAACGCGACGGGCAGAATGGTACCTGTGGAGTTGTTGAAGCACAAGATAGAACAGGCGAAGGGAGACAGGGGTACGAAGGGGTGAAAGATAGGCGCTCCGGACAAAGAAGGTGTCCGTTAGGACGAGATAACGGGAGAATTAGTGAAAGGTCGTCGCTCATTGTATTTTGTCGCTTAGCTCTTAGCAACAGAAGGGATTCTGTACACAATCTTTGTAGTTTGGTGGATCACCACAACCAGAGTGTTTGGGGCTCGGTCGTAAGCTCACAGCTTAGGTATCAAGAATGGAAACTACTCACCTCCTTACTGTTTTTATCAGCAAATACTAGCCCCCTTTCCCAGGTCTAATTTCAGTAGATCAAAGCCGCTATATTGTCCCGTGGCCCATTGTGGGCTTTTAAATGCACTGAATGTCCTCCGAACAGGTCTTATGAGTATCGTACGAGTCTTCCTCTGGCCTCGAGGCTGGCAACTATAAATATCTTCATCCTGCCCAACCTAGAGGAAATCCCCGTACCCTAACTCTCCAGACTCTAACTCTCCTACCCATTAACACCAGAACCCTCATCAAATCCGTCCTGCTCGCAAGTTATCTAAAGAAGCCACGTACAAGCACAACAAAGCCTCCCAACACCAACACCATGACCGACCACGCCAATAAGAACACCAAAGGTGCTTCCAATACCTCCGGCACTTCCGGCAAGTCCGACAAGACCTCCATGTCGGCAAAATACTGTGACCACTACCACACTCACGGTTGCACCAAAATTGTGGCGGCCAACGTGAAGTTGTGCGACGACTGCAAGAAGGGCAACTGTTGAGTAGCCGCAGGAGCAAACTGCAGGATGAGGTACTTGTTTCGATGGGCGCACTTGCCTAGGTACTTTGGACTGAGTGGTATCTCCGCATTGCTGCGGGAAGGGCCACCACATGCACTCAGGTGGCGTGGGTATCTAAGAAGAAGTGGCAATCCTGGTGAATTGCCGACGCCGGCGTTGTAAGTATGGCTAGATCTTGAATGGCTGGAGCAAAGCATACCGTGTCAACACCGAAATACCCCTTTTTTGGAGGGGTATGCTCTTGAAATCCCATTCCTTGGCCATCCCACATGCTTACTTCCTACTCACATAAGTGATGGCTCTTTACTTGTTTAGTTTTCGTCTTAGTGATGCACAAACAGTGACTGCCGACTTTTGAAATTCTAGGGGTGGCTATTGCCGAATGTAAACACATCTAGCTTCTCATGGGCGAGATGGCGTAGATAGGGGAAGGTGCATTCCTACCACAGGAGCCAACTTCAAAACAGCACGAAGCTCGCTGCCTACTACCTGAAATATCCCTCCTTTGCACACCTACCACGATCATCTGAACAAAGCATTTCTATTATTGGAGTGGCACCCGCGGCATCTCTACCAGGCGGACATACCGGCCAAGTCTATCAACTACCAATCGTTTACAGTTGCTACAATGGAGGGAACAACCCCGGGGGACGACGACGGAAAAGGCGCTGCCGGCGGCCAAGACAAGACTGAGCCGCAGGGCACTGTGTCTTCCCTGAGCGACTACGGGAGCCAAGACAACCCTGGCCGGCCCGAGGATGTTTCTGTTGAGAGCAAAGTCGAACAACACGATATCGGGGCGCAAGACACCATTCCTTTCCCAGAGCTGAAGGATACTAGGGAAGCCCACGACGATGGCGTGTATTCCATGAGGAGTGCCGAGAAGCGCGGTCCCGTGCATAGCAAGGTGGAAAACCAAGACATGCGGATGCATGGCGCCCTGCAGGACCACTTGGAGGAAGACGAGGACATGGAGATCCCCAAACCGGCGGACTTTAACCTAAGGCCTCACGTCTCGGGTTATAGTGTTCAAAGATGGGCTGAGGAGAAAGATCCTGACAACCTGGAGGACAACGCTAAATGGGTTGCCGCTCCCAAGACACCCCCGCTCGACCTGGAGCCTCTGGAACTCCCGGAACCCCACCGCCGCCGACTAACCTCTTCTAAGCCAAAGGACCATCTCGGGTTACCACCCGACGAGGGGAACCCCAAGCCACTACGCAGCCGTGTGCTAAGTGATTCTCACGGAAGGGAAATTAGCACCGAGGGTTCCATCAACAGCGCTCTCTCAAGGGGCCGCCGAGCAAGAAGAAACGACTCCCCCAATTCCGTCGTGGAAGATTTCTCCGAAATGCCCTTTGATGATGTACCACACCTACCCACGTCGGAGCAGCGCCGCCAGGTTCGGGGCGCGATATGCGTCACCTGCCAAGCTCACCGGTCGGTGCGCGTGAGCCGGCGTGAGGACGGCACGGTGTAGTACCCGCCGTGCCCTTGCCACCCTGGCAACACCATCGACATGGACGCAACAATGAATGAGTACGGCGAGGTTGTGGGCTTCGGCAGGTCCTACACCACCAACTTTACCGGCCTTGCCGGCTTGTTATCCTGGCTCGGATTCTACCTATCACGTGCCGCTACAAGCCCAGAATTCAACGTACTAGACTTCGGGGTTTATCTAGAAGTGCTAGCAGAGAAGTTTCCACTTGTTCCTGAAGGCGAAGATCTAAGGATTGAGAATCCAGCACTGGAGCCGAGTCTAGACATCCTATGGTCACTTCCGAAAGGAAGACCGGGCCCGGCGCCAACTCCCTCCCCCGAACCATCCCAGCCATCCCAACTAACCGAATCATCTCTAGAACAACCCTCAGGACCATTTCCGGCCCAGGAACCAGTTTCAACACGGGATGCAACTACGGACCCAGAGCCGGGCCCATCCCAGGGCGCATTTCCGAAGCCAGAAACTCCAGCGAGACCCCGAACACCAATCTTATCTCAACGGTTGAGACGTATCACAACCACAATCCCAGGACGGAACCCATCCCCAGAGCGATATCCATCCCCGAAATATCCAGCCCGGTCCCCAGCTCCGTTGGAATATCCAAAGCTTCTGGACACGGACAATCCATCTCCAGGTCCGTCTCGTAATCCACCTTTGGGGCAATATCCAAAGCTACCCTCGGTCGAATATTCAAAGCTGCCAGCCACAGAAGATCCAAATTTACCAGCCATGAAAACCTCATCCTCGGATCCACATCTAAACCCAGCTCTGGTGGAACATCCAAAGCTGTCCTCGGTGGAATATCCAAAGCCAGCGTCGGTTTCATCCTCGGAGCCGCCATTCCTGAAGGCCACATCCCGGAGAGCTCGATCCCCGGGAAAGCCATCCCCAGAACTGTCTCAGGGCCTAACGTCGGACTCACGTCCCGGCTTGGTACTGGACTCGGCGGGTCACCTTCAAAATGCTTCGGTGGGGGAGAAGGCAGTGGAGGTTGCAAGCGCGGTCAGGGGAGAGAATGTAGCCCGGGTGGATGACACAGCCAAGTTTGAGAACCCGATCAAGGCTCAAGACGCGACCCAGGATGAGATCTCGGCCGTCCGTGGGAGTGTAGCCGTCGGGGATAACGCGCCCAAGGGAGAAAATGCAGCCAAGGGAGAGAGGTCATCTCAAGTCAAGGAGGTAGCTACGGGAGACGATGCAGCCAAGGTTGAAGATGCGGCCCAGGCTGAGGATGCGGCCCAGGTTGAGAGCGCGGCGGCGGGGGGAAGCACAGCAGCGGAAGAGACTACAGCAGCAGGAGCGGGCGCACCAGCGGGAGCGGGCGCATCAGCGGGAGGGGCCGTTGCCAAGGAGCCGGACGAGAGAGTCGAAGATGCCCCAGAGAATGGTCGCAATGGGTGGTGTGGCAGCCGTAAAGCTCTCCGTGGAATGTTGACTAAATGCTGTCTGCGTTGATGATTTATAGATTCAGCGTGTGGGTGGGTGGGTAGGAACAGCGTTGCTTAACTTTACTGGGGGACAAGCTCCTCCACAGCGTGTTTGTATAGTATGAATTAGATGAACATTAGTTTCTCACTTCAGCCAATACCAGCGGATAGATCAGCGTTTCCCTAAAGGTACCAACTTACTTATGTAGGTCTTGTGTATTGATCTGTTTTGTTTCAGGCCCGGGGATGGCAAACCAGATACTCCCAGGGATCATCCTTTGTGGATATGTCTTAGATGGGTCGGACCGGGCCGCGCGTGGTCGGGAGCCGCACCCGACCCTACTCCTAGGTTAGGTAGTGTAAAGTCGACGTC
>Ga0164242_10004001_pt1 | contig 16628 bp, 19 predicted proteins | sample OricomgcompostMG_FD_108783 | JGI IMG/M metagenome (GOLD analysis project Ga0164242, IMG submission 108783) | Miracle-Growth compost microbial communities from Emeryville, California, USA - Original compost - Miracle growth compost (MG) ...
ACCGCCTCGAGGTCGGCGAGAGGCCCGAACAGCGGAACCAGATGGCGCAGCTTCTCGGGATTGACAACACCGTGGACGGCCGCGATCCGGCCGTTCTGCACGTCGAGCGACATGACGGCGATCACGCCGCCGCCCACGGGCAGGTCGGCGATGATGACGATGCCCGGGCCGCCGTTGACCACACATGGCGCCATGTGCGCGGGGAAGACGGCCCGCTTGCCGAACGACGCGAGCAGCTTCGCGACCGCCTCGGCACCCTGTACCGAGCGGGTGATCGCGAAACCGGGCGGCACCTGCCCCCCGCCGTCGCCGACCATGGCGACGTCGTCGGTGAGAAGGCCGACGAACCCGTCGACCTCGCCCGACTCGATCGCGGCCATGAACTGTGACACCAGCCGCTGTTGTTCGGCGGCGGATGCCGCGTACCGCGTCTCGCGCCCGGCCACGCGCGTCCGCGCCCGCGACACCAGCTGGCGCACCGCGCCCGACGTCGGCCGATCGAGGATCGACGCGACCTCATCGTACGGGTAGTCGAGCACGTCGTGCAGCAGGAACGCGGCGCGCTCACTGGGTGTGAGCGTCTCGAGCAGCACAAGGAAGGCGAACGAGAGCTCCTCGGCAAGCTCGGCGTGGCCGGAGGCATCGGGGGCCGGCGCAAGTGTGCTGCCGACCAGCGGTTCGGGCAGCCAATCGCCCACGTACTGCTCGCGCCGAGCACGCGCCGAGCGCAGCTGGTCGACGGCCAGGCGTGTCGCGACGGTCGTGAGCCAGGCCTCGGCGTTGCGCGGCTGCGCGTCGTCGCCGAGTCGCAGCATCCGCTCGATCGCCGTCTGCGCGAGGTCTTCGGCGTCGGCGATCGAGCCGAGCATGCGATAGGCGGCGCGGAAGGCCACGCTGCGCAGCGCCGGATCGATCTCGGTCATGCGTCGATCTTCTCGCGATGTCCGTCTGTCGTGGTGGGAACATGAGCGCGCCGCCCCGGAAGGTACGGACCCGGATGCCGCGGCACCAGCTGGTTGCCGCGGTGGATGAACTCCTTGATGGCGACGGCCGCGCGACCGGTCGTGATGCGCGCGGTCGGTGCGCCCTCGGGCGTGAGCCACTGCACGAGGGCATCGTGTCGACCGAGGCTGATGCACTCGGCGAAGTAACGCCCGACGTAGGCGTCGGCCGTCACGCCGGTGAGCTCACGCGCGATGCGTTGGGGAGCACCGATGGCCATGAAGGCCCCCGTGCGGCATCCCATCTTCAGCGGCTCGCCGTCGCGGCCGGCGACCCGGGCGGCATCACCGAGGACCCACACCTCGGGGTGCGAGATCGCCCGAAACGTCTCATCGACGCGGGCACGTCCGAGTTCGTCGACCTCGAGCCCTGCGGCCTCAACGAGCGGGTTGGCCCGGAAGCCGCCCGCCCAGAAGGTGACGGAGGAGGGGATGCTGCGGCCACCGGCCAGTGCGACGGCACCTTCGTCGATGCGCGCGACGCGTCCGGTGATCCGCTCGATGCCGAGACGGTCGAGGGTCTTCGCCAGGTGCTTCCGAGCGGGCTCGCTCAGCCAGTCGCCGGGGTCGCGCGAGCTGACCATCGCGACGTTCAGCCGCGGGTGCGCCTCGGCGAGCTCGGTGGCCAGCTCGATACCGGTGAGGCCCCCGCCGACGACGGTGATGCGGGCACCGTCGGGTGCAGCATCCACCCGCTTCGCGGTGTCTGCGATCGAGGTGACGTCGGTCAGCCCCTGCGCGTTCTCGCGCGCACCGGGCACGCCGCCGAAGTCGATGACGCTGCCCAGCGCGATGACCAGTGCGTCGTAGGGCAGGCGTTCACCGCCGGAGATGTCGACGGTGCGGGCGGCGAGGTCGATGCGCTCGATGTGCGCGACCCTCAGCGCCGCGCCGGTGCCTTCGAGCGCCTGCCCGATCGGCAGCAGCGGGTAGCTCTCACCGGCTGCCAGCTGGTGCCAGCGCATCCGTTCGTCACGCGTCGCGTGCTCGGTCACGAGCGTGACCGAGGCATCGTCGGCGCGCACCAGGCGCGCGAGCCGTGCGGCGGTCACGATGCCCGTGTAGCCGCCGCCGAGGACGAGGATCTGATTCTTTGCCATACAAGGACGACGAGACAGGGGGCGCGGATGTGACAGGGGCTGCCCTTCGAGCGGGTGGCGGAGCCTCGTCAACCCCCTCAGCTGCTGCGCGGAAGGGTCGTATCGTGCGAGGCATGGCTATCGAACTCAACGAACCCGCACTGCGTCAGGCACGTGCCCTCGTGCGCGACGGCAAAGTCACGCGTGATGAACGAGACGACTGGTCCGAGGCGGCACCGACGGCCGACGAGGAAAACGACTTCATCGAGCGCGAGGGATGGACGCAGTTCTCGCACTGGCACCTGGGCGTCGACAAATCCGAGAATCGCGAGACCAAGCAGGCGTACACCTTCCCGTACGGCGACTTCCGCACGGTGCGGCGCTCAGCTGTGATCTCGGCGGAGAGCCGGGCCGGCCAGTACGACCACACCGAGATCCGGGATGCGCTTAAGTCGCTGCTCGAGCTCATCGACGAAGGGTGAGCGGTCGCGCGCCCCGTCCCGGCACGGTGCGGATCGGCACCTCGGGCTGGAGCTATGACCACTGGCGCGGCGTGCTGTACGGTCCTGGATCGTCGGGGCGGCGGCTGGAGGTCTACGCGTCGGAGTTCGACACCGTCGAGCTGGATGCGAGCTTCTACCATTGGCCGCGTGCTGATCACTTCGCCGCGTGGCGCGCGCACCTGCCGGACGATTTCGTGATGGCGGTCAAGGCGCCTCGCGGCCTCAGCCACAGCACACGCTCGGACCCCGCTGTCTGGACGGACCGCATCCGTTCTGCACTCGTGGCACTCGGGCCGGTCGTCGGTCCGCTTCTCCTGCAGCTCCCGACCGGCCGCGAACGCGACGATGAGCGTCTGGACCGCGTCTTGGATGCCCTTCCCCGCGAGTGCATGGTCGCCGTGGAGCTGCGGCACGACTCGTGGCTCGATGACGACGTGTTCGCACTGCTCGAGCGGCACGGCGCGGCGCTGTGCATCACGCATGGTGCCGGGTTCCCGCTCAGCCTGCGCACCGTCGCGCCGCTCGTCTACGTGCGGCTGCACGGTCCCGACCCCGACCACCTCTATATCGGCAGCTACTCCGACGCCGAACTGGACGAGTGGGCCGACCGAATCGAGCACTGGCGCAAGGAACGGCACGAGGTACTCGTCTACTTCGACAACGACCAAGCCGGCAACGCGGTCATCGACGCCCGGCGTCTGAAGGAGCGCCTGTGAGCAGGTCTGCACGGAATGCGAAAACCCCCGCCTGAGCGGGGGTTTCAATCTTGCTGGGGTACCTGGACTCGAACCAAGAACAACTGATCGGATCCAGACGCCTCGCGAGGAGGCACCACTCCCCCAAGATCCGCGTAATCTCGCGGAAGTTGGTGATTGCAGTCTACCTGTTGCTACGCGTCGTTGCGGGTCGATTCGGGCATCAAATGAGGGTTTCTGACACCCAAAGTGGCACCGTCCGAGCCTCCTTGACCCCCAGGCGTCCAGGTAGCCTCCTTGGCCTCGTCTTCCGCGTAGTTCTGCGGCGCAGGCCATGCAGAGCAAGGCGCGGGATGCATGGGTTGCATGATTCTGGTCCCCTTCTGGTCCCCTCGGTCGTTTCACGCGCGCTCCACGATGGAGGCGTAAGCAATCGGAAGATCGAACTCAACGCGGCCCAGTTGGCGGCGCTGGGATGGGTGCGCGATGGAAGTCCCGAAGGTACCGCTGGCAGGATTTCAGCATGGACGAACTGCCCAACGCCACCGAACTGGGGCATCGACTTCGCACAACCATGCTCCGAGATTTCGAGCGACTCGTTCGGTCGGACTTTGAAGAGTCGTGGGGCGGGGTCACCAGGATTGACATCGGTCGCGACGAGTGCCCGATCCCCGCTGTCATGGGGTTCGCTCTCAGGCTCGCAGGGCTGGACTGCTTCGGCCCCGCTGAAAAGGTCGCCTGGTGGGTCCCGTTCGTGCGGGAAGGGGTGCGCTACGAGGTCGCCCACCAGAAGTTCGGCCTGCGGTTGCGCATCGCTGGCGATGGTCTGAGCGAAGCCGAGATCGACTCGCGCCTGATGCTCACGAAGAAGAAGCTGATCTCGGCGACGAAGGTCGTGGAGAAGGGCATCAACAATTCCACTGACGAGCTGGTGAACTCGGGAGACGCAACTGTCGTCAACCAGCATGTCCGGCTGCAGCGCGCCTACGACTACTTCCGCGACCGCGCGGTCAACCCCACGGTGGTGGAGGACGAGCACACGAAAATTGAGGCAGGAGGCGAACTCGGACTCTCCGGCTGGACATTCAGGAGCGGTGCTGCAGTGATGCAGCTCAACTCGACGCACGACGTGGTCGCGGCGATGACCGCCTTCCTGAGCAGGCTCGAACACGACCTCGTCCTGGCGCTGCCATTCGCGGGGTTCGACCCGGCGAGCGAGCACCTCCTCGAGTTCATTGGCCAACGCTGGGGGCTCAAATATGAACGCGTCCTCGGGAAGACTGGTCAAGCGAAGGACTATCTCGACAAGCTGATCGACGTCATCGAACGCGGGCGCAACACGTACACGCACGGTGGCTTCGAAAAGGGGAACGAGACGACCGTGTACGCGCACGTACCGAACGTCGGCGCGCTGCCCATCGGGCTGAGCTCTATGCGCGGGCGATCGTTCCTATCGCTGCCGAACGCCACCGACGTGACGATCCGCGACGTGTTCGCGCTCTTCGACGAGTTCGATGAGTGGTTCGCGACCGCGGTCCCACAGGCGAGCACGTGGATCCAGTCAGGACTGGACGTCCGGTTTGATGCTGCTTTCCGCAGTCTTGTCCACTCACTTGCCGACGAGCCCGACAACTTCCAGCACTACATCGACTACACCATGTACCAGGAGGACCAGGCGGTGAACATGGACTTCTAGCCCGGCACCGCGGAGTCGATCTTGGTGGCTGTCGCGGCGCCTGTGCGGACCTGGTGGGCGCTAACCGCCCTGTTGAGAATGGATGTCAAGCCGATCCGAGTGTGGGACGGTAATGGTGTGCCGGACTATGACTTTCGTTCTCTGTCGCCCATCGACTTCGAAGCTTTCACGCGCGACCTCCTGAACGCTGAGCTGGGTGTGAACTTGGTCGACTATGGGGTCGGCCCGGACGGCGGCGTGGATCTAAGGGACAACGACCGAAAGATCGTCGTTCAGTGCAAGCATCGCCCGGATGCATCGAAACACGTGCTGCTCGCGGCCGCGCGGAGCGAAGCCCGCAAATTCTCTGGTGCCTCGATGAGGAAGTACCTGTTCGTCACGTCGGCCAGCGCTTCGCCTGGCGCGGAGGACGAGCTTCGGGAAGCCCTGAGGCCACTACCCATCGGGAAGTCTGGCATCTGGCACCGAGGGGCACTTAACGGCGCACTCGCGCGCCACAGGAGTGTCGAGGAGCGCGCGTTCAAGCTTTGGCTGTCGAGCGCTGTAGCACTCGATGAGATCGTCTCGGCTGCGCAATGGCAGCGAAGCGAAGAGCTTCTGCAGCGCATCACCGATCGCGTCAAGCTCTACGTGCGGACTCCGACCTTTCATGAGGCTCTTCGAAAGCTCACTGACGAGCACGTCGTGTTGATCTCGGGACCACCCGGAGTCGGCAAGAGCACGTTGGCGGAGATCCTGCTGCTGACGCTCTGGCATCAGGGCTGGACGGTCATCAACATCGCGTCCGATGTCGATGAGGCCTGGCGTCATGCGCGTTCCACTGAGCGCATCGTCTTCTTCTACGACGATTTCCTCGGGCAGACGACGACTGCGGAGCTTCAGAAGAACGAAGGTGCGGGAATCGCAAGCCTGATCGACAAGATCGGCCGCGCTGGTAGCAATCACTACCTTGTGCTGACCAGCCGCGAACAGATCCTCAACGTCGCGAAGACCGGTGACGACGACCGAATCCGAAGGATGGTACAGGCGCAGGAAACCATGAGGATCGAGCTCGGAGAAATCGATCGCTTCGATCGCGGACGCATGCTCTTCAACCATCTGTACTTCGGCTTTACGACGTCGGAGGATCGATCCGATCTCGCGACCGACGCTCAATATCGCCGTGTCGTCGATCACCCTGGGTTTAACCCGCGAGTTCTCGAATCCGTTGTGATGCGGCAGACGCATCGGAACATCGACGACTTCTAGGAAGCAATCTTCCATGCTCTCGACCATCCAGATGACATCTGGGCTGGCAGCTTCCACCAGCTGTCAACCGTCTCGACGATGATTCTCATGCAGCTAGCACTCTCACCTCTCGGATCTATGCGGCTCGATGTTCTCCGCGACGCGGTTCGCCCAACAGATCCACGCGACTGGATCTCGGCGCTGAGGGTGCTAGAGGGCACCTGGATCAGGCTCTTCCCCGAGAAAGGCGAGGTGCGCGAGGCAAAGCTCTACGACCCCAGCCGCCGCGACTTCCTCCTGGATCTGCTAGCCGATGAGGCATACTTTGAGAGCGCTCTTGAGCGAGTCTCGACGATCGCCCAGTGGCTGTATGTCTGTCGCCTGGGACGCCTCGTCCCAGGGGTCACGGCCGTCAAAGAATCCGCCACCAGTGACGCTATACGCGCCCTCCTCAATGATCGCGATCTTGACCGACTGACGGCGGATATTGCGTCTGACAACTTCACGGCTGTCGCGCGCGGGGAGGCTGCCGGACAGAGAATGAGGCAGTCCACCCTGGGGTTCACCCACTCAACTTCCATGTTCGCTGATCGGTGCGAAGCGCTTGCCTCTTTGGCGCGCCTGTCTGTAGCGTTCCCTCAGCCCATGCCGCTGTCCGAGGAGTACCTACGGGAGGAACTCAAGCCGCTGCTGTCGGCGCTCCCTTCCGCCCAGATCCCGCCCGAATCGGGAGATATCTGTCGCCTGAGCTTGGCTCTCGTCACGGAATCGTCTCCAACCTGGGCGATCGAGGCGGCGATGGATCTCGCCGACTTCGGGTTCGAGAACTGCACCAATGTGGATGACCTTGAACTCTATTCGCGGATGCCGGACTGGTTTCGCGATGGCGTGTATCGAGAGCGCGGGTCCGCCGGTCTCCGACTGGCTCTCGGGAACGAGTTGGAGTACATCTCTCAACAGGATGATCCGGAGGTGATGGGTTCTTGGCTAGACCAGGTCTGCAAGATCGCCGACGACCACGGCATCTCACTCTGGGTAGATGAGCTTCGCGAGAAGATCGATTCTCTTCCACAGGAACAGCCATCTACACGCGTTGTTTTTCCTCGCGCGGAAACCGCGATGTCCCCCGTCGGGAGCGACGAGGACCTGCGAGCCCTGTTCAGCAAGCTCAACGGATAGCGCCTCTTCGATGCGGTCTCGGTGGAGGCCAAATGACGGCGCCTGGCGCGCAGCGGTGCGCGATCAGGTGCTGCAGGTTGGGTCAGGCGAAACAGAGGGCAACGTCAAAACTGGAGCGTCGGACGCGATCGTGTTGGCATGTGTGGAATACGAGTCTGAACATGCGGAGGGTGCGGTCGTTCTGCTGACGAGTGACAAGCTACTCCGCAAGAACGTCGGGGCGCGGTTCGACAACGTGCGTGTGGTCAGCGGGACGGGAGCTTTGCTTCAAGCGTTGATCACGTTCGTGCCAGCGGAGGAGGATCTAGCGGTGCGGCTCATGGAGGAGCTCCCTATCTACTTCAACGAGCGGTTCAGCGACCACGGCCAGATCCTGCCGTTTCAAGACCTCGGCGTGGCCTTAGATGTTCGAGGCGAGCGCTATGACTCCCCAGATGAGGACGGGCTGACCTCTCTCGTGGTCACGAGTGTGGACGTCGCGGAGGTTCATAACTTTCGTGTCGAGGCCGACGGCGGCGAACGTGTCGCGCTCGCGGAGTTGCGTCTGTTCGGGACGATTCTCGGAGAGGTCTTGACGTACCGCGATCTCGCGCCTGGTGAAAGGGGCGCATCACGCGAGGTGGTTGACTTCTCGACCGACTTCGTCGATGTCACGATCGCTGTTCGCTGGAACCAGAACTGGCGAATCGAGACCGTGGTTCCAACAAGTGTTGCCGTGCTGGTCATTACCGAGCCCGAGGAAGATGACGCTGACGATGTGCCTCGGTTCCGCGCGGAACCGTTGATCTGATGCGCTGACGCTGATCGCGGCTGGCCCAATTGTGCGCGGCCTTGCGGTGCTTGGGCGTGAGCGTCGCGGGAGGGGAACACAGACGGCACTGTGCACGGAGCGGCTGTGGCGCGGCCGGCTCATACGCGGTACCTGACCACGCAGAATTGAAAGTCGCTAACTCCTTGCAGCGCGGCTACCACCTCGGTTGGGGTTCTTGGCTCCACGGAGGTAGCCGAACCGAACACCCCACAGACAAGCATCCTCCCCCGCCAGCCTCGGTCACCCCGCAACCGAGCCGACCGATGGGCGGCGAGTGTCGCGGCGTGTCCGAGTTCCGGCATATCCTCGGCGATCCATGTCGATAGGGTACGAATCGAGCTAACGGTTCTTACCGCTTGCACGACTACTCCATGAGGGAGCCACCATGCAGCCACACGAACGCCGGCGAGGAGCTGGGGGTGACTGTGCCGTGACGATGCCTAATCTCGGTGTGCTTTACATGGAGCACGGTCAGAAGATGATTCGTACCGCGGCCGCTGTGCTGCTGCGCAAGTTTGGCCTGACCGACGGCGATCTCGATGTGGTGCAGGAAGTGTTCCGCGAACTACAAGAGAAGCCGCCCGCGGAGGAGATCAGGAACTGGGAGGCGTACCTGATTCGAGTCACTCAGCGGAGGGCGTACGACTGGGGGCGCAAGCAACATGTCAAGAAGCAAGGGCAGTCGTTCAACGATGACGAGTTCGATGACGAGCCGGTCGATGACGCGAGTGAGGAAGCGTTCGCGGAGGTGGAGGCCGCTGTCGATCTCGCCGCTCGGATTCCTGAGCTACTTGACGGCATGCAGCTGCTTACGGAGAACGAGCGGTTTGTGATCACCCGGCAGGTGTTCGATGACGCTAGCCGTGACCGGCTGGCCGAAGAGCTTGGAGTATCTCCGCCGCGTATCAGTCAGCTGCGAACGTCCGGTTTGAAGAAGTTGAGAACCTATTTGGGGACGGAGTGACACCGTGAACGAGGAACAGAAGGCAGGTCTTCTGGACCGGCTCATCGCTATGCCAGTTCAGCGGACGCAGCTCCTTGATGAGGCGGGCGCGACTGCAGATGAGCGCACCGAACTGCTGGAGCTCGCCGATATCGCGGACGCCGCATGGGTGAGCACTCGTGGCGCACCGCCGGTTGAGGAGGACCCCATTGCAGCGATGCTGGGCATCGCACCCACGCCGGGCCTCGCTATCGATCCTGCGGCCTTCAAACAGGCGCGCGTGAGGTCGGGCTTGAATGTCTCGCAGCTCCGGGACCGGCTCGCCCAGCGAGGGTGGCAGGTATCGAACGGGGAGATCGCCAGTTGGCAGAGCCGCGAAGGCATCGAACTTCTCCCCGCGTTGCTGCAAGACATTGGGGATGCGCTGAGCGTTTCCGCGGACTCTTTCACGGTGACCCGGGTGAGCGATGCACCAACCATCCACACGATTCTCCGCAAGAGTGACTGGTTTGTCGCGCTGGTCGAACAGTGGCAAACACTGCGGCATGTCGCGCGATCAGTCGCTGAAGCGCAGTTGCTGACCCGTGCGACAGCCACGGTTCATCGCGGGGAAGAACCGGACGTCGACCAGATTCGAGAGCTCCTCGAACACCTCGTTGCGTCAAGCGGCGAGTCCGGAAGTTCACGCCAATGAACATCGACCGCGCCGTCGCTCGTCTCATCCAGCGCCTTCCCGAGGGCGATGTATTGCGGTTCGCGGCGGATCCAGGCGGCGCGGTCGAGTCTGTTTTCGGTGTCCGTGCAGTTGCTTCTGCAGGCCTTGCCGAGACGCGAGGCGCTGGTGGTGCCTGTGATGGCGTCTCTTTCCTCGAGGACGGTGTGCTGTTCTACGCGCCGACCCCGCACAGCAACCGCCACAATTTCACGATCGCACATGAGGTCGGCCACCACCTCGTGAACAGCGACGACGATGTCGCAAACTGGATCTACGACCAGGAGGATCATGAGGCGATCCTTGAGACGGTCTGCGACCGGGTTGCCCAGAACCTTCTGTTGCCTCCGGCAAGCGTGAAGCAGTTCCTTGACGGGCGAGTGCCGCGCGCACGCGACGTTCTCGACCTGTACGAGGGATCATCGGCGAGCCGGCCAGTGTGCGCGATTGCGATCGCTCAGCACCTTCCTCGTTTTGGGGCTGTTGTGCTGATTGAGCGGCAGACGATGACTGTCACGAGCGCCAGCATCCATTCCGATCCTGAGCACGGCTGGCCGTTCATCTACCCGTGGCCTGGACAGCAGGTCCCGCCGGGTCACCAGCTTCGGAATGTCGGAGATGGGGCCGACGTTGCGCGCCGGGTCAGCTGGCCCGGACGGTTCGGCGGCGCGGAAGAGCTCTTCGTCAACGCTGTGGGGGCGCCGAACGGCATTGTTGCGGTGTTTTCCAGCGAAGATCTCTGGGGTGTGCCGGAGCTCCCCCGGCTCGTCGATCGCGAATGGGATACCCGACCGCTCCTGTCCGGGACGTGTTGTGGTGAGTCGTTCCAGCGCCGCGGGTATCCCTGTCCTACGTGCAAGAAGCCGTACTGTCCGCGGTGCGGAAAGTGCCCTCATGAACGCAGTGACTCGCTCGACGTTGTTTGCACCGCCTGCTTTTGCTTGACGCCGCCGAGCCGCATCGTTGATGGAGTCTGCAGCGACTGCCGAGCCTAGCTAACCCTTTTCGCCTCTCATCCGACTACTGAGTGCGGGATCAGATGACCCGCGCTGATCGAGAGGCAACAAGATGGCCAAGCACACTGGGAACGGGTACGGCAAGGGCGCCGTTCGCTCCCGCACTGAGTTCAAGCACAACGACATGTGGTTCAAGCGCGACACCACCACGGGGCGGATCATGAACGGATCCCCTAAGGAACACAAGGGGGTGCGCAATGAGCGGTGAGCGCCAAGAGCGTCACATCCCCTCCGCTACCCACCTCGCCGAGTTCGTCGCGTTGAAGTCCACGCGACGTCCGGCATGCGTGCGCAAGCACTACCGCCAAGTGGTTGCTGCGAGCGACCAGCGGCAGTTCGCCTACTTCTACGGGCGGCTCTTCGCAGCCATCCGCCGGCACGTGCGGTCCGGGTTCAACAGCGACGACCTTAGCCGAGCTCTCACCGCGGCGACCCCTCAGCAGCGTCCGTCGTTCGAGGAAGTGGCCGAAGGACTGGTGCCTGCACTGCGCAGCCTCGGAGCGGTCGACGGCCGCACCGCCCGCAACCGCCGTTACTACGACGACCATGACGGCGAGCACCTGGTGTCGGTGTATCCGCAGTTCGTTCTCACTCTGCAGGACCGCTCCGACATGTTCGTGCACGTGCACACGGCGAAGGAACCCCTCACGCCGGGTGCGGCGGCAGTCGTCCTGGAACTTCTCAGTGGCTCCTACCCTGGCGAGCGGGTGGCCGTGATCGATGCGCGCCGAGGCGCGGTGATGCTGCCGCAGTCCGGGGGGATGCGGGCAAGTGAGGCGGCGATCACGGCGTATCTCGATGCTTACTTGACGCTGTGGGAGACGGCCGCGTAGCAGCTGAGCGGTAGTCGCAAGCGGGAAGATGTACAAGATGGGTGCCGAAGTTAGAACTATCGCATGTGACGAGTCGGGCTCGGAGGGCGAAAACCTCGTTGCGAGCCAGCACCCTGTCTTCGTGCACGCGAGCGTGAACCTGGCAGTGGAGGATGCGTCCGAGATCCGCGATGCGATGCGGGTATCGATGCAGGCTCAGGCGCCGGAGATGAAGTCGAAGACCGCGCTCGCGCCGTCAAACCGTCAGGCTCTGCTCGGCGCACTCGCTCGGCTACGGGGTGCGGCGAACATCTGCCTGGTCGATAAGGCGTATTTCCTCACAAGCAAGCTCGTCGCCTTGTTGATGGACGCTCGTACTAGCGAGGTTGGTGTCAGCATCGGGGAGCTGGGTTATGGGCGTCTGTACGCGGACTACCTCGACCGCAACGCCGGCAGCGCTGTGGGAACGGAGCGTTGGGACGCCGTCCTAGGCACGTTCAACCGCCTGATCCGTTCGCACCAGAGGGCGAACTCTCAGCCGCCGACCGTTGAGCCGTTCTTTGCTGCGCTCAACGATGCGATGTACCACTGCGATGACGAGTGGGCGCAGGAGCTCCTCTTCGCGCTGTGGCATGCGCGCCACCTTGCTTATGAGTATGAGGGGGCGAGCAAGGTTGAGTTGCGTGAGCTCGACCCGCTCATGCCAACGATGACGGCTGTGGCGCGTACCTGGGCGATGCGCATCGGCGACACTCCGTTTGAGTTCCTCGCGGATATGTACAGTGGGCTGACGCCTGAGGTGCGCCGGTACATCGTCGATGCAGCACGCATGCCCCTCTTCGTTGGGGACCGTCCGCTGCCTGTTCCTGATCTGCGTGGGGTAACTGTGGCGGACTCCCGGTCCGATGCACGGATTCAGATCGCAGATGTCCTCGCTGGTGTCGGTCGAGAGATTGGCCGCCTCGCTTTCGCTGGATGCTTCGATGACGAGCTCCAAGTCGCTGTTCACGAGATGCTCGACATCAACATCATGGCCTCGACTGGCTCGCCGCTGGATGTGCTTGTTGAGCGACGGCCCCTGCCCTACTGCGAAAAGAGGAGCCCTAAGCGCGAGGATGCGTAGCGGGGTTTCCTCGGTGCCGGGCGGGGGTGTCAGCTCCTCACCTGCGTGACGTGTGATGCCTGGCTCGGTGGGTCCGTGGGCAGCACCGCGGCCCGTCGTAGGCTGCGGGCATCGCCAGCCGCGGTATCCCCTAAATCGGAGAGCCGTGCGCGCCTAGAAAGGGGTCTCGTCGGCGCTCGAACCCCACACATCGTTGCCAGGCGGCAAAGCGGCGGCCGGGAGCGGCAGGTTGGTGACGACGTAGAGGTTGAGGATGTCGTCGCGGTCAATGAACATGATCTGACTACGCTTCGCGGCATCGAGATGGTTGCCGAGCCAATTCCGCGCGGCTTTCGTGATTTCGCCGCCGGCGACGATGAACGCATGATCTACGAGGACTCGACGGTTGAGCTCTGGGTCGAATATTTCGTGCGCCAGCATCATCAGCGCCTGGTTGTGCAGTTCGGCGACGTTTGCGTTAACCGCCTTGGTCACCCCGGAAGCATCGATCTTGCCTTTCTTCGCCTGGATCCCGAAATAGAGCACATGCTGGGTGGGCAGCGTGTACCGCATCCACACGTCCTTGCCGTACTCGAGTGCCTTGTCCTTGTGTCCCGCGGCGGTGATCCGATGAAAGCCCAGCTGACGGAACAGCGGCAAGAGGACTTCCTCGATCAGCTGGTCCTCACTGCAGCGGTCCAGGAACGCCGCCAGTTGCGAGCGCTTCAGCACCTCGGCAGGCGTAAGCGGCCGGTGGGGGTTGGCCTGGAACCCGGTCACCGTCTTGGTTCCGACGTGCCGAAGGTAACAGTGCCGGTCGTCCCCGTAGAAGGCTTCAAAACCCTCCCGACCAAGCGCCTCGTTGAGCTGCTCGAGAGCGTGCGGACGATCCTGGCCTTCGTTCAGGGCGTCGGCCGGGGTCATGAGTTGGTCAACAAGTCGACAGAACCCTTCGGGCGGATGCGTTGGACCGTCGTGCGGTTCGTCCAGCATTGCCTCCAGGACGTCGGCGACCCACCGGTGGCGGGTAGAACCATCGTGCTGCCAGTCGGTGTCCAGGTCAGCGAAGAACTGGGTGAGGTAATAGCTGGACCGATACGGGAAGTACGCCGGCTGCTGACCAGCCTCCGGCTGCCCAAACCCCCGATTGCCACAAACCAATTCGGCGAGCGCCTCCAGGTTGCGACGCTTGAACTTCATCCCGACTCCGTCCGATAACGCCCCATCGAGGCTTGGCCCTACTCCGGAAATCCGTCGCCAACGAGGCGTAGAGCCGGTCGGGGGTCTTCCGCATCCAGCACCTCGCGCACTCGCGAGGGATGCCATCGCAGCTCCCGCGCAAGGTCGGCATGCCCATATCCTGCTTGATCGGCGAGCTCGGCGGCCTGCGCGAGCATCGACGGCACCTCACCGGGATACGCATTCACAGGTTCTGGTGTTTCCAGTCCCGAGCTGCGCAGCTGATTCAGTTTCTGATACCCGCGCCGGATCGAAGCATCGGAAACGGTTCCGGTCTCCTTCATCCGCAGCAACAGCGAGTCGACGGAGACACCCCAGTGTCGCGACAACTCGTCCAGGCGTGACAAGTTCACCGTGCGCGGAAGCAGGTTCACGATCTGGGAACGCGGCGTAAGAAACTCAGCCGCGAACTGGTCCGCTTCGCGCTCCTGTTGCTTATCGCCCGGGGCCGCCTCGCCATGCAACAGCACGTGTCCGAGCTCATGCGCGATCGTGAACCGGTACACGAACACTGACTTCGCTCGTTCCGGGGTGACGACGATGACTGGCCTCGCCAAGTGCGACGTCGAGAACGCGCCCACGCGCGCGACGTCCGCGTTCGCCATCGTGAGCAGGCTGACGACGATCCCGTGCGACTCCGCCAGGGCGACCAGATGTTTCACCGGCTTCACGCCGAGCGCCCAATGCGCGCGAAGCGCCTGAGCAGCGGAAATCGGATCCGCGTGGTCTCGGTCTACCGGTGGCAGATCGACGTCCGGAAAGCGGACCTTCTTTTCCAGCGCGAACGTCAACTCCCACACCTGCTCGATGAACGCAATCGCTTTCGAGCGGTCCCGTGCCGACGTCGAACGCAAGCTCCGGAAGTGCGCTTGTGACCCGTCGACCCGACCGATCGGACGGCCGGTGGCGAAGTAGTCCACGGGAACTTGCAGTTCGCGTGCAAGCGCCGGCAGGAGGTCGCGTCGCGGCGTGGAGGACTGCGACTCGTACTGACCGATAGCCGCGGGCGTCACCCCGACGAGGTCAGCGAGCTTTGCCTTTGAAAGACCTGCCGCAAACCGCGCCTGCGTCAGGCGTGCGGGATCGAAGCTGCCCGCGACAGCACCAAGGTCAGGGCGATCTGGTGGCTCGACCAGGGAGAACAGGACGTCCTGATCATCCATGAGCGCCTCCCTCTTCCTCTTCGTCCTTCACCCCCAGCTGCGGACGCGGAATGGGGCCCTCCGAGAAGCCCTCGTCTTCCGAAGGCTCAACGTCCACCAGCGAGCCCAAACCGACGTCCAGCAGCGACTCCATCGATGCGAAGGTGAGGTAGCCATCAGCGCCCAGGGTCGCCACACCCCAGTCGATGCTGTGAAGCGCAGACGGGTTGCTCGCGTAGGGCACGACGACCACACTGTGAGACGACAGCGTCTCCTCGAGCGCCTTGGTTTCCGCGTCCAGAAGCTCCCGCTCCTCGTCGGTCAGTTCCGGGTGCTCGAACTCGATGTCGAGTCGCTGCTGTGCAAGATCACGTTCCTGAGTGAAGAGAGAGATGCGCGTGTCGGAGACCGCGAAAGGACGCGATCCGATGTCTGTGGAAAGCTCACGAGCGAAGCGCCACGGGAACAGGACCACGCCGTTGAACGAGACCAGCTTGTAGCCTCGCCGCGGAATGATCTCAGCGGACGGGAGCTTCCCGAGCACTGCGACGAACTCATCCAGGCACTTGCGCCAGATCTGCCCGTACACCCCGGTGTGCTTCATGTCGGCTTCCGCCTGCGCGTTCGCCATCTTCTCGTGGCAGTCCCGGATGATGGCCGAGATCTGCTCCCGCACCAGCACCCCATCCGGTCCCAGCGTCCGCAGCGCCCATGCGCGTCCTTCGTCGATCGCCACCCCAGACTCCCTTCATCCGCTTACAGAGAAGGTATCACATCACTTTAGTTTTGGACGTCAGGCGCTCACTGAAGTGTCGGGGTTCTGTTCGTCAAGAGTGCGCGGTCAGCCGGGGGCCGACGCTGCCGTAGCGGATCGCGTCGGCCTCCTCGTGCAGGGCCCGGACGGCTGCCTCCTCGGTGTCGCCGACGGTCTTAAGCCGACGCAGCGCCCCGGCCTCGTCGCGCATCCGGGCGTTCGCCTGCACCCGGCCGCCCGGCAGCTCGACAACGCGGATAGCGCCAATCTGCCCCGCGCGCATCCTCGGCCTAGGCATGGGAGGCCAGCCCCGTAAACCAGGCCAGCACCTCGGCGCGCAGGTAGCGGACCTGCTTCCCGACCCGCCGCCAAGGCGGCCCGGTGCGGGTCTGCCGCCACTCCTCCAGGGTGCGCGGGGAGACCTGCAACAGGTCGGCGACCTGCTGTCCGGTCATGATCTGCGCGTCGTTCTCGTCCACGCCAGACAGGTGCGATCGCGCCGTCCGCAAGGACGCGGAGCATCCCGTTCTGACACGAGGCGACCGGCGGCTCGGTGCCGAAGAAGGCCCGATCAGAGGGTTTTTGGCACCGAAAGTGGCACCCTTGGCCGATCCGGCAGTTCTGAGAAACAAGATGACCCCTGGTTTCCCGCGGAAACTCAGGGGTCTATGGCTGGGGTACCTGGACTCGAACCAAGAACAACTGAACCAGAATCAG
>Ga0164242_10004002_pt1 | contig 16626 bp, 19 predicted proteins | sample OricomgcompostMG_FD_108783 | JGI IMG/M metagenome (GOLD analysis project Ga0164242, IMG submission 108783) | Miracle-Growth compost microbial communities from Emeryville, California, USA - Original compost - Miracle growth compost (MG) ...
AAATGACGACTCGGGACGCCGCACCCGCCATCGACCGCGGGTTGCGCGCCCGGTAGCGTGACAGCATGAGCGCTCCGGATCGCGAGTACCTGGTCGACGGCGTCAGCATCAACGCCCTGCCGAAGGTCAGCCTGCACGACCACCTCGACGGCGGCCTGCGGCCCCAGACGATCGTCGAGCTGGCCGACGAGCTGGGGCTCGAGCTGCCCGATGCGGATGCCGCAGGCCTCGGCCGCTGGTTCGCCGCGCAGTCGAACGCGGGCAGCCTCGTCGAGTACCTGAAGACCTTCGAGGTGACGATCGGGGTCATGCAGACCGAGGCGTCGCTCGCCCGCGTCGCGCGCGAGTTCGTCGAGGATCTGCACGCCGACGGCGTCGTCTACGGCGAGATCCGCTGGGCGCCCGAGCAGCATCTGCGCCGCGGCCTGAGCCTCGACCAGGCGGTCGGCGCCGTGCAGCAGGGCATCGACCAGGCGGTCGGCCACGTCGAGGCGTCCGGCGGCTTCATCAAGATCGGCCAGCTGCTCTCGAGCATGCGGCAGAACCCTGCGGGCAGCCGCGCGATCGCCGAGCTCGCCGTGCGCCACCGCGACAGCGGCGTCGTGGGCTTCGACATCGCCGGGCCCGAGGACGGCTTCCCGGCATCCGGCCTGCGGCCCGCCTTCGACTACCTCGTGGCCGAGTGGTTCCCGACCACCGTGCACGCGGGCGAGGCCGCGGGCCTCGACTCGATCCGCTCGGCGCTCATCGACGGGCGCGCGCTGCGCCTCGGCCACGGCGTGCGCCTCGCCGAGGACCTGCAGATCGAGCGCCAGGACGACGACAACACCTATGTGTCGCTCGGCCTGCTGAGCCAGTGGGTGAAGGACCGCGAGATCGTGCTCGAGACGTCGCCCAGCTCCAATCTGCAGACGGGCGCCGTCGCGCAGTGGGGCGACTCGATCTACGAGCACCCCTTCGACCTGCTCTACCAGCTCGGCTTCCGGGTCACGGTGAACACCGACAACCGCCTGATGAGCGACACGTCGCTCACGAAGGAGCTGTCGCTGCTCGCGGACGCCTTCGCCTACCGCCTCGACGACATCGAGGCGTTCCAGCTCAATGCGGCGGCCGGGGCGTTCCTGCCGATCGAGGAGCGCGAGGAGCTCTCCGACCGCATTTCCCTCGGTTTCGACGCTGTGTAGAAAACCTTTTTCCGTCCCCTAAAATCGAAGCATGCCTTTGCCCGAACTCAGCAACGACGCTGTCAAGTTCTCCGCGCCCGCCGCGGACTGGCGAGAGGCCGTCAAGCTTGCGGGGGCGGCCCTGGTCGCCTCGGGCGTCGCCACCGACGCGTACACCGACCGCATGATCGCCGTGATCGACGAGTTCGGCGCGTACATCGTCGTGGCGCCGGGCCTCGCCCTCGCGCACGCGCGCCCCGGCTCCGATGTGCACCGCGACGGCCTGTCGGTGGTCACCCTCGCCGAGCCCGTGGTGTTCGGGCATCCGCACCACGACCCGGTCGACGTCGTGATCGGCCTCGCCTCCGCGACCAACGAGACCCATGTGACGCTCGTCGCCGAGCTCGCGAACGTGTTCAACGACGCGAGCGCCATCCCCGCGCTGCTCAAGGCGACGACGGTCGACGAGGTGCGCGCGGTCTTCGCCGCCTGATCCGCTGCCGCCCCATGCGGCGGCTCCCACGTGCTGCGGATGCCGCGCCGCCGTTCCGCGCGGCCGTCCCGCCCCTGCTCGCGCCCGCGTGACACCCCGTCTTTGTGAGTTGCTTCTGTGCAACTAGGCTGCACTCGTTCGAGGGGGATGACCCCGCATTCGCGGGGTCCGGCAAGAGGGGGACAGGCCGTGGAGTCGCACCGCACGGCACGCATGCGCGAGCTGCTGCACGTCAGCGTCGCGCATGCCGCGGGCAGCTATGCCCGCAAGCCGACGTGGCTGCGCTGGCTCGCCTACCCCTACGCCGTGCTGAACCTGGGCGTCGTCGCCGAGTGGATCGGGCGCGGCGAGTTGTTCGTGGCCGGCGCGGGCACCGTCGTCGTGATGTCCCCGCGCTCGGGCCGCCGCCCGCCCCGCGCAGCCCATGTGCTCGTGATCGCCGCCGTCCTGGTGCTGACCTTCGCGGTGCCCTGCGCCGCCGCCGTCCTCGCGGTGCTCGCGCCCGCGCCGCTCGCTCTCGCGCTGATCGCGGCCATGCTGCTCGCGTACCTCCTGCTCGTCGCGTCGTACGTCGTCCTCGCCCTGCCGAGTCCGCGCGCGCGTGACGAGAAGGCCGCCGAATCGGCGCTCGGGGCCGAGCAGCGCGTCGTGCGCCTGCACGATCTGGTGCGCTCGCCCGACGACGCGCGCGGCAGCGGCCTGGCGCTGCTCGCAGGCATCCTGCGCGACCCGCGGTTCGCGGGCTCCGCGATCGTCGCGACCGCCGCGCACGAGAACCTCGCCCGCCGCTACGAGGCCGCGGGCATGACCCGATTCCGGCCCGGCAGCCTCACCGTCTTCCGACGCGCCTGAGCGAAGAAAGAGAGACCGACAATGGCCACCGACACCGTCACCCGCGGCACGAAGAACCGGCGCTCACGCCAGACCGCGAGCACCGCGGCACAGGCGGCGCCCGCACCGGCCGGCGCTCCGGAGCCCGCAGCCGGCGCGGAGGCGGCCGTCGCCCCGGTGCGCACGCGCCGCTCATGGGGCTATGGCGCGGGCGCGCTCGCCGCGATCATCGTGGGCGGGCTCATCGGCGCCTTCGTCTACACCGGCACGCAGCACACCGACGAGGTCTGGGTGGTGCGCTCCGACGTGCCGCGCGGCCAGACGATCACCGCTCAGGACCTCGCGGTCATCAACGTCGCCCACGGCCAGCACACCGCAGGCTTCACGGGCCCGGCCGCGAAGGACCGCATCATCGGGAAGATCGCCATCGTTGATCTGCCCGGGGGCAGCCTGGTGACCGAGAAGTCGATCGCCAAGACGCTGCCCGTGCCCGCGGGGAAGTCGCTCGTCGGCATCGCGCTCAAGACCTCGCAGGTGCCCTCGGTCCCCCTGCACGCGGGCGACAACGTGGTCATCACCCCCATCGCCCAGCAGGCCGGCACGATCAGCGCAGGCGTGCAGAAGGCGGGCGACGTCGACGCGGTCGTCGCGACCGACCCCAGGCCCGACTCGGCGAGCGGCACCGTGATCGTCAACGTCTACGTGACGGCATCGCGGGCCTCGGATGTCGCGGGCCGGGCGGCCGGCGGGCAGGTCACCCTGTACCTGGACTCGGGGGAGTAGCCGTGGCCGTCATCGCCTTCGCGTCGATCGCCGGCACCGCGGGCTCCACGGCCGCGATGCTGGCCGCCGCGGTGCACTGGCCGCGGCCCGTGCTCGCCGTCGAAGCCGATATCTCGAACGTCGGCGCCGCTCTGACCGGCTTCTTCCGCTCCAACCTGGCGGTCAACGCCGGCATGCACCAGGTCTCGCTCGCGCAGTCGCGCGGCGCGCTCGGCGTCGACGCCCTGCTCGACCCCGGCTTCGCGATCTCGATCGCCGTGCACGCGCTGCCGCCGGTGCCGCAGATGCCGATCCCGAGCCTGCCCGAGGGGCACCGCATGTGGGTCATCCCCGGCTACCGCGATCTGCAGACCGTCGACGGCGTGACGAGCGTGTGGACCCGTTTGCCCGCCCTGTTCCAGCAGCTCGACGAGCGCGGCATCGACGTGCTGGTCGACCTCGGCAGGCTGGAGCGCGGCGACATCCGCATGCCCGTCCTCGACGGCGCCGACCAGGTCGTGCTGCTCGCGTCCACGACGATGAGCGACCTGAACCGCCTGCACAAGCGCCTGCGCCTGCCCGACCTCGAGGAGCGCGTCACGGGCTTCGGCCGCACCAAGTACTCGCTGCTGCTCACCCGCTCGCCGTACGAGGCCGTCAGCCCGGCCGAGTTCGAGCGGGCCGTGCTGCCGGTCCTCGCGACCGTCGCGCACGACCCCGAGGGCGCCGCCGTGTTCGCCCACGGGCGCGAGGACAAGAAGCCGGCGCGCAATCGCTACCGCGGAGACATCCGCCAGGCCGTCTCGGCGCTGGGCGAGCGGATCGCGGACGCCACGGAGAGGAAGGCGAGCTGATGCCCGGCGCGCTGCCCGAAGACGAGCCCATCGACATCTCGAGCCGTCCGTTCCTCATCGGACTAGGTGCGGATGACCCGGCTCCCGAGCCGGCCCCTCCTGCTTCCCCGTCCGGAGGACTGGCAGGGCTCTACGCCGCAGCGACCGGGTTGATCGACGACGTGCCCGGGCCGCCGCCCGTGCCAGTGGACGAGGCGCCCGCCGCAGCGCCGTCGGCGCCCGTGCCCGCGGCCTCCGGCGGGCCGACCACGGTGACCGCCGTCGCGGCATCCGCCGACATGCTCTCTGCGGCGACGATCCGCCGCCCGGCGCCGGCCCCGGTGCCGGGCGCTCCGGGCGCGCCGGCGGCGCCGACCACGCGCGCCGAGGCCCGCGCCGCCGCGGCGGCCACGAACTCCCTGCTCACGGACGATCTCGACTGGGACCTCGTCGCCGAGCATGTGCAGGCCCTCGACCTGCAGGGCGGCATCGGCCGCAGCCGCGACGCGTTCGACGTCGCCGTCGCAGGTCCGAGCCCGGAGACGGAGGAGGAGCGCACCGCCTGGGACCAGATCGGCGACCTCGTCGACCGGTACGTCAACCAGCTCGTGATGCAGCGCGGCGAGCTGTTCGCCTGGTCGGCCGCGAAGCGGGCCGCGCACGTGCAGGCCGTCTTCGACGAGGCGTTCCGCTACGGCCGGCTCGCGCCGCTGCTGCGCGAGGAGCTCGAGTCGTTCAACGTCTACGGCGCGGAGAAGGTCGTGGTCACCCGCGCGGACGGGTCGAAGGACGAGCTGCCGCCGATCGCCCGCAGCGACGCCGACCTCGAGAAGCTCGTGCAGCGCGTCGTCAACGACCGCGGCCGGGCGTTCGCGGTGCCGCACGGCAAGATCCGCATCGACATCGGCGGCGCGCGCTTCACGGCGCTCGGCGGCCCGAGCATCGTCGAGCACCCCTTCATCGCCGTCCGCAAGCACAACCACGTCGACGTCGACATGCCTCAGCTCGTCGCGCTCGGCACGCTGACCCCGCGGATGGCGGCGTTCCTCACGGCCTCCATGCGCTCGTACCTCTCGCACCTCGTCTCGGGCTGGGCCTACACCGGCAAGACGACGTTCCTGCGCGCGCTGACCTCGGCGCTCCCGGTCGACGAGCCGATCGTGACGATCGAGACCGAGCGCGAGCTCTACCTGCACAAGCTCACCCATCGGCACGCCGAGGTGGTCCCGCTGCAGTACCTGCCCGACGCGAACGCAGGCGACGACCGGAACGCCGCCTTCACCCTCGAGGAGGCCATCGAGTACGCCAACCGCGCGAACGCCCAGACGTTCCTGTTCGGCGAGATCCTCGGCGACCGCGAGGCCGCGGCGGCGATCAAGGCGCTGCAGGGCGGCAAGGGCGCGAGCTCGACGATCCACGCGAAGAGCGCCTACAAGGCGATCCAGCGACTCGCGAACCTGCTGACGAGCGCCGCCGGCCTGTCCGACGACCTCGTGCCGCAGCGCGAGATCATGGAGACCCTCAACCTGATCGTGCAGCTCGAGGTCATCACCGGCGCCGACGGGCGCCGCCGCCGCATCGTCCGCGAGATCGCCGAGGTCGTGCCCGGCGACGCATCGGGCGGGCGCCCGCAGCTGCCGATCGCGAAGACGCTCTACTACTGGGACGACGTGCAGCAGCGGCACGCCGCCATGGAGCAGCCCAGCGCCGACATCCAGCGCGAACTGCTGCAGGGCGGCGGCCTGAGCCCCGACTTCTTCGAGGGGTGGTCGGCGTGATGCCGTTCCTCGCGTTCCTCGCGGGAGCGCTCGTGGTGGCGGGCGTCGTGCTCGGCATCCTGCAGTTCACGCCCGCGCCGCCGCCGAAGCCCGTCGTGAGCCGCCGCCCCCGGCGCTCGCTGCGGAAGAGCTTCGGCGCGGTGAGCCGCAGGACGCAGGGCATGCTGATCGTCGGCGTCGCTGCCGGCATCGCCGCCGCGCTGATCTCCGGTGTCGTCGCCCTCGTCGTGGTCGTGCCGATCGCGGTGATCGGCCTGCCGCGGCTGCTGGGGAAGCCCGACACGCGGGACCGCGACATGCTGTCGGCGCTCGAGGCGTGGTCGCGCAGCCTCGCGGCCGCGAGCGCGACGGGCCGCCTGACCCTGCGCGAGGTCGTCGGCGTCACCCGGACCTCGACCCCCGACATCCTGCGCAACGGCGTCGACCAGATGTATCTGCGCATGACCTCGACCTGGACCAACGGCGCCGCGCTGCGCGCCTTCGCCGAGGACATGCAGTCGGCGTGGGTCGACGAGGTCGCGATCTACCTGATCCAGGCGGCGGACTACTCGAGCGCCGGCCTCTCGGACGCGCTGAACGCGATCGCCGACAACCTGGCCTCGCAGGTCAAGCTGCGCCAGGAGGTCTACAAGGAGCGCGAGAAGCCCCGCCGCGTGATGGTGCAGATCACCCTCATCGCCGGCGGCACCCTGCTGCTGCTCGTCCTGCTGGCGCGCACCGACGCGCTGTCGGCGTATGCCACGCCGCTCGGCCAGTTCCTCATGCTCGTGGTGCTCGCCGCCATGGCCGGGCTGCTGCTGCTCGCCCGGTCCATCGGGCGCGCGAAGCCCGAGCCCCGGTTCCTGCTCGGCGAGGAGGCGCGATGAACCCCGTGCTGCTCGCCTTCATCCCCGGGGCGCTCATCGGCCTGGCCGTGGCGCTCCTGCTGCTCGGCATCGCCCCGCGCAGCGTCCGCGCATCGGACGTGCTCGAGCGGCTCGACGCGCACTACCAGGCGGCGCCCGCCGAGGGCGCCGGCCCGGTCGCGGGCGGGCGTGCGGGGGAGCGGGCGGGGTCGTGGCTGCACACGCACATGCCCGACATCCCCTTCCTCGCGACGCCGACGCGCGAGCTCGACCTGCTCGACGTCACGCCGGCGGCGTTCTACTTCCGCAAGCTGATCTATGCCGTCGTCGGGGTGCTCACGCCGGTCGCGCTGTCGCTGATGCTCGCGCTGATCGGCTCGTCGACGGGCGGCGTCGGCGTGCCGACGATCGCGTTCCCGCTCATCCTCAGCCTGATCCTGCCGCTGATCTTCTGGTTCATCCCCGATCAGCAGGTGCGGACCCTCGCGGCGGCCCGCCGCCGCGAGTTCACGCGCTTCGTCACGTCGTATCTCGAGCTCGTCGCGGTCGCGCTGCTCGGCAACACGACGGCGGATGCCGCTCTCACCGCGGCCGCGAACGTGTCCGACAGCTGGGTGTTCGAGCGCATCCGCCGCGAGTACCGCATCGCCGAGACGATCCGCTCGAGCAAGTGGCAGGCGCTCGAGCGTCTCGGCGAGACGGTCGGCGTGCCCGCCCTCGGCGAGATGGCCCGCGTCATGCGCCTGTCCGAGGCGCAGGTCTCGGTGCGCGACCAACTGCGCGCCGCATGCGACAAGCTGCGGGCCCAGGTCGTCACCGACGACGCCGTGCAGGCGCAGCGCGTGAGCAATCTCATGCAGGCGCCCATCTTCCTCACGATCTTCCCGATCATGGCTCTCGTCCTGATCCCGACCGCCCTGCAGTTCCAGGGCGGGGGCCTCAGCTTCTAGCGCCACGTCACAACTGAACACCCGCACTTCCCGCGAAAGGAACCACCATGAAGAACGCGATCGCCCTGCGCGGCATCCGCGCCTACAACTACTACAAGTCGGCGGAGGCCGGCCTCCGCCAGCGCGCCGCGCGCCTGTTCGCCGAGCGCGAGTCGGGCCTGCAGGACATGCCCTGGATGATGATCCTGCTGGTCGTCGGCGCGCTCGCCGCCATCGGCATCGGCGTCTGGGTCATCGCCTTCGTCAAGGGCCACCTCGCGTCGGTCCCGGCCGACCCGACCTACTGAGGCGCGCGCGAGGCAGCACACCGTGCGAGGGACACTGCTGAGCCCGGCCAGGCGCATCGCCGCGCGCCTGCGCCGGGACGAGGACGGCTACGCCGGCACGATCATCGCCGTGCCGGTCGTCGTCGTCTTCACGTTCGCGCTGTTCCAGTTCGGGCTGTACTACATCGGCGGCGAGGTCGCCCAGGCCGCCGCCTACAACGCCTTCCAGCAGGTGCGCAGCTATCACGCGGTCGACAGCGACGGCGTCGACGCGTTCCACGCGACGCTGGTGGCCAACCAGGGGCTGCTGCACGACGCGACCGTGCAGATCACCCGGCCCGATGCCGACCACGTGACGGTCGCCGTGACGGGGCATCCCTGGGCCTTCCTGCCGTTCCTGCCGATGCCGCCGATCAACCGCACCCAGACCGGGCCGGTGGAGAGGTGGGTCCCGTGAGCGCCGCCGCCCTGCTGGCACGGCTGCGCGACGACGAGCGCGGCGAGGTCGAGGACCTGCCTGCGCTCATCCTGCTGATCCTGACGGTGCTCGTGCCGCTGACCGCCTTCCTGTTCATCCTGGGCCAGTACGGCAACTCCGGCAGCCAGGTGCAGGCGGCCGCCTTCGCCGCGGCGCGCGACGCCTCGCTGACGGGCAGCCCCGTGGACGCGCAGCAGCACGCGGTGGAGGCCGCACGGGCGTCGCTGCAGGGGAACCTGCGGTGCGACGGCATGCGCGTCGTGCTCGACGACTCGGGGCTCGGCACGAGCCTCGGGCAGACGGGCTCGGTGTCGGCGACGGTGACGTGCACGGTGCACTTCCTGTCGATCCGGCTGCCCGGCATCCCCACCGCCTCGACGATCAGCCAGACCGCGACGAGCCCGATCGACCCTTATCGGGAGCGCGGATGAAGTACATCCCGTACGTCCTGATCGTGGCGATCGCGCTCATCGTGTTCACCGGCTTCGTCGTCGACGAAGGCGGGCAGATCCAGGCGCGCCAGCAGGCGCTCGCGATCGCTCAGGGTGCGGCCCGCTCGGGAACCAACGCCGCGGGTGCCGAGGCCGTCAACGGCGACGCGTTCCAGCTGTCCGGGCAGACGGCCGTCGACGCCGCGGACCGGTACATCCAGTCGGCAGGCGGCGAGGTCAGCGGCTCTGCCACCCTGTCGGGGGGCAAGATCGTGGTGACCGTCCACACGGTCTACCGCACCCGGCTCAGCTTCCTGGTCGGTATCGACCACGTCACCGTCACCGGCGCGGCCGCCGCCCGTCTGATCGACGGATAACCCACGAGGAGAACCCCATGAGCTTCCGCCGAACGATCGTCGCTGCCGGCGCCCTGCTGTCCGTCGCCGCGCTGCTGGCGGGCTGCAGCGGCACAGGCACGACGAAGGCTGGGCCGACGGATGCCTCGGCGCCGGCATCCGCATCGTCGGCCCCGACGCCCACGGTCGGCGGCCCCGCGGACGAGGCTGCTGCATATTCGGCCGCGAACAAGTTGATCAATGCATATCTGCTCGAGCAGGCGAAGGTCTACGCCGAACCGGACAAAGGCGTGAGCACGCTCACCAAATTCGAAACGGGCGCGGCGCTGTCGATCGACCAAGAGGGCACGAGCGCATTCGTGAAGGCGGGGATGTATACCGACGGGGGTGCGACATCGTGGGCTCCCATCGCTTCGAAGACGACGTACAGCGACAGCAAGAACCCCGTCAGCGGCTCGGTGACGCCGAACGGCAGCGTGCAGCTCACAGGGTGTCTGCACGACGCATCGAAGACGCTGACGAAATCAGGACAGAAGCCGACGTCGACTGTCGACCCGGACTACGCAGCCATTTACACCGTGAACTATTCGGATTCGCAGCACAACTGGTTCATCGTCAACTACTCGAATGAGGTTCCCGGGCTGTCATGTTGATGTTCCGAACTCGCCTGGCAGCCATCGGCACAGCCGTGGTGCTGCTGTTCGCCGTCGTCGTGGTGGTCGCAGACCGGGCCTCGGCGGACGACGTGCCCGTGGGGTGCGTCAAAGTGCACGGCAATCTCATCTGCAACGGCGAGGCCACGACCCCCGGCAACAACAACACCGGGAACAACAACGGCAACGGAACCGGCAACGGCAGCACCGATGAGCCGGCGGCGACGTCACCTGTCGAGCCCACGTGCACGTGGGACAACACGGTGGGGAAGCTGTGGGCCAACGAGATGCTGCCGGGCTATCACCCGCCGATGTCGGTGCCGTGCTCGGATCAGCTCGGCGGCGGGACGAGCCCGGTCAGCACGGGTTACTGGTGGTCGGGCGGGTCGTGCCCGCAAGGGTATGTGCGGGTCGCGCCTGAGCAGAAGGACCCGCCGGCGGGCGAGAGCGCGTCCGTCGGCGCGTGGTACGAATGCTGGCCGTTCTGCCCGATGACTGACACCTTGGTCATCGGCGAGGGCGTGCCGCCGGGGTGCTTGGAGCGCGACTTCTGGTCGGACGTGCCGCCGCCCGGGCAGCCCTACACCCCCGCGCAGGCGGCGGCGAAGCTGATCGCGTCGATCACGTTGCGGCCGGTTCAGATCGGTATGGCGCCGGCGCTGAAGGTGCACGCGGACGACCCTGCCGGTACCGCCGCGTACCGCCGCACGTGGGTCGGTGTGCCGGTGTGGTTGTGGGTGCAGGACCCGACCCATGGCGCGCAGTTCGGCGCCGTCGATGTGAGCGCGCGCGAGGGCGGGCTGTGGGTGTCGGCGACGGCGACGGCGGACAACGTCGAGTGGTCGTCGGGTGACGGCCAGACGGTGCACTGCGATGTGGGTACGGTCTTCGACCCGGCGGCGTGGGCCGGCAAGCCCGCGACGGACTCGCCGACGTGCGGCTTCCGCTTCCAGCACACGAGCGCCGACCAGCCCGGCGGTGTCTACGACGTCACAGCGACGACGGTGTGGACGATCACCTGGCGCGCGGGCGGGCAATCCGGCACGGTCGTCAAGGGCTCCGTGTCCTCGACGACCGCGGTGAAGGTGGGCCAGCTCGAGTCGGTCAACGTGCCGCTCACGGCCGACGACCTCGCGTGGGCGATGAGCCACTAGACATCATGAGAACGAAGACAGCAGGGGGCAGTCGATGATCGCGCGGTTCTTCCGGGGCCTGGGCGCCCTGATCGTCCTGGTGGCGGTGATCGCGGGCATCCCCGCGTTCCTGATCCTCGTCGTCGGGAACCCGCTGCCGACGGCGGCGCAGTGGCAGCAGATCGCGGCGTTCCAGCCCGACTACGGCAACGTCATCCTGCTGACCAAGATCCTGCCCTGCGTCGCGTGGATCGCCTGGGGCTTCTTCGCGCTGCCCTGGCTGTACGAGCTCGTCAGCCGGGCCGCCGGCCATGCGCCGCAGCGCGCGGTCTGGCTGTTCCGCGGGCAGCAGCGGATGGCGGCCGTGCTCATCGCGGCCGTCTTCCTGATGTTCGCCGGCACGGTGTCCCTCGCCGCCGTCGGCCCCGCGCATGCCGCGCCGGAGACCGCACAGGACGCGCATGCCGCGGTCGCGCAGTTCCTGCAGACGCCGCCTGCGCCCGCGGCCCCGGTCCAGACGCAGACCCCTGCATCGCAGCAGGCGGCTGCGCCGCAGGCCGAGCAGCACGCCGACCTCGACTACCAGGTGAAACCCGGCGACAACCTCTGGAACCTCGCGGAGCAGTACCTCGGCGACGGCGCCGACTACCACCAGATCGCCGACGCCTCGGGGCACATCGTGCAGGCCGGCGGCCAGCACCTGGGAGACCCCGACCTGATCCTGCCGGGCTGGCACCTCGACATCCCCGGCGCCGGCCCGGCTATCGAGCAGGCGCCCGCCGCGCCCGCCGCGCCGGCCGCCCCCGAGGCGCCCGCGCCGGAACCGGCCCCGTCGACGGCCGCTTCGGCCGCTGCGGCCGCCGATGCGGCGAACGCGTCGGCTGCGGGTGCGGATGCCGCACAGCCCGCGGCCGCGCACGACGCCGTCTCCGACGCGGCCGTCGACGCCACCGGCGCCGGCGACTTCTCCTCCCCGCTGATCACCGCGGGCGGCATCGCCGGCCTCATGGCCTCGGGCCTGCTCGCCGCGCTCGGCGCACGGCGCCTGCAGCAGCGCCGCCGCCGCAACCCGGGCGAGCGCATCGCGATGCCGGCCGATGCGGCCGAGGCGCTCGAGCTCGAGCTGCGCATGGTCGAGAACCCGGTGGGCCGCGACGAGATCGACCACGCGCTGCGCTGCCTGCAGGCGTGGGCCGAGGACACGGGCTCGCGCCTGCCCGAGCTGCTCGCCGTGCGGGTGCAGGGCGATGAGATCGCGCTGTATCTGACCGAGCCCGCCGAGCTGCCGAACCCCTTCGAGCGCGCGGCGGCCGACGGCTCCGCGTGGATCATGCGCGGCGGCAGCATCGCCGCACCGCAGCGCGCGGTCGTGTCGCCCTATCCGGCGCTCACGACGGTCGGCATCGACCCGCGCGGCGGCCAGGTGCTGCTCGACCTCGAGCAGCTGGGCGCGCTGAGCGTGATCGGCGATGCGGCGGTGGCGACCGGCATCCTCACGGCGCTCGCCGTCGAGCTCGCATCCAACCCGTGGTCGGACGGGGTGCGCGTCACCGTCGTCGGGCTGCCGCTCTCGCTGGCCCGAGCCCTCGACCCGTATCGCGTGCAGCATGTCGACGACCTGCCCGCGCTCGTGCGCAACCTGCGCGCCGACATCGTCGACAGGCGTGCTGCGCTCGACAGCTACGGTGTGAGCGACGTGCACGACGCCCGCGCGCACGCGAGCGTCGACGAGGGGTGGGCGCCGCACATCGTGCTGCTCGCCCAGGAGCCCACCGAGCAGCTGCGTGACGACCTCGCCGAGCTCGTCGCGCTCCTGCCCCGCGTGGGGATCGCGACGGTCACGTCGGGCGCCGACGACCTGGCCCGTTCGACCGTCGTCGTGCGCAGTCGCGCCGCGGCCGAGTTCCGTGCCGCGGGGGACGCCGTGCCGCCGCTGCCCTTCCGCCCCCAGGTGCTCGAGGGCGCCGAGCTGCAGCTCGTGGAGGAGCTCTTCGCGACGAGCCTCGAAGAGGCGAGGGCCCTCGAGTTCGACGAGGCCGCCGACACCTTCGAGGTCGACCGCAGCAGCAGCGCCGCGGCCGGCGCGCCCGACGAGGACCCGGACGACACCTTCGAGCACGACCGGAGCGCCGCGAAGCCGGCCCCGCAGGACGCCGCGGCCGGGGCATCCGCACCCGCCGAGCCCGTGTTCGACGCCGAGGGCAACCGCCTGATCGATTCCCTGCCCGTGTGGACCGACGCGGCGGACGCACGCGCCGTCGCGCGCTCGTCCGACGGGGAGCCGATCGTCGTGCCCGACTGGCCGGCGCCGTTTGTGCGGCTGCTCGGCCCGATCGAGGCGCTGAGCATCGCCGATGCGGATGCCCTGCCCGCGCGCGGGGTCGAGCTCATGGCCTTCCTGCTGCTCGAGGCGTCCCCGGTCTCGCGCGCCCGCATCATGCAGGCGCTGTGGCCCGACAAGGACGACCCGCGCGGGGACAACGCACGCGTCCTCGTGCGCCAGCTGCGCGCCGTGCTCGGCAACGACCCCGACGGCCACCTGCTGCTGCCCGAGGGGCGCAGCGACGCCGGGTTCGCGCTGCACCAGGCCATCCGCGCCGACTGGGACGAGTTCGTCCAGCTGGTCGGCCGGCAGCCGGCACGCGCCCGCACCGAGGACCTCGCGGCGGCACTGCGCCTCGTGCGCGGCGAGCCGTTCACGGGCGCCGGCCGGCGCCGGGGCTGGTGGGGGTGGCGCGCGCGCTTCGAGGAGGAGATGCGCGCCGCGGTCCTGGACGCCGCCGATGTGCTCGCAGCCCGCGCGATCGAGGCCGGCGATCTCGGCGAGGCGCGCGAGGCCGCCCGCGTCGCACAAGTAGTCGACCCGCTCAACGAGGCCGGCTGGCGGCTCGCGCTGCAGGTCGCGATCGAGGCAGGCGATGCGGCGGAGTTCGACCGCGTGGTCGACGAGCTGTACGCGCGGCTCGGCGCCGACGACCCGAACTACCGCCTCGACGCGCGGACGCAGGAGCTGGTCGACACCGCACAGGCGCGGTTCGACGGCGCTCGATGAGCGCGGCTCCGGCCTGGCTGCAGTGGGCCGTGATCGCGGCCGTCGCGCTCGCGGCCGGCTGGATCGCCGCGATCGACGCCCGCACCCGCAAACTGCCCAACCGGCTCGTGGGGCCGTTCGGCGCGGCATCCGCACTGCTCGTCATCGCCGTCGCGGCCACCAGCCGCAGCTGGGCGCCGCTCGGGTGGGCGCTCGCCGCGGCGGCGCTCGCGGGCGCGCTCTACTTGGCGATGGGGCTCGCCGGCTGGGTCGGCCTGGGCGATGTGAAGTTCGCGGTCGCGCTCGCGCTGCCCGTCGCGGCCGTCGCGGGCGGCGCGGCGCTGTGGCTCACGCCGGTCGCGGTCGCGTGCTCGGGCGTGTGGCTGCTCGTGCGGAGGATCGGCGGGGATGCCTCGCGCCGGCAGGCGCACGGGCCGGCGCTCGCGGCCGGGGCCGTGCTGCTCATGGCCGCCGGCGTGCTCTGGCCGGTCTAGGGCGCGTCTCTCAATTGCCCAGCCCGCAGCTCGCGCTGACCGCCTCGCCGCACATCGCGCCGAGCGCCATGAGCCAGACGAGGTAGCCGCCTGCGACGAGGAACCAGATCGGGACGGACACTGCGAACAGCACCCACGCCCAGCGCAGCAGCGCGGACGGGCGGAAGCGGACGTGGGCTCGCGCGATTCCGCTCTGCACGACGGCGCGACGGCGATGCACGCCGTGGACCAGCAGCAGCACGAGGGCGACGATGCACGCGACGGGCGCTAGCGCGGCGTAGGCGGCGTACACGCCCATGAGCGGCCCGGCGAGCGTGTTCACGAGCTCGCGCGGCGGGCCCCAGTGCGCGGCGATGGCGAGGATGAACGCGACGGTGCCCGCAGGGGTCAGCGCGGCGAAGACGAGTGCGGTCGCGAGCAGGCCGCGGTGCGGCACCTCGAGGGTGCTCTCGGGTGCGGCGCGCACGGCTCGGCCCGCGTCGCGCACCGCCTGCCCGGCCGCATCGTCCGACCAGCCCGCGCCGCGCAGCTCGGTGAGCACCTGCTGATCGGGTGCGCCGCTCTTCAGCCGAGCGACGGCGTAGCTCTCGGCATCGCTCATCGCGCGCCCGAGGCGTCCAGGTGCTTCGCGATCGCCGCGAGCAGCTCGGCGCCGCGGGGAGTCGGGGCGGCGGCTGTCTCAGCAGAGGCCACGCGTCGACGCACGTCGCCGGCGATCGCGCCGAGCAGGTCGGCCTCGAGCATCGTCTGCGAGGTCGGAGCCAGCCGGACCTCGGCGGTCTCCGCGAACGTGACGGGATCGGGGGTCGTCTCGCCGCCGCGCAGGCCGGCCGGATCGAGGCGGACGCGCCACCAGCCCGTGCCGTCGCTGCCGAGCCACGATGCGGCCCACACCAGGCGCTCGGCGATCCCGTCGTACAGGCGCGCCTCGATCGAGACGCCGGCGCCGGTCTCAGCCCCGATGGCGGCGAAGACGGCCGCGGACTCCGTGGGCACGCCGAGCTGCTCGCGCGTCGCGCCGATGACCTCGCCGCGGCCGCTCTGCGCGGCCGCGATGAGCGCACGGGATGCCGCGATGGTGGCGGAGGCCGGCTCGCGGGGCCGCTCGGGCGTCGCGATGGCGGGCAGCTCGGCGCGGAGGGCGGGCCAGACAGCGGCGGCGGGGGCGGCCCATGCGGATGCCTCGCGCGAGGCATCCGCACCCCGCAGCTCGACCGCGAGCGCGATGCCCCGGATCAGCGCGACGGAGAAGACCACGCGGCGGTCTGCGGTGCGGATGTCGAGCTGGAGCAGCGATTCGGCGCCGGCCTGGCTCGCGAGCGTCGTCGTCACCTGGGCGTCGGTGAGCGGGACGCGGGCGATCTGCGGCTCGGTCACGTTCGTCCCTTCGGTCTCGGCCGTCACTGCTTCTTCACCAGCACGCCGTCGGGAAGCGACGGAGCCTTCCCGGGCCACGCGCCCAGCTTCGACTTCGCGGGCTCGTTGTTGACGATCAGGACCAGGTTGCCGTCGAGCGGGATGGCGTTGTCGGCCTGGGTCTCGGTCATCCAGCCGGCCTGCACTGCGAGCGAAGGAAGGTCGATGGTCGAGCCTGTGATCGCGATGTCAACCAGCGACGTCGGCTTCCTGTCATTGACCGACCACGCGGTGCGGATCAGAAAGCTGAGGAACTCGGAAGGATCGGCGACACGGTAACCCGGCGCCAGAGTCACGCTGACATCGGTGTCGTAGGTGTGGCTGAAGCCGGACATGTTGTCGTCGATGCCGACCTCGGCGTCGGTCACCCCGGGGATGGCGGCGAGCGCGGCACGGGCTGCTTTCGACGTCTGCCCGCCGCGCGGCTTCGCAGCGGTCGAACAGCCGGCGAGACCGCCGGCCAGTGTCGCCAGAGCGATGACCGCGAGGATGCGGTGCAGCGTGCGCAGGTTCGTCGTCATCGCTCGTTCTCTCCTGCCGGGACGCGTTCGGCGTAGTAGTCCTGCACGGCGACCGAGCCGCCCGGCGGAACGTCGAGCGCGCCGTACTGCGCGAGCTCGGGGTTGCCGGCCGCCATCGCGCCGTAGCGATTCGCGGCGTGGGCGTTCAGCGACGAGACGACCGTTCCGTCCGGCTCGTTCGCGAGCGTTACC
>Ga0164242_10004003_pt1 | contig 16621 bp, 20 predicted proteins | sample OricomgcompostMG_FD_108783 | JGI IMG/M metagenome (GOLD analysis project Ga0164242, IMG submission 108783) | Miracle-Growth compost microbial communities from Emeryville, California, USA - Original compost - Miracle growth compost (MG) ...
CCCCTGCCCATGACCGGCACGAATGCGTGTAATCGAAGAGCTACGGCTAACTCTACAAACAGACACATGCGCCAGCTTGAGCAGGCCAAGAAGGCCTTCCCCGACGTATACTTAATCGTGGGCGTGACGGGCGATCAGGAGACGCACAAGCGAAAGGGCCTCACCGTGCTGTCCGGCGCCGAGCGTGCCGAGACGGTCCGGCATTGCAAGTGGGTCGACGAGGTCATCGAGAGCTGCCCCTGGATCGTGACGCCCGAGTTCCTCGAGGAGCACAAAATCGACTACGTGGCCCACGACGACCTCCCCTACGGGGCAGCCGAAGGCGACGATATCTACGAGCCTATCAAGGCGGCGGGCAAATTCTTGGTGACCCAACGAACGGAGGGAGTGAGCACGACGGGCATTATTACAAAGTACGTTTCTACTTATATGGCAGACGATATCCGCCTTCAAATACACGGCCGCTAACCTCGGGCTCAGGATCGTCCGCGACTACGAGAAGTACATCGCGCGGCAGCTCAAGCGCGGCACCTCCCGGCAGGAGCTCAACGTCAGCTGGCTGAAGAAGAACGAGCTGGACCTGAAGCGACACGTGCAGGACCTGCGCGACAACATCCGCAGCAACTGGACCACCACGGGCCAGGAACTGAGCCGCGAGCTGCGCCAGTACTGGCCCGCCAGCCGGCCCCAGAGCCCCGCCCGCGCGGCCTTCCTTTCCGCCGCCGCCAACGGCGGCGATATCCCCGGTAGCCCGCTCGCCAGGAGTCCCAGCGCCTCGGGACTGAGCGCCCTCGGTAGCATCGGCGGGGAGAGAATCGGAGGCAACAATGATTTCATCACCGGCTACACATTGGGCCTGATCGGTGGTGTGAGGTCTTGGGTATGTTTCCGGTCCCTTATTCTTTTCTTTTCCTCCCCCGCCCTGAATCATGCCCGTTCTCCTACAATAGGACGTACTTTGCTCTAGGGGAATGGGGTGGGGCAGGAAGGGTCTTTTTCTCCTTTTGTGTTTGAGTGGGCGGGACTAACCTATTCTCCCTATTCTAGATGACCAAGAGCCGTAGGGACAACCGTGACAGCCGACCGCCCAGCGACGACGACTGGGAGTCGAGCGACGACAAGACGGTTGAGCCGAGCCGCCCTACTCCGTCGGTGTCGGTGGCGGCCCCGTCTGCCCGGGTGTAGGTGGTAGGCAGAGAGATTCGTTTCTAGTGTGTCCCCGTGGAGCTGCGGGCCGGTAATATCAACGCCTGTGTTGTAATCATAGCAGCAGTGTAGACGTCCAGTTTCTTGTTCTTCTCTTTCTTTGTTTTCGTTCCGAGACTGATGGAAAAGTTATCGAGGGGGGAAAGCAAAGCCCCCCGTAATTGCAACCGGGGGTTTTCACAGGTATAGAATGTCGGTACTGACGGTTTTGCTAAAAACAAGGGGGGAAAAGTCGAGGACATGCGGCTCCTGATTATCGAGACGGACGTGGCAGTTGTTCGGCCGTCTTTTCGGGAGTGGCTTCAAGAACGCTGCGACGGGATCGGGGTGGGCTTGAGCTTTATAGATGAGGAAAAAAAGGATTCTCGGGTAGATCAAGAGCGTCACTCGCGAGTCGTCGATGAGGCTGTCGGGCCGCTGGTGAGGCATTGTGCATACAGGTGTATAATATGGTAGGTATGAACACAGCCGTCGACGCCTCTGGAACGGATTTACCGTGGATGGAAGAGGCGCAGAGCCCGAGAGATTTCCAAGATGCAGACCCACTGTGAACGCAAGACCGGCGTGTCTAGCTTCAGACACGCATTACGGAATATCAGGACAAGCCGGCCGTACTTGCCAGAAGATGATGAGAAGGGAAGGGGCCCGTCTTGCTGGTCGACTTCAACAACACAAAGTAGCCGTGGATAGCTCGAGCGAGCCAGGGGAGCACGATGGGTCAGGGCAGCATATTCGTAGGGTGCAGGTGCCTTGAAATCAGGCAACCACATTCTGTACCCCTGGATGTTACAAGCGTTTTCATGCCTCGATTAGTCTAGTCTATGTCCGATGTGCTTCGTAGAGTTGTTGGGGAGATCAGTTAGTGCTGGTTCAAGGGGTATATCTTGCACCGCCGCAGTGGGAAGGGTGTGCGTTGCCGTTTTTACCCTTCTAGGAGGTGCAGCGCGGTCGAGGTCTAAGGGGTCCGGGTCCTAGGGGACTCTTTCAGTACTACAGATACTCGGGGGAGTGTGTGAACCAGAGAAACAAGGCGTGTTGTTCGTTCGTAATTGTAGATGGTGTGCTACTTGTGGCCGTTAGAAGGGGAAAGCCAGGAAAGCTGTGGTTAGTGATCGAGGGGGTCTCAGGGGTATGTATCGATTACGCTGGCTTCTTCCGGCACAGCCGGACAGGTCCCTGAGCAATAACAGAGTCGCGACACATCCTCCCAGCAACCAATTATTAGCCCTGCAATTACTCGAGAGAAGAGATTCTTTATACACTTCTATCGTGATTGCGTGTAGGTGTTTGAACTTCGGGCTTCAAAACACCCTTGAGCATGATGCACCGCAGGGGGCAGATCTCACTTGACAGGAGGCAGTGCGCACTAGGCTACGGCACGTAAAACCTGGCCACTACGAACGACATCGGTCGCCCCTCCGTGGCTGTATCGGAATCCCAAACTCATAGAGAGATGTCTATCCGCTCTCCAATTCCTTTCCCACAACGCAATGACCATGTATCCCGTCGAGGATCACGCCGCAAAGGTCTGGCCGGATGGGCGGTGTCGGCTGGGACGGACCTCTAGAGAATCTTTGTTTCATGGTATAGCTCCCATGGTGGAATAATGCTCGCGCAAGTGGGCAAGGGCAGGCGGGAACGGGAAAGACGTTTCTGATGCTAGTACAAACAAATACATCCAACCCCTTTTCGTGATACCATTCAACTTTGCCCACGTGTGCAACTTAATATCTCGATGAGGAGAAACAGTCAAACCAAACAACAAACCGATCGGCAGTCCTATTTGAGTCATCATATTCTGTCACCGGACCAGCGCCACGGAGAGTATCGGCTTCCATAGATAGACAGATACTAGTTAGAGAGCTCGGTGAGGAAGCTATTTCGAGACCCGTCGAGGGGCTGTTGCCGTGTCCGTAGATGGCGGTCAGTCTACTTGCCGAGCGATGCAAAGCCTCCAGAGTCATGTTGTGGGAAATGTCATCGGGCACGCGTAACGGCACTGATGTGACACGGTTCGATAGTTTGGAGATGATCAACTATTTGGAGAAAGGCTCGGTTCCAGTAACTTTTCTCTCTGGCACGACCACCATCCTAACATGCTTGGCATATTAAAAGGGAGTAACTAATGTCTAGTGTTTATGAGGATTAGAGAGAGCGGTCGCGGCCGGAAGAAACTACTACTATTGGATGGGGCAAACAACTCGTGACTCGAACGATGAGGTCGGAAAGCCTGGAACTCAAAGGAACGTAGGCCCTGCAGAAATCAAAACGGTCTCCCCATACGTCCCTGCTGCCTGAGGTATAATGCCCCATTCGGGGGAATGCAGACCGGGCCCGGGTGGGGAGACAATCTCCAGGACTTTGGCACGAGACGCGGCCAGAGAGTCGGAACCGATGCAATCGAGGTCACGTTTGTTCGAGTTACTGGTTTTGTTTCGCCAGGTGGGATAGCGAAATCGGACGGGACCCTTAGGGTCGAATCCCCCCATACCGTCGTCTTAATGGGGACCTGATATCGATAACCCCCCCCCCAAAGCTGGAAAGGGAACCGAAGAGGGCGAGTGAGGTGGGTAAGATGGGTTATGAGTGAGACGTTGCTTTCGCTCACACTTTGGGGAATCATCGCCCCGAGGGGGATTCTTTACTGGCTCTAAAAATAGGTTTAAGCGCTGGCGGACATGCGGGAAATTGATAGTGTCTTACCTGAATAGGGATAGTTTGTGGCGGTCCGTGTCATGGATGTCGTTGGTAGCAAAGAAAGTCGCAGTCACCAACCCGGCAGGGACCGAAAGCCCCACTCGCGTTGTTGTTCCTTTTCCATTTGCAGCTTGCCTTGGTTCTTCAGTTCGTACCTCCCTACCTACCGCCGAAGGAGGTCACTCAAACAGTCCTGTGTGCTTGGCGTGAGATATGGATGGGCACTGGGAATAGCAAGCTGAAAGGACCTATACGAAGTGGTGGTGGCGCTTAAATGGTGGCTTGTGCTGATATGGTCCCCCCCAGTGTGGCTGATGCTCCCAGCTTCTTCGCGTGCGGTCTTATTCATCGGCAGCAATATAATAATTATGGGCAGTACCACACAGCCCCTCCTCGCCTCGAGGGTCGGGTATGCTCCTCGGCGCCGGCACCAGCCTCCCGGAATGGGGCTGGGCAAATGCATGTCATCTGCCGGTTCGTGGGGGAGCCAACACGTCTCCAGGCCGGTACGGACCCCCAAATCAAGGCGGGGATCAGGATATGACCTGTGAGATGACGGGTTCCAGGGGACCATGGAGTGGCTGCTCGTTCGGACTCTCTTCGGCCGACTCGTGCACCTAGACGTTCGTAAGGCTAGGTACCTAGGTACGGAAATATACCACGCTTGTGCGTAGGTGCAGTACAAAAAAAAAACCCCAGATCTCGTACAAGCGTTATATTTGGCTTGTTGAGCTGAGTTGCTGAACCGCTGCCTTGCGAAAAGGATCGTCAGGTATTCTGGGCACCAAAGATGGAGGTTTGAGACAGAAATAGCGAAATCTGGCTGCCTGTGTGCCTCCATGTCACCAATACCCTAACCCAGTACGACCAACTCGGCGTTTAAACTACGACTAAGCCTGAAGTCGATGGCGCCACCAAACATCTTTAGCAGCACCAATGCGTACGGAGTACTTCATCGAGGTACATATCCTGGTACCTGCCCTGGTACCAGAAATAAAAAAGTCCATCACCGAGAGATCCATGTCTTAAGAAAATGGAGGTAGGGGGGCAGACTGGGGTACCTATGCATGTTCGTCGCGGCACGGCATCATCCCCAGTTTTTTTTTTGGCGGGCTCGTCCTGAGTTCTCTCGTCCCTTTGAATGCGTCCTTCAACCCGTCCCATCTGGCGGCCCGGTCGGTCATCTATGCTGGTGGTCCAGGTGATGGGTGCTGCGGAGATCTCGATATTAGATATACGTCTCTCTAGCGAGAGTCTGCGGGGAAACCGAGTTTGTTGTACTATGTGGTATGGTGAACGCATATTAATGTAAAATACAGAGATACCACCTACTAATACCGGGATCAGCAACACTCGGTGACACATGGTGACAGCTTTGGTAACATTGAAGGATTTCCAAGGATCGTCCGTTTGCTCATCGAACCGAACCCCCCTCCCTTCTAACGCGCGGGAACGACCCCGTTTCTGTTCCCGCTCCGGATCGCGCCTTTCGACAAGGCAGATTTTGCACCCTCCACCCTTGATCCTGGGACAGAGCGCTTAAACCCGCACACAACATCAAAGGCATTTCCCTCCTCCCACGCGTGCCACCCGCCAACGAGGTGGGTGGGTTTTTATGGAGCCCATGCATCGAGTGCAATCTCGCTCCTTTCGAGGGATCGATCTTCTCTTGCTGGCGCTGTCCCTGGCGCTGTCACTGTTCCTCTCGCTGTCTCTCTCTCTCTCTCTCTTTCTCTTTCCTTCCCCCCTTTGCTTCTGCCGCATCCCATTATTCGTATCTTTGGACAAAGTTTTCGTATTGCCTGCCGCTCATTGGCAAAGCCTGCGCGCTTACAATCAATCTGTTTCTAGAGACTGATCTGCTTGGCAGCTTGTCCGTGTTGGGCTCCGCCACACCCTTCATCTTCCCCTTCTTCCCTCTCTCCTTTTCCGACCCAGCTCGGTCGCTCCCAGCGATCTGCACAGTTGTGTCTGTACTACGTACGCTGCTGTGTACATGGTCAGCAGAAGAGATGCCGTGTAACGCTAGTGGTGTTACAGCGCATACATAAGCTCAAAATCCGCCGCCCCTGAGCTACATCAGTTGGGCACCTTAAAATGCGTATTAATATGTACGGGGGCATGTACATGTACCCTCCCACCTTACCCCCCTCCAAACTGCGCCTCGCATGTCAGATTTGGCGGGTCGGGAAGCGTCAAAACGAAGGATCGGAGGACCAGGGCAGCGAAATGAACTTGTTATGCTGCTGCCTTTTGCGCCGGTTTTCCTCCCCGTGTCCCCCTCATTTTGACCTTGGAATTACCACTGCGCATAAACTCCCTCTCCAACAACGAAGCCCGTATCGGCGCACTAGCAAGCACTAGCAAGCACCAGCAGAAGCAGCACCGGGCATTGCTACCTAATTATGGCATTCCTGGTTCACGCTACGAGATCTGATCATCTTCCAACTTTACCTACCGCTTTGGGATCGAGTCCTTGCCCAAGCGGGATAATCTTGGGAGTCCTCCACGGATGCACGACTAACTGCGCAGTACGGATAGGTAGGTACCTATTTAGTGTGCGCGTACCTGGGGCGGGCGCGAGTTGGAGCCAACCGGGGCTTTTATTTGTTCATCTTGGTACGGACACTAATATACCTTGGTACATTTCCCTTGGTTGGTGCTGCCGCGGTACAATAAACAATATTTTGGGTGACCTAGGCGGGGCCTTGGGATACTCGTAACGTTGTGCTTGCCTACAGTAAAGTATTGCTGGGTACGGCAAGGCACAGCACTATGTAGTCGGCCGTACTGAGGACCAGCGGCTGCATCGTGGGATCTCACCCCATATGGAGGAAGAGGGGGAGGGGGGGACGTCCCTTTGCGTTTCTTCCGAACACGGCTGGAGCCGTTCTCCAAGACGCATATGGTTTGCTGATCGGTAACATGTATTCCTTTTTCTCACCCCCAGCGCGCGTATTCCCTCCACCACCTCGAAGGAGGGGCGTTGCATGCCGGGATTGGTAGGATGCGTCCATCCATTTCCATACACAGGTACGTACGTAGTAGTTGTCCCCGTTGACATTTTCTTTGTTGCTCTGTCGGCGCAACCATGCGACACCCCTGTCCGCCCCAGCCAACAGGGACAGGGGTAGGGGGAGGGACAGGGGCCAGGGGCCCAGGGAGGGCGGTCCCCAGAGAGGAGGAACAGCCTCCCTCCCATGTACGACGACTAAATGCGACGAAGAGCTTAGCGGTAAGAGTACCTTGCCAAAAGGGGGACCCATCAAGGCTTCTGCATGTCACTCTCAAGTGTCACTCGCAATTGCTCCAAATCGAACCCCCATAACATGCACACAGCGTCTGCTTTGGCTGGTGGAAGAGGGTCCCCCTCCCCCCGTCTCAATATAGCAACGCCTCTTACCTACATCTTCGTAAACGCCCATGCTCTTCCCCCTTCCCCCATTGGCCTTTCCGAGCACTCTTGTTGGTCTCGTTGGTGTGTTCGTTACCGTACAGCAACACACACACACACACACCACGCACACACTCTCTCACTCACGCACGCAGACGCTTGGCCCTTTGCCTGCTCGTGCCGGCCCATCCTCACGCCCTTTCCCTAAGTAGGGCCGGGGGCTTTTTTTACTTTCTCCCCCCTCCCCATCTGTCCAATCTCTACCGACCATCGAGACCCTCCTCTTCGTGCTGCAGCCGCGCGTGTACTACTGTACCTACCTTATCTACATGTCACGTACACTACTTCCGCATCATCGGCTACTCTTTATTTGTCGAGGCACTCTTAGCAGGGCTGTGTTGTACTAACTTTGTCTCCCCCTTCGTCTTACTTGCTGCTCCGAGCGACTACCGGTCATGGCTAGTTTAAAGTTTATAATGGACGTTGATGACGACGAACCGGACGCTCGTCAGAATAAAAGGGACAAGGATCCGGCTCCCGCACCCTCCAGTTCACGTCCAGGTCCAGATCCATCATCATCATCCTCAGGTCAGGCATACTCGAGTCATGTCAGTAGTCCTACTAGCCAGGCCACCCAAAGGAATTTTGGCCCCGCCGTCGTTGCTGCCGCCGCCGCCCCCTCAGCAGGTGTACGACGCAACCCGTCCTCCTCCAACAGGCCCACCAGGCCCGCTACGGCGTCGTCAACATCCCTATCTCGCCCCTCGGCCCGTCGCCGGAGCACCGCGAGTAACGACTCCATGGACCAGACCGGCTACGGCTCCGCTGCCTCTTCATCGTCCAGGGGCGCCGGCCCGACAACCTTAAACAGCCCAATGCGGCCCATGCCAAACCCTACCGGCCCGGATGTTCCCGTGAAGCTCACTCCCATTACCGGCAGGGTCAGCAGGGCGCGGAAGGGCGTGCCCGTCCATACCTGTGACATCTGCAAACCTCCAAAGGTACGTCGTGTACCTATCATGACCATATAGTGGAGAGGAGGTGGAGGCTAGAGGGGAAAAGGGGGGGTGGGGGACCGCTGCCGTCGATGGTGAGAACGACTGTCCAATGCTAACAGACCTCCTTGGCAGACATTCACAAGAGCGGAACACCTCAGGTAGGTACCTAGTCAGTCCTGTAGGTTAACTAGACAAGGTCGTCGTTTTACTGAACTTTGCGGCTCTTAGGCGACATCAACTTAGCCACCAGACTCCTGGCTATCCATGCCTGTTTCCACTCTGTGGCCGGGCCTTCCACCGCCCCGATCTTCTCTTGCGGCACCAACAACGACAGTAAGTTGAAGGATGAAATCTGCCTTGTTTTGCCTGGCTCTGCCTTGTTCCCCCCCCCAACCCGACGCTAATACATACGCCTGTCAGCGAGCAGGAAGGCGACAAGGGGGACAAAGACGGGGACGAAGATGGTGGGCGGCTATCGCTCGAGGAGAGCCTCCCGAGACTGGGTATACAGTCGCAACCTGGCTCTTCCCCTGTGATGCCAAGACCACCAGCCCCAGGTACGTCGGGGGCGGACACGCCATCAACACCGAACACTTCAGCAAACGCGCCGGGCTTTCAGCACCTGAGGAGCCCGGGGGATGCAAGCAATCCTTCTCTCTCTCCACGGAACGGAGGGACCAGTGCGCACTACAACTTCTCCCCGCAAGGCACTCACGACTATCAATACTCACCATCCCCGTCCGTTTCGGCCATGAGCACATCTCCGAATCTCGACGGTTCCCCCATGGGCCCTACCAGCTACGCGACGAGCATGGAGGAGTCCTATCAGCAACCCCGAAGTACCCCTTCCATATTCGTCGTCACCCAGGGGCTGTCATTACCAAGCCTCCAGATACCTGATGCTGGCCCCCCGGACCTGTACCATCACGACGCGTCGCCCTGGGCTTCGTCGGCCTCTGACAGCACATACTCTACGCCGGCTTCTGACATTTCACGCAACCACCGTTACTGGATGCCGCGCCACCGCTCACCAACCGGCGCCGACTGGCCGTCCACTCAACTTCTCTCGCCGTATCCAGACACGGTGCCGCGCGAACCACCAAGCGCAGGCCACCGACTGGACAACATCTCCGCTCCCTCGTCTGCTCTATTCATGGACGGCTTCCCCCCATCCTCACACTTCTCTACAGCACCCCAGAACGATGCCTTCGGCGCTGTGCTCGGCGTGCCCATGTCTAATTTTACCCCGACGGGGCAGATGCCCAGTCCCTCTTCGGCAAGCACCTTCCGTCCTCACCATCATCACCACCACCACCACGACTCCGTCTCCTCCCTCGGCAGCCCTACCTCGCCGCACATGACAACCTCGCAGGTGGCGGAAGCTCTCGTCGCGCCGATGCGGGCGCTCCCCGACCAGATAAACGCGATCACCAACCTGGGCCGCCAGAAGCAGATGTTGCTGGACGTTGCGGACGTGGGACATACCTTCCTGGGCGACGAGAGCTCGGGGTTTGACATTCTTGGAAGTTTGGGTGACACCCTGGGCGATGGGAGCCTGGGGAATATGGGGTGTGAGGGTGGCGCCCTGAACTTGGACCTGCCCTCAGCCGCTAGGTGTGGACTGCCGGCAGCGCGTCTCGCAGCGGGCCCCCTTTCTAAGGCGGTATGCGCTGCCATCCCAAGGTACATCGACGTCTACTGGCGACGATTCCACCCCCTATACCCGATTGTGCATCGCCCCATGTTCGAGGCCACCGGAAACAACGACGTGTTGCGTTGTGCCATGGCGGCCGTGGCGACGCAATACCTCGACAGCAAGGAGGACCGCTTGAATGGCAACCTGCTGCACGAGTATGCATGGCAGGAGGTGAAACGGGTAAGTGATTGAACAAAAAGCGAACCGCTTCCCAACTCCTGTCCGGCGCTTAACCTTTTTTCTCTTCCCTGCGGACTAGATCCCCCAGTGGCACCTCCAGGTCCTACAGGCTATCCTTCTCTGCGAACTCTTCGCGCGCTTCCGCGGCCGGAAGGCAGTGACGAGACCCTCGACGCAATTTGAATCTCTATTTTCGAGAGTAAGTTCCCCACAGTTCCTTGCGTCAACCGACAATGGCCCATCTCTCCGCGAAACCCGCATTTGGTCTCCTGCTTCCTCCCCTATCTTTGATTTCTCGAGCACCACCACTACCACCACCACTACTACCACCACCATCGCTCCGTCATATACCCAGGGGCTACCTTTCCACGATTTCCCAAGTGTGCATCCTACCGTTGTTTCTCCTGATTTCCTCGAAGTACCGTCCGGGCCGTGTTGGTCACCTGTGTCTCCTTCTAGTCGTCAATCCCCACTCCTCCCAGCGGTTCGGCGACAGCCATACTCACAGCTCGTTGCCGACGCACAGGTCCTCTACGATAACCCAACCATGTTCGACCCCGCCGTCAACCCTGCCGAGCAGCACCTCTCACGCGGAAGCCGCTGGCACGCGTGGCTGGACGCAGAAGCGCGCCGTCGCCTCGTGACCGCCTGCTTCATCGTCGACGTCCACACGTCCAGCTACCAAGAGCAGAGGCGGGCTCTGGACTACTCCGGGGCGGGAGCGAACCTCACTATCCCGCTCACCGAGCGTAGCGCCGCCCTGTGGGAGGCATCATCGGCGGTGGAGTGGACCGGCCTCCTCGCGGCTGATCCCGAAGCTGGAAACCCAACTTTCATACCGCCGCCCTCAGCCGCCCTCACTCCTGAGGACCTCTCCGGCCGCCCGGCTTTCGACCGTGCCGCAATCCTGGCCCACGAGCTGCTGCGTCTTCCACGTCGGCCGTCTGACGCCGCCGATTTGTACACATTCCTCGGCGACGACACCCCGGATTTCCACATGGATCTCGACCCCAGCGGATCGGCCCTTACCTTGCTGAGCCCGGGATTCCCACCAACTACTACCCCCGCCCTCCCCTCCCCTGCGGAGGAACGGTTCTGCCGGCTCTTCGCCGGGGCCGGGACTGGAGCCGGGGCCGCATGGGATCCGCGGGCGAACGTGTACCTCGCGCTGCACCACACGCCGCTGCACGACCTTCTGGCGGTCAGCGGCGACACGTGGCTCTTCAGCCAGAAGGTGCTGCCCCCGGCGTTATTCGCCGGGCACCAGCAGCGCCTCAAGGCGTGGGCAGGTCAGCAACACGCCGTCAGCGCGACCGTCTACGCAGCGAGGGCGATACTCGGGTTCCTCGGCGGTCCTGAGAACGGTAGCAATAATGCTAATAGCAATGACGGAGGCCGGGGCGAGGCGACCACCTGCCTGCCCGACATTAGCGACTACTGGGGTCTCTCAGTGTGTGCTCTCGTGTGCTGGGCTTTCGGGCACGCTGCGCGACGCTGCACTGGAGCTCGGGGTAGGAACGGGAGCGGAGCCATGGGGACTAATGTCGATGGGGATGCAGAGGCGCTGGCATGGCTACAACTGTTAGCCCGTGCGAGGTGGCCCGGGGAGGCCGGACCGGTCGTTGATCAGAGGGACGAGAGCCCGGGTGTTGTCAAGTTAGTACGCAGGAAACTAGAGAGAGATTGTGCGGGGGGCAAGAGTAGATTGTATGTTGATGCCGTTGGGGTGTTGAAGAAGCTGGAGGAGGAGGACAATCGGAAGTGGTTCTAATGATTGATGCTGATGGTATTGGTATATACCTATGCTCTAATACTTTGGGGTCAATTGGGGGGGCGGGCGATATTAGAGGAAGAAATTAGACAGTGACGAGAGTGTGTTTGGGGGCAAAAGGGGTGGTGGCTCAAGGATGGATGGGATGGGATACGGGGCGGGGCGGGGCGGTCGGGATCTGCATGACACGATTTAAACGGTTGTTTGTATCTTTATGTGGCATACGAGTTGGGATGTATTCTTACGATCTTGCGCAGAAATGGTTTACATAGACGGAGGATCGAGAGGAGGCCTCACAAGACCTCCGGTAATTGATTGATCGAACGCTTGCACTGCCCTGTGGGCAGCCTCGACATAACTCGTGATACAAGCTGGCGGGGAAACCGAACGCCTTGCCTATATCAGCAAGCAGAAGCGTCTCTAGCTGCTGGTAGAACTCGCAGAGGAACGCCCAGCCTCTAGGAACACGTCATGCTTCCCTTCTAATCGGAGCGGACAAAAGGCCCCCAAGGTCGTAGAGGAGCGGTATTGGGCGATGCAAGGGGGAATCTCGTATTCACTATAGCTGCTGTGCCGTTGGCTATGGACCGTATCCCGGCAGTATGCGGGCAGAAGAGAAGTTGCATGTGGGGGCGCGTTTAAAGTAAATTCTATTTACCTTGTTGAGTTCTTGAACACTGAAGAAGAGTATGCAAGTTTCAGGAGTGAATCTTGGAGATGGATGCTGTGAAGCTTCAGATGGGAGTTGGATATTCACGGGTTAAAGTGGAGCCTGGGCGTGATGGTCTTGAGATGTTGTACGAACGAATAGGAGCTGCCTCATGTTGCAGGGGTGCACGCTGTCGTTCTCCGTAAGTCCAAGAGACAGTTTTGCAAGGGAATTAACCTTCCTTCCCTTGTTAAACAAAACCTCAACACCAACAACCCCAACCGGCAGCAATCAATTGTATCATGAACTCCAAGTCCAAGCCCTGAGAGAGATACCCTTCGCATCTCTTTGACGGATAAGGTTGACTCCCGTCATTCTTGTCATTTTACAGAGACGAAAAAAACTTCGACAAGAGATGGAGGTCGATACTCCGACGCGCCCCGACCGTGATGTCAAGACGGAAGACGACGGCGCCGCTGCCGACCTGAGGATGGCCGATGCAAAGCCCACGTACCGCTCGTGGAAGAAGAAATATCGCAAGATGCGCATAATATTCGACCAGAAGATGCACGAGGGCGAAGACCTGCACAAGCTCGAGCACAAAGCTCTAGAGACGGCGCGGCGACTTGCTATCGAGAAGGAGTAAGCTTTGACATGACACTTTCTACCTAGCTCTGCCCACGGGATTACCGTGATATGCTAATACTGCGCTTCCTCATAGCCGGCTCCTCGACATGCTTCTCGATGTCAACAACTCGGCTCAGATCCCACCAGACAAGCGCATCGATCTGAGCCTCGACCCGCCATCCGAAGATGACGACCTCGCCCTATCCATCGACCGCCCCAGCACCCCTCCCAAGAGCCCTCAGCCAGGTAAATCCTACAAGCAGCTCCTAGCCGAGGTTCCGCACTCGGGATTCGCCACGGCCGCAGAGCGGTTCCCGGAGCTTCTCGCCGACCTCGAGGCCGGGCGAGACTCGCCCGGCGACCCGCTGCAAGGGCAGCCGCACCCGCCGACGTTCTTGACGGCCGACGAGATCGACAACTACATCTACGAGATTGACATGCACCTAGCCTCGCAACGATCGAACGGCGCCTCCTCCTCCTCGCCGCCGCCGATGCTCCCCACCCTGGCGCCCATCGCCCACGGCCACGCCGGCCGCAGCACAACCTACACGCGCCGCCTCAACGGCCACGTTGGCGGTGGCGGCGGCAAGGACGCCGCGCACACGGCTCCGGGCTCCTCATCGTCCTCCACCGCCCGCGACTTCGCCCTCCGCAACCCCACGTCCGTCTACAACTGGCTGCGCAAGCACGCGCCCAAGACCTTCCTCCAGGACGGCGAGCCTCACCCAGACCACGGAGACGACATCGGCGGTGGCGGTGGCGGCGGCGGAGGCGGCGGCAGCGGGACTGCAGGCGGACGCGACCACGACGGCGGCGGCGGTAGCGGCCGGGCGACCGGACGCGGGAGTCGCGGAGGCCGTACCGGGACTGGCGGCGAGAGGGGCTCCCGCGGGGGAGCTGGCGGCGGTTCCGTTCGCGGAAAGCGGCCTGGGGTGGCGGCGCAGAGGCGTGCGGCTGCGGCCGCGGCTGCTGCTGCTACGGCGGCAGCGGGGGAGCCTATGGACGTGGACAACGATGCCGAAGCGGTCGGCACGGCAGGCAAGGGGGCTAAGCGCAAGCGCGTTGTGGATGATGATCCCGGGTACAGGCCCAAGGGCGGCAGAAGTGGCGGCGGCGGCGGCGGCGGTAGCGGTGGTGGTGCTAGTAGGCCGGCGAAGAAGAAGCGGAAGAGCGAGGGCGGGGACGTCACTCCTACGGCGGCTGGGCCGGGGGCGAAGAGATCGAGGAAGTCTGGCGGTGGGGAGAAGGAAAGAGAGAAGGAGCGAGAGCGGGAGAGGGAGAGGGATAGGGAACGGGGGGAGGAGAAGGAGAAGGACGACGGCAGGGATGCCATTACTGCCAAGGGCACCGTGGAGGATTAGCTGTCCCACTCATTGCATCACGGTTGGCCCTTGCGAGGATGGCCGTCTTCCCTGGGCGGCGAAGTGATCGATGGCCTGGTCCAACTTGCTACCGAACAGAAGGGGCGCCGAAGGGGTTTGACAGTTTCCACTGCCGTCGTCGCTTGATCTTTCTTGGAAGCATAGTGTTTTATGGGATGGGGGGATTTTCACGGAAGGGCACTGGAGTCTAGCCTGGGGGAAAGGGTGTATCTTGGTATTGTACAGTATGTTATGACCTGGAGGGATTCTACCTTCGTTTTAGGAGGGCGTCGGCTGGGAATGAATACGTATCATGGGCAGGACGGTTATAGAGTTTTACAAGCATTGCTCAAAATCTCTCTTCTTGCACATCACCAATATCCGTGTTTGATAGAGTGATTCTTTTTTTCGAGATGGCGTGCTTCTTTGTCTACTAGGATGCATGCTATGCTACTCTAGGTACATATGTACAGATGCCCTTCATATGTCGTGTGGTCTGTATGTGTTTGGGGGACAAGAGAGGAGGCTATCAACAAAATGGCGTGCGATCCGGCGAGTTATAAACAGAGCGCCGTTCTAGCAGGAAAAATGCAATGCATCGTCCACCAACCCTCTTCCTCCGGTTGCGTCTCCTCCGTCTCTCTAGTCTATTCGCCAACGCAACACACAAAGTCATCAGGACTCAACACGATCTAAATCTCGGTTTAAAAAAAAAAAAGGCACATCATAGCTTCTCCTTCAGGATCTTCTTCATCCTCCTCTCGACGGCGTTCAGATACTCGGTGGTAGTGACGTAATCTTCCCGCGCCGACTTTCCGCACGCAAGGGCCAAGTCCTTGGTCATGATACCATCCACGTCAACGGTATCGATACACGCCTTCTCGAGGCTCTCGGCGAAGGCCACCACCTCGGGGGTGTCGTCGAGCTTTCCACGCTGGATCAGGCCCCTCGTCCATGCGAAGATGCTGGCGATGGGGTTGGTGGAGGTCTCGCGGCCCTTCTGGTGCTCGCGGTAGTGGCGGGTCACGGTGCCGTGGGCGGCTTCGCTCTCAAAAGTCTTGCCGTCGGGGGTGATAAGGACCGAGGTCATCAGGCCGAGGGAGCCGAAGCCCTGGGCCACAATATCGGACTGGACGTCACCGTCGTAGTCTTTTTTTCGGGGTGGTATTGGTTAGTACCGGACGTTGTCTTTGTGAACACGGTGGGAATTTAGGAGGGAAAGGTTGGGGGGGGAGGGTGTTGTTTAGTGAAACTCACTCTTCAGGGCCATGATATAGCCTCCGCTGCTCTTGATCATCTGGGCGACCATGTCGTCAATCAAGCGGTGCTCGTACCAGATCTTCTTGGCCTCGAATTGCGTCTTATACTGCGTATCGTATAGCTCCTGGAAGATGTCCTTGAAGCGACCGTCATACTTCTTGAGAATAGTGTTCTTGGTGCTCATGTACAGGGGCAGTTCCTTGTCGAGGGCCAGCTTGAAACTGGCGTGTGCGAAGCCCGTGATGCTCTCGTCGGTGTTGTACTGTGTCTGTGCGACGCCGCCGCCGTTCTTGAACTGGAAGACCTCAATCTCCTCGGGCTGGCCGCCCTCCGGGGTGAAGACCATGGAGAGCTTTCCAGGGCCCTTAGCGACCATGTCCTTCGCCCTGTACTGGTCGCCAAAGGCGTGACGGCCGATGATGATAGGCTTCTTCCATCCCGGTACGAGGCGGGGGATGCGGGGGATGACGATGGGCTCACGGAAGACGGTGCCACCAAGTGCGTTTCGGATCGTGCCGTTGGGGGATAGCCACACTGAAGAGAAAGGGGGGTTATGTTAGCCAGCCGGTCCCGTGCTATTAATCGACACCGAAGAACTCGAGCAATGGTCGCACGTGTGTGATCGTGTGTACCCACGATCGACATGAAGGTATTACACGGGGTGGGGCGGCTCTTCGGCCCATAAGCAAAGAAAAAAAAAAAAAAAAAAAAAAAAAGAAAAAAAAAAAAAAAAAAAAAAAAAAAAAAAAAAAAAAAAAAAAAAATGATTTTTGCTCAATTCG
>Ga0164242_10004004_pt1 | contig 16621 bp, 16 predicted proteins | sample OricomgcompostMG_FD_108783 | JGI IMG/M metagenome (GOLD analysis project Ga0164242, IMG submission 108783) | Miracle-Growth compost microbial communities from Emeryville, California, USA - Original compost - Miracle growth compost (MG) ...
AAGGCCGGCGAGCACGGCGGCAGCGTCGTCGTCAGCGGCACCGTCGAGCAGCTGAAGGCCAGCGAGGAGTCGATCACTGGGGCGTACCTGTCCGGCCGCCGGGTCATCGAGGTGCCGCCGCTGCGCCGGCCGCCGCAGCCCGGCCGTGAGCTCCTCGTCGAGGGTGCGCGCGAGCACAACCTCAAGAACGTCGACGTCGCCTTCCCGCTCGGCTGCTTCGTGGCCGTGACGGGCGTCAGCGGCTCCGGCAAGTCGAGCCTGGTCAACGACATCCTCTACACCTCGCTGGCGAACAAGATCAACGGCGCCAAGATGCCGCCCGGGCGGCACAAGCGGGTCCGCGGCATCGAGCTGCTGGACAAGGTGGTCGGCGTCGACCAGTCGCCGATCGGGCGTACCCCGCGCTCCAACCCGGCCACCTACACCGGCGTGTTCGACCACATCCGCAAGCTGTTCAGCGAGACCACCGAGGCCAAGGTCCGCGGGTACCAGCAGGGCCGGTTCTCCTTCAACGTCAAGGGCGGCCGCTGCGAGAACTGCGCCGGCGACGGCACGATCAAGATCGAGATGAACTTCCTGCCGGACGTCTACGTGCCGTGCGAGGTCTGCAAGGGCGCCCGCTACAACCGCGAGACGCTCGAGGTGCACTACAAGGGCAAGACGATCTCCGAGGTGCTGGAGATGCCGATCGACGAGGCCGCGGAGTTCTTCGCGCCGATCGAGCGGATCGCCCGGCACCTGCGCACGCTCGTCGACGTCGGCCTCGGCTACGTCCGGCTCGGCCAGCCCGCGCCCACGCTGTCCGGCGGCGAGGCGCAGCGGGTCAAGCTCGCGGCCGAGCTGCAGAAGCGCTCCACCGGCCGCACGGTGTACGTGCTCGACGAGCCCACCACCGGCCTGCACTTCGAGGACGTCTCGAAGCTGCTCGGCGTGCTGCACTCGCTGGTCGACAAGGGCAACACGGTCATCGTCATCGAGCACAACCTGGACGTGATCAAGACGGCCGACTGGATCGTCGACATGGGGCCCGAGGGCGGCTCCGGCGGCGGCACCGTGGTTGCTACGGGCACGCCCGAAGAGGTCGCCGGGGTCGCGGAGTCGCACACCGGCCGGTTCCTGGCCCCGATCCTCGACGGCACCGCCCGCAGGGCCGCGCGTGCCGCGAAGAAGGCGCCGGCCAAGAAAGCGCCGGTGAAGAAGGCGCCGGTGAAGAAGGCGCCGGTGAAGAAGCCGCCGGCCAAGCGGGCTGCCGTGAAGAAGCCGCGGGCGAAGAAGGCCCCGGCCGCGTGACGGGGCACCCGCCGCCCGTGTGCGCAGGCCTGCCGAAAATAACTGACACGACTGTGTCAGAATCGTCAGGTATGACGACCATCGAGGAGTTCATCGCCGGGTTGCCGAAGGCCGAGCTGCACGTCCACCACGTCGGGTCGGCCTCGCCGCGCGCGGTCGCCGAGCTCGCCGCCCGGCACGAGGGCAGCACCCCGGTGCCGGCCGACGAGGCCGCGCTCGCCGCGTACTTCACCTTCCGCGACTTCGCGCACTTCATCGAGGTCTACCTGTCCGTGGTCGACCTCATCCGCGACCCGGACGACGTCCGGACGCTGACCTACGAGGTCGCGCGGGATCTCGCAGGGCAGCAGGTGCGCTACGCCGAACTGACGCTGACGCCGTACTCGTCGATCTCCCGCGGCATCGCGGCCGAGGCGTTCTGCGAGGCGGTCGAGGACGCCCGCGCCCGCGCTGCCGCCGACTTCGGCCTCGAGCTCGCGTGGTGCTTCGACATCCCGGGGGAGGCGGGCGTGCCGGCCGCCGACGTCACCCTCGACGCCGCGCTGCGGGTACGCCCCGACGGGCTGGTCAGCTTCGGCCTCGGCGGGCCGGAGCTCGGCGTGCCGCGCGGGCAGTTCGCGCCGCACTTCGCCCAGGCCCGCGCCGCCGGGCTGCACAGCGTGCCGCACGCGGGGGAGTCCACCGGCGCGCCCACCGTGTGGGACGCGATCCGCGACCTCGGCGCCGAGCGCATCGGCCACGGCGTGCACGCCGTCGAGGACCCTGCGCTCGTGCGCCACCTGGCCGAGCGGCAGATCCCGCTCGAGGTGTGCCCCACGTCGAACGTGTGCACCCGGTCGGTGCCGTCGCTGGCCGAGCACCCGCTGCCCGCGCTGGTGGCGGCCGGCGTGCCGGTGTCGATCAACTCCGACGACCCGCCGATGTTCTCCACCACGCTCGACCGGGAGTACGCGGTGGCGGCGCAGCTGCTCGACCTGGACCACGCCGGCGTCGCCGAGCTCGCCCGCGCGAGCGTCCGGCACTCGTTCCTCGACGCCGCGGGCAAGCGACGCATCCTCGCCGAGATCGACGCCTACGCCGGCGCGGTGGTGGCATGAAGGTCATCGCCCGCGGCACCTTCGAGATCACGATGAGCCCGCCCGCGGCCGAGCTCGACGGCGCCGCCGCCCGGATCGACTTCGACAAGACCTTCCACGGCGACCTCGACGCCGCCAGCCGCGGCATCCTGCTCTCCGCGGGCGACCCGGCCACCGGCCACGCCGGCTACGTCGCCCTGGAGGCGGTCAGCGGGCGGCTGCACGAGCGCACCGGCGGCTTCGCGTTCCAGCAGCTCGGGCAGCTCACCGGCGGTGAGCCGACACTGCGCTACGCCATCGTCCCGGGCTCGGGCACCGGCGAGCTGGCCGGCGTGGTCGGCACGCTCGACCTGCGCGTCGAGGACGGCGTCCACCACTACTCGTTGGCGTACTCCTTCGCCTGACTGTCCGCCGTGCGGTGTCGCCGCCGGCGACTAACCTCGACACCGTGCCTGACCCCGCCACGTATCGCCCCGCCCCCGGGACGATCCCGCTGGAGCCGGGCGTCTACAAGTTCCGCGACGAGCGCGGCCAGGTCATCTACGTCGGCAAGGCGAAGAGCCTGCGCCAGCGGCTGAACTCCTACTTCGCCGATGTCGCCGGGCTGCACCCGCGCACGCGGCGGATGGTCACCACCGCGGCGAGCGTCGAGTGGACCACGGTGCACACCGAGGTCGAGGCGCTGCAGCTCGAGTACACCTGGATCAAGGAGTTCGACCCGCGGTTCAACGTCAAGTACCGCGACGACAAGAGCTACCCGAGCCTGGCCGTCACGGTCTCCGAGGAGTACCCCCGGCTGCAGGTGATGCGCGGGCCGAAGAAGAAGGGCGTGCGCTACTTCGGCCCGTACAGCCACGCATGGGCCATCCGCGAGACGCTCGACCTGCTGCTGCGCGTGTTCCCGGCCCGCACGTGCTCCAAGGGCGTCTTCAACCGTGCCGGGCAGATCGGGCGGCCGTGCCTGCTCGGCTACATCGACAAGTGCAGCGCGCCCTGCGTCGGCAGGGTCACCGCGGACGAGCACCGGGCGATCGTCGACGACTTCTGCGACTTCATGGCTGGCCGCACCGACATCATGGTCAAGCGGCTCGAGCGGCGGATGGCCGAGGCCAGCAGGGACCTCGAGTTCGAGCTCGCCGCCCGGCTGAGCGACGACCTCGAGGCGCTGCGCAAGGCGATGGAGAAGCAGGCTGTCGTGTTCGGCGACGGCACCGACGCCGACGTCGTCGCCTTCGCCACCGACGAGCTCGAGGCCGCGGTGCAGGTGTTCCACGTGCGCGGTGGTCGCATCCGCGGGCAGCGCGGCTGGGTGGTCGAGCGGCTCGACGAGATGACCACGGGCGATCTCGTCGAGCAGTTCGTCACGCAGTTCTACGGCGACGAGGTGGAGGCCAGCGCGGGCATCCCGCGCGAGGTGCTGGTGCCGGTGCTGCCCGACGACGCCGAAGCGCTCGGCGAGTGGCTGTCTGCCCGGCGCGGCTCGCGGGTGCAGTTGCGGGTGCCGCGGCGCGGCGACAAGCGCGCGCTGGCCGAGAACGTCTCGCGCAACGCCGCGCAGTCGCTCAACCAGCACAAGCTCAAGCGCGCCACCGACCTCACCGCCCGCTCCCGGGCACTCGACGAGTTGCAGCAGTCACTCGACCTGCCGGTGGCCCCGCTGCGTATCGAGTGCTTCGACATCAGCCACGTCCAGGGCACCAACGTCGTCGCGAGCATGGTGGTCTTCGAGGACGGTCTTGCCCGCAAGAGCGAGTACCGCCGCTTCGCGCTGCGCGATACGAGCGAGGGCACCGGCGACGTGCAGTGGATCGCCGAGGTGGTGCGCCGCCGGTTCACCCGCTACCTCGACGAGCAGGCCGAGTCCGGGCAGCAGGCCGACACGGACAGCGCCGCCGATCCCGATCAACCCGCCCCACCGCCGGGCATCGACCCGACCACCGGGAAGCCGCGCAAGTTCGCCTACGCGCCCAACCTGCTCGTCGTCGACGGCGGTGCCCCGCAGGTCGCGGCCGCGGCCAAGGTGCTCGACGAGCTCGGCATCGACGACGTCGCGCTCGTCGGGCTGGCCAAGCGGCTGGAGGAGGTCTGGCTGCCGGATCAGCCCTATCCGGCGATCCTGCCGCGCACGTCCGAGGGCCTCTACCTGCTGCAGCGCGTCCGCGACGAGGCGCACCGCTTCGCGATCACCTATCACCGGCAGAAGCGCTCGAAGTCGATGACCGTGTCCGCGCTGGACGGCATCCCCGGCCTCGGTGAGACGCGACGCAAGGCACTGCTGCGCCGCTTCGGGTCGCTCAAGAAGCTCCGGGCTGCAACGATCGAGGAGCTCGTCGAGGTCCCGGGCATCGGCCGGCAGACGGCCGAGGCCATCGTCGCCGCGCTCGCCCGGGACGCCGCCGAGCGAACGCCTGCAGTCAACGTCACGACCGGAGAGGTGCTCTAACCCCGATGTCCGTACCGCCTGCCGACGATCAGCCCGCCGGTCTGGACACCGTCATCATCACCGGCCTGTCCGGTGCCGGGCGCAGCGCGGCGGCCAAGTGCTTCGAGGACCTCGGCTTCTTCGTCGTCGACAACCTCCCGCCGGAGCTGATCGGCACGCTCGTCGACCTCGGCAGCCGCAGCCAGGGGGCGGTCACCCGGCTGGCCGTCGTCATGGACGTCCGCAGCCGCGCGTTCAGCAAGGACCTGCGCAGCGTCATCCGCGACCTCGCCGACCGGCAGATGCGCCCGCGCGTCGTGTTCCTGGAGGCACGCGACGAGGTGCTGGTGCGGCGCTTCGAGAACGTCCGCCGCGAACACCCGATGCAGGGCAGCGGCCGCCTCGTCGACGGCATCGCCGCCGAGCGCCAGCTGCTCGCGCCGCTGCGTGACGAGGCCGACCTCGTCGTCGACACCAGCGACCGCTCGGTGCACCAGCTGCGCACGGTCATCGAGGACGCCTTCACCGGCGAGGGCCAGCCGGGCAACCCGCGGCTGCGCGCCACCGTGCTGTCCTTCGGCTACAAGTACGGCGTCCCCGTCGACGCCGATCTCGTCGTCGACGTGCGTTTCCTGCCCAACCCGTACTGGATCCCCGAGCTGCGCGAGCTCACCGGCCAGGACGACGAGGTGCGCGACTACGTGCTCAGCCAGTCCGGCGCCGCCGACTTCCTCGACCTCTACACCCAGCTGCTGCAGATCATCGGCGCCGGCTACAGCCGGGAGAGCAAGCGTTACCTGACGCTCGCGGTCGGCTGCACCGGCGGCAAGCACCGCTCCGTCGTGATGGCCCGGCAGCTGGCCGAGCGGCTCACCGCGATGGGCGTGCAGGCCACCGTCGTCAACCGCGACCTGGGGCGGGAATGACCCCGCCGCCCGCCGCGTCGCTGAAGGCCGTCGCGCTCGGCGGCGGGCACGGGCTGCACGCGGCGCTCACCGCGCTGCGGCTGGTCACCGACGACATCACCGCGATCGTTACCGTGGCCGACGACGGCGGGTCCAGCGGCCGCATCCGCCGCGAGCTGAAGGTGCTGCCGCCCGGCGACCTGCGCATGGCACTCGCCGCGCTTGCCGGCCCGGGTGCCGCCGAGCAGCAGTGGGCCGACCTGCTGCAGCACCGCATCGGCGGCACGGGGGCGCTGTCCGGCCACCCGGTCGGCAACCTCATGCTCACCGGTCTGCTCGAACGCGAGGCCGACCCGGTCGTCGCCATCGCGCAGCTGGCCGGGCTCGTGGGTGCGGTGGGTCGCGTGCTGCCGATGAGCCCGGTGCCGCTGGACATCGTCGGCGAGGCCGACCGGTTCGACCCCGACGACCCCACGCGCACCCGGCAGATCCGCGGCCAGGTGTCGCTGGCCACCACGCCCGGCCGGGTGGTCGGTGTGCGGCTGCTGCCGCCCGGCGCGCCGGCCTGCGCCGCCGCGGTCGACGCGGTGCGCGACGCCGACCTCGTCGTGCTCGGGCCCGGCTCGTGGTTCACCAGCGTCATCCCGCACCTGCTGCTGCGCGAGCTCGGCACCGCGCTGTCGGCCACCCGGGCCACGGTGGCCGTCGTGCTGAACCTCGTGCCCCAGGCGGGGGAGACCGACGACTACCAGCCACACGACCTGCTGGCGCTGCTGCGCGAGCACGCGGAGCCGGTCGGCGGGTTGCGCATCGACGCCGTCCTGGCCGACGGTGGGTCGGTTCTCAACCCCGAGGACCTCGAACGGTACGTCCGGACGATCGGAGCACGCCTGATGATCGCTAGGCTCGCAGCCGACGACTGCGCGGAGCGGCACGACGCGGCACGCCTGAGTGGGGCGATCCGCCAGATCGTCGAGGGCAGCGCCGACGGAGGGAGCGACGCATGGCGATGACGGCAGCGGTCAAGGACGAGCTGAGCCGGGTACCCGTGCCGCGGATGTCCGCGCGCAAGTCCGAGCTCGCCACCATGCTGCGCTTCGCGGGCGCGCTGCATCTCGTCGGCGGGCACATCGTCATCGAGGCCGAGCTCGACACCGGCTCGGTGGCGCGGCGGCTGCGCAAGGAGATCGCCGAGATCTTCGGCCACGGCTCGGAGGTGCAGATCGTCGCCGGCGGCGGCATCCGCCGCGGCAGCCGGTACCTCATCCGCGTCGCGAAGGACGGCGAGCGGCTGGCCCGGCAGGCGGGCCTCGTCGACCTGCGGGGCCGGCCGGTCAAGGGCCTGCCGCACCACGTCGTCTCCGGCGGCATCGCCGACGCGGAGGCCGCCTGGCGCGGTGCGTTCCTCGCCCACGGTTCGCTCACCGAGCCGGGGCGGGCCTGCTCGCTGGAGATCACCTGCCCGTCCGCGGAGGCCGCGCTGGCGCTCGTCGGGGTCGGTCGGCGCCTCGGCGTCTCGTCCAAGGCGAAGGAGGTGCGCGGCGGCGAGCGGGTCATCGTCCGCGACGGCGACACCATCGCCGCGCTGCTCACCCGCATCGGTGCCCACGACTCGGTGATGGAGTGGGAGGAGCGGCGCATGCGCCGCGAGGTCCGCGCCACCGCCAACCGCCTGGCAAACTTCGACGACGCCAACCTGCGCCGCTCGGCCCGGGCCGCGGTGGCCGCCGGGGCCCGCGTGCAGCGCGCGCTGGAGATCCTCGGCGAGGAGGCGCCCGACCACCTGCTGCAGGCCGGCCGGCTGCGGCTCGAGCACGCCCAGGCGTCGCTGGAGGAGCTCGGCGCGCTGTCCGACCCGGTGATGACGAAGGACGCCGTGGCCGGCCGGATCCGCCGCCTGCTCGCGATGGCCGACAAGCGTGCGGGCGAACTGAACATCCCGGACACCGAGTCCGCGGTGACGCCGGAGATGCTCGCGCCCTGACGCGTCGTTGCCGGTCGGCTTAGGCTGGAGCCATGCCGAAGTCGTCATCCGACAACAGCTCGAACAACGGATCCAAGCCGACGGTCGCCGAGCGCCTCGAGCGGGCCCGCGCCGCCGCGGCCCCGCGCCTCGAACAGGCTGCCGCGCAGGCCGCGCCGAAGGTCGAGAAGGCCGCCCAGGCCGCCGGCAGCCTGCTGGGCACGCTGCGCGAGCGGGCCAAGGAGACGGTCAAGCAGTTCGCCGACGGCTACGGCACGGCCACCGTCGACGGGGCGCCGGCGGCGCCGGCCACCGACGAGCCGGCGGAGCCACCGGCAGCCCGGCCGCACCCCCGGCCCCGCCCGGGCCCGCGCACGTAGCACGTCACCCGATATCGTCGGGGTTTGCGGGGACGCACCTGCGTACCCACAGCCTGCCGGCCGACGGCGCCGGTGGACGATCACCTGAGGAGCGACAGCAGTGACCGTACGCGTGGGCATCAACGGATTCGGCCGGATCGGGCGCAACTTCTTCCGCGCGGTGCGGGCCGCGGGCGCCGACATCGAGATCGTCGGTGTCAACGACCTCACCGACAACGCCACCCTGGCCCACCTGCTGAAGTACGACTCGATCCTGGGCCGCTTCCCGGGTGAGGTCACGCACACCGACGACGAGATCGCCGTCGACGGCAAGCCGTTCAAGTCCTACGCCCACCGCGACCCCGCCGAACTGCCCTGGGGCGAGGTCGGCGCCGACGTGGTCATCGAGTCCACCGGCATCTTCACCGACGCCACCAAGGCCAAGGTGCACGTCGACGGCGGCGCCAAGAAGGTCATCATCTCCGCGCCGGCCAAGAACGAGGACGTCACCATCGTCATGGGCGTCAACGACGGCGCCTACGACCCGGCCAAGCACACGATCATCTCCAACGCGTCCTGCACCACCAACTGCCTCGGCCCGCTGGCCAAGGTGCTCAACGACGCGTTCGGCATCGAGCGTGGCCTGATGACCACCATCCACGCCTACACCCAGGACCAGAACCTGCAGGACGGCCCGCACAAGGACCTGCGCCGCGCCCGGGCCGCCGCGCTCAACATCGTCCCCACCAGCACCGGCGCCGCGAAGGCCATCGGCCTGGTGCTGCCGGAGCTCAACGGCAAGCTGGATGGCTACTCGCTGCGGGTGCCGGTGCCGACGGGCAGCATCACCGACCTGACGGCCACGCTGACGAAGTCCGCGACGGTCGAGGAGATCAACGCGGCGTACCAGGCCGCGGCCGAGGGCGACCTCAAGGGCATCCTGACCTACAGCACCGACCCGATCGTCGGCTCCGACATCGTCACCGACCCGGCCTCCTGCATCTACGACTCGCCGATCACCAAGGTCATCGGCGATCAGGTCAAGGTGTACGGCTGGTACGACAACGAATGGGGCTACTCCAACCGGCTGGTCGACCTGACCACGCTCGTCGGCCGGTCGCTGTAAGGCGATGAAGACGCTCGACGACCTCCTGGCTCACGGTGTCACCGGTCGCCGCGTACTGGTCCGCTCGGACCTCAACGTGCCGCTGAGCAACGGCGACATCACCGACGACGGCCGCATCCGGGCGTCGCTGCCCACGCTGACCAAGCTGCTCGACGGCGGCGCCCGGGTCATCGTCACCGCGCACCTCGGCCGGCCGAAGGGTGAGCCGGACCCGCAGTACTCGCTGCGGCCGGTGGCCGACCGGCTGGCGCGGCTGCTCGGCCGCCCGGTCGAGTTCGCGCTGGACACGGTGGGCGAGAGCGCCCGGCTGCTCGCCGACGGCCTCGGCGACGGCGAGCTGCTGCTGCTGGAGAACGTCCGGTTCAACGCCGGCGAGACGAGCAAGGACGACGCCGAGCGTGGCGAGTTCGCGGCGGCGCTCGCCGAGCTGACCGGCGGCGAGGACGGTGGCGGCGCGTTCGTCGAGGACGCGTTCGGGGCGGTGCACCGCAAGCACTCCTCGGTGTACGACGTCGCGACGCTGCTGCCGCACTACTGCGGCGACCTGGTCCGCGACGAGGTCGAGGTGCTGCGCCGCCTCGTCGGCGACGCCGAGCGTCCCTACGTGGTGGTGCTGGGCGGGTCGAAGGTCAGCGACAAGCTCGCGGTGATCGAGTCACTACTGCCGAAGGTCGACCGGCTGCTCGTCGGCGGCGGCATGTGCTTCACGTTCCTGGCCGCGCAGGGCCATGGCGTCGGCGACTCGCTGCTGGAGGCCGACCAGGTCGACACCTGCCGGCGCCTCCTCGACGAGGCAGGGGACAAGATCGTCCTGCCGACCGACGTCGTGGTCGCGGCCGACATCGCCGACGACGTGCCCACCGAGATCGTGGCTGCCGACTCGATCCCGGACGGGGGCAAGGGCCTGGACATCGGCCCGGAGTCGGTGGCGGCGTTCGCCGCGGCACTGGCCGGCGCGCAGACCGTCTTCTGGAACGGCCCGATGGGCGTGTTCGAGGTGGCGCCGTTCGCGGCGGGCACGCTCGGCGTCGCGCAGGCCGTCGCGGCGTCGCCGGGGTTGTCGGTGGTGGGCGGCGGCGACTCCGCGGCCGCCGTCCGGGCGCTGGGCGTCGACGAGGCGTCCTTCGGGCACATCTCGACCGGCGGCGGTGCGTCGCTGGAGTTCCTCGAGGGCAAGGATCTGCCGGGTGTTTCGGTTCTGGAAGAGTCCTGACATGGCTGGTAAAGCGACCGGGCCCGCACCCCTGCCCGCGTCCGGCCGCCGGCCGTTGATCGCCGGCAACTGGAAGATGAACTACAACCACCTCGAGGCCATCGGGCTGACGCAGAAGCTCGCGTTCACCCTGACCTCCGAGCAGTGCGCGGCCGTGGAGGTTGCGCTGCTGCCGCCGTTCATCAGCCTGCGCAGCGTGCAGACGCTGATCGACGGCGACGCGATGCCGTTCCGGTACGGCGCGCAGGACCTCTCGCCGCACGACTCCGGCGCCTACACCGGCGACGTCGCCGGCCCGATGCTCGCCAAGCTCGGCTGCACGTTCGTCGTCGTCGGGCACTCGGAGCGGCGCGAATACCACCAGGAGGACGACGCCGTCGTCAACAGCAAGGTGCTCGCCGCGTACCGCAACGGCCTCACGCCGATCCTGTGCGTCGGCGAGTCGCTGGAGGTGCGGCAGGCCGGCGGGCAGGTCGCGCACACCACCGGGCAGCTCACCGCCGCGCTGGCCGGCGTCACCGCCGAGCAGGCCGAGACGCTCGTCATCGCCTACGAGCCCATCTGGGCCATCGGCACCGGTGAGGTCGCCACGCCCGACGACGCGCAGGAGGTCTGCGCCGCGCTGCGCACGCAGCTCGGCCTGCTCTACTCGCCCGAGCTCGCCGGCAAGGTGCGGGTGCTCTACGGCGGCTCGGTCAAGGCCGGCAACGCCGCCGAGATCGTCGCCCGTGACGACGTCGACGGCGCGCTCGTCGGCGGGGCGAGCCTTGACCCGGCGGAGTTCAGCGCGATCGTCGTCGCGGCCGGGCCGCGCGTCGAGGCGGCATGACGCCAGCCACTGGCGGGGGTTCGCCGACGCAACAGGTACTGTTGGTCAGCACGCCGCACGCCCCGACCTCGCCGACGCACCGAGAGCACAGACCATGATCCTTGCGCTGCAGATCGTCCTGATCGTGACGAGCCTGATGCTGATCGTTCTCGTTCTGCTGCACCGCGGCAAGGGTGGCGGCCTGTCCTCGATGCTCGGCGGTTCGTTCTACTCCAGCCTGTCCGGCTCGTCGGTGGTCGAGCGCAACCTCGACCGTTTGACGATCATCGCCGGGGCCGTCTGGACGATCTGCATCATCGGGCTGTGTCTGCTCTACAAGAACCAAGGCTGAGGGGAACGCACGTGGCAGGTGGCAGTGCCATCCGGGGGAGTCGGGTCGGTGCCGGTCCGATGGGCGAGAACGAGCGGGGCGAGTCCGCGCCGCGGCAGTTCGTGTCCTTCTTCTGCGCCAACGGCCACGAGACGCGGCCGGCGTTCGCGCTGGAGGCCGCGCTGCCGGACACGTGGGACTGCCCACGGTGCGGCTTCCCGGCCGGCCGGCAGTCCGAGGCGCCACCGGACGCCCCCCGCAACGAGCCCTACAAGACCCACCTCGCCTACGTGAAGGAGCGGCGCAGCGACGCCGACGGTGCCGCCATCCTCGAGGAGGCGCTGCAGAAGCTGCGCGCGCGCAGGGGAGAGTAAGCGCTGCCGCACCTTCGGCAGGTGGTGGCGACGCCACAGGTTCCGTCGCTGCTCGCGTCGTCGATGGTCGGGCGGCTGCCCACCGCGATGGCGGCGCTGGCCGTCCTGCTGCTCGTCCGCGGGCAGGGCGGCGACTACACCCTGGCCGGCGCGCTCGCCGCGCTGTACACGGCCGGCACCTCCGTCGGGCAGCCCATGCTCGCCCGGGTCGTGGATCGCCGCGGCCAGCCACTCGTCCTCGTCGCGTCCGGGCTGGTCAGCAGCGCCGCGTTCGTCGTCCTCGCGGTCACCGGCGCGCACCACGCGGTCGCCTCCGGCGCCGCCGCCGTGGTGGCCGGACTGGCCACCCCACCGCTCGAGCCGTGCCTGCGCTCGCTGTGGGCGCTGGTGGTCGGCGACGGCCCGCTGCTGCCCTCGGCGCTGAGCCTCGACGTCGGGGTGCAGGAGCTCGTGTTCGTCGCCGGGCCGCTGCTGACCACGGCCGGGGTCGCCGCCTTCGGGCACGCGGGTGGGGTCCTCGGCTGCGCGGTGCTCGGCCTGCTCGGCACGCTCGGCTTCGCCGGGCTGTGCGCTCCTCGTGCCTGGCGGCCGCACCCGGTGGCGGGCGGGCACGGCTCGCCGCTGCGCTCACCGGCGCTCGTGCGGATCTTCCTCGCCGCGCTGGCCTGCGGCGTGCCGGTCGGAGCGCTCGCGGTCGTGGCAGCGGCCTACGCGCAGCACCACGGCGGCTCGTCGATCACCGGCTGGGTGCTGGCCGCCAACGCGCTGGGCGCGCTGTCGGCCGGGCTGCTGGGCGCGGTGCGGCCGCGGACGTTCGAGCGGCTCGGCATCACCACCGCCGGCGTGGCGCTCGCGATCGGCTACCTGCCGTTGGCCATCCCGGTGCCGCTGGGCGGTTGGGTGGCCTTCGCGGTGCTCGCCGGCCTGGCACTGCCGCCGACGCTCACGGTGGTGTTCCGGCGGATCCAGGCGATCTGCCCGCCGAACCTGCTCACCGAGGCCAACGCGTGGATCGTCACGACCTTCGGCGGCGGTGCCGCGGTGGCCGCGCTGGTGGCCGGCGTGCTCGTCGACGGCATCGGCGGGCAGGCCGCGGTGACGACGATCGTGCTGGCCGACTCCGCGTTCACCGCGCTCGTCTGCCTGCTCGCGCGGGGCGGCCGGACGACGGCGTAGCCGCGGCGAGACCGGACGGCTCAGCGTCGGGCGCGTGGCGTGCGTACCTCGCAGCGCACGGTACGCACGCGGCGGATCCGGCGATCCAGGGTGACAAGCGGGCAGTCGAGCAGCTCAGCCAGCGCCGCGTAGCTCGCGTCGTGGCCGGTGAGACTCCGACGCAACTCCCAGACGCGAGCGGCCAGCAGTTCGTAGGGCCAGCAGTCGATGGGCAGGTCGACCAGATCAGCGTGTGCCTGGCGTGCCTGGTCGGAGCTGACCAGGCCAGCGAGTTCGTGCCTGCGGATGAGGTTCGCCGCTTCGAACAGGATCAGGTGTGGCGCGGACAGGGCCGCGCCGTCGACCTGTTCAGCGGCCCACTGCCCTTCCGGCCCGTTGTCGATCAGGAGGGCAACGACGGCGGACGCGTCACAGACCAGCCTCACCGACGGTCGGCGTCACGAGCGCCGAGGATCGACGTCGAGTCGACCCGGACGTCGGTCGCGGCAACACGTGCCCGAGCTCGAGCGAGGACATCGGCAGCGGTGGGACGCGCCGTGCTGTCGACCAGCATCCCGCGGAGGTACTCCTGAAGAGACTTGCCGGCCCGGGCAGCGCGCGCAGCAAGTTCGTTGCGCACGTCGTCCGGGACCTCCCGGATCGTGATAGCGACGCTCATGCCCTCATTATGGCAGCACTGCAGCTGATATGCAGGCATCGGCCGCCGGGACTACAGCTTGCCGGCGGCCGCCTCGTCCACCAGCCACAGCGTGTGCTCGACCCCGCGCGGCGAGCCCGACGGAGTGTCCTCGCGCGGCGAGCCGCCGAGCGCCTTGGCCACCGCGTCGGCCTTGCCGTCGCCGGAGGCGACGAAGTACAGCTCGCGCACGGCGTCCAGCGCAGGGAAAGTCAGCGACAGCCGGGTCGGCGGCGGCTTCGGCGACTCGTAGATGGCGGTGACCGGGCGGTCGAGCACCTGCAAGCCCGGGTGGTGCGGGAACAGCGAGCAGCAGTGGCCGTCCGGGCCGATGCCGATCAGCGCCGCGTCGAAGGCCGGCACCGCGGCCCCCTCGGGGGCGAACGACGCGAGCTCGTCGGCGTAGGCCCGCGCGGCGGCGTCGGCGTCGGCACCCTGTGGGCCGTCGGAGGCGGGCATCCGGTGCAGCACGGCCGGCACCGCGTCGAACAGCCTGGCGATGGCCGGCAGGTCGTTGCGGTCGGGGGAGTCGGCCGGCACGAAGCGCTCGTCGCCCCACCACACGTGCACGCGGGACCAGTCGAGCGCCCCGGGGTCGGCGAGTGCGGCGAGCACCTGCTCCAGGATCGAGCCGCCGGTGACGACGAGGTGTGCCACGGGCCGCTCGGTCAGGCCGCGGCCGAGGGCCTCGACGGTGAGCCCGGCGACCGTGGTGGCCAGCGCCCCGGCGTCGGGGGAGACCCGGACCTCCTGTGCGCTGCTCATACCGGGATCACCGGCTCCTGTGGCCCCTCCTTGCCGGTGGCCGGATCCCACCAGACGTGGTGGCGCTGTGCCGGGCGGTCCTCGATGCCCGTGACGCCGGTGACCTCGCTGAGCGCCTCGGCGTAGACGTGGTCGTGGTCGAGGCGACGGAGCTCCTCGGCCAGCAGCTCGCCGAGCGGGCGCTCGCCGAAGGGCTGGAAGGAGTCCTGCTGGCCCTCGCGGCGCAGCACGAGGCTGCCGCCCTCGATGGTGGCGCGCGTGGTCTTGCCGTTGGCGAAGGCGATCTCGACACCGCTGATCGGCTCGTCGTCGGTGCCCTCGACGCCGACCACGACGTGCAGCCGGGCGGTCAGCCAGCCGGCCAGCAGCCGCGCCGACGGCTCGTTGGTGCCGCCGTGCACGACGGCCGAGACGGGCTTGTGCCGGCGGGAGCCGTCGAACGCCGAGGCCAGCGCGGCGCGCCAGGGCGTGAGGCGGGTCCAGGACAGGTCGGTGTCGCCGGGGGCGAAGTCCTCGGCCCGGCGCTGCAGGGCGGCGTTCGGGTCCGCGGCCAGCAGGGCGTCGGTGATGCGCCGCTCGGCGAACACGCCCAGCGGGTCGTAGGCGATCCGGTCCGGCGGCTGGCCGTGCCACCAGGTGACCACGGGCGCGTCCGGCGCCAGCAGCGGCAGCGTGACGGACTCGGCGTGCAGGGCGAGCCGGCCGTACATGCGCAGCACGACGGACTCGCCCGGGCCCAGCCGCCCGCCGATGGTGACCTCGGCGTCGAGCCGCGGCACCGGGGCGTCGATCTGCCGGCGCACCACGACCAACATCCGCATCGGGTGCCGGCTGGCGGCGATGCTCGCGGCCTCCTCGGCCTCCTCGACGTCCTTGTGGTCGACGACCACGACGAGGGTGAGCGCGTTGCCGCTGGTGACCGCCCCGCCGGTGCGCCGCTCGGCGGCGAGGGCCTTGACGACCGCGGTGCCGCTGGTGTCCCACAGCGTTGTCATTACGGACGCCTCCACTCCCGGCCGTCGCTCGCGAGCATCTCGTCGGCGGCCTTGGGCCCCCACTCGCCGGCGCGGTACAGCTCGGGCGCGCGCCCGGCCCAGAACTGCTCCAGCGGGTCGATGACCCGCCAGGACGCCTCGACCTCCTCGCTGCGCGGGAACAGGGTGGCGTCGCCGATCAACACGTCGAGGATGAGCCGCTCGTAGGCCTCCGGGGAGGACTCGGTGAACGCCTCGCCGTAGAGGAAGTCCATGGCGACGTCGCGGACCTCCATCGCGCTGCCCGGCACCTTGGAGCCGAACTTCAGCGTGACGCCCTCGTCGGGCTGGACCCGGATGACCAGCTGGTTGTGGCCGAGTTCCTGGGTGTCGGTCCTGCTGAACGGCAGGTGCGGCGCCTTCTTGAACAGCACGGCGATCTCGGTGACCCGCTTGGGCAGCCGCTTGCCGGTGCGCATGTAGAACGGCACGCCGGCCCACCGGCGGGTCTCGACGCCGAGCCGCACGGCCGCGTACGTCTCGGTGGTGGAGTCGGCCGGGATGCCGTCCTCCGCGCGGAAGGCGACGGCCCGTTCGCCGGCCAGCCAGCCCTGGTCGTACTGGCCGCGCACGGCGTAGCGCTCGAGGTCGGCCGGCAGCGAGATGGCCCGCAGCGCCTTGAGCTTCTCGATGCGGACGGCCTCGGGGGAGAACTCGACCGGCTCCTCCATCGCGGTGAGCGCGAGCAGCTGCAGCAGGTGGTTCTGCAGGACGTCGCGCGCCGCCCCGGTGGCCTGGTAGAAGGCGGCCCGGCCGCCGATGCCGACGTCCTCGGCCATGGTGATCTGCACCGAGTCGACGTAGTTGGCGTTCCACAGCGGCTCGAACCACAGGTTGGCGAAGCGCAGCGCCAACAGGTTCTGCACCGTCTCCTTCCCGAGGTAGTGGTCGATGCGGTAGACGTCGCGCGGCGGGAAGACGGTGTCGACCAGGGTGTTCAGCTCGAGCGCGGAGTCGAGGTCGTGCCCGAACGGCTTCTCGACCACCACCCGGCGCCAGGCCGCGGCGGCGTTCGCGTCGGCCAGCCCGGTGCGTTCCATCTGCCTGAGCACCGCGGGGAACAGCGTCGGCGGGACCGACAGGTAAAACGCCGCATTGCCGCT
>Ga0164242_10004005_pt1 | contig 16620 bp, 18 predicted proteins | sample OricomgcompostMG_FD_108783 | JGI IMG/M metagenome (GOLD analysis project Ga0164242, IMG submission 108783) | Miracle-Growth compost microbial communities from Emeryville, California, USA - Original compost - Miracle growth compost (MG) ...
GCGGTCGTGCCGCAGGCAAACGAGCCATGCGAGCGGGGCGCAACTTTTTTTCGAAAAACAATTGGGCAACCGGGATTTTGCAAGCTTCGCTGCCCCCCCCCCCGAGATACATCACGACAACGCCATCCCTCTCCCCTCCCATAGGAGGCCAGCAAAAGAACCATGGACAAGCTGCTCCAGCGCACGCGGATGGTCGAGCGCCAGGCCTCGCGCCGCCAGGCCAAGGAGCGCCTCTACAAGCACAGCCAGATGGTGTCCGAGCTGCGGCGCGACCAGAAGATCGCCCGGACCGAGGTCAAGCAGCACCTGCGCGCCGCCGTCAAGGCCCGGCGCCAGGACTGGAAGATGGGCCCGCTGGCCCCGAAGCGCGACGCCAGCATCGTCAGGTCCGGCAAGATGTGGGGGACTATTGGGCCGCAGCGCGCGAGGCCGGGTTCGGCGTTGTTGAGGCACGACCTCGAGGCGAGGTGTGCGTGGGCCGGAGGGTCGACGTTGCTGTGTCTGGCCAAGAATGACCGTGTTGCCGTGGTTGAGGGATGGCTTAGGGGGAGGATTACCACCGTGAAGGAAATTTACAAATCTACGGGTTGTGTAGGCTTGGGTGATATTGCAAATGTGAGTGGGAACGCTTTACTCTCTCCATCTTCTCCTCCCCCCTTCCCCAAAGGCACACGGGGCCGTGGAACCCAGTACGCTGACCATCTTCCGGGTAGTCAAACGTTACTATCCCCGGCTACATGCTCCCTAAAGAAGCCGCAGGCGTGAGGGTCCACCCCATCGAGTCACACATCCCCATCTCCGCCGTCCGTCTAGTCCACCCGATCAAGGACGAGGCCACGGGCGTCGTCCGAGACGTCATAATCAAAGAGCTCAAACCCATACGCGTACACTACGACCGCCCCACCCGCAAGATCTCCTGGACCCGGATCGTGCCGGGCCTCAACGTCGAGATCCCGTGGCCGAAGCCCGACCTGGCCAAGCACCACGACTACCCCGTCGACACCCTGCGCATCGACGTCGAGGAGAAGTCCTTCATACCCACCCTCCTGCGCCCGCCCATGCCCGAGACCGTCATCAACGAGCTGCGGAACCAGTACAGCAAGTTCCGCACCCGCCACACCGACGAGTACATCGCCAAGAAGGAGGCTGAGGCCGCCGAGAAGGTCCGCCTGCGCAACGCCGACGCCATGCTCACGCCCCTGCAGGAGTTCAACAGGAAGCGCCGCGAGGAGAGGAGGGCCCGCGGCCAGCCCGTGTTGGACGACGCGCTACTCGAGAAGATTGGGGAGGTCATGGCGAAGAACCGGAAGCGTACGCTGAGGGACGCTGAGATAGGCGAGATCGAGCGTGGAATGGGTGCTATTTCTTTGGAAACACCGGCAGAGAACCGGCCGACTGCCTCATAGACTGTGTAGCATATGTCATATGTACCATACCGAAACTGTATATCAATCACCACCACCACCACCACCACCAACCTACTACCCTAGATATCAAGCGATCAAGAAGATATCACAGTTTAGATATCTAAATTTCGAGCGTCCTAGTTTATCCATGAGAGTATCTCCTAGGTAGGTGTTACCCCGTGCAATGTTACTCCGTGCTACCTACCCCAGTATCGATAGCCTCGCAAAGCTACTCACAGTAGGCGGCTCCTGTCGCACGCTCCGAGCAATCAAGCTATCCTGCAGAACAGCATCTCCCCCAACTGGACGATACCCATATTCAGCTCCTTCACCCTCCTCCTTCACCCTCTCGTCCTCCACCACCGGCGGCCAAACCTCCTTAATCGCCGCCCTACAACCCTCCACGACCTCCGCAGCCAACGCCTCAACCGCCCTCGCCCGCTCCGCCATCCGCCTCCTCGTCAAGTCAAACACAAGCCTCTCGACCTCGTCCTTCGTGCCCTCGACGCGCTCGACAAGCCGCCGCACGCTGTTGACGAGGTACTCCTCCTCGTAGACGGTGCCCTTGCGGCCGCGCGCCCGCTTCTTCTCCTCGCGTTTCCGGTTCTTGCTCGTCGCGCGGCTCACGTTGCTACCTAGCGTTCCGACGCTACCGCCCTTGCCCGTGTACCGGGTGAAGAGGCTGGCGCTCGTGCTGAGCCGCGAGCTCGCCGCGACGGAGATGTCGTCCGGTATGTCGCCTCCGCCGCCGCCGCCGCCGAAGGGCCGCTCCCCTTCGTAGAAGCCTAGCGGGTCTTCGATGGCCTTGCGGCGCAGCTCGAGGATGCGCGGGACTTGGGCCTTAAGTTGCGCCTTGCAGTCGGCTAGAAACTCGGTGCTGTTGGACAGCCCGTCCGCGAGGCCGCCGTCCACGGCGGTTTCAAGTAGGTCGGGTCTGTTCTTCAGCGTGACGAGGCGCATGGCGTCCGAGAAGAGGTAGCCCTTACACAGGCAGCGGGCAGCAGTTTCGACCGAGTCAAGGTAGTCGGCGTGGATCGTTGCCGCTGCGGCGTAGTCTTTGGCTTCGTAGAGGGCATCGGCGAGATCGCTCGCGAGCTGTGATAATGCAGACCCCGATAGCGCTGGGGTTTGTTGCTGAGCAGAAAAGAGACACTCCCGCCAGGATGTCGCGCCCGCTCCGCGGTAGCAACTTGTTGCCTTAACGAAGTTCCCTATTGACTCGTACGCGAGACCTGCGTCACGGAATTTGGAATTCGACTCGAGGTGTGACGCATACGAATCCGTGAGGATCCTAAGGCGTGGCTCGTCGTAGCGATAGAGGTTGAGAGCGGCTTGGTAAAGGCCGTGTTTCGTGGTGTAAGTGCGAACCTCTTCGAAGGCATTTAGAGCTTGTAGATGGGCCAGGGCCTTTTCTCGCCGTCCTAGATGGTCATCAATGGCAAATTGACGTCTCAGTTGTGGCATTCGGTGGAGGTTTTGAATAAAGGGAACGTATTCCCGGGGATCCCTCTGCGACTGTTGGGCAACAAGAAGGGCTAGGTCTAGACCATACAAGCCAAGAGCATGGTCGTACAGCCTGTTAACATCAACTAAGAAGCAGATGTGTTCCACGGCTCGCTCAGCTAAGGACTCGTCTTCCTGCATGAGCTCGGATACGACATGAAGACCATCATTGAGCGCCGGGGGTTTCTTGCAGACATTGGCAGTGATGATATTTTGGGGATTGGGCTTTTTGCGGGAACGAAGAGCCTCCAAGACGGCATCGCAAATAGAGTTGACTTTAGAAGCCTTTGTGGATGGAAGGTCGGAGGGAGAGGGTTTAGGGGCTTCGAATGAGAACTGGGTATTGTTCCCGCGGGCGAGTTTTGTTGTATCCTTGTACATTGTTTGGCTAACGTCCTCCTCCCTACGCGGAGTTAGCATCTAAGGGTTTAAGGGGCATGTATGTTGTTAGAGATACCTACTTCAGAGCAGACAAGAACAAGTCGATATAGGTGACATCGTCGATCTGGTCCAGGAATAGTCCGACGTTGGAGAGAAACTGTTCCGGTTGGTGGTCGCACAGAATATTCATATCGACTCGTTGGGTTCGGCAGTAGGCGAACGCGCTTCCATAGTTTTTCTCATCGATGAGCCGCCTGATTCCTGCAACAACCATCGCCCGCGGCGCTATGGTCTCGAGATTTCCCCTTGGCATTTGCAGGACCAGGTTCATGCTTGTTGGGATTGCAGTAACGAGCCTTGCTCCGCGCTCGATGCTTCTGCACCGCTCGTCAACCTCCGGGTCGTCGAGAGGAACTTCTAGTTCTAGAGTAGTTTTGTTAGTCCGTCCAGCAAACTCATCACGGGCCCCTGGAACATACCTTCAGCACTAGCCAGGTGCACAAACTTCAGAAAGTGGTTACTTGTCGTAAATATGAGATGAAGAGGCGTGACGAGAAATGACGTGCAGTTCTTCGCCAGTTGACGTGAGTTTGCATATAGATGGCCACTCCTGGATAGCCCGAAGGCAATGTTCTGGCCATCGTGGCGTACAATTTCTGTCCATGGCATCTGGGTAGGGAAGTTGACGGACAATGCCTCCTGCCCTTCCTCGGAGACTTCTACTAGCTTGCCAGACAACAACTGGCCAAATGTGCGAGCACCAGTCGGGCTACTAAACGACCCAATGGTAGAAACAGACTCTGCGGTTATTTCTGTCCACGACTTTGATTTTCCAATATCGTAGGACAGGATGGAGAGAGACTGGTGGTACTGCAGGAGCTGGACTCGGCCCTGGCCCGGGAGAGTTATCCGAAGAGGTGCTTCCACGTATAAGGCCGCCTCGGCCTTCGAGAATTCTAGTCTCTCCTGAAGAACAGGAGCTATTGAACGGGATCCTTTTGTTTTCCAGGCGTAATAGTCGACTCCAAGATGGTGCAATATTGCAAGTGCCGAATTATCCAAGGCAAAAGCGACATCAATGACGGCTGAGGCGGTGGTTAACTCAAACATAGACATGGGTGGGGGAATGTTTGCCGTCCGAAACGGAGTCAACTTGACGGTCTGGCCATCGATGACAGCTACAGCTCCATGGTCGTGAGGAGGAGTCAAGGAGCCCCTCGCAGTGGAGAAGGCGTACTCGGTCAAAAGCATGTTACCTATTTCCTCGCATAAGCTGATGAAAAAAAATATAGAAAATAGTGCCCGCAACTTACCTGAGGTGGAAGCCGCAAAAAGTAGAGCCTTTTCGGGATGCCATGCCATGGTGGCCCGTTGCGATCCGGTGAAAATATCCTGTTTTAGGTACCAGTGATAGTTACCCATGGTCCACAGCTGTATCCTGTCCTTCAACACAACGGCAAGGACAGTGGAGTCGGAGTTCCATTCTAGAGCGATCTGTTCCGCGGAACCCCTTGTGTCGTGTGGGATTCGAAGTGTAAACTGGCCGTGTCTCAGGCCATTCCTCTCGAAGAAGACGATATCAACTCGATCGGCGAACCGCTGAACGCCAGCGAGGAGGTTCCCGGACGGACGCCAGCTCAGAGGGCCTTCAAGTCCATCGACGGGTTCACTGACGCTGTCAAGGACCCCTACGGGTTGGTAGACGCGGATGACTCTCCTAGATCCCGGGCCCACGGAGTTGATGGCAAGATATGCGCCATCGCCTCTCCAGCTGATGGTAGTCCGGCCATCATCGTTAGGGCTCATGGTCCCTTCGTCGACCCTCTCGGGGATGGTAGGATCACGCAATGCCCGGGCCCCCCTGCCTTGGAACTGCGTCTCCTTCTTACCCCATCCAACCGAGACGTGCTTCGAGGCCTTCAAATCCTCCGCAGTCATAGTAGCCTCAGCAACGACATCGAAGCTCCTGCTCATCAACACCACGGTGTCGGCATTTGTGGTGATAGCCAGCAATTCCTCGTCTGGCGACCAACGGGCGGCGGTAATGGTAGCGTCAATAGATCCCACGATCTCTACATGGGCCTCGCCCGAGGAGGCGGCACTGCCCTCATCCTCCTGGACGGTAACAATATCACCCCCCGCCAGGACAAGGCAGGTAGTGAGGCTATCACCGAAGTGGTGAATATCCAATACCTTGTCTACGGCTAGATCTGGATTTGGGCTGGGTGCTTCCCATGAGGCGACAGGTTTGCATTGGCTTGTGAGTCAGGCGTTAGAGTGGCTCGGGTCAGTTGGGTGTTTTAACAACTCGCAACTCACAACTGAGACGACGACGCTGTTTGTCCGGTGACCCTAACCAGTTCAATTTTGGCGCCGGTCTCGGATGGACCGAAGGTGACTAGAGTTTCGTCCGTTCCGGCATCCCAGCATGTGGCGGTGATGTCGGACGGGGCTCTCCAGCTGCTATAGCGGGTATTGCGCAAGTTCCGCATTGTGGGCAACTTCTTTTCCCCTTCCAAAAAATCCTTGTAATGTCACCCGAGGTTGCGCAGAGGTTAATGCAGAGGTTAGACGGGCAGAGTGCTCGACAGGATAAATCTTTTCGTAGACTGGTGGTCGAAGTACTACTGCCTGTGATGCTTATAAAAAATTATGCTCCTAATACGTACCTATTTTGAAGCTTGGAGCTATAATTATGCATACAGAGTTTGCGGTAGGTTACATGAAGTAGCCGCGACTTGGCCCCGCTAAGGAAGCAAGGTTGGGACTTGGGAGCAAACGATCTGTTGCCTAACCCTTTTGAGCCGTCCCCTTCCTCTAGTTGGACTTGATCACGGCTTGAGCACACATGCTGTCGATAACAATCGGCGTGGAATTGTTTGAAGCACCCGTGGGTTGCACAACAGGACTCCCTATCCAACAATGCCTACCTACCTGTATGTATGGACATGCATTCCTGTACACCCAAAACACTATACCGAAGTCCCATTTGACGCTGGGTCGTGGGCGAAGGGTACGGACGGATTTACGATTGCCAGCTGGTGGCGTTTTAGATCCTTGCCGCCCACAGCCGATCGCAGAGAATCACAAGCAACCTTGGAAGTCCTCGGTACATACCGGCGACGCAAGGGTTAACCAGTTCACTGCCGTTTGCCCCCCCCCAAGCTTTTCACACCAGTCAATTCCCCATCCCCCAACCAGCAATTCCCATCCCTTTTCCCCATCAGTGTGTTACGAGCGCAACATCACGTAGCAAGGGCAAAGGGCCGACGGGACCATCTTTTCTATTGTAGCGTGCTTTTAGGCCCCCTCGCCGAGTTTGTTAGACGCCATGGACGTTGCATTTAACCAGCACTCGAGCCACAGCCGGCGGAAGAACCGCTCGACGACGACACTCAATCGATTGAGTTTGGCACCCCTCACATCTAAGCTACCTCTCGACGACCACGACGACTTCCCAGAGCCGTTGTCCGCACCAGCTCGGGCCAGCACGTCCTATCTACAGGCCAAGTCTTCACCCCCGACTCCCCGCCTACTATCGAGATCCCCCGGTCGTTCCCATTCGCACACCCGTGGCGGCTCTACGCGCGCAGCGAATCTCCAAAAGAGTAAATCGGCGGTCCACCTACCATCGTCCAATGGACGGAACTCAACCCCCGATATACTACCTTCCAGAACCAAGCGGAGGCGGGACGAACTTCCCCCAGCACCGGACCGCGCCGATACCGACTGGCTCCTACGAGCTAGCGCCCTCATCTCGAGCGAGACGCGCGAGTCGAAGGGCCAATCGTGGCTCGTGTCAAGGGCCAGCTCGACCAGCTTGGCCGGCGGGCCGGACGGCGAGGAGGAGGAGGCGTTCGAGCGCGAGCTGGCGCGGGAACGCGAATGGGCAAGCAGACATGCCAGCCGGAGGGGCAGCGTGGTGCCCCTCGATGACGACGTCGCCGGCCTCGCTTCCCCGTCGGCTAGCCGCTTCGGGAGCCGGTCTCACAGCCGCGTCGGCAGCCGGACTCAGGTCATGACGCCGCTGGAGTACAGGGCTACAGAAGGCTACTTCGCCCAGCAGGTGGACGAGAGCGTCGACGGGCCGGACTTTGTCAACCTGGACGCGAGGCTCGAGGCCATTGAGCAGGACACGAGCCAGGAGGACGAGGCGCACGTCCGGAGGCTCGTGAAGAGGGGCAACGCCGGCGTTGGGACGTGGTTTGGCAGCGTCCTGGGCTGGGGGCTATTCTCGGTCGAGGAGAACGAGGAGGAGGAGGAAGAGGAAGACTGCGACGGAGAAGACACGGAGTGCGGAACGGACGACCTTTCCCAGGAAAGGCGGAAATCGAGCGTCCGCCAGTTCGACGGTGCCGCAACGGCTGCGGAGGAACGGATGCCCCCGCCAAGACCAGACGAGGGCGGGTGGCAGGATGCCGCTTGGTTGCTGAGCGTTGCCTCCAAGGTCCTCCTGTAGGGGGACGTTCATCCTCTACTATTCTGGGGGAAGCGCGGGTGCACACAGCCCGTCCCGTCGTCATGGTGCATGCCGAATTGCCGATGGCCTAGACCCCAAGAGCTGCGCGCACGACACCGGAGCTAATGCAGCGCGGAGCGAGCTCCAAGTCGAGGGATCTGCGGAGACACCACCTGCGAAGTTCATATATTCGGGCTTGGCGCTCTGGACAGACACGCGGCGCTGCGTTGGCCCCCCTTTCCTTGAGAGGAGCTCCGTGCTGTTGACGCATGCCCGAATAGCCGCAGTTGGCTACACCACAACCTACCTAGATACGTCATCACAATTATAATTTATCTCCCGGCATTCGAGGGAATATCGGAGTTCAGCCCCACCTGACTGGGCTTCCCGGGATGGGGCTTCAACAATAACCCCCGTCCGTTCCTAGTTCCAGGTGACGGGGGAGGCCTTACTCCACGGAGTTCCATCAGATAGAAGGATGGCTGCGAAGGGCGGTGGAAGTTTCTACACGTGTATATGCAGCAAAAAAAAAAAAAAGAAGCAGCTCCGCGCCCAATGGGACGAGTTTTAACCAGTCCATATCTAGGCCGCATCGTGATAGGCCTGGTCCATGCCGGTGAGGAGAAACGAGTGGTGCTGAGTTGCGCAAAAAACAGGTTTTCAAGGTGTTACTATGCAGTTTGTATGCAGGCTAGACGGAACCAGAGCGACCAACTTGCGGGAGAAACGGTGAACCACCGTCGGAATCCCCGATGGAATGGTTTGGGGGGCCCACCCCCCGGAGGAGTTCATCTCTGGAAGGATGATGGAAGACCGTCTGCCCCTTACTTTACCCTTAGGTACCTATCTTAGGTATCTATTTAACTTTAATAGGCTACCCACCTGCCTAGTGTAGAAGAGATCTCGAGGCTGAAGAACTGAAGTTCGACACTTCTGTTGCCATGTACCCACCTCCCAATGCCCAATGCGACAGCCGGGGAACTATCCCTCCCGCGGGTGCATGTCGGAAGGTACCCTTTGGGATAAGGGGGCTTATTAAGCTTATCTCCATCGGCCTTGCGTGACGTTGCCAAGTTGCGCAAGACCGCCGAGGCAAGCAGGTACAACTACACCAGGCCTTAATAGTAATTATTATATGCTACAAGACTACAACCCCATGCAAAGACAAGCAACGATATAGGGTAGCAGGTCGTGGGATTTCGTCTGTCTCAACAACGGCCAGGACGGGACGGACGGACGGACAGACAGAGACGCAAGTCAGTCAGTCAGTCAGTCAGTCAGCCAGCCAGCCCACCCTCCGGAGCCTATTTTAAGTCCGGGTGGGTTGTTTGCCTTTCTTGCCCTCACAAGCCCTGCTGCCAAGACCGCCGGTTATCTGCTCTCTGCAGAGCTTGGGCCTCGGGCGGGACACAAATCTTCAGGAGGGGGGAAATTATTACCAATTACTCGGTGCTAGCGAAGCGGTCGTCGTAGTTGAGGTGGGGGAGAGAGTACGTGGGAGCACTCGGGGGAATCAACACTGTGTGCCCAGACCCGGACACGTAGGTGGCGCTTTTATTCTTTTTTTGGCCTCATTTGTTTCCTCATTTTCTCGACCACCAACGCGCCTTATCTTATGTAAGGGTCCAATGCTGCACGTGTTGCAGTTCCATCCCCGGCCCGGGTCGATTCAGCTGGGAGCGCGGGAAATGGGGGAAGAAGCGAGGCAAAAAAAGAGGAGGAACAAGGGTGCTCGAGGGACCCCTCGTTCGCACGTCACCACACTAGGTCGGTCCCGTTTTGCAGCTTGGAGGGGGGGACTAGCAAATGAAAGCCCCTTTACCGCCGTTTTGGAAAGGGCAAGCCCGCCAGAAGAAAAAAGAGAAAAGGGAAGGGGGGGGGGGTTGGGCGGATGGGCGAACGGTGCGGTAACGGGAGGGAACAGATCTATCGATTCGCTGTCGCGAGCAGAGTGAATGGGAGGGACGGTGCCGATATCCGAGTCATTTACACATTTACCATGGCGCGCTTCTAGTGTAGCTCAACCCTACCAGCGGGGACAAAGCAATCTGTACCCCGCTGACGCAAAGACGGGAGAAAAAAAAAATTGTTGGGTTCATGTGGTCAGAGGAATCTCGGGATAATTTTAGCAGTCCCGAGCCAGCGGTCTTCCTAACAAGGTAGATCCCAAAGGTTGTCCCGAAATCCGCTGCAGTTTGGTATATTCTCGTCGGGATTTTGGGGCGATCCCTAAGTATCCCTCACTGAATCCAAACCCCGAAGGGAAGAGGCAAGAGAGGGTCGATTGGGGGGGGGTTGGAGGCAGCATCGGGCTGGGAAAGGAGGGACGAGGTTTGACCAAATGTCGTTCTCGCTGGGCCCAAGCTTTGTACCCGCAGTTCGGCCAATCAGGGGACCGGAGTCTGCAGCTGCCCCTGTCCTTGCATGCTATGACGCTAAATCTGGGGTGGGTAAAGGTACTATGACGTCAAATAGGGCAGATAAATTCCTAACGGTACCAGGACGTGCAATACGCTAGGAAATGACAAGAACCGTTCGGGGAGCCGTCTCGTGTTGAGCAAAGAAGTCACCAAACTGAACCTAGCTGTGATTCAGTGATTTCTAATCGAAAGTTAGTTTCTCGACGGATGTTTGCTGCAGCACCACCACTACCATACTGCGGAGCTAGCCCGCATCTTCCAGAAGGCTGCAGACATATCGAATGATCGTCAATGGTGGCGCCCTGGCTAGCATGGTTTTGATCCTTCCCTCCCAGCAGGAGCACACCCGCACCATCCCCCAAAACTGCAACCGTAGCAGCGCAGAGTTTTAAAGGGTCCAGTTTCCAGGCTGCTTTGGACCCTGCATCCTCGGAGCGGGCGTCGCCCGAACGAGAAAGAGCTGAAGAGACTCCCCAAATAGACCGTAGAGAGCTCTCGGGGAGCCGCTAGGACCAGGGTCGATGCAGCTGTGCCCATTGCGCTCTGTTGTCTTGCCAAATGCAAGCAGCAAGCCGACGATGACGGGACATCTGGCCAACTGCCATTCACTCCGATATAGCCGTCCCGCGTGACCGAAGCGAGACACCCTAGACTTCCCGGTGGCGATGTTTCCCACACAACGGTAGCCCTCTGTTCAGTGTACATCTTCCCAGCTAGCCGACCTCACTTGTGCAACGTTGGTTGGGGGGGTCGAGGAGGTAGTACGTCTCGCGAAGGAGGTCAGTCGCTACCGGCGGCCTACCGTGGGCCTCCGTAGGCAGAATAAGCGGCGAGGTGGGAGGAGGCAGAGTCGAGGAGGATCGTTGGGGTGGCGCTCATGGTCCTCAGGTAGCCTACAGGAATTCATCACCAGGTGGGTGCGTACCGATACGTGGCACAGAGTTGGCGAGTCTATGGCGCGATATTGGTTGATATCTCGGACGTCGGTGGTTACTAAGTCGAGGTCAGCTGGGCTGGAGGCATCAGCGGAGAGAATGCAAAAGAGCAAACTGGGCTTCGATGGGCCAGGCAGTAGTGGCCATCGTCCTTATACTGATTCCAGCTTGCGCATTCCAGGCCAGTTCAAGCGGTATGCGGTTGGTTGCTCGGCTTCTTATCCCTGTGGTCGCCTATGACGTCTTGTCCCTGGTGCGGATGCAAAACGCGGGGCAAGGGTGGGTTAGAAGGCGCTTGAGACGGAAGACAAAACCCAATCACTCGGTACCTAACGTGAACTCCGTTTGCTGGCTCGAGTTGCGGGGGCCGGGCAGCTTTATCATGCCCCACGATGTCGCATGATGTCCCATGGCGTAATATTGCCTGCCCGCCTTAGGTAATTACCCACAAAATAACTGGCCCTGACGGAATACACACATGCACATCACCGGTGGGCAAAGGGAGAGAGACTGGGAGAGAGGGGTGCACGATGCCCAAAAAGAAAAACACCCCCGGCCGCCGAAACGGGAGACCAAACTTCGCAACACCTTCGATCCCCTCTCCGTCTTCTCCTTTGCTTCCGAGAGTAGTTTAACGCGCCCATCCTTCCTTCCTCCCCCCTTTCAGGTGCTTCTATGTACGCTTCTATCAAGGGGCAATCTGCTGGGACCGTCCGAGTGGCACTGTACACCTGCAAAACCTGAGTGTACTTTGGGCCTGTGACAAGAAAAAACAAAAAAAAAGCCTAGCCTGGCTCCTCTAGATACAATTATTGTTTTTTTTTTGGAGCTACACACTACCTCATCATTCCACAGGTACCTACCTACCTCCCTACTTTTCCATTTCCCATTCATAGAAATTCGCGGGTTAGACGAGAATACCCAATATCCGCCTCCCCACCTCCCACCTACCTTTCTTCCATCAGCCATCTACCACACTTATTCCCCGACGACCCCTCTGAATCCTTTGTTCATAACCTCCCCCGCCCTCAAGAACAGCCTCTCGGCTACGCCATCCACGCCCCTTGTCCCGCCCTCTCTCCGTCTCTCGTCACAATTGCTATCGATACCGCCTTCGATTCTGTCCACTCCCTTGTGCCATTCTGTCAGTCTCTCTAGACAACACTCTCACGACAAACAGAGGACTCGTGCGAGTAATACTCGCACCGGCGCCCTTGCTTCCCTTGCTTCCCGCCCTTGCTCCCAACCTCCCCCAGTTCTACCGGGACTAAACGTGGAAGTGCTTGCCCTCTCACCGGCATCGCGATCGGCTCCAACTTTTGGCCCTTGGCTGCCATTTGGACCCCACACCGTTTTGTTCCTACCTTAACGCCGTTGAACCTCTTCCCGAACGCTTCCCGCCGCTGCCCGCGCAGCACACAAAACAGGAACCCCTCCTCCGTCTACGGACCAAAAATATATTTTTGGTCGACCGGCTCATACTCTCTTCTCACACCGATCATCTATCTACCCGCCAGAAGAGATACATGGTGCTGTGCTGTTGTCGTGCATCGCACCCATATTACGTGCCTTGCCATTTGGCCCATTCTGTAAGCACCTGCCCGAATTCCACTCAAGGCCGTCAAACCCCCCTGCTCCCCAAATACAAGACAAGCCCCCAATCGCGTGGGGTTCCTCCTATCACCTTTCTTCCCCTACTGTGCCCGATCCTGCATATCCCCGAGTACATAAACGTGCCGACGACCCTGCCCGGCCTCATTGTGGCTACATCCCGCTCGCACCTGGTCTCCCACACCGCGGTGCACCGCCATCTCCCACCTTTCACGTCGCCCGGCCCCCTCCTTTCCCCCCTCCACCTCGTCCCCCCAAGTGTGTGTGGTGACGAGAGACTCGAGCACGATCGTGTCGCATAGCGGTGGCTACGAGAGCATACAGTTCGTGAAGCCCGGCGCCTTCCGCGCTGCGCTGCGCCCGGCCTCGTCTAATTGTTGATGGGGCGGTTGGCTAACCCCATCACAGAATATCGAAGGATCAGCGGCATTAGCAAGCATGACTCTCGCCGAGGGAATGAAGGGCGTGGATATGGAGACCTTCTCCCAGATCCTGGAGATGGACGATAGTCCTGACGATCGCGATTTCAGCAAGCCACTTGTTCTCGGCTTCTTTGAACAGGCCTGGGAAACGTTTGGCAAGATGGACAAAGCATTGTAAGTTCTAGGCCAAGTGTTTCCCCCCCGTTGTGTCGGGCCCCCTCCCTCGTCCTTTTTTTCTCCCCCCGTATAGTTGGTGGGAGGCGGATCACGTCTCCCTGATTCCGAGGGCAGCACGCTGACCACCCTTGCTACTCGGTCCTTGGCAGATCCGAGGAGAAACTCAGCGAGTTATCCCACCTTGGCCACTTCTTGAAAGGCTCCTCCGCAACACTAGGCTTCACGAAGATCAGGGACAGCTGCCAGGTGATCCAACAATACGGTAACAAACTTACCGTGGAAGGAAACCCTGAGCCAGACCAAGCGGTGTGCCTTGGGAAGATCGCGGAGGCCCTGAAATCCGTCAAGGTGGACACGACGGAGCTGCAGAAGGGACTTGACGAGTTCTTCAAGGAGGCGGAGTGACGCCGAAGCTCCTCCCAACATCCTGTCACGCCAAGGGATGTGGCCTCCTCCGGTTCCCGGTTGGCAGCACGAGCAACGATGGCTGTCACGCGATGATCTCGGCGTCGAGGGACCAGGTGTCCTTTGGAGCGTTGGCGCATGGGGCCCTCTACGCTGCGCAGCAGGACAGGGCACCATCAAAACCCCTCAGATCACACACACCATAACCACACAACACACACTCATACTTGGCTTATTTGTCCCCATACCTAGGCGTTGTATGATCCCGGGAGCTAGATAGGCAGGCGCCCCACTTGGAGAGATGTATGGGGGGTTTGGTAACTCGGGATCATAGGAAGATGTATTTTTTTTGGAGGAAAGGGAGGGAAAGGGGTACGGGGGATATCCACTTGCGCACAGCGAACATTTGATCACCCAGTGGGCTGGATGACCAGCCCAGACAGGATGGAGACAGGCCATCCTGCACGCGAAGCTGTGCACGAGGGGATGGAGAGGTTACAGTCCCCAAAGCCTAACTTGTGGGAGACCGATTCTCGAATTTGAGTTGACGGTTCCAAGGTGATGCTTGTCTCGCTTCCTGCTCTCTTGCTTCCAAGCTGCAGCTATGGGGATGTGCGAACTCAAGCCGTGAATCCGCGAGGCCTGTTTTGATATGTTAGGAACAAGAAAACCTAGGCCACCTACCCATAAGCAGGGGAAGGTGCTCTTGACAGCCCACTCCTTGTGCGGTATACAATCTCTAGGTGCCTAACCCTAAGCAACAGAATTCGGTCCTTTAACCAGTTGTTCGCGGCGCACCTATTCTTGGTATCCAAGGTATCTCACGGAGTATCTTGGACATGGCCCGACCGTTGCTTCCCCGGGGCCACCTCGGTGATTGGTACCCGACTTACCAGAAGCCGGACCGTGCGCAGCACCGTGTGAACACGGATACCGCACGTAACAGAAACCCGGGGATTAGCACTCTAGCTTTATATCAATTACGGCGACACCCCACCTGCGAGCCACCGACTTGCTGTGTACGTACATTACAAGAAGGTCTAAGCACTATCTACCACCTCCTTAACGCTGCGGCAAGAGCCGCAGTTTCTCGACGAATTCTCGTGGGAAAGTGTTTGCCTTGGTATCCATGCTTTGCCTTCTCTCACCCTAAACAACGTTGTCATACTAAACAGCCTTGTTTCTACGCATTATACACCTTACCTGTCAGGAAGCCGGTCTTCCCGACACGGGGAGGGAGGCCCAACAGCAACAGCCAAGGTTCTGCATCTGACCTTGAGTCATTGTGAGAGGGTGCACCCACGCCTCCCTGCTGAGAGGCCGACGAGCAAGTCGAGCCAACAAGCAAGGATCGGCAGGACGACCAAACCAAGATGCCGCCGAGAGCTTTCCCAACGCACTTTCTCTGCATCCCGCTCGTTACACCCTCCTCCCGGCCGCAGCTGGCTCGGGCGCTGGAAGCTTTCACTACTGACGTCACGAATCCCGCCAGCTTCGGAATCCCTCGAGATGCCATCCGCCCGGTCGGAACCATGCACCTCACCCTGGGCGTGCTCTCGTTCCCCACGGGAGAGGGCCTCGACAAGGCAACGGCTCTACTGCGGTCGCTGAAGCTGACGGACCTGCTCCCGGAGCGGGCCAGCTCCGCCTCGGGAGAGCCGGCGGTGGCGCCGCCGGCCATTACGCTTCGTGGGCTGGGGTCGATGCAGCCGGCGGCCAAGGCGTCGACTCTCTATGCTCCGCCGGTCGACCAGCTCGGGACCCTGCAGGCGTTCTGCGAACGGCTGAAGGCTGTCTTCCAGGAGGCCGGGCTGCTCCTGGAGGACAACCGGCCGCTTCTCTTGCATGCCACGGTGTTGAACACCATCTACGTCAAGGGAGGACGAAACAGCAAGCAGAGTAGAGGAAAGCGGAGGGAGAAGTTGACCATTGATGCGAGCGAAATCCTAGACCGGTACGAAGATGAGGTCTGGCTGGAGGACTTCAAGGTGGAGAAGCTTGCCCTCTGTAAGATGGGCGCGAAGAAGATTGAGGTCGACGGCATTGAAGACGAGGCTTATGAGGTAGAGGCAGAGGTAGATCTATACACATAGATGGAAGTATAGTTGGAGCAATTTATATTATATACCCCTATCCTAACACAGGCGCCGTGTCCTGGCCCCCTAAGTAGGACCTAGGACTACCTATACTTATATTTGCTATAGGCTAGCAGCAACGCGGACCGCAGACAGAAAGCTGTTGATGAACCTCACGGCTTATATGAAAATGTATGTCTAACACACGTACTCCGTATGTAATGTTGCTCCCTAAAAGTTTCTTTACTTCGCTTTGCTACGGAATAGAGAAGCTTGGGAGGCAAAAAAAGCCCCACTCCAGGCCCCGAAATTGGTGGCGCATATGCGGCCTGAAACCCTTCACAGTAAGCACCAACACCACCACCACCAAACGCCAGCTTTTAAATGTTCCAGGCAGCCACAATTCGGGGGACCCTCAACTCCAACCCTCGGCACAAACGGAGGAGTTGCCTTGGGAATTACCCAGAACGACCTATAAAACATCAATTGTCACTCACCATGCGTCGTCCCAGCAGCGAGGCCGCCCGTCGACAACCTTTCATGTCCACCTCCCGTCCTTAAGGACCATAAGAAGACAGTGGTAGAGTTGAACAAAGACCATGAGCCCGTCCGATAAGCGCCGCGGCCCCGCCCCGACGGGACCCGGCTCGCCCTCGCGCGCCGCCCGCCCTGGCGGCACCACCACCACCTCCTCCTCGAACGCGTCGAACGCCGCCTCAGCAACCACCCGGAGCTTTGGCGTTATTGCCCCGCCGCCCCGCGCGGCGCTGAGCGGTACATCTTCCCCCGCACCGGATGGCGGTGGTGGTGGGGGGTCCGGGCCGAC
>Ga0164242_10004006_pt1 | contig 16619 bp, 14 predicted proteins | sample OricomgcompostMG_FD_108783 | JGI IMG/M metagenome (GOLD analysis project Ga0164242, IMG submission 108783) | Miracle-Growth compost microbial communities from Emeryville, California, USA - Original compost - Miracle growth compost (MG) ...
CGGAAGACCTATATCGGCGGCCTTCTTCTTGGTGTCCGCTTCGAGCTTTTCGGCCTCTTCCTTGGTTTGCCTGTCGTAGAGGTCGATCGCCGTGCTCTCGACGACCGCCTCGAAGGCAAGGCCCGTCAGCGGCACGATGACGTTCACGACCGAAACCTCCGCACCGAGCGACTTGGCGAGCTGAAACCCGTGATCGAGCCCCCTGGCGGCGAGTTCGGAACCGTCCGTCGTAATCAGGATATGCTTGTACATCGACGTCTCCAATCAGCTTTGCAATATGGTCAGATCGAGGCGTTGCCCCCAATGCCCGCTCGCCGGCATCACCGGTCCCATGGCCGCCGGTGGAACCCGCGCGAAGCGCACGGGCACTATCTGCCGCAACAGGACGATTTAGGCAATCGGAGAGACTGGAGGGATGGCACGGAAATATCCGGAGCGACCTGAGGCCCATCGCGCGATCACGCCGGCCATCGACAACGCTGACATCAAAGTGAACCCCCGCCTGCATGCTCGCGGTGGACGTCCCGGCGCTCGCTCCTATCTTGCCGGCGACGGCCCATCGCCGTTTCCCGCGCGATGGAAAAGATCGGACGAACGGAGCACCGAAAATGACGAAGAACGAAGAATACACGCCGCCGAAGGTCTGGACGTGGGACCAGGAAAACGGCGGCCGGTTTGCCAGCATAAACCGGCCGATCGCAGGCCCGACGCACGACAAGGAACTCCCGGTCGGCAAGCATCCGCTCCAGCTCTATTCCCTGGCGACGCCGAACGGCCAGAAGGTCACGATCATGCTCGAGGAACTTCTGGCCCTCGGACACGAGGGCGCCGAATACGACGCCTGGCTGATCCGCATCGGCGACGGCGACCAGTTCGGCAGCGGCTTCGTCGACGTCAATCCCAATTCCAAGATCCCGGCGCTGATGGACCGATCCGGACCGAAACTGATCCGCGTGTTCGAATCCGGCTCGATCCTCTTCTATCTGGCGGAGAAATTCGGCGAGTTTCTTCCGCAAGCCGGGCAGGACCGGGCCGAGTGCATGTCGTGGCTGTTCTGGCAGATGGGCAGCGCGCCCTATCTCGGTGGCGGCTTCGGACATTTCTACACCTACGCTCCGATCAAGATCGCCTATGCGATCGACCGTTTCGCAATGGAGGCCAAGCGCCAGCTCGACGTGCTCGACCGTCGCCTGGCCGACAACGCCTATCTCGCCGGAGAGCACTATACGATAGCCGACATCGCCGTCTTCACCTGGTATGGCGGCCTGGCCAAGGGCTGGCTCTACGACGCCGCGGAGTTCCTGTCCGTCAAGGATTACAAGAACGTACAGCGCTGGGCGGATTCAATTTTGCAGCGGCCCGCCGTCAAGCGGGGCCGGATGGTCAACCGCGTGAATGGCGACCCTGCCCAGCAATTGCATGAGCGACACGACGCTAGCGACTTCGACACGAAGACCGAAGACAAGCTCGCTGCGAAAGGCTGAAGACGCCCTTCGTTGCCGACCGGTGCACATAACGGCAACGATCCCGGCAAAGGACTTAACGGCCCCCACTTGCGACAACGCAGATGGGGGCCGTTCAACATGTCATGTCTTTGCAACGTCAATTGCACTTAATATCTTGACTATTGGTCTCATGTTTTCGTAAGCCTGCGTCGGCCCCCGATTGCCGCAGCGGCCGTCGCGCCGGTGCAAACGGTGTGCACGGGACGGCGTCAGCGCCGGTCGCCGTGACGGGAAGTGCTTGCGAAACCAGAGACGAGACCGGTCTTGTTGAATCAAATCCATATCCGCCGGGGCAGCTTCCTGTACCCAGCGACGTCGAGGACGAGGAAGTCCCTCCAGCGAAGCTCTGACCTCCTTCGTCCGGGGCTCCTCGCCCTCGCCGTTCTTGCAGGCTCGATGAGCATGGCCGGCGCCCAGTCGATCGGCGGCAGCGCCCCTTCCGCCCCGGCGGCGGAGACGCGCGGCACGAGCCAGATAGGACCGGAATTCTCGCCGCCCACTGAAAAAGAGAATACCGCGCCGGCGCCCGATGCCGGTGGCTTGCCCGTTCAGGCCCCGGAAAATGGCGGGAGCACGTCTCAGCCTGCCCCGAAAGCACCTGCCGCGTCGACCCCGCCTCAGACCGCCGCCGAACTCCCGCACGACTTGTCGCCGCGCGCCATGTTCATGAATGCCGACATCGTGGTGAAGGCCGTCATGATCGGCCTGGGACTTGCCTCGCTTGTGACGTGGATCATCTGGCTCGCGAAGTCCGTCGAACTCGCGGCCTCGAAGGCCCGCCTGCGGCGTGCGGTCGGCATCATCGTGGCGGCGGACAGCCTCGCGCAGGTCAATGACGACTTTTCCCGCCGCGGCGGTGTTGCCGCCCTTCTCGTCCGTGCCGCCCAAGACGAGGTCGGCCGCTCCGAGGAGGCGCTGGACCATGCCGGCAATGAAGGGCTGTTGCAGCGGATCGCCTCTCACCTGTCGCGCATCGAGGCCCGCGCCAGCCGGCGCATGTCGCGCGGAACCGGCCTTCTCGCCACCATCGGATCGACCGCCCCCTTCATCGGCCTCTTCGGCACGGTGTGGGGCATCATGAACGCCTTCATCGGCATCAGCCAGGCGCAGACGACGAACCTCGCCGTCGTGGCGCCGGGCATCGCCGAAGCCCTTCTCGCGACGGCGACAGGCCTCGTCGCAGCCATACCCGCTGTCGTCATCTACAACGTCTTCGCCCGCTCGATCGGCGGCTACAAGCATCTCCTGGCGGACGCCTCGGCCGGTGTCGAACGCCTCGTCAGCCGCGATCTCGATTTCCGCCACGTGCCGGGGCGCTCCGGCAACCGGGCCGACAACCGCAAGGCATCGCAGCGCGACCGCCTCCAGTTCGCGGCGGAGTAAGCCTCGATGGCCGGCAGCCTGACCCGCAGCGGCGAAAGCGACGATCTAGTCGAGAACCACGAGATCAACGTCACGCCATTCATCGATGTCATGCTCGTGCTGCTGATCATCTTCATGGTCGCAGCACCTCTGGCGACGGTCGACGTCAATGTCGATCTGCCCGCATCGACCGCGACGCCTGCGCCGCACCCCGACAAGCCGGTCTTCGTGACGGTCAAGCCGGACCTCAGCCTGGCGCTGGGAGAAGATGCAATCGCAAGCTCAAGTCTCGCCGCCGCGCTCGACGCGCGCACCGGTAGTGACCACGAGACACGTATATTCCTGCGCGCCGACAAGGCCGTCCCATATGGCGACCTGATGAATGTCATGAACATGCTAAGGGACGCAGGCTATCTGAAGATCGCGCTGGTCGGCCTGGAGACCACACCGCCGGCCGGAGGCGATGCCGCTCCGTGAGCGCCGCAACCGACATCCACGGCTCCGCCTCGTTCTCGTGGCGTGAAGCGGCCTTGTGGGGCGGAGCCGCCCTGCTCGTTGCAGCAATCTATGTCGGCGCGGGCCTGACGCTGCTCCGCGCCTCGCCTCCAGCGCCCGAGGACACGGCAGCACCTGAAGCGATCATGGTCGATCTCGCGCCCGCTCCCCAGGCTCCCGCCGAGCCTGAAAAGGAGATGGCCGTAAACGACAAGGATTCGAAGGAGGTCAAGGCCGAACCGGTCCCGGATCCGCAACCGCCGGAAGAAACGCCGCCCCCCGAGGTGAAGACGCCGGAGCTTCCGTCGCTGGCGCCGCCGGTGATCGAACCCGACCCTCCCACGCCGAAGCCGCAGGATACGCCCGAACCGCCACAGCCGGCGCCACCCCCCGACCCCGATCCGACGCCTGTTCAGCCAACGCCCCCGGCGGCACTGGCCGAGGTACCGCTGCCGGCGCCGCGCCCGGCGTCGCCGCCCCCGACGAAGCACCAAAAGCCGGAAGAACGACCGACGAAAGCCCACAAGCCCGCGCCTTCTCGCGCCTCGAAACGCGCCAGCATCAGCGCCAGGCAGGCCGAACGCGCAGCAGCCGCAGAGACGAGCGAAGGCGTGCAGTCGAGCGAGGCGCCGGCCCGCTGGCAGGCGCGCCTTCTGGCGCATCTCGAACGGCGCAAACGCTATCCGGAGGCCGCGCGATCGCGCCGCGAGGAGGGCACGGCCAGCGTCCGGTTCCGGATCGACGGGTCAGGCAACGTGCTTTCCGCGTCAATCTCCAGATCGTCGGGACATTCCGATCTTGACGCCGCCGTGCTGGATATGGTCAGGCGCGCATCGCCGGTGCCTGCCCCTCCCCCCGGCGTCAATCGCACGATCGTGGTGCCCATACGGTTCGATCTGCGCTGACGGCTGCAAAAGCGCCATACAGGCCGTTCGCCGGCGGCCGGCCGAACTAGGAGATCGCGACTGGCGCATCCGGGTGGATCAGCCCGGCGTCCTTCAGGTCGAGCCACAGCGCATCGGGGATCGCCGCATCGAGCAGCGCACAATTGCTCTTGACCTGATCGACCGACTGGCCGCCCGGGATCACCGACACGACCGCCGGATGCAACATGGGAAACCGCAACGCAGCCTCGATCAGGCGCACGCCGTGGCGCCGGCAGATGGTCTCGATGGCGTTGACGCGATCGAGTATGCCCTGCGGCGCTTTTTTGTAGTTGTAATAGGCGTCCGGCCTTGCCCCGGTCGCGAGGATGCCGGAATTGTATGGTCCACCGATGACCACGCCAATGCCGCGCTCGACGCAAAGCGGCATGAAGCTGTTCAGGGCCTCCTGCTCCAGCAGCGTGTAGCGGCCGGCGAGCAGGAACAGGTCGAAGTCTCCGGCAAGGGCCAGCCTTTCGCAGATCTGCCACTCGTTCACACCGGCGCCGATCGCGCGGACGACGCCCTGCTCGCGCAGCGACAGCATCGCCTTGTATCCGGACTCGAGGAATGTCGTTATCAGCGGCTCGGCGACCTCGGGCGAACCATGCGTGAAGACGTCGAGATCGTGGACGTAGAGAACGTCGATCCGGTCGACGCCGAGGCGCTCGAAGGAGGCGTCCACCGAGCGCATGACGCCGTCATAGGTATAGTCGTAGACGACCTGGCGGGAGGGCGTGTCGAAATAATAACCTTGCTGGTCGCGCGCCTCGGGTGCGCTGACGCGAAGCAACCGCCCGACCTTCGTCGACAACAGATAGGGCTCGGCTCTTTTCGTCCTGAGAAACCGGTTGAGCCGCGTCTCGGAAAGTCCGAGGCCGTAAAGCGGCGCGACGTCGAAATAGCGCAGCCCCGCATTCCACGCCGCTTCGAGCGTCGCCTGCGCGTCTTCATCACTGACGGCGCGGTAGAGATTGCCGAGCGGTGCACATCCGAAGCCGAGTTCGGTAAAATCGAGCGTCCGGCCCTGCCTCTGCCATTGCCTGATACGCATGGGCTCTCCCCCACCCTTTCGATCCACATCGACGCTCTTCCCGACAGAACCCGATAAGCCAAAGCCGGACGATCGACAAGATGCGGGGCGTCGCCGTCGCCTCGTCATCCCGGCCGCCTTGTCAAAGCCCGATATTCGTTCGAACATGCCGTACTGCCAGCAAGGAGATGGTTCTATGAAACTGAGCGCACGCAACACGTTGAAGGGAAAGATCGTCGAAGTGACGAAAGGAGCGACGACCGCCCATGTAAAGATCGAGATCAGCGGTGGCGCAATCATCACATCGTCGATCACCAACGGCGCGGTCGACGACCTGCAACTCGAAGTCGGCAAGGAGGCCTATGCGGTCATAAAGGCGTCGAACGTCATGGTGGCCGTCGACTGAGATGGTCCGTCGCAACGAGATTCGCGAGGGTGAGAAAGCGGTCGCCGCACCGCCGCCTTCGGATGGGGGGCTGGTCTTCATCGGGATGGTGCATACGCCGTGGACGTCGCGAATGATGACGCCGCGGCAGGGGCGCATGGACGGACCGGTCTGCCGTATCGACATCTTCGATCCGTGGCAGGAGGCATTGAGCGGCATAGAGGCATTCGAGCGGCTTGAAGTGCTTTACTGGCTGCATCGGTCACGCCGCGATCTCGTCTTGCAGTCGCCGGCCAGCGACGGCTCCGTGCGCGGCACGTTCGCGCTGCGCTCGCCGGTCCGGCCGAACCCCATCGGCACCTCGATCGTCACTTTGGTGCGCCGGGACAATACGTCCTTGTTCGTTCGTGGCCTCGACTGCCTCGACGGCACGCCGCTTCTCGACCTGAAGCCGGATCGCGCGCTGTTCACGCCGATTGCGCCGCCGCAGCCGGGCGACTTCGAAACCGAATGAGACGCGCTCGCCACATCGCCTCGCGCTCCTGCGCCCTGTCGTCTTTGCAACGACGCCATGTCGCAAACATGCGGCCATCGCCGCGCCATTCCTGCTTATCTGACTGCGTTCGATCGAGGTGCCCGTCGTGATTCGTGGCGGGAGAATTGGGAAGCCGGTGCGATGCCGGCGCTGCCCCCGCAACGGTAGCGAAGCTTCAGTCCCGAAGGGAGACCACTGGGCAATGCCTGGGAAGGATTTCGGGATGGCCCGTTTGGGGCGGCTTCGGAGCCCGGAAACCAGCCTCGGGACGAAAACCCGACTGATCGCGGTGGGCGATCGGGAGGCAGGCGCGTCGAGCTGTCGTCCGGCAGCGTGAAGTCCGCATGTCCTCCTACGCCACCAGTTCAGCCCTCATGCGCTCGGATTGCGAGGACAGGACATGGACGCACGCAACGAAATGCTAGGCCTTATCCGCAGCCGGCGAGAGGGCTTCAGCCTCCAGCAGCCTTTCTACACGGATCCCGACTTCTTCAAGCTCGACATGGAGATGATCTGGTATCGCGACTGGCTCTTTGCCGGTCATGACTGCGAGATCGCCAAGCCGGGCAGCTATTTCACGCTGCAGATCGGCGACTATCCGGTGATCGTCGTGCGCGATCGCGACGGCAAGGTCCGCGCGCTCCACAACGCTTGCCGCCACCGCGGCAGCCGCGTCTGTTCGGCCGAGCGCGGCCATTCCGCCCGGCTCGTATGTCCCTATCACCAGTGGACCTACGATCTCGACGGCAAGCTTATCTTCGCCCGCCAGATGGCCGATGGCTTCGACAAGGCCGATTTCGGTCTGAAGCCCGTCGCCTGCGAGACCGTCGCCGGCTACATCTTCATCTGCCTCGCCGACGAGCCGGCCGACTTCGCGCCCTTCCGCAAGCTGATGGAACCCTATTTCGCGCCCCACCGCCTGACGGAAGCGAAGATCGCGCACGAGACGACGATCGTCGAGAAGGGCAACTGGAAGCTCGTCTGGGAGAACAACCGCGAGTGCTACCACTGCGCCGGCAACCATCCGGAACTTTGCAAGACCTTTCCCGAGGCACCGAGCGTTTCCGGCGTGAGCGGCGCCGAGAGCGACCCGGAAATGGTGGCGCACTGGGACAAGTGCGAGGCGGCCGGCCTTCCGTCCAGGTTCCGCATCGACCCGGACGGTCAGTTCAGGGCAACGCGCGCGCCGCTCCTGCGGGATGCGGTGAGCTACACGATGAGCGGCCGGCCCGCGGTCCGTCGCAACCTTTCCGATTCCGTCTCGGCCGAGCGCATCGGCACGCTGATGCTCTACCACTATCCGACGAACTGGAACCACATCCTCGGCGACCATGCCGTGACCTTCCGCGTGACGCCGATCAGCGCCACCGAGACCGCCGTGACGACGAAATGGCTGGTGCACAAGGATGCCGTCGAAGGTGTCGACTATACGCTCGACGAGCTTATCCACGTATGGATCGAGACGAACGATCAGGATCGCCGCATCGTCGAGGAAAATGCATTCGGCATCAAATCGCCGGCCTATGAGCCCGGTCCCTACTCGGAGGCGCATGAGGGCGGCGTCATCCAATTCGTCGACTGGTATGCGCGCTTCATCGAGACACGGCTTGCCGGCGGTGCGAGACCGGCGCTCCAGAGCGTCGCCTGAGGGAGCCCGCCGTGAACGCAATGCCGGAGGCCGCGCTCTATCGCCACCTCGACGAGATGGCGCCCTGGGACGACCGTCTCCAGACGCTCGAGGTCATCGCCATCGCCGACGAGGCGCCGGACGTGAAGACCTTCACCTTCCGCTCCGATGCCCAGACGTGGTTCCGCTACAAGCCCGGTCAGTTCGTGACCCTTGAACTGCCGGTCAGCGAAGACGAGCCGCTTTTGCGCACCTACACGCTGTCGTCGTCGCCGTCGCGGCCATTCTCCATCGCCGTGACGGTCAAGGCGCAGGCCGGCAGCGTCGGCACCCGGTGGATGTTCCAGACGCTGAAGCCCGGCGACCACATCCGGGCTTACGGCCCGGCCGGCGAATTCTCGCATCACAATCACCCGGCGGCGAAATATCTTTTCATCTCCGCAGGTTCGGGCGTCACGCCGATGATGTCGATGCTGCGCTGGCTCAACGACTGCGCGCCATGGACCGACGTCGCTTTCGTCAATTGCGCCCGGCGACCGGAGGAAATCATCTTCCGCAAGGAGCTCGAACTCCTCGGCAACCACATGCCCGGCCTTTCGCTTGGCTTCATGATCGAGGAGCGCTCCAACCGCGAAAGCTGGTTCGGCCATATGGGCCGCATCGACGCGACCCGCCTGCCGCTTCTGGCCCCCGATTTCCGGGAGCGCGAGGTCTTCTGCTGCGGTCCGGAAGCCTTCATGCGCGCCGTGCGAGACATGCTGGCGACGGCCGGCTTCGACATGGCGCACTATCATCAGGAAAGCTTTTCCGTCCCGACCGTCGAGGAACTGGTCGCGCCGATCGCCGAGGCCGCGGCGATCGAGGCGGAACTTGCCGAGGCCTTCGCCGTGCGCTTCGCCCTTTCCGACGTCGAGGGTCAATGCCTGCCGGGCCAGACCCTGCTCCAGACGGCCCGCGCCTCCGGCGTGCGCATTCCGGCAGCATGCGAATTCGGGCTCTGCGGCACATGCAAGACGAAGAAGCTGTCGGGCGAAGTGGCGATGGAGCATAATGGCGGCATTCTCGACGACGAGATCGCCGAGGGCTACATCCTCGCCTGCTGCTCGCGCCCGCTTGGACCTGTCGAAATCGAAGCCTGAGGGCTCTCGCAGCATTCAAGGAACTGCTTGAGCTCTCCCTCGTCCCGGAATTTGCGAAGTCGCGACCCCCTGTTTGCCTGAATATCAGGCAAACCCCATTCACTCGTGACCGTTCCGCATTCATTTCAATGCGGAACGAAAGCTGATGAAAGCACAGCGTGTCGCACCCGAAATGTCACGTAGTTGACATCGTCCGGCACATCGGCTTGGCTCTGGCCCAGAAAGTCCGGATGGAAAAAAGAGCAAGGGCGGCAAGACCGCGCGCCATCCGGAACAGGGGAACGGTGCATTTGATCGACAAGCGTTCGGCCGAGGATATTCTCGCGGCTCTGGTGGGGTTTCCGACCATTTCTTCGGAGACCAATCTGCCTCTGATCGACTATGTCAGGGACTATCTCGAGCACCTGGGCGTCGCCTCGACCGTCGTTCCCCGCGCCGACGGCCTCAAGGCCAACCTTTTCGCAGCGATCGGGCCGCAAGCGGAAGGCGGTGTCGTCCTCTCCGGCCACACCGATGTCGTTCCCGCGGCCGGGCAGCCCTGGAAGAGGGAGCCTTTTCGACTGACCCGCGAGGGAGAAAGGCTCTACGGCCGAGGCACGACCGACATGAAGGGCTTTCTCGCCGTCAGTCTCGCCATGGTGCCGGAAATGCTTGCCGCCGACCTCAGGCGGCCGGTCTACCTGGCGTTTTCCTATGACGAGGAGATCGGCTGTCTCGGCGCTCCGGACATGATCGACCGGATGCTGTCCGATCTGCCGCGCCCGGCGGCGGTCGTCGTCGGCGAACCGACCAGGATGGAGGTCGTCACCGGCCACAAGGGCGTCGTCAAGATGACGAGCACGGTTCGCGGCAAGGGCGTCCATTCGAGCACCGTCCATCTCGGCGTGCCGGCAACCGTCTACGCCGCGCGCCTCGCCGTATGGCTTGACGAGCGCATGCGGCGCAACCGGGCCGACGGCCCGCGCGACGAGCGCTTCGACCCGCCCTACACGACGCTCCATTCCGGCATCATCGAGGGCGGCACCGCCTTCAACATCACCGCGCGCGAATGCCGCCTCGTCTCCGACATCCGCACTTTGCCCGAAGAGAACTCGGCCGACTATCTGGCGGAATTTTCCGCCTTTGCGGAAAGCCTTGCGGCCGAGATGCGTGCGATCGACCCGCAATCCGGCATCGATATCGAAATCGAGTGCGACGTTCCGGGCTGCCGCCAGGAGGCGAACGGTGAAGCCGAGGCGCTGGCGCGCCGGCTGAGCGGCGACAATGCCGATCATGTCGTCGCCTACGGCACCGAGGCCGGCCAGTTTCAGGACGCCGGCCTTTCCGTCGTCGTGTGCGGTCCCGGAGACATGGAACAGGGCCACAAGCCCGACGAATATATCGAAACGTCCCAATTGAGAGCGGGCGAGGCCTTCCAGCGCCGCCTGATCGACCACCTGGCAGCCTGAGGAAAAGCCGATGCCCATCGTCAACCGCTTCGCCGACTTCGCAGACGAGATCACCGAATGGCGCCGCGATATCCACGCCAATCCGGAGGTCATGTACGAGGTTCACCGCACGGCAGGCATCGTCGCCGAAAAGCTCAAGGGCTTCGGCGTCGACGAGGTGGTGAGCGGCATCGGCAAGACGGGCGTCGTCGGCATAATCAAGGGGCGCGACACCGGTTCCGGCCGCGTCGTCGGCATCCGCGCCGACATGGACGCGCTGCCGATCAACGAGACGACGGGCCTTCCCTATGCCTCCACGGTGCCGGGCAAGATGCACGCCTGCGGCCATGACGGCCATACGGCCATGCTGCTCGGCGCGGCGAAATATCTCGCCGAGACCCGCAATTTCGACGGTGCGGTAGCGCTGATCTTCCAGCCGGCCGAGGAAGGCGGAGCCGGCGGCCGCGCCATGGTCGAGGACGGCATGATGGATCGCTTCGGCATCCAGGAAGTCTACGGCATGCACAACCATCCGGGCACGCCGCTCGGAACCTTCACGATGCGCCCCGGCCCGCTGATGGCCGCGACCGACCAGTTCACCATCGAGGTGGAAGGATATGGCGGCCACGCCGCCTACCCGCACAAGACCGTCGACGCGACGATGGTCGCCGCCCAGATCATGGTGATGCTGCAGACGGTCGTCTCCCGAAACGTCGATCCGATCAACGCCGCCGTCCTTTCGATCACGCAGTTCCATGCCGGCGACGCGTTCAACGTCATTCCCGAGGTCGCCCACATGGCGGGAACCGTACGGACCCTCAATCCGCAGACGCAGGACCTCGTCGAAAAGAGGATGGGCGAGACGATAGAACTGACGGCGCGTGCGCTCGGCGCCACGGCCAGGCTCGACTACATGAGGAACTATCCCTCTCTGGTGAACCACGCCGAGCAGACCGAATTCGCTGCCGGTATCGCGCGCGAGATTTCCGGCGAGGCGAACGTCATGACCGATACGCCGCCGGTCATGGGCGGCGAGGATTTCGCCTTCATGCTGAACGCGCGCCCCGGTGCTTTCGTCTTCGTCGGCATTGGCGAGGATCGTGCCCCGGTGCACCATCCGAAATATGATTTCAACGATGACGTCATTCCGATCGGTTGCTCCTACTGGGCGCGGCTGATCGAAACCGCGATGCCCGTACGAAACTGACAAAAGGTGCGAAACTGACCAAAGGCCGGCCGGCAGGCGGCGATCCGGAGAACGGGAACTTCAAAACAACAAACAGGAGAAGGCTCAATGAAAAAACTGATACCGGCCTTGGCGACGGCCGTCGTCCTCATGACGGCGCAGTCGCATGCGGCAACCTTCAAGTTCGCCTTCCAGGGCGACGTTCAGTCGCTCGATCCGCACGGTCTCAACGAGACCTTCACCCTCGGCTTCCTCGGCAACATGTATGAGGGCCTTACCCACTACGACAAGGACCTGAAGGTCGAGCCGGGCCTCGCCACCTCCTGGAAGAACACGAGCCCGACCACCTGGACGTTCCATCTGCGCAAGGACGTCAAGTTCCACAACGGCGACCCGTTCACCGCCGACGATGTCGTCTTCTCCTGGAAAAGGACCTTGACGCCCGGCTCCGACATGAAGGGCTATGGCGGACAGATCAAGTCGATCAAGGTCGACGATCCCTACACGATCGAGATCACCACGCCGGTGCCCGATCCCATCCTGCCGCGCGACCTCGTCTATCTCTACATCATGGACAAGAAATGGGCCGACGCGAACAAGGCGACCGAGGCGACGAGCCCGTCCGACGCGGACAAGAGCTCGACCTATGCGTCGACCCATGAAAACGGCACCGGCCCCTTCGAGGTCGTCAGCCGCCAGGCCGATGTCAAGACCGTCATGAAGCGCTTCAAGGACTATTGGGGCAAGATTCCGGGCAATGTCGATGAAGTGATCTTCACGCCGATCTCGCAGGACGCCACGCGTACGGCAGCGCTCCTGTCGGGCGATATCGACCTCGCCTATCCGCTGCCCGTGCAGGACTGGCCCCGGCTGAAATCGACGCAGGGCGTCAAGGCGCTGACCGGCGCCGAGATCCGCACGATCTTCCTCGGCATGGATCAGTTCCGCGACCAGCTCCTTTATTCGAACGTCAAGGGCAAGAACCCGCTGAAGGACAAGCGCGTCCGCGAGGCGATGGCCCATGCGATCGACATGAAGACGATCGACAAGAAGATCATGCGCGGTGCGGCGACGCCCACCGGTCTGCTGGTCGGGCCGCAGATCAACGGGTTCGACAAGGCCTTGAACGAGCCGTACAAATACGATCCGGCATTGTCGAAGAAGCTGCTCAAGGAAGCCGGCTACCCGAACGGCTTCGAGCTCGGCATGGATTGCCCGAACAACCGCTACGTCAACGATGCCCTGGTCTGCCAGGCCGCTGCCGGCTATCTCGCCCGCGTCGGCATCAAGATCCAGCTCAACGCCCAGCCGAAATCGAAATATTTCGCCAAGGTCTCCCCGCAGAACGGCAACGACACGTCGTTCTACATGCTCGGCTGGTCGCCCTCGACGATCGACGCGGAAAACGCCATCCAGAACCTCGTGGTGACGTTCACCAAGAACGGCGACGACGGGCAGTTCAACTACGGGCACTATTCGAATCCGAAGATCGATGCCCTGTCGAAGAAGATCCAGGTCGAGACCGACCCGAAGAAGCGCCAGCAGATGCTCGATGAAGCCTTCAAGCTCCTGAAGGACGACTACGGCTATCTGCCTGTCCATCAGCAGCCGCTCTCCTGGGGCGTGCGCGACGGGATCAAGGTCGCACAGCGCGCCGACAACGTGCTCGACCTGCGCGACGTGGTGGTCGGCGGCAAATAAGGCATGGCAGCCGGCGGGCCGTTTACTGCCCGCCGGCTGCGCGCATGCGGCCTCTCCGCGAAACTCGTTCTCGCAAGGAACGCGAATGGCATTTTTCATCCTGAAGCGTCTGGCGCAGTCGATCATCGTCATGCTGTTCGTCGCGCTCATCGCCTTCACCCTGTTCCGCTATGTCGGCGATCCGATCAACAACATGGTGGGGCAGGACACGACGCTCGCCCAGCGCGAGGCGCTGAAGAAGAAGCTCGGGCTCGACGATCCCGTCGTCGTCCAGTTCGCGCGATTCGTCGACCACGCGGTGCATGGCGATTTCGGCGAATCCTATCGTTTGAGAAAGCCGGTCAGCGCTTTGATCGAAGAGCGCTTTCCGGCGACCTTCGAACTCTCGATGACGTCGGCGATCATGGCGCTCCTGATCGGCATTCCCATGGGGGTCTATACCGCTCTCAACCGCAACGGCCTCCTCTCTCGCGGTTTCATGACGCTGTCGCTGATAGGAATATCGCTGCCGACCTTTTTGATCGGCATCCTGCTGATCCTGGTCTTCGGCGTCGTTCTCAGATGGCTTCCCACCTTCGGGCGCGGCAACGTCGTCCATCTCGGCTGGTGGTCGACGAGCTTCCTCACCACCAGCGGGCTGAAATCGATGATCATGCCGGCGATCACCCTGGCGATATTCCAGATGACGCTGATCGTCCGCCTCGTTCGCGCCGAGATGCTGGAGGTGCTGCGCACGGACTACGTCAAGTTCGCCCGCGCCAGGGGCTTGCGCTCGAGCACCATCAACTTCTCCATCGCCTTGAAGAACACGCTCGTTCCGGTGATGACAATCATCGGCCTGCAGATCGGCTCCATCATCGCCTTCGCCATCATCACCGAAAGCGTGTTCCAGTGGCCGGGCATGGGCCTGCTCTTCATTCAGGCGATCTCCAATGTCGATATACCGGTCATGGCGGCCTATCTGCTGCTGATCGCGTTCATATTCGTCGTCATCAACCTTGTCGTCGACATCCTCTATTTCGTCGTCGACCCGAGATTGCGGGTGCAAAGCCGATGAGCGAGGTCGAGGCCGAAATCGACGGCGAACTGATCGGCTGGCGCGCACGGCTCGCCGACAACGATCTGTGGCATTCCTTCACCCATTCGCCGCTGGCGATGATCTCGGCCGCTTTTACCGTGATCTTCCTGCTCGCCGCGATCTTCGCGAATGTCGTCGCACCCCACAATCCGTTCGACCTGTCTCAGGTCAACCTCATGGATTCGCTGCTTCCGCCGTCGTGGATGGATGGCGGTAACGCCTCCTATCTGCTCGGCACCGACGATCAGGGGCGCGACGTCTTCTCGACGATCCTCTACGGCGCGCGCATCTCCTTCCTCGTCGGCTTCCTGTCGGTGATCTTCGCCTCGGTGATCGGCATCGTGGTCGGCCTCGTCGCCGGCTATGTCGGGGGCTTCGTCGATACGGTCCTGATGCGCATTGCCGACATCCAGCTCTCCTTCCCGGCGATCCTGATCGCGCTGCTGATCGACGGCGTGCTGCGCGGCATCGTCCCGCGCAACGATTACGACGATCTTGCGATCTACGTGCTGGTGCTGGCGATCGGACTTTCCTTCTGGGTGCAGTACGCGCGCACCGTGCGGTCGTCCGTCATGATCGAACGCACCAAGGAATATGTACAGGCCGGCCAGGTGATCGGCCTTCCCGGCCATACGATCCTGTTTCGACACATCCTGCCCAACGTCGTCGGGCCGGTGCTCGTCATCGCGACCATCCAGCTGGCGCTCGCCATCATCACCGAGGCGACCCTGTCCTTCCTCGGCGTCGGCGTGCCGCCGACCTCTCCGTCGCTCGGCACGCTGATCCGCATCGGCAACGATTATCTGTTCTCCGGGGAATGGTGGATCACGATCTTTCCCGGCGTCGCCCTTGTGCTCGTCGTGCTCGCCGTCAACCTGCTCGGTGACTGGCTGCGCGATGCCCTCAATCCGAAGCTGAGGTAGCGAGGCCATGGACGTCGTTCTCGACATCGAAGACCTCCGGGTCGAATTCGCTTCGCGGCGCGGCGACACCATCGCCGCAAAGGACGTGAGCCTCAAGCTGCATGCCGGCGAGATCCTCGGGGTCGTCGGCGAGTCGGGCGCCGGCAAGTCGACCATCGGCAACGCCGCGATGGGGCTGCTGGAAGGCCCCGGCCGCGTCGCCGGAGGAACCGTGACGCTCGAGGGCCAGCGCATCGACAACCTGTCCGAGGAAGCGATGCGCCGGCTGCGCGGCCGCAAGATCGCGATGATCTTTCAGGACCCGTTGACGTCGCTCGACCCGCTGCGCACGGTCGCGGAGCAACTCGTCACCACGATGCGCACCCATCTGCCGATCGGCGAGAAGGAAGCCCGTTCGCGGGCGATCAACCTCCTCGATCAGGTCGGCATCCCGAATCCGGAAACCCGCGTCGACAATTATCCGCACCAGTTTTCCGGCGGCATGCGCCAGCGCGTCGTCATCGCGCTCGCCCTGTGCGCCGAGCCCGACGTCATCATCGCCGACGAGCCGACGACGGCCCTCGACGTTTCGATCCAGGCCCAGATCCTGAAGCTCCTGCGATCGCTGGTGAAGGATTCCGGCGTCGGCATGCTCATCATCACGCACGACATGGGCGTGATCGCCGAGATCACCGACCGCGTGGTCGTGATGTATCGCGGCGAGGTCGTCGAAACCGGTAAAACGGCCCAGATCCTCGGCGCGCCGAACCATCCGTATACGAAGAGCCTGATCTCGGCCGTGCCGCGTCCCGATGTCCGCATCGAGCGCTTTCCTCTCGTCAACTATATCGAGACGGCGGGCGAACGCCCTCCCCTCGATCTCAAGACGCACTGGCTCGGCCGGCGGCGCGACTACGACAAGCTCGCCGGCCCCCTGCTTTCGCTACAGGGCGTCTCGATGGATTTCCGCTCCGGCGGCGTCTTCGGCGGCGGCAACCAGTTCACACGCGCCGTCGACCAGGCAAGCTTCGATATCGTCGAGGGAGAGACGTTCGGCCTCGTCGGAGAATCCGGATCGGGCAAATCCACGATTGCCCGGCTGATCACCGGCATCTACCGCCCGACCGAGGGCCGCATCCTCTTTGCCGGCACAGACCTGACGGCAATCCGCAACCGGCGCGAATTGAACCGTTACCGCCGCCAGATGCAGATGATCTTCCAGGACCCCTATTCCTCCGTGAACCCGCGGATGAAGGTGCGCGACGTGATCGCCGAGCCGATCCGGTTCCACAAGCTGTCGACCTCACGCGCCGAAACGCGA
>Ga0164242_10004007_pt1 | contig 16614 bp, 9 predicted proteins | sample OricomgcompostMG_FD_108783 | JGI IMG/M metagenome (GOLD analysis project Ga0164242, IMG submission 108783) | Miracle-Growth compost microbial communities from Emeryville, California, USA - Original compost - Miracle growth compost (MG) ...
CCGTGGCCGGGCAGATCGCATTGCCCCGTAGCTTCATGCACCCTCCTTTGCTATTGGCCCACCGGTTGGACCAATCATCCGCGCTCGTAACGGGAGTTTCACGCTTGCGCCAGCATTTTCCTTCCATGGCTGGTGGATACCAGCCGTGAATCGTTGCGCGTGAGGGCGTTAGGACGCGGCGTTATTCCTGTGAGGTATTCGTGATGAAGCTGGCTGCCCCCTTTGCAACGCGACGCGGTTTTCTCGCGGCGGCAGGGAGCGGGGCAGTGGCGGCGACGCTGACGCCAGCGATCGGCGCGCCCATCGCAGCGCCGCCGCGCCCGCGGCCGTCACCCGTGCAATTGGCGTGGCAGCGCGAGCGGCTGGCGATGTTCGTCCATTTCACGGTCAATACCTTCACCGGCAAGGAATGGGGCGACGGCAGCGAAGACCCCCGCATCTTCAATCCGGCCCGGCTCGACGCGCGGCAATGGGCGCGGACCGCGCGCCGCAATGGCTTCGGCAGCATGATTCTCACCGCCAAGCACCATGACGGCTTCTGCCTGTGGCCGACCGCGACCACGGAACATTCGGTCGCCTCCAGCCCCTGGCGCGGCGGCAAGGGCGATGTCGTGCGCGAGTTTGTCGACGCCTGTCGCACGGAAGGGCTGAGGCCGGGGCTCTATCTCTCGCCCTGGGATCGTAATGCGCCCGTGTATGGCCAAGGACAGGCCTATAACGACTTCTATATTGCCCAGCTCACCGAGCTGCTCACCGGCTATGGCCCGCTCGCCGAAATCTGGCTCGATGGCGCCAATGGCGAAGGCCCCAACGGGCGTCATCAGGCCTATGATTGGCCGCGCATCCACGCGACGATTCGTCGCCTTCAGCCCAATGCGGTGATCTTCAGCGACAGCGGCCCCGACGTGCGCTGGATCGGCAACGAAAACGGCGAGGCGGGCTTCACCTGCTGGAGCATGGTCGATCCCGCGCGCGTGCCTCGGCCCGGGTTTGATGCGCCCTGGGTGCAATCGGCGCTAATGCAGGGCGATCCGCAGGGGAGCGTATGGCGGCCGGGAGAATCGGACGTGTCGATCCGCCCCGGCTGGTTCTGGCACGAGGCCGAGAAGGACAGGGTGCGCAGCCCGGAGAACCTGCTCGACCTCTACTTCAAATCGGTCGGCCGCAACAGCAAGCTGCTGCTCAACGTCCCGCCGACGCGCGACGGGGTGTTCGACGAAGCCGATGTGGCGGCTCTCGACGGATTCGGCGCGGCGTGCCGGCAGATGCTGAGTCATGACGGCATTGCCGGCGCGCGAGTGCGGTCAAGCAGTGGCGGCACCGCCCCCGAGGCGGTGCTCCGGCCTGACGATCGCTTCTGGAACGCCCCTGCCGCGGCGCGCTCCGGCTGGATCGAGATCGAGCTGCCGGCGCCCGCGCAGTTCGACGTGCTGCTGCTGGAGGAAGCGATCGAACACGGCCAATCGATCGCCAATCATCGTGTCGACGCCTGGCAGGGCGGTCGCTGGCAGACGATCTGGTGGGGCACCACGATCGGCAATCAGCGGCTGGCGAGAATCGCGCCATGCACCGCCAGTCGCGTGCGCGTAGTGGTGGAATTTGCCTACGACGTTCCCCGCCTGCGGCGACTGGCGCTCCTCCACTGGCCGATACCGGACATGACAACAAATTAGCGCCTTGCGCAAAGATGCCGCTGCGTTAGCATTGGCCAGACCAATGGACCGGAGAGGAGGGCAATTATGAAGCGGCTGCTCGCGTGCCTTGCACTGGGATTTGCACTTTGCTCTCCCGCTGCGGAAGCTGCTTCGCCGCCGGTTTCGACGCCCGCCGCCATTCCGGCGCGCCTGCAATGGTTCGCCGATGCGAAGCTGGGCATCTTCATCCATTGGGGCATCTATGCAGTCGAAGGCACCAGCGAGAGCTGGTCCTTCTTCAACGGCGAGACCACGCATGAGCAATATATGGCGCAGCGCAAGGGCTTCACCGCCGCGCATTACGACCCGCAGGCCTGGGCCGATCTGATCCGGCGCAGCGGCGCGCGTTATGCGGTGATGACCACCCGGCACCACGACGGCATGGCGCTGTGGAACAGCGCACAGGGCATGAATGTCGTCAAGGACACGCCCGCGCATCGCGATCTCATCACGCCCTTCGTCAAGGCGCTGCGCAAGGACAAGCTGAAGGTCGGCCTCTATTATTCGCTGCCCGACTGGTCCTATCCCGATTACGACATCTTCACGCGGAAGGAAAAGCGGTACGATATCGTCAAAGACCCGGCGCGCTGGCAGCGATACCGGGACTATTTCCAGGGCCAGATCCGCGACATCGCCAACCGCTTCAATCCCGATCTCTATTGGTTCGACGGCGATTGGGATCACAGCGCCGAGGAATGGCAGGCGGCGAAGGTCCGCCAGATGGTGCTCGCGCACAATCCCAATGCGATCATCAACTCGCGGCTGGCGGGTTACGGCGATTATGCCACGCCGGAGCAGGGGTTGCCGGTCTACCGCCCCGCCGCGCCGGTGTGGGAATTGTGCCTGACGACCAACATGTCCTGGGGCTATCGGCCCTCCGACAACGACTACAAGACGCCCGGCCAGTTGATCCGCATCTTCGTCGACACCATTTCGATGGGCGGCAATCTGCTGATGGACATCGGCCCGCGCGCCGACGGCACCATCGATCCGCGTCAGGTCAACATCCTCGAGCAATTCGGCCGCTGGACCCACAAGAATGCCGAGGCGATCTATGGCAGCGTCGCCGGCATCCCGCTCGACTATGTCCACGCGCCGACCACGCTCTCGGCCGACCGCAAGACGCTCTACATCTTCCTCGACGGCCGCCCGAACGAGGATGTGATGGTCAAGGGGCTCAACAATCAGGTCGTCCGCGCCCGCGTGCTCGGCAGCGACGCCGCGGTGGGCCATCGCGTCATCGGCAAGCTGAGCTGGAGCAAGGCGCCCGGCCTGTTGGACCTCACCATCCCGGACAGCGCGCTCGATCCGGTGGTGACGGTGGTGGCGCTCGATCTCGATGGCCCCGTCTCGCTCTTTTCCGACGAACCCAAGCCGATCACGAGCAACTGACGACCATGGAAAGACGCACCCTGCTCGCGACGATGCTGGCCGCGCCGGTCCTTGCGCCGCCTGCCTTGGCGGCAGCGGGGGACACCGGGCCCTATGTCCCCGAGACCGACGCGCTGGTGCTACGCAAGCTTGACGACTGGCAGGACCGCAAGTTCGGATTCCTGATGCACTGGGGCGCTTACAGCCAGTGGGGCGTGGTCGAATCCTGGTCCATCTGCTCAGAGGACGAGCCGTGGTGCAAGCGGCCCGACGGCGTCGCTTATACCGACTACGTGCGCCGTTACGAGAAGCTGCCCGAAACCTTCAACCCGGTGGCGTTCGACCCTGCCGAATGGGCGGCCATCGCCGAAGGCGCGGGCATGAAATACGTCGTCTTCACCACCAAGCACCATGACGGCTTCTCGATGTTCGACACGGCCGCGACCGATTACCGGATCACCGCGCCCAACGTGCCCTTTCATGCCAACCGTCAGGCCGATGTGACCAAGGCCATTTTCGACGCCTTCCGCGCGCGCGGTTTCCTGGCCGGCGCCTATTTCTCCAAGGCCGATTGGCACAGCGACGATTACTGGTGGCGGCGCTTCGCCACGCCCAATCGCCACGCCAACTACGATACGCGCAAATATTCCGAACGCTGGCAGCGTTTCCGCGATTTCACCTACCGCCAGATCGAGGAACTGACGACCGGTTATGGACCGCTCGATATCCTGTGGCTCGATGCGGGCTGGGTGCGTCCCGGTAATACGGTGAAGGAGATCAACGGCGGCCTGCCCGGCGTGCCCTGGCCACAGGACATCGACATGCCGCGGATCGTGGCGATGGCGCGGTGCAACCAGCCGGGACTGATCGTGGTCGATCGCGCGGTCGGCGGCCCATACGAAAATTACCGCACGCCCGAGCAGACCGTGCCGGAAAAGCCGCTGGCCTATCCGTGGGAAACCTGCATGACCTTGGGGGACAGCTGGTCCTACGCTCCCAACGATACCTACAAACCCGCGCGCCAGGTGGTGCACACGCTTGTCGACGTCGTCGCGAAAGGCGGCAATTTCCTGCTCAATGTCGGTCCCGACGGGCAGGGGCGGCTGCCCGCGGAAGCGGTTGGGCGGCTGCGCGAAATCGGCGACTGGATGAAGATCAACGGCCGAGCGATCTACGCCAGCCGCGCGGTTGCGCCTTATGCCCGGCAAAATCTGCGCTTCACGCAGCTTCGCGACGGCACCGTCTACGCGATCCGTCTCGCGGACGAGGGCGAACATCTGCCGCCGGCCGCGATCGCCATCCCCGGCCCGGCGCCCGGAGCCGGCGCGCGGGTGCGTCTCCTCGGCAGCGACACGCCGCTGCAATGGCGCCGCGAAGGCGGCGTCACGCTGGTGACGATCCCGGCGGCGGTGCGCAACGAACTGGCGGGCGCTTATGCCTGGTCGATCGAGCTGCCCGGCGCGGCAGCCGACCTGTGATGACGGGAAAGGTTCCGCGCGGGCGGCAGTTGTTGCGTGTCGTCTGCGCGGCGCTGCTGGCGCTCGCGCCGGCTGCGGCGATGGCGCACTTCGACGCTCATCGCGACAATCCACGCACCGCGGCTCCGCCAGTTGCCCGGCCGGACGTGCCGCCCTGCGCGATCGAGATCGTCGACCATCGCTTCGACAGCAGTGAACCCGCGCGCAGCCGAATTGACGCGCCCATGCAATGTCCGGGGCCGTGGCAGCGCATCGTGATCGAGCTGACAGGCAAGGTGGCCGGGCGCCAATATGACCGCCTCTCGTCGCTCAAGATTGGCGGCGTGACGCTGTTGCGCACGAGCACGCCCGAACCGTCCGGGCCGACGGCGATCACCTGGACAGTGGAGAAGGACATTACCGGCTATGCGCCGGTGTTCACCAAGCCGCAGGACGTCGAGATGGAACTCGGCAATGTCGTCGACAAGACCTTCACGGGCGTGTTCGACGTGCATGTGCGCATCCTCTTCTATCCGGCGGCCAGGCGGCAGGAGGGCGCCGACTCCGCCGAGGCGATCGCTCCTTTGGGCGACGTGCACCATGACGGGACCGACACGGTCGGGATGCTCCGCCTGCCCGCCGATGCCGAACGTCTCGCCCTCGAAGTTTATGCCACCGGGTCGGGCGGCGGCTGCGAGGAATTCTGGTATTTCGTCCTGCCGCCGGACAAGACGGCGAAGGATCAGACGTGTCGGGGCGAGCAGGGCCCCTACCGAGAGGTGCAGGTGCTGATCGACGGCCGGGTCGCCGGCATCGCCGCGCCCTATCCGCATATCTATACCGGCGGCTGGTCGAACCCGATTCTGTGGTACTCGATTCCAGCGCCACGCGCGTTCGACATCAAGCCGCTGCGCTTCGAACTGACCCCGTTCGTCGGCGAGCTCAACGACGGCGCGGCGCACGAGGTGCGGCTGCGTGTGCTCGGCGTTCCCGAAGACGGGCGGGGTTGGGCGCTGCTCCCCAACGTGCTGCTGTGGCGGGATTCCAGCGGCAAGCCTACGCATGGCGAACTGCTTCAGGCCGATGTGACGCCGCTCATTCTCGACAATTCGCTGCGCACCAAAGACGGGCTCGTGTTCAACAGCTCGGGTCGGCGGCGCTTCGTGGCGCGCGGCGTGCTGCGCACCTCGGACGGCACCGTCGAAACCGATGTCGAGCAATCGCTGACCAGCGCGATCGAGCATGAGGGCGGCGCCGACGCGCATGACGCCGTCCGTGGCGAGTGGACCGATCGCCGGGTCGTCACGCGGCGCGTCGGGCCTGCGTTGCCCACCGCCGAGACCGAAGACCGGCGCTTCGGCCTCGAAGGCGCGATAGATACGGCCAAAGTTGATGCCGCCACACGGCTGACCACTACGCTCAGCGTCTATGATGAAGCCGAGCATCGTCGCAGCGCCGGCGCGCGCGCCAGCAGTTGGCAGCAGACTAGCGACCGCTTCGACGGCAGCGCTTCCTACAACCTGAGCGTCCCGCGCGAGAAGCGTCAGCCCGCCGCAACGTCGCGCGAGGAATATCTTCGGCGGGATCGCGACGGCCATTGCTACCGCCGCGTCCTTCGGGCGCAGGATGGCCGTTTCGTCGAGGACAGCGCCGGGTGCGGCGGCATTGCGGTCGCAGCGCCGCCCGCAGCCGGCGGCATGCCAGCGGCGGCCCGCTGAGACTGCGAAAGCTCAGGCCAGGTGCGGCCACGCGCAACCATTGCCGAAACGCAACACACGAGACGGAATATGGCCGCGGCGTAACATTCTTGTTGACTCCGTATGAAAGCTGAGCGCCAATGTGGTTGGACCAATAGACCGGTAGAACTATAATGGGAGGGAATGTAGATGCGCTCTTCAAGCTTCTTGCGTAGGGTCCAGACCAGTGTTCTCGTGTTGGCGTTGTACGCTCCGGTTGCCGCTCATGCGCAATCGCAGAGCGCGCCCTCGGCGACCACGGATCAGCAGACCGACCAGGACACGTCCGATAGCACCAAGCAGGCAGACGAGGCCGTCACTTCTTCGGCTGAGTCAGATACTGCCGGAGCTGCCGAGATCACGGTCACCGGATCGCGCATCAAACGCTCGCAGGTTGAAGGGCCTGCGCCGATCACCATCATCACCACCGAGCAGGTGCGCAAGGAGGGCTTCTCGACCCTCTACGACGCGCTGAAGACGACGACGGAGGCGTTGGGCAATCCGCACAATGATTATGATTGGGGACAAGCGGCGCCCAATGCGTCGGAACTCAATCTGCGGAATCTTGGCCCCGGCCGCACGCTGCTGCTGGTCAACGGCCACCGCGTCGCCGATTATCCGATGCCGTATAACGGGCAGAGCAATTTCGCCAATTTCGGTAATCTCCCCACCGGCATCATCAACCGCACCGAAATCCTGACCGGCGCCGCATCGGCGATCTACGGCTCGGACGCGATGGGCGGCGTGGTCAACGTCATCCTGAACAAGAAGGCCGACGGGCAGACCGCGCGCATCAAATATGGCGGCGCCACCCGCGGCGGCAGCCGGAATTTCGAGGCGGACCTCTCCGGCGGCTTCCACGGCGACAATTGGAACGTGGTTTACAACCTGCAGCGTTTCGATCGTGGCGAACTGACGGCCAAGCAGCGCCCCTTCATGGATGATGAAGGGGATAAGATGTATCAGGTCTGGGGGCCTGCCGAGCGGCATTTCGGCACGGCCTTGTTGAACCCGATCGCGGGCCTTCGGCTGTCCGATCTGGACAACGGCGTCCGTATCGCGCCGCCGAGCGGCGCGTGCGATCAATATGGTAACGAATTTTTCCTGCAGGAACGGCTGGGCTACGATCTCAACACCGGCCAGGAAAGCCATGGCGGCACCTATTGCGGGGTGCGCTATTTCAAGGACTGGGTGCTCCGCACGGGCAGCCAGGACACCTCCGGCTACCTTTATGCCGATGTCGATCTCGGCAACCATCTGAACGCCTGGGCGAGCTTCGGGTTGTGGCACACTGTTGCCGGCTCGGTCGTCGGCCTCGATGGCTTTGTCAGCCCCAGTTATTGGGACCCACGCGCGAACAATGGCGCGGGCGGCGGCCGTTCGATGCAAAAAATCCTTACCGCGCCGGAACTCGGCGGGAAGGGCGCGATCACAATCAAGGATATCGATACGTCCTCGGATATCAGCGCCGGCCTCAATGGCAAGATGTTCGGCGACTGGGACTGGGAACTCATGGTGGGTCATGCTTATTACAGCAATAAAGAGACCTTCCCCATGTATAACCAGGCCGCGATGGCGGACTTCTTCATGGGGCCGCAGATGGGCATGCATGATGACTTGCCCATCTACGCGCCTGATTATGACAAGCTGTGGAATCCGCTCTCACCGTCCGATACCGGAGCATTCTTCACGCGCGGCGCCAATCGCGCGCATTCTTTCCTGAACCAGGCGCAGGCGGTGGCGAGCGGCACCTTGTTTCAAGGCTGGGCCGGGCCGATCAAGGCTGCGTTCGTCGGGGAGTTCGGGCAGCAGGGTTATCGGCTCAACCCCGATCCCCGGATCGTCGCCGCCGGCGATCCCAGCAGCCCCGATTACGACGCCCAATATTACAACCCGAACTACCGGAACGATCAGGGGGGCGGCAAACGTAATCACTATGGCGCCGGCATCGAACTCAATGTCCCGCTGCTGAAATCGCTCGATTTCGACGGCGCGGCACGCTGGGATAAATATGACGCCGTGGCCAGCGATGACGCCTTCACCTATCAGGCGGGGCTGGAATTCCGTCCGACCCACAATCTGCTGCTGCGCGCGAACTACGGCACGTCCTTCCGCGCGCCCGATATGCATTACGTCTATGCGAAGCCGAGCAGCAGCGTCACTGATCTGGTCGATTACTCCAAATGCTTCGCGGCGGGCTTCCCGAACAACCAATGCCCGGGCGGAAATGGTGAGCCGTTCCACATCGACAATGCGCATGTTCATCGCCAAGGAACGCCCGATTTGCTGTATGAGACGGGCAATTCATTTACGGGCGGCGTCGTCTGGGACGCGTTCAAGCGTTTTTCGCTCTCGGTCGATTACTGGGATATTCGCATCAAGAACCTGATCCAGGACATCGGCGCCGACCAGGTGTTGCAGGATGAAGCCTGGTGCAAATATCACATGACGCCCAACGGCAATCAGCCGCCCGTGCCGCTCAGCGACCAGCTCTGCGCGCTGGAAACCGGCCGCGTGCATCGCAACGCGGCGGGGGATGTGACCGATGTCGACATTGGCCCGATCAACCGCGCCGACACGCATGTCGCCGGCATCGACGTCAAGGTCAGCTACGCCTTCCCGCATACCGAGCACGGCAATTTCTCGGTGGCGGCGAATTTCACCGAGATGCTCTATTATGCGTCGCGGGCCTATCCAACCGACCCGATCAAGAACACCGTCAACAGGCAGAATCCGCGGGTTCGCGCCAATGCGTCCGTGAACTGGAATGACGGTGGGAAGTGGAGCGCTTCGCTTTACGTGTTCCTGAAATCCGGCGGCCGCAATAACCGCTGGGGTGGCTGCGTGCCCTTCGAGGACGGCTACGTGCCGAGCCCCAATCCCAATGGCGGCGGGCCTTGCGAGGATGTGGATCCGGCCACGCCGGACTATGGCAAGTCCACCTACATTCTGAAGGAGCACCGGCCGCCGCGCACCTATTTCAACGGCAGCATCGGTTATGATTTCACCAAGAAGTTGCGGTTGAATCTCTACGTCAGCAACATCTTCGACAAGATCTATCGCGATCCCTATTGCGGCGACTTCGCCTATTGCGTCGATGATTCGGTCGGACGCGAAGTCTCCGGCGAGGTCGTCTTCAAATTCTGATCCGAAAGATTTCCGTTCCTCCCTCGGGTCCGGCGCGAGCCGGGCCCATTTTTTTGGGCCTCGGCTGTCATTGGAAAGGGAGGCGACAGTCCGCTTGGCCGCCGGTACCGCTCAGGCGCTGTCGTTCAAGAGGATCAAAGCGAAGCCCGGTGCCGCAGGCCGCCTTGCCACGGGTCCGGGTTCCGGCCAGCGCGGGAACAGGTGGCGTATCACTCTGAACGGACTCGGTATGGTTGCGGCTGACGCGCAGGCCGCTCGGCAACGTCGGTGCGGGCCGGCGTGAGTTGGTCGAGCGCGCCCACGGAGGTGACATCGTCCTCCTATCGACGACCATAGTCTCAGATACGCATCGCCGGAAATTACGACGCTTCACGAAGAAATTCAGTCGCAAGATGCGGCATCAGGTCGAGCGACCTTACGGTCGCGCGCTGTCAGTGGTGGCACATGCCATCAGCCCCAAAGGGCGCGGAGAACGCGGAACCGGCGATGGGCGCCGCAGAGGTAAATGACCACCGGTCGGCCACGCTGCTCTTCTCTGGCGACCGGGAGTCCGCGCCTGGCGGAACCTAATAGACTGGACCGAATGACTCGATCCGGCAAGACAGGGCACGATTTGACGGAGTAATATGGAGCGAAATTTACAACTATTTACGCAACCCGAGACCAAAATGCGTGTAAGTAAGACAAGGTGATCTCGTAAAATCGGGGGCTGAACCTGCCGCACCGGCGAGGGGTGGCAGTGACTATCTCAAATCGTCGAGCGTTGTTCATTACAATACTCAATAACAATTTAGAATTGGTAATGACAGCATGCAATCCGGGGGGAATGAGGACGCCGTCGCGACGGCGCCGGCTGGCGTCGGCCAGCAACAAGGGCGGCGGCTTTACCTGCCAGTGCGCGGCAAATTCGCCACTGCGCTGGTTGTCGCGCTGGCGTGGACTGCGCTCAGCATCTGGCTGTCGGAACGCTGGCTGCACGATCTGGCGGCGGTGACCGACTGGGCGTTCGCGCTGATCGCGATCGGCTTCATCGCCTATGTGCCCGGCTTCATGAACGCCTTTCTGATCGTCACGCTGCTGCTTGATCGCAAGCCGCCGGTGCGCTCCGTGGCGCATTATCCGGGCGTGACCGTGCTGATCGCGGCCTATAACGAGGCCACCGCCATCGGCGACACGCTGACCAGCCTGGCGCAGCAGGATTATGTCGGCCCCGTCGAGGTGCTGATCCTCAACGACGGCTCGACCGACGACACCGCTGCGATTGTCCGCCGCACGGTCGAACGGCTGGGGCGATCGCCGACCATGTCGTTCCGGCTGTGCAATTTTCCCCTGAATCGCGGCAAATCGGCGGTGCTAAACGACGGGCTGCACCAGGCCGCCCACGAACTGATCGTGACGATCGACGGCGATTGCTGGGTGCGTGCGGACGGGCTGACAAACATCGTTGCGCGGCTGCTTTCCGATCCGGCCGATACCCAGGCGATCGCGGGCGCGGTGATGGTGCGCAACTCGCGGGCCAATCTGCTGACGCGCGCGCAGGAATGGGACTATTTCCACGGCATCGCCGCGGTGAAGCGGATGCAGGCGATGTATCACGGCACGCTGGTCGCGCAGGGCGCCTTCTCGCTTTATCGCCGCGGCGCGCTGGAAAGCGTCGGCGGGTGGCCGCATTGCGTCGGCGAGGACATCGTCGTGTCCTGGGCGCTGCTCGAGCGCGGCTATCGCATCGGCTATGCCGCCAACGCGTTCGCCTTCACCAACGTGCCGGAGGGGATGCGGCAGTTCGCGTTGCAGCGCAAACGCTGGTCGCGCGGGCTGATGGAGGCGTTCAAGCAACACTGGCGGCTGCTGTTCAGGCGGCGCCTGACGCTGCTGTTCATCTGGTGGAACGTCTGTTTCCTGCCGCTCGACCTCGTTTACAGTTTCGTCTTCATCCCCGGTCTGGCGCTGGCGTGCTTCGGCTATTTCTACATCGCCGGCCCGCTGACGCTGGCGGTGCTGCCGCTGGCGGCGCTGTGGAATGCGATCATCTTCCGCATCCAGCGCGGCGTGTTCCGTCAGCAACAGCTCCGGGTGCGCCGGAACCCGATGGGATTCCTGTTCTACGCGCTCGCCTACAGCCTGCTGATGCAGCCGGTGTGCGTGTGGGGATATGCCGCCGAATTGATAGGAATGAGAAAATCGTGGGACACCAAGTGACGCGCGCCGCCGCCATTGTGCTGCCGGCCGTCGCCATGATCGCAGCTGCCCCGGCCGCGGCGCAGGACGACGCGTCGCCACCGGCGGCGCCGGCCATCGCCATGCCCGATCATGCCGCCGGGCTGGACGTGTTCATGTCGACCGACGCCGACGATACGAAGGTCTATCGCGCCGGCCTCAACCTCGACGTGAGCCACCAGGGTTGGGACCGTTATTGGGGCGCGCGCGTCGAGAAAGCCTGGTATCAACCGATGGGCGAGAAGACGAGGAGCCGCGACCGCGTCTTCCTGCGCTATGCCGACAAGAGCGACCATTGGGCCTGGAACGGCGAGATCGGCACCGATGGCGACACGGTGGTCGGCGCGGCCGATATCCACAACGACGCCCGCTTCCGGCAGGAATATTTCCTCGAACGCGATGTCGTCGAGACGCGGCAGGGCCTCGGCCGGGGCATCTATTACACCTTCCTCGGCGGCGCGATCGATCTGCCGGCGGATGACCGCAATAGCTTCACCGTCATCGCCGGGGCGCAGCAGTTCACCGGCCGCAACCTGCGCCTTCATCTGCGCGCCAATTATGTGCACGTCCTCAAATCCGATTGGGGGCTGAGCGCGCAGCTTCGCACGCGCTATTTCCACAGCACCCATCCGCACGAATATGATTATTATTCGCCGCGCTGGTATGCCCAGGCGGTGCCGGTTCTGCAGATCCGCCGCTACTCCGGCGGCTGGCGCTACATGCTCGCCGGCGGCCTGGGCGTTCAGCGCGATGCGGCGACCGACTGGCGGTCGTCGCGCTACTTGGCCGCCCAGGTCACCAGCCCCACGTTCAGCCGCCACTGGTCGCTGAAGGCCGATGCGGAATACAGCAACACCTCGCTGACCTCCGGCGTATATGATTATCTGCAGGTGTCGCTTTCGCTGACAAGGGCGTTTTGATGGGGCGGCCGCGATGAGCCTGGGCCCCCAATGGATGCATGGCGACGCGATTCTGGCGGCGCTGGCGCTGCTGATCGCGATCAAGGCCATGGTGCTGTCGCTAGCTCGGCCGATTTTGCCCTCGGCCTTCCGGTCGCCGCTGTTTAGCTGGCAGGTCGGCACATTCGCCATCGCAGGCGGATTTGCCGTCTCGGCGGTGGAGGGCACGCTGACGCGGCCGATCGCCGCAGCGGTGGTGAGCGTGCTCGTCGCAGCGGGCCTCACCTGCTATTATCGGGCGCTCCAGACATTGCGGAACCGCAAGGAGACGTGGCGCGACTATATCGCCGCGGCAGTCGTCCTCGGCGCGGCGCTCTGCTTCGGGCTGGTGCTGCCCGACGTGGCGGTGCTGGTATGGGTGACGCTGTTCGCCTGGGCGTGGATCATGCTCGCTTGCGCCTGGATTCTCGTCGGGAAGGCTGAAGACGATCCCAAGTTGAGCCGCCATGTCATGGCCGCGCTGTTCGCCGCAGGCATCGGCGCGACATTGCTCAGGGCCGCGATTCGCGCGCCGTCCGCGGCTGGCCACGATCTCGCCGCGAACTGGCAACTGCTCGCCACCTCCACGCTGATGGCGCTGTTGCCGGTGATCGGCACGACCGTCTTCCTGCTGATGTGCGTAGGACGGCTGAAGCACAATCTCGAACAGGTCGCTGCCACCGACCATCTGACCGACCTCTCCAACCGGCGGTTACTCGGCAGCTTCGGGGAGGACGTGTTCCGCCGCGCTCGGGCGCATGGCACGGGCTTTTCCGTCGCCGTGATCGACATCGATCGGTTCAAATCGATCAATGATTCGTTCGGACACGAAATGGGCGACGAGGTGCTGGTGCAGGTTTCGCGCCGTCTGAAACACAGCATCCGCCAGTCGGACTTCATCGCGCGATCGGGGGGAGAGGAATTTGTCGTCGTTCTCGCCCAGCCGCGACCGGAAGACGTCTGGGTGACGATCGAGCGGCTGCGCGAAACGGTTGCCGCCAATTGCTTTCGCATCGGAACGGTCGAACTCGCAGTGACCGTTTCCGCCGGCATCGCCACCTATTGCCCGACCGACGCCAGCTTCAACGACATTCTCCGTCGTGCCGATCATGCGCTGTATCAGGCGAAGTCGCTCGGCCGAAACCGCGTCGAACTCGCGGCAGATTCGGTTCCGCAGGGGAACGGCCAAGCCGGAGCGGCAGCCTCACACCGGCGCGGTCAACAGCCGGCCGGCGCCGCAGGGCAGTGAACGTTGTGTTCACACCGCAGGGGTCGCTGGTTCAATCCCAGCCGCGCCCACCATCCAAGAGCCGATCCGCCAGAGCGGATCGGCTCTTTGTGATTTGGCCGGCAGCGGGAGACTCGCGCGCTGCCGGCGATAGACTTAGCCGCCTTCCGCCTCCGCCATCCCGGCGAGGCAATGCTCATTCTCGCCGAGAGGACCAGCGAGATCATCCCTCCTGGCGTAGCGCCGGTCTCGGCCATCGTTCTCGTCCTCCGACGCGGAGCCTGAATCGAAAGGCGGATCATGGCGCTGACCAGCGTCAGCCCGTAAACGCAGGCCGTGAGGACGCGCGACGGCGTTGTCATGGAACCGCAACGAAACCGTCATCGGCGTGTCGCCAAACCCGCATCAAACCGTCACGGGCACCGTTTAGCCCGCCTCCCGGGATCGACAGGGGGAACCGAGTCGATCTGTGGCGCGCATCCGCGTGCCGACGCCAACGAAACGCGATCGAATCGGAGATAGTATGACCAGCTTCAAGCGTGTCGGGATGATCCTGCTCAGCGGCACCGCGGTGGCCGCGCTGTCGGCGTGCGGCGCCGACGACATCGCGTCGCCCGGCAGCGGCGGCAACATCACGATCAACAACCCGGCCCCCTCGCCGTCGCCGAGCCCCAGCCCGAGCCCCAGCCCCAGCCCGACCCCCGGCGTGACGCCGGCGTCGGCGTGTCCGACCGGCACGACCAAGGGCGACACCAATGGCGAGACGATCACCGGCAAGACCGGCGAGTATCTGATCTGCACGTTGCCGTCGAAGATCACTTCGAACCTCGAGCTGCCATACGTCAAGGGCCTGCTTTACCGTATCAATGGCCGCGTCGACGTCGGCAGCGACGGCGGTCCGACCAAGACCGCGAATGACACCAACGTCGATCTGAAGATCGATCCCGGCGTCATCATCTATGCCGAGGCCGGCCCGAGCTGGCTTGCGGTCAACCGCGGCAACACGCTCCACGCCGTCGGCACCGCCGACAAGCCGATCATCTTTACCAGCAAGGACAATGTGCTCGGCATCACCGGCGATAATTCGTCGGGCCAGTGGGGCGGCGTCGTGCTGATGGGCCGCGGCAAGGTGACCGATTGCGACACCGCGAACGCCACGCCGGGCACCACCGCTTGCGAACGGCAGACCGAAGGCGCGGCCGATCCGGCAATCTATGGCGGCGACGACGATACGACCAGCAGCGGCGATCTGGAATATGTCCAGATCCGCTATTCGGGTTACGCGTTGCACACTGATGCGGAGTTGCAGTCGCTGACGCCGGAAGCGGTCGGCAGCGACACCGTGATCGACCATTACATGTCGTACAACAGCTCGGACGACGGCGCCGAATTCTTCGGCGGTCATCCGCACCTCAAGCATTATGTCGTGGTGGGTGCGGAAGACGACAGCATCGACAGTGATACCGGCACCAAGGCACGCTTCCAGTACGCGATCGTCGTGCAGCGTCAGGGCATCGGCGACACGATGATCGAGGCGGATACGGACAATGACACGGCCGGCGAAACGCCGCGTCAGGACACGGAGATCTCGAACTTCACCTTCATTGATCGCTCGCCGAACAATTCGGACAAGGCGTCGATCCTGCTGCGCGGCCAGGCCGACTATGCGCTGCTCAACGGCATTCTGGTCAGCCCGGACAATCCCTGCCTGCGCATCAGCGACCCGAAGACGCTTCAGGCTGCCGATGCCAAGAACGACGAAAAGGGCCCGCCGGTGTTCATGTCGATGGTCATGCAGTGTGCGTCGACCAAATATGTCGGCAGCGACACCAACGGCACGGTGACGGCGGACCAGGTCGAGAAAGCTTTCGGATCGGGCAGCAACAACAACAACGATTCGTTTACGCCTTCGCTGACGGACACCATCATCAATGGCGCCAACGAACTGGCGGTGAAGCCCACCGATCCGACCGCGTATGACTCCTTCTTCGAAGCCACCGATCACATCGGCGCCGTCAAGGATGGAAACGACACGTGGTACCAGGGCTGGACCTGCAACAGTGCGGCGGTCGATTTCGGATCGTCGAACGGCAGCTGTTCGGTGCTGCCCGTCTACAACGACTGAGCCGACGCGTGACTAATGGGGGTGGGGCGATGCCACGGCAGCGCCTCACCCCTGCTTGACTGTTTTCAAGGGGGTTTCGGGATGAACAAGATGCTGGCGCTCGGACGGGTGTTGTTGGCAACGTCGGCGCTCGTCGCGCCGGTCACGGCATGGGCGCAAACCACGCCGGGCTCGTCGCAGGGCCAGACCGCGCCGGGCACGACCAACGGATCGGATGCCACGGGTACGTCGGGTATCGATGCGCCGCAATCGCAGCCGGATACGACCCAGACGCCGAGTGCGATCGAGCAGACCGGCGCCCCGCCCGCCGACAGCGGGGGGCAGGAGCAGCCCGATGTGTCGGTGCCGGGTGCCGAGGTCGTCGTCACCGGGAGCCGCGCGGTGGATATCCAGCAGGCGACGTCGCAGGTCGTCTCGGTGCTGTCGTCGGCGGACATCGCCCGCACTGGCGAAGGCGACATCGCCGGCGCACTGTCGCGCGTCACCGGCCTCAGCGTGGTCGGCAACGGCTATGTTTATGTCCGCGGCCTTGGCGACCGCTATTCGCTGGCGCTGCTCAACGGTATGCCGCTGCCCAGCCCCGAGCCCCTCAAGCGCGTCGTGCCGCTTGATATCTTCCCGACCGACGTGATCGATTCCTCGCTGGTCCAGAAAAGCTATTCGGCCAACTTCCCCGGCGAATTCGGCGGCGGCGTCATCAA
>Ga0164242_10004008_pt1 | contig 16610 bp, 15 predicted proteins | sample OricomgcompostMG_FD_108783 | JGI IMG/M metagenome (GOLD analysis project Ga0164242, IMG submission 108783) | Miracle-Growth compost microbial communities from Emeryville, California, USA - Original compost - Miracle growth compost (MG) ...
ATTTCTGGCCGTGGTATTGTTCGTAGTGGCGACATTGCCCGTCTCCGTGACCGTCCCCGGCACACCGGTGATGATCCAGCTCAGCTGATCCGGAAGGCCGACGACGGTATTATCGGTGATGCTGCCGCTGCTGACCGGAACGGCCCCAATACCATTGAACAAGGTCCCTATGAGAAGATTATCGGAAATCGTCACGTTCTTGTAGGGAAGGCCGACTTCATCGCCCATGAAGATACCCTGCATCGGCGAACCATCGCCACGGGTGATTACATTCCCCGTGATCGTGATATTTTCAGCCGATTGTGTGGTGTTCGTCGTCCAGAACTGGATCGCGTCGGGATGATCTCCCGCCACGGGATAGAAGCTGGTAAAGGAGTTGTCCGCGATCGTGACGTCGGAATTCCCGCCTCCGCGAATGCCGTCGGACCGAAGATCGTGGAACGTGTTGTTCGAGATATTCAGCCCGGTGTTGTCCGCGATCACGATACCGAACCCGACATCGTGAAACTCGCTGTTCTTCACCGTGACGTCGCTGCTGTTCCGGATCAGCAGCCCGTTTTCATCGCTTCCCTGCGCAAGGGTGGCGCTGCCGGCAACGATGCCGTCCAGCGTGATTTCCGACGAGTTGTAGATACCGAAATCATTAACCGATCCGCTGCGGCCAGGGATCAACGTCAGGTCGGAAAGCGCAATGTTGCTGCTCCCGTTAATCGCCAGGTCAGTGAACACCGCCGGATGAGACGCGTCCGCGGACGTGATCGTCACCGTCCCCGAAAAGTTCAGGTTCGCTAACGAGATACCCGAATAAGTGCCGCTCTCGACATGGATTATGTCGCCCGACTGGGCACTCTTGACAGCGGCGAGCAACTGCGCGCTCGTCGAAACATTTACACTGCTCATCGTATGCCCTTGCCTTGATTTGCCAAGGTCCTTCTAATTGGCAGTGAATAATTTTAGCTCTCAATCGATGGTTAACGCATCGGTCTTAGATATTGATTCGACGTGCAGGCAAAGTTTTGCGTCCAAATCTCGTTTGGGGAATCGCAACCCTGTGGTTGGCGCTGGCGTTTGCAGCCGCAAGATTCTAGATGGCTGCAAGGCGTTGCGAGAAATCGGCGCCCGACGGGGCATGAAGCAAGATGGAAACGATTTTCGATTGGCTGAGCGTGCTGACCTTCGCAGGACTTGCCGTCCTCTATCTCCAACGGTCGGTCGCGCCCGAACCCCGCGACAAGATCTGGCACTATCTGCCTCCCGCAATCGGCTGCGCTGCGGCGAACTATGTTGGAAATCAGGGCTATGCGGTCATCGCCGCGATCGGGCTGGTGGCCGTCCTGGCCTATATCTACTATGTTCTGAAACCGCACCTGGGGGCCTGAGCGTCATATCCGCGATCCGTGATCGCAACAATCGGTTGTGAATGGAAACATATGAACTGGTCCAACTGGCTGAAGACGAGGCTGCGCCCGCGTCGTGTGCGCACCAAACCTTCCTCGACCGGGGCTTCCATGCCCGTCCCGCGCGTTGCGCCCAAGCGCGCCAATTCCGGCCTGCCGCGATTCAGCGGCCCAGCGACCGAATCGGACAACGCGCCCGCGTTGCGCAACTTGCCCAACAGCGCGCGGCTGGGTCAGGCCTTTACGCCCGCCCAGCCCATTTCCGACCCGCGCCGGTTCGCCGGCCGCAAGGATCTGCTCGAGCGGCTGATAAGCACGATCGAAGATCGCCGGATGCATGTGGTGATTTATGGCGATCGCGGCATCGGCAAGACATCGCTGCTGCACATCCTGGCGATTCTCGCGCGCGAGGCCCGCTATCTCGTCCGCTATACGTCCTGTAGCGAGGACAGCGAATTCGACGAGGTGTTCCGCGCCGCCGCATCGAATATCCGCCTGCTGTACCATAGCGAGTACGACCCCACCTCTCCCGAGGCGGAAAAGGGCATGAGCTTATCGGACACGTTCAGCGACAAACCGCTCACGCCCGCCAGTCTGAGCGAAGCCTTGGCCAAGCTCGCCCGCACGCGCCTGATCCTCATTCTCGACGAGTTCGACCGCGCCAGATCCCCGGCGTTCCGCAAGGGCGTCGCCGAACTCATCAAGAACCTTTCGGACCGGTCCGCCCGGGTGCAGATCGTAATCGGGGGGGTCGCGGCCAACCTGACCGAACTTGTGGAGCACATCCCTTCCATTCGCCGCAACGTCCTGGGCGTGATGGTAGGGCCGATGGCCCAGAACGAGCTGCTGCAAATCGTCACCAATGCCCAGGCCATTGGCGGCTTCCGCTTCGAAGCGAGCGCGCGCGACATCCTCCTCGCCGCCGGGAACGGATCGCCCTACCTGGTCAATCTCATCGGCCAGCAGGCGGGACGAAATGCCTTGTCGCGCGGATCGAGCGATATATCCGCCGCCGATGTGCGAAATTCCATCTCGCAGGTTGACGGCGAGTTGCGAGATCGCCTGAGCCCTGCCGCGCTGAAACAGCTCGCCGCCCTCGAACACCAGCTGCCGAACGAGATGCTGCGGACCATCGGCCGATATGCCCAGCACAGCTTCGGCGAACTGATGCCGCAGCAGACCGAGGCCTTGCGTTCGTCGCTCGCCACGTCCGGCGACGATGACTGGTGGACGGAAGCCGGCAATTTCCGATTCTGCGACGACAGCATCCCCATCATCCTCTGGCTTTCGCATACCGGTGAATTCAGCCACGACGGCACCGCCGAGGCTTGCCCGACGGCGGGCTGAGCAGCACATGTCCGGCAAGATGTCGTTATTGCCTCAACCTCGTAAGGCGCATGGCAGGTGCAACCCCACGGCGGTGCCCTGCCGGCCTTCGGAGCGTCTCCGGCGGAATTGAAGCATGTCACGGAAAGATAGTCCGTCCTCCACAGCGCCTGGCCGGCGCATAGATGAGCTGGAGAGCTTCAGAGGCCTGGCCGCGCTGCTGGTCGTGTTTTTCCATATGCCGAAATGGAACGACTTTCTCTCGGCGAATTTTTTCAGGAATGGCTACCTCATGGTGCCATTGTTCTTTGTACTCTCCGGGTTCGTTATCAGCTCCGCCTATGGAAACCGCCTTGCCAGCGGTATCGAGCTGGCAAGATTCCAGTTCTTGCGCTTTGGGAGACTTTACCCGGTACACATCCTGTTCCTGACAATTTTCCTTATAATTGAATTTATGAAATTAATTGCACAGAATATGTACGGGATGGAATCCAATCTTCCTCCATTTACCAGGAATAGCATTGGCGCATTTATTGAAAATATATTTCTTATTTCAGCGATAATACCTTACAATCCGACGACATTTAACTATCCGGCCTGGTCGATAAGTGTAGAATTTTACACCTATCTCCTGTTCGGATTCACAGTTCTGCGTTTTCGCCGCTGGATGAATTACGCATTTTTCGCTCTCTCCGCTCTATCCATGGCGGCGATCGTCACTGGCATGACATTCGGCATGGGCGATCTTTTATCCTGCCTTTTCGGTTTCTTCCTGGGATGCCTGACCGAATTGCTCGTCCGCAGGCGTCCCTTTGCCGCACCGGACTGGCTGCCCGATGGGCTTTGCCTGATCCTGATGCTGTTCCTTATGCTCAAGACAGACGAGCACTGGGATTTCGTAATCTATTTCGTGTCGGCCGCACTGATCTACGCGCTTGTCCACGCGCGGGCCGGGCTTGCCAAACGGGTGCTGCAGCATCGCCTGCTGGTCTGGCTCGGAACGATTTCCTATTCGCTGTATATGTCCCATGCGGCGATACAATGGTTCGTCGCCCAGATCGTCAGGGTGGTCTTCCACCGGCCCCAGATCATCGATGACGAAGGGCGGCTGGTGCCGCACCTCAACCTGTTCGAGGCGGCGGTCGCCACCACCGTCGTCATCCTGCTCGTGATCGCCGTCAGCGCTCTTTGCTATCGTTATGTCGAGAAGCCGATGCGCGAAGTGTCACGTCGCATCGCGGCCGGCATAGGCCGGAAGGACGCACACCGAAACACCGTCGCGACGGCCCCGCGCGACTGAATCGACGCACCAAGGCAAGAACGCGCCCAAGAACGCACGTTGGCTCAGGCCGCGTATTGCCGCCCTATCAGGGCCGCCCGCAGGCGCGGCTGCGTCGCGTCGATCAACTCACCGAGGAATTTCTGGAGTTCGCCGAACAAGGGCGTGTTGTCCTGTCGCACGGCAGACGCGCGAAACAGCAATCCGTCCCCCACATAGCCGGCAAAGGACTCGCGATAGCGCGCAAGACGCTGCTCGCCCGCCGTACGCGGCAAGGCATCCCCCATCCGCGTCCAATAAACGATGTCTTCCACCCGGCTGCCGTTGATCCCGGTCAAGGCAACCGCCGGAATCGGCTTGCCCGCCCGCGTGTCGATGGCAACGAACCGGCGATCGCTGATCAGGTAGCCGTTCGCCGGATAGCAGGCTTCCGGCCGATGCACCTGCAAGGCGTCGTTCTGCGTCTTGCCATAGGCGACGAGGATCATCACGTCGGCAAGCGCGCCCGAGGTGTCGTGATAGATGCGCGCAAGCCGGTCGTTATAGATTCGGTCGGCGGCCGAACCTTCTTCCCGCGGGATCACGATGTCGCCGCCGTATCCGACCACCCATCGGTCGAAACGCTCCGGAACGATGGTCTTGAGCGAATAGCCTTCCGGCATCAGCACCAGTTTGTTGCGCGGCCGCAGATATTCCGCCGCACCGAGGGCGGCTACGCAGCCGAGACCGGCCAGCAGATCCCGTCGATCGATCATTGTGCTGGCCGTGAAAGGAGCCTCGACAACAGCATGTCGATGCACAGGACCAGTATCAAAGCCACGCCGAAGAGCGCCATTCCGGTCGTGCCATGCAGGAAGCCCTGTCCGGCCTCGTCGCCGAAATGATAGGTGATGAGGATCAGGGCCACCACTCGCATGATGTTGACGAGAATGGCAATCGGCAGGATCAGGGCGACGAGGATCAACGCATAGCGCCAGGATGCTCGCCGTACCATGTAGATGTAGAACAGGCTGATCGCGGTCAGCCCGACCAGCGAATTCATGCCCGCGCAGGCCTGTTCGACGAATAGCTGATATTGCGCAACCGCCAGCACGACGCCTTGCCGTGCGACAGGGTAGCCCAGCATCGCCGTGACATGGGCGGCTTCCGTGCTGACCAGGATCTGGAGCGGTGCGGTCACGCGATCGAGTATCCAGCCGGGAATGGGGATGAGGAACCCGAGATAAAGCAGCGGGAAGCCCCAGCGCTTGACTTGCGCGAAGCCATAGAGCCGCAGCAGGCAGGCAATGAAGACGAGGTAGAGGGCCAACGTCTCTAGGCTGATGAAATCATAGGCTCGGCCGAACACGTAACCGATCAAGGCCACCGCGAGCAGCGGCAGAAGCGGCCGCCAGGGCATTGCCGTTCCGGCGTTGGCCAGCCTCAGCCCCTCATAGTGGAGCAACCATAGCCCGGTTGCCAGGACGATCGGCCCGTGCGCGCCCAGTTCGGTCGACCAGCTTTGTTCGCCAAGGCTTATGAAGGTGGCGACCGCCAGGACGAGAAACCCCGCGAGCAACGGCAGCCCTGGCTGATTCCATACGCCGTTCCACAGGGAAGGTCTGGCAATCGCAGACGAATCAGTAGTCATTCAGATAGGTGCCCAGCACCGTGGTTCGAGCGAGCGCCAGTTGATCGAGCAGCGTACGCACATCCTTCACGTAAGTACGCTCGCGACAGGCCACCACCAGCGCATAATGCGCGGCCGCGGCGATCTGGTGGGCATCGGCATAGCGATTGGCCGCAGGCGTATCGATGATCGTGAAATCATAATCGCGCAGGCATGAATTCAGGAGCGACTTGAACACATGCCCCCCGATCTCATTGCGCGCAATGTCGTCGATATGGCCGCTGTAAAGCACGGAAAGATTGGGCTGGACGCCGCAAACCACGCCTCCCATCGACAGCGTGTCTTCCCGCAGGCATTCGCTTAACCCGATCACCTGCCGGCTGGGCCGGATATAATCGTCAATGCTGGGATCGCGCAGATTGGCGTCGATGAGCAGCGTGCTGATGCCGCTTTGCGCGATGCCGACGGCAAGGTTGGCGGCCAGGAAGCTGCATCCCGCGCCCGAGGAAGGGGCGCAAATCGCCAGCGAGCGGCGTCCGTCCTGAAGATGCTGGGCGACCAGGAATGCCCGTAAGGCCCGGATGGACTCCGCGGTGACGGATTCCGCATCGGTCATCAGCGGCAGTTTGTCGGTGAAGGTGAAGCCCGGTTCGTTCCCATCGTCAGGCTCGAAACCGGAGTGCTCGGGCGCGCCCTCCGGCACGAGGTCACTCGATCCCAGATCCATCGTCAGGCACTCCCCGGTTCGGCACGGCGGCCACGAAAGAGGCGCCAGCGCTGCCGCTTGGCAGGCTCATTCGGTATCACCGTCATAACCCCGAGTACGGGCACGTCCTCGAAATGCAGATCCTCTATGCCGCGCACGCGGCGGCCGATCAGTTCCAGCATGAGCGCGAGCAGGACGCCCACAGCGAAGCCGAGAGCGGTCGAGCCGAAGATCATCAGCGGCCATTTGGGAAAGTCCGGCGATTGGGGCGCGGTCGCATTGCCCAGCAACGTGAAGCCGCTTTCCCCGGATTCGCTCTGCTGCTGAAGCTCCGCCACGCGGGTTGCCGACTTTTGATATTGGTCACGCAGGACGGTGACGTCCGTGGCAAGCTGGCGCGCCTGGCCCACCTTGCCGCGGTCGGCAAGAACCTTCGCCTGCTGCGCATTGTAAAGCTCCGCGATCGAGGGGCCGCTCGCGGTTGAGCCACCAGTCAGCTCGCGGGCCGACTTGGCGATCGCATCCCGCTGGCGCTTCATATTGAGCAACTCGGGATTGTTCGGCCCCAACACCTTCTCGGCGCTGGCGATCGCCGCATCGGATTGCGCCAGTTGGGCCGCCACCGGATTCATCTGGGGGGCCATCGCGGTGGCCTGCTGCGGAGTCGCTGCCGCCAATGCTGCCAGTCGCGTGCTTTCGGGATCGTTGTTCGCGTCATCGAGGACGATGCCGTTGGCGCGTTCGAAATCGCCCTTCCGCTTCTCGGCATCCCTCAACTGCTGGCGGATCTGGTCGACCTGCGAACGGAAGAAATTCAGGTTGGTAATCGCGTCATCGCGCTTGAAGGCCACGGCTTGATCGACATAGGCCCGGCGAATGGTGTCGGCCACTTTTGCGGCGGTATCCGCATCCGCGCCGGTATAGGAGATTTCGAGGATATTGCTCCCCTCGACGAGCCGGGCGTCCGTGCCGTCGATGATGCGCTGCGACACCCAGCGGCGGAAATCGCGGTTGTCGCCTGCCTTGCGCCGTTCATATTGCGCCGCCAGTTCGGGCGACGAGGTCCATCCCAGCATGTCCGCGACCCGCCCCGCAATGCGATAGTCGCGGATCAATGCGATCTGGCTGTTCACATAGGCATGCGCGAAGCCGGCCGACAGAATCTCGCCCGTCACGGGGTCGGGCTTGACGATGTCCAGCATCACTCGGGAGGTCGCCTTGTAGCGCGCGGGCAGCACCGAGCCGACGAGAACCGCCGCCGTGACGCAGCTCAGCATGGCGACGATCAGGATGACGCGCCTCGCCCAGAAGATCCGGAAGAATTGAATGGGACTCATGCTTGGGGATCCTTGCCAGAAGCGCGCTTAGAAGAAGCGTTCCCCAACATAGATCGTGTCGCTGTCGCGCAGCAGCGTATCCATGTTGGCCCCCGGAACCTTCTGCCCCTTGCGATAAACCGAAATCTTGTTGGCCGAGCCGCGCTGAGTCAAACCGCCGCCCCGTGCAAGCGCCATGCGGACCGTCATATTCCGCTCGACCTTGTACGCCCCCGGTGCGCCAACCTGCCCATAGATATAGTAAATGGGCGCCGCAGCAAGATAGAGCTTGTCGCCGGGCTGAACATAGGGATCCTGGTCCGCGCCCCCCTTGGCGACATCGGCGAGCGGCAGGTGGAATTCCTGCCCGTTGCTGCGACGCAGCAGGATCTCGTCGCCGGCGGTGGGCTTGGCCCCGCCGGCACGCGCCAGGATCTCGGAGACGCGATAGACCCGGTCCATCGGAATCAGACCCGGCGTCCCGAATTCGCCCAGCACGGTGACATAGCGGCTGGCATAGCTCACCACCGTCACGTTGACCACGGGGTCGGTATAGTAACCGCCTTCACGCAGCAGCTTGGTCACCTGCTCGCGAAACTGGATGACGGTCATGTCCGACGCCTTGACCGAATGGAGATAGGGCAGTTGCACCGTCCCATCGACCTGGACCTGAACGCGCGGATGAAATTCCTCGCGTCCCAGCACGCTCACTTCGATGACGTCGCCAGCCCCCAGGACATAGCCGTCACCGAGCGCGCTGGCCGGCGCGGCAGGTGTCGACTGCTCCGGCGGCGGCGGCGTCGCCGGCCGAGGCGGCACGACCGAGGCGGCGGTGGGCGCGGCCGGAGCGGCGGCATGCACCTGCGCCGCGGCGGGCTGCGCCCCCAGCGCCAAGGCAAGCACGCTTCCAAGCAAAGCTACCGACTGGAAAACTCGTGTAATCATGCTGCACCCTATGAAGTACCCAGCGTGAACCTGCCGTTCAACGCCACGTATGTATTGTGGTAGTCGTAAAAGGTTCCATTAGCGTTGCGATGCTCATGCCCAACCTCGACACCGAAGCTCAGCCGTCGGCTCGCAGCGAAATCCAGCCGCCCGGAGATCTGATCCAGGCGATCCGACGATAGCAGGGGGCCGTACAGCGCAGAGGCTCCGCGATAAACCCTGTCGCTTCTGCTCACGCCCACGGTCGCGGAAGTTCTGGCACCCAGTTGATACGTCGCCGCCAGGTGCCATTCGCGATTGCGCGAATACAACGCACTATTGCCCAGATCCGGTTGCAGATCCTGCATCAAATTCGCGCGGAGCCGCAGGTCGGTGATGGGAACGAACGTCAGGCCCAGGCTCCACGAAAGGCCATTGAAGCCCGACACGCCGCTGTTTTCGGGCTTGAGGTGGCTATAGGCAATGGAACCATCCGCGGTCAGGACCGCGCCGATATCGCGCGATGCCGCCAGTCTCACCTGATCCAGCTGGAAACCGGTCAGGCCAAAGGAGGTGGGGCGGTTGGTATAATGCATGTTCTCGCGTTCGACCGAAAGATCGAAACGGCCCAGCACCGGATTGGTATAGCTCAGGCCCCCGCCAAAAGTTTCGCCATGGTAATTCGAAATCTTGCGGATCGGGTTGCTGTTATTGCCATAGGACCGCTCGTAATAGACCAGCGGCCTGATTCCGACCGGATTGCCGCAGCGCAGTTCCCCCCGATAAACCTGTGTCATCTCGGTGTTGCGAACGCTGTCGATCCCTGGAAGGTCGAAAACGGCCAGATCGTAAAGGTCGCTTTGCTGGCGGTTGAACTTCGGCAACAGGCTGAGCTGGCAGAACCCGGCATCGATCTCCGCATCGCCCGAAAGCGCGATCCGTTCCCGATTGAGCCGCGAATTGCGGCGATAGAAATCGTAGCCCAGGAAACCGTCGATCGAAACGCTGTTGCGCCCGAATGGCCGTGCCAGCACCAGCGACGTGCCCACCCGCAGCCGCTCGTCCGATTCGGCGACGCCTTGTTCCGTCACGACGCCCGCAGAGCGGAGCGCGTTGCCGTCATGGCGCAGCTCCGCGGTGAAGGACAGTTCGGTGACCCGGTCGCTAACCGTCTGGGCGTGGGCCGCCGCGCTTGCCGAGCCCGCGATCAGCAGGCCAAGCGCCCCGTGCACGCTCCGAAGTTTCACAGCGATTTGCCATCGTTAGTTACCATGCTCGTTCCGATACCGCAAAACAGCCTCTCACCCAAGCGCTGCGCGCCCGCGATGGCCTCGCCACTCCGTCTGTCCCGTAACGAGACGTCGACGCGCCGATAGATAAATGCCTGCCTTACCGAAGCACAACCGCCGCCGTGCCGGACGGTGGCAAAGCTCGGCCAATTTGCGACCGCAAGACATGACCGCAAGACATGGGCGCCGCCCCATCGGGAGGAGGCGGCGAGATCACGTCAGTTCGCCTTCCCCGACGCGCTCGGCTTGGGCTGCGCGGCTGTCTTCGGCAGATAGTCGGGATTGATGCTGACTTTCGACTGGCCGTTCTTGACGATCTGGGTCAACGCCTCGCGGACCTGGGTGGCACCGCGCTGCCGCATGAGCAGCAGCCGCGCGATCTTCTCGGCCTCATCGCCGGATAGCGGCTCGATACGCGTGCTGGTGATCCGCGCCACTTGCGCGCCGGCGCCATTGGGCATGACCATGATATCGTCCGTCCCCATCCCGGCGATTTTCGTTGCCACGTCGGGATTGAGGTTCAGCGTATCCAGCACCGCCGCCGAGCGGACGAACTGGATCTTGTTGGCATTCAGCAGCGCCTCGACGTCCGGCATGGTCTTCAAAGGTTCCATCTGCTTGATCAGCTTCGAATCTATCTGCGGCACCAGCAACTGATCGACCGAGATGAGCCGGCGCTGCGCAAAGGTCGCGGGATGAGCGCTGATGAAATCCCTGACCTCTTCATCGGACACCTTCGGCACTTTGCCGGCGATGTTCATCTGCAGCAGCTGGACGAGGGCCATGTCCTCGGCACGGGCCCGCAGCATCGCCGCGATGGGGGACTTTTCAAGATCCCGCTTCTTGGCCTCGGCGACCAGCAGCTTGCGCGTGACCAGGTTTTGAAGCGCCGCCTTCTGGGCCAGAGCGGCCTGCGCCGGATTGTTCGGCGCATCGCCAACCTCAAGCCGCAATTGCGCCGCGGTGATCTCTTGTCCGTCGACCGTGGCGACCACCTGCCCCTTCGGGGCTTTCGCCTTGTGGCCGCACGAGGCCAACATGAGCCCGACCGCCAACAACGAAATTGTCCGCTTCATATCGCTGCCCCCTCTGCTTGCCCTGATCAGGCCCCGGCGCACCGCCGCATGGCCGATACATCTACACAATCATCCTACCCTGCGATAGAGAGAAGATATGGCGCCCGATTTACATAGCTATATGAGCGAAAAGGTTAATTGCGGGGCCGAGCGAGGCTGATGGATGCGCGTCGCCCGCTTTTGTGCCTGGCGGCATCGGGAGGCGGACACGTCCGGCAGATCCTCGACCTCCAGCCGTTATGGCAGGACTATCCGCATTTCTTCGTAACCGAGGACACGGCCCTGGGCCGCTCGATCGCGACCCGATCCGAAACCGAGTTCGTCCCGCACTTTGCAATTGGCCAGGCCCGGCTCGGCCAGCCTTTCAAGATGGCGCGGGCAGCCATGCGCAACATGTGGCAGGCATTCGGCATAATCCGGCGGCGCCGGCCCGACATTGTCATCACGACCGGCGCCGGATCTCAGCTGTTCGTCGTCCTCTGGGCCCGCTTGCGGGGGGCGACGATCATCCTCGTCGACAGTTTCGCCCGGTTCGACCGGCCCAGCGCCTTTGCCCGCCTGGCCGGCCCGCTGGCGCATTTTCGCTTTGCCCAATCGGCCGTGTCGGCGGAAAAATGGCCCGGCGCCCAGGTGTGCGACCCTCTGCGCGCCCTGGACACTCCGCGCCCGCCCAAGCAGCCGTTGCTGTTCGCCACCGTGGGGGCGACGCTGCCTTTCGAGCGGCTGGCCAGCCTCGTTCTCGACGCCAAGCGCGATGGCGCGATCATCGAGGATGTCGTGCTTCAGACCGGCGTGGAGGATACGCGCATTCCGCCCGTGGACGGGGTTACGCTCGTTTCGGAAATGAGCTTCGACGATGTCCAGGAAATCCTGGCCAGGGCCGACGTCGTCATCTGTCACGGCGGCACCGGCTCGATCATCACCGCCTTGCGCCAGCATTGCCGCGTCATCGTGATCCCGCGTCGCTTCGACCTGGGGGAACACTATGACAATCATCAGGAAGAGATCACCACCAGCTTCGCGAAACGCGGCCTGGTTCACTTTGCGCATGACGCGGAATCTCTGCAAGGCGCACTCGTCGCCGCTCGGGCAACCGAGCCGCGGGCCGCGACTACCGATTACCGGGAACTGATCGTCAGCCTGAAGGCGATTATCGAAGGTCGGCCGCAGGCCGTCAGAACTTGATGCTGCCAAGCAGGGCCGGGTCGGCGATATGCTGTTGCCGGACGAACTGCGCCAGCAGATGCATCAGCGATTGATGCACATCCTCGACGATCCCATAGTTTTCCGCCGCGACGTGCAGGCTGATGTCGGCAAGCGCCGCCGCCTTGCCGCCGTCGAAGCCCGTCATGGCGATGGACGTCACGCCATGGCCCTTCGCCCATTCCAGCGCCTGGAGGATATTGGGTGAATTGCCGGAAGAGCTGATGACCATCAGCATGTCACCGGGGCTTGCCAGCGATTCCAGCTGGTAACGGAATATCTGCTCATAGCCGATATCGTTTCCGATCGCGGTAATGATCTCGATCGTGGCCGAAAGGCTGACCACCTTCGGCTTGATCGTCGAATCGGTGCGGATGCCCTTCATGCAATCGCACACCAGATGGTTGGCGATCGCGGCCGAGCCGCCGTTGCCGCAGGAATGGATCAGCCGCCCCTGCCGCGCCGTGGCCGCGATCGCCTGGGCGGCGGCGTTCAGCGCCTGCCGGTCGACCGTGGCCGTGGCTGCGGCCAGGTGATCGAAATAGGCATCCGCATATGTCGACGCATGACGGATCTGCTTGGCGGGAAATATGGGCACGACTTCATGCTCCCGTGGAAGTGGTGGGCATGCCGGACTGGTAAAAGGCGATGTTGGCTCCGCCGTTCTCGAAACGAAACGGGACGTGGCGCAAATGCGCCAGGCTCGCGATCACGTCGGGCTGCCTGTCGACCGGAACGCTGAAAACGACGAAGCCGCCGCCGCCCGCGCCAAGCAGCTTGCCCCCGGTCGCGCCCGCGCGCATCGCCGCCTCGTAGGTTTCGTCGATCAGCGGCGAGGTGATGCCGCCGGTGAGCTGGCGTTTCAGATGCCAGTTCTCATGCAGGATCGGCCCGACCGCGTCGGCGTGCCCGTTGGAAAGCTCGCCGCGCAGGACATAGACAAGCTCCACCATGCGCTCCAGCGCAGTCCGCTTGGCGGCGCTGGCGTCGACATCGGCGGCCTGCTGCTGGAGAATGGCGGAGGCCGACCGCACGCTGCCGGTATAGAACATCAGCATCTCGCGCTCCACCTGCTGCAGCGTGCCGGGCGGCGAGACGACCGGCTGGACGCTGACCGTGTCGTCGGCGTGGAACTCGATGACGTTGAGACCGCCCACCGCCGCGGCATACTGGTCCTGCTTGCCGATCGGCTCTTCGCAAAGGACGATCTCCACCTCGCAGGCATCGGCGCCCAGCTCCAGCTTGGAGCGGTAACGGCCGATGTAGGCATAGATCGCGTGCAGCAACCCGACCGTGAACGAGCTGGAAGAGCCAAGCCCGCTCCCGCGTGAAGGGATATCCGCCACCGACGTGATCTCGATCCCCGTCGTCAGGTCGAGCTTGCCCAGCGCGGCCTTGACCAGCCGATGCTCTATCTGGTCCAGCCGCTCGACGATCTCGGTTTTCGAATAGCTGAGACGAATCCCCGGCTCGAACCGCGTGTTGATCGTGACATAGACGAATTTGTCGATCGAGGTGCTGAGCACCGCCCCCCTGGCCTTGCGGTAATAGGACGGCAGGTCGCTGCCGCCTCCCACGAAGCTCAGACGCAGCGGTGTCTTGCTGATGATCATGGGCTTACCGACTTTCCGACGCGCTGAGTATCATTTCGACCGCCTGCGAAACAGACTGCGCGGTAAGGGTTGGGCGAACGGCGAACTTCCCGTCGCGGCCGCCGTGACCCGTCTCGACCAGAACGGACCTCATACCGCATCTTCGTGCCAGTTCGATGTCGGTGGTCATATCGCCGATATACCACGAACCGGGCAGATCGATCGCCAGGTCCGCGGCCGCGCGATCGACCAGGCCGCGGGCCGGCTTGCGGCAGTCGCATACGACCTTGAGGTCGCGGCGCTCACCGTCGAACCCGCTATCGGGGTGATGCGGGCAATAGTGCAGCGCGTCGACGAAGGCGCCGTCGCGGGCCAGCAGCATGTCGAGCCGGGCATGGATGCGCGCCAGCCCCTCTTCGGTGCATTCGCCGCGTGCGACGACCGGCTGGTTGGTGACGATCACCGTCCGGTAGAACGAACCGTTGAGGCGGGTGAGCGCCTTGCCCGCATCGGGATAGAGCACCAGGTCGTCGGGATGCGCAATATGCCCGCGCTCCTCGTTCAGCACCCCGTCGCGATCGAGGAACACCGCCGGCGAAGGCGTCCGCAGCGACAGCGCGGCGACACGCCCGCTCCTGAGGTCGCGGCTGACCTTCGCCAGCCTTTCGGGCGTGCCGGCATCCTTGATGTATTCGGGGCTGCGGTAGCCGAGGAGGCGCATGCCCTGCGCCAGCATCCGCGGGAAGACATGCTTGCCGAAATCCGGCTTCTCGGGAAGGTCGCGCAGCTTCTCGAGCGCCGATCGCTCAAGCACATAGAGGCCTGCGTTGACGAGGTTGGGCAGATCCCGCCCCGCGGGATGCGGATAGGGGTGAAGCTGCGTCACCGTGCCGGCGGCGTCGATCTCGACGATATCGGAATCGGCAGGATGGTCATTGGGATGCAGGAGCAGGGTGGCATCGGGGCGCCGGGCCGCGTGCGCCGCGGCAAGCCGCCCGAGGTCGACATCGAGCACGACGTCGCCATACATCAGGACGAACGCGGCATGCAGGTGCGGCATGGCGTCGATCACGGCGCCGGCGCTGCCCCGCGGGCGATCCTCCTCCACGCAGCGCACGTCGAGGCCCCAGACGGAGCCATCGCCGCAGAACTCGCGGATCGCGGCGGCGCCATAACCGCACAGCACCAACACCTCGCGGATGCCGCTGGCGGCGATCAGGTCCAGCTGGCGGCCCAGCAACGGCTTTCCGTCGGCAAGCGCCAGCGGCTTGGGCAGATCGCCGGTCACCGATTTCAGACGCGTGCCGAGGCCTCCGGCCAGGATTACGACTTGCTGCAACTCACCGCCCATTCGTCAGCAACCTCCCTGACCGCGCGGCGAACGGACTCGCGCGAACTCATGGACGGCCGCCAACCCAGGGTGCGCAGCTTCTCCACGCAATAGCGGAAACGCGGCACGTCGCCGATCCAGCCACGGTCGCCGCCCGAAAAGTTCACGCGCGTATCGCCGCCCGTCGCGGCCACCAGTTCCGCGACCAGATCGCGGATGAATATGCCGTCGTCTTCCGGCCCGATGTTGTAAAGCCGTCTGCGATCAGTGCCCGGCTGCGCGGTGATGAACAGCATCGCCGCGATCAGGTCGGAGACATGCAGGTAGGGCTTCTTCTGGCTGCCATCGCCCAGCACGGGCAGTTCGCTGCGGTCGCGCGACAGCTTCCTGCACAAGTCATAGATGATCCCGTGCGACGCGCGACTGCCGATGACGTTGGGAAACCGCAGGATCCAGACCGTATCGAGGAACGTCTCGGCCGCGACGCTGATCGCCGCCTCGCTGGCCAGCTTCGTGGCGCCGTAGTTCGAGATCGGCAGCAGCGGACCTGTCGTCTCGGCAAGCACCTCGTCGCATTCGCCATAGACGGCCGAGGTGGAGGCGAACACGAACCGGCGGGATCCGGTCGACCGGCACAGGCGCAAGGCGGTGCGCGTGGTCATGTAGGTGTCGCGGAAATCGATGGCATCGCTCTCGATCCCGGCGGCGATGTCGGAATTGGCCGCAAGGTGCCATACCATGTCGAACGGCCCCTCGCGCTCGATCTCGTCCAGGGGCGCGTCCGGCTCCGCCAGTTCCGCTTCGACGAAGCGAAAGCGGTCGCTGGCCATCGCCTGTGCAAGCCGCGACAGCGACCCGCGCGAGAGATTGTCGGTCGCGACGACGCGGTGGCCGCCCGCCAGAAGCGCGTCGACCAGGTGGCTACCGATGAACCCCGCTGCGCCGGTAACCAGCACGGTCATGGAAAAATCCTGCGTTGCCTGGGAAATGTCATCAAGATTCTCGATACGCCTCAAATATCTAACGTCGTCTATACAAAAGCGATAGCCGGATTTACCCCTTGTGCGATACCGGTCGCCCCTTCCATGCGCACGGGTCGCCGACCGGTGCCGGAAATCCATTCTTGACGGGCGCCATGAAAACCATCCTGCATCTGACCTGCGACTATCCCGACCCGATCGTCAGCGCGAAGACGCGGGGCGTGATGAACTATGTGGAGAATACGCCGGGCTTCCGCCACGTCGTCTATTCGCTCAATCGCGCGAACTGGCGCAGGAACATCGTCTCGATGCCGTTCGGCCCGGACAGGGTCGCCGTCGCATATGGCGCGCCTCCCAAGGCCCTGTTCCTGGAAACCCGGCTGCGCGCGCTGTCCCGGTGGATCGCGGCGGACCTGGATGCGGCGGGCATCGCCCCGGACCTCATCCACGCGCACAAGCTGTCGGTCGAAGGCCTGCTGGCGCACGACATCCATCGCGACCGCGCGATCCCTTACATCTGCAGCATCTGGGGCGATACCGATCTCAAGTTCCTTGGCACGCGCAAGGACTTGCGCAAGCGGTG
>Ga0164242_10004009_pt1 | contig 16604 bp, 17 predicted proteins | sample OricomgcompostMG_FD_108783 | JGI IMG/M metagenome (GOLD analysis project Ga0164242, IMG submission 108783) | Miracle-Growth compost microbial communities from Emeryville, California, USA - Original compost - Miracle growth compost (MG) ...
ATGCGCGCTCCCTCACTAGTTGCTCCACGGCTGCTGCTGGGTGGTGGCGGACGCGGCCCGCAGGATCGACGCCAGGTCGCGTTTCGCCGCACCCAACGGCGTCAACTTCGCTGTGTCGGAGTCCGCGTCGTACTCCCACTGGCCGATGACTATGTCGACGGAGATCGCGAACACCTGCTCACCCAGGACCGGGTCGGGTTGCACGCCGACCATCCGCACCTTCCGCCCTGCCCGGACGGTGGAGAGCCGGACGGGTTGCCCGCCGACGCTCGTCAACGCTCCGGGGGTGATCGTCAAGTCCCCGGTGAACGACGGTTGGGGTTTCGACAGTGCTAGCGCCCCGTCGGCCATGGTCTGCGCTGTGTCTGACGTGATCGGCCCGGCGGGGGTGGCGTCGTAGACCGCTTCGACCCTCCCGAACGGGCGCGGGGCTGACAGTGCCGGGTTGGCGTCGGCGGCGACATACAGTGTCGGTCCGGCGATGACGTTGTTGTCGGCGTCATAGGCGATGGAGACGTATTTGGCCCACACGTCCGTCGCGAACGCGTCCACCGTCCTCCCGCCGGGTGTGGTGATGGAGGCGAGTATCAGGGACGGGTCGGTTTCGAGCTCGGCGAGTTGGACGTGGCTGTCGGTGTCCACCTGCCAATAGGAGCCCGCACCCAAGGCGACGGCGTCCATGAGGGAGGCGACGTCGCTGCCGTTGTTCGCGACCGTCGTGGTGGGGAGGTCGATAGTGCGGATCCACGGCAGGCCACGGGCGATGGCTTGGTCGATCGCGGTGTTGGGGTCGGCGGTGATTTGGCTGTCGCTGTCCAACGCGAGGTAGTTCCCGCCGAGGGAGGACAGGGATTGGCCGGTGATCTGCCACGGCGAGCCGCGTTTCGGGTCCGCCAACAGCCCGGACCAGACGGTCATGGGGCCGTCGGCGACGAACAGGGACCTGCCGAGCGTGAGGGCTGGAGGGTTGGCGTCGGCGGGAATGTCGAGGGTGAGGGAGCAGTCCACGTCCCCGCCGGATGCGGCGTTGGCGAACCGCACCCCACCCACCGGCCCGAGGTTGTCCAACGGGACACGGTTCGTGCCGTCGGGTTGGCTGGTGTAGACGGCGAGGCTCACGCGGGCCTCTCACCCTGCCACCGCGGGTAATAGGACAGGTCCACAGTCCCACCGGAACCTGCCTGGTCCAGCAGGACTGTCAAAGCGACGGATCCGGGCCACGCGTGGATGACGGGCTGCCCCGAGAGGTAGGGGGCCATGGACACGGCGTCCGTCCTGTCCGAGACGGACCCCCCCATCACCGAACCGGTCAACTGTGTGGAGTCGGGGGCGTCGAGCCAGTACCAGTCGTGGCCGTCGGGTGAGTCGACGAGGATCATCTCCCCCGCCAAATCCACCAGCACAAGCATGTCGAGGTAGAGGTACGGATCATGTGGCTGACCGCCCGTGTCGGTGAAGTCGAGGATCATGTTCACGCCCGTGTTCTGTCCCGCCGGTTGCCTCGGGGGGAGGGTCAACGATCCGATGGCGACGAGATGCCACTCGCCGACGGGGAGCGTGTCGGCGTCGGCGCCGGTCGTGGCGAACGTCCGCGAGCACGACGCGGAGTTGTCGGTGTCGCCGTCCAGGTACGCCGTCAGGGTGGGCGCGACCGCGTAGGCGTTGGTTCGTTTGATCCTCGCCAGGACGGCGTAGGTGGATCCGTAGGCGTGCGCGGGGAGGGTGTAGCGGGCTGTTGTCCGCCCGGCAGCTGTGGTGGCGCGGGTCAGCCCGTAGGAGCGGCCGGTCAACGCGTCGGTGTCGGACGTGGGGCCGGTCGGCTGCCCGTTCGTCGTCACACTCGATGGGACGTCCAGGAACGGCGTGAAACCTTCCGCCGGGTTCGGTGTGGTGGCCAGCAGCAGCCGTGTCGGCTCGGTGTTGTTGTTCGCGTTCACGATCACCGACAACGGGGTCCGGGCTGCCCCTTGGATGCCTTGGAACGGCTGCAACGCGTACGGGCCCGTCAACGGAGACCCCGACCCGGCCGGGTAGGCCACGAGGTTGTCGATCCACAACGCCGCTGCGGGGACATCGGCGTACGGGTACAGCCAGCACGTGTCGCCCTCATTGAGGTGCAGATAGCCGTCACTGGCCTGGTTGCACAACAAATACGACCCCGTGCCTGCCGGGATCACGTCCGTCAACCACCGGAACCGGCCCCGCACGGCGACAGCGCCCGACGGAGCCGTCCCCGTCACATACGAGCGGTAACCGATCGTTCCGATGTTCCTGGTCTCGACCGCGCTCCAATCCACGGACAATGCCGCACCGTCACCGTCCAGCCACTCCAGGCCGAATTGCATAGTCACCAGCGGCGACGCCCCGACCCTGAAACTGCCGATAGCCGCCGATCCGCTGTAAGTCGTGCCAGCCGTCACCGGGTACGACTGGCTCATCGACGCCTCAGCTATGCCGTCCCCGCCGACGTAGCCGACTCCTTTAGCGTCGGATACGGTGCAGTTCAGCAGGTTCTCCGTCGGCCAGTTCGACAAGATGCCCGACTGCGCCATCTCCGGCGTGGGAAGGCTGTTCGGCGGCGTCCACGACGGCGCGATCCCGCAATACCGCAACCGCCAGCCCACAACCCGCGTGATGTCGAAACCGTCATCGACAGCCGTGGCGAGAGCCTGCAAGTTGACCGAATACCGCCGCCAGGAAGCCTCCAGCCCGATAAGGTCCGAATCCCAGCGGGACCGGTTGCCGTTCGAGTCGATCAACGTCACGGTCCACGTGTACGGCTTCGGGAGCTTCGCGTTGAAGCCGACCTCGGCCTGGCTCGGGTCGATACTCGACTGAATGTTCGGGAGCCGCGCGAACGGCCACGAGTCCGAGTCCATCTTCACGTCGGCCATCGCCGACCACGTCAGGGTCTGTATCTGCGACAGGTCGCTAACCGACGCGAGCGCGCCCTGCACGAAATGCCAGATGCAGTAGAAATTGCTCGTCCCCGCGAAACTCGTCCGATACAGCGGTGATAGGACTTTCACAGACCCGGACCCGGTGACGCGGGTGGAAGTGTCCAACGAATACGAGTTCGACACCATGCCGGAAAAGTAGCTTTGGGTTTCGTTGAACGGCCCCGCGTCGGCGTAGATAAACGGCAACTCAACGACGAGGTCATCGGTTGAGTCGAATGTGTCTAACGATGTGGTGGGGACGTTCGACCCCAACTGGACCGGTTGAGCGTCACGAGTGAACGGAGCAGCCGGAACCGTCAACGTCGCGACAGTCGCCTGATAAACCACCGACCAATTACGCTCAAGCTGACCCCGGTAGCAGTCAAAAACCACCGCCGGCTCACCATCAGCCGGAACCCACGGAACAGACCACGCCTGCTGATCCACCGCACGCGCAAGATCCGCGAGAACCTTCGCGTCCCCCGACCGGGAACCAGTCTCCACAAGCACCGGCAACGACAAGACCCGGTTCGACGTCCGCCGCCCCGTCACCACCTCCCCATCGAGCAGCAGCCGCGCGACCGTGGACGTGTCCGCCTGCCCGTCACCCAGGTCAGTCCCCATCAACAGCCGCACCGACGACGCGGGATCAAGCAGGTCGTAGCCGGCAACGATCAGGGAGCCCATCAGAACCTTCCACCACGCGCCGATGACCGCGAACTGCCGGCCAATCCATCCAGGGCGTCGGCGAAGGACTGCCCCTGACGCTCGGTCGCCACAATCAACTTGCGGAGCAGCCGCACAGTCTCATTCGCCGACTCGCCCGAAGTGCGATCCGTCATCGTCTTCTGTGCTTGCGCGAGGGCGTTCGCCAGCAAGCCAACCGTTTTAGGCGAGTCCATCGGGGCGACGAGTTCATGCCCGGACGGGTTGTCGCCGACCATCGCCATCGTCGGCCCGGACGTGAGGCCGCCGGTCGCCAGACGGGGAAAGATCGTCTGCCCGCCGATGGTGGCGTAATGGCCGAACGCGCCGATCCTGATCTGAGGCAGGTGCCACGGCAGATGCAACACGTCGTTGAGGGCGTTCTTGATGCCTGATCCGATATCGCCGATGACGCCACCGACGAACCCCGCCGCGTCACCCGCCAGCGACTTGAGCCCGTTCCAGAATGAGCGCATCAGGTTCGCGCCGGCCGAGACCATCTGGCCGGCGAATCCGGCGATCTTGCCTGGGATGGAGCCGACTTCGGAGACGATCCGGCCGACGAAACCCGTCACTGTCGACAATGCAGCCGAAAACGCGTTGGACAGGAATCCTTTGATCTGCGAGAAGTGCTGCCAGATCAACAAGGGGATGCCGATGAACGGGACGAGCACCGCCAGCGCGACCGGGCCCCACGTTTTGAGGAACCCGACAACCGTGTTGAACGCGGTCTGGATGAACGTGCCCATCGTCGTGAAAGCATTCGGGATTGTTTGCGTGAAGAACGGGATGAAAGAGCCGGTGAACCAGTCGACGACGCCCATCACGACCGTCTGCACCGCGCCGAAGACGCCTTGCACGATCTCGCGGAACGTCTCGCAATGCGTGTACGCGTAGATGATCCCGGCGGCGAGAGCAGCGATCGCGATGGCTACCAGAACGATCGGATTGGCGTCCATCACGGCGTTGAACGCGGCCGTGACGCCTGTCCACACCTTCGTGACGGCCGTCGCAATCTTCTGCTGAAGCGTCATCTCTGCGATTGCAAGACCGCCCGCGCGCGCTGCGATCGCCGCCGCCTGCGTGACGCCCGTCCAGACGGCAGTCGCGATCGTGTAGGCCTTCCACGCGACCACTGCGGTACCGATCGCGACGGCCAACGTCCGAACCAGAGTCGCGTTGTCCTTCATCCAGCCCGTGATCGGCGCGAGCGCCGACAACAACGGCTGCGCCACAGCCAAGAACGCCCGGAAGCCGGCCACCAGCCCCGTCGCCACATCGGCCGCCAGCGGCTCAATCACCGTCCACAGATTCCGCACCGCCGTGACCAACTTCGGCACCACGGCGACCACAGCGTTGAACGCAGGAACCAGCACCTGCTTGAACACCCTCACCGCAACCGGCTCCAGCGACTTGATCGCACCGCCAGCCAACGACAACCCAGCGACAAGGCCCTTGGTCAGCAGCGTGGTAGCTTTCGCGAACCCCGGCCCCGACAGCGCCTCGGCGAACTTCTGCATACCGACCGACACCGTGTTGAAGAACGGCCGGAACGCGCCCGCGACCGCCTGCGTCAGCGAATCCTCGATATTGCCGAGCGCGCCAGAGAAGGTGGTGGACTGCTTGTCCATCATTCCGCCGAGCGCGGCCGTCGCGCTCGTGCCCTCTTCCAGGCCCTTCACCAGACGTGGCAGAGCGTCCGCGGACTGAACCTTGCCGGTGGAGATCATCTTGACCATCGCGCCGGTTGTCACACCGTACGACGCCGCGAGCACCTTCAGTGCTGTAGGCATACCGCCTTGCAACAACTGGTTCATGTTGCCCATGTCCAATGTGCCCTTGGCCATGGTCTGAGAGAACGCGAGGATGACGCTGTTCAGCTGGCTGCTGTCCCCGCCGACGGAAGCGACGGAATCACCGAGAGCGGTCAGGTCAGGAATGATGTCCTTCGCGCTGATGCCCATGCCGAGCATGAGCTGCGAGTTCTTCACCAAACCTTCGAAGTCGAACGGCGTGGACTTCGCGAATGACTGCAACTGATCCAGGAACGTCTGAGCCTTCTTGCCCGACCCGAGCATCGTCGTGAACGCGATCGTCGACTGCTGCAACGTCGAGTTGAACCCGAAGATCGCCTCTTTCGCGAACCCAGCAGCAGTCGACACACCCTGGTAGATCGCGGCCCCAGCGATGACCCTCTTGGCCAGGTTGCCGAAGTTGACGCCGAACTTCCGGCCCGCCTCGGTCCCCGCCGACGCGGCCGGCGCGCTCAGCCCGGTCGCTATCGACTTCTGCGCTCCCTTGAAGCTCGGGACGAGACTGACGTAGGCGGTCGCGAGTTCGGTCGCCAACTAGATCACCATCCCAACCAGTCGCGTGTTTCGGCCAAGGTCATTCGCGCGTCGCCAAACCGGTCGCCGCGCTTCGGTTGCTCGACACCGGGCGGCAGGATCGGCTCGGGCGGATGGTCCTTGTCGCCGCCCCACTGCCACGACAGCGTCCTGACCGCGTTCGCGATCGACGCCAACAGCTGGACCTCTTTCGTCCACCCCGCCATATCGCCCGACTGCTGCCGGAACACCGCCGACGACGGGTCGACGACGAACTGCCCGCACATCACGGCGAGACGCCGCCACGAGCAGCGAGGCGTCCCCGCGTGACGAATGTCGACGCCGAACCTGAGCAGGTCGTACTCGACGGCCTCCCCGTGCTCCCCGATGAAGCTCAGGAGGCCGCGGATTCCCCCAGGCGAGCCTTGCTCTCACGCTCGACGATCACCGACACGAGCCCAGCTGACCCGCCAGCCGCGAGGAACGCCGAATACCGGTCGCCGAGGACAGCCCTCGCGGACTCCACCGGGTTCGCCGCTGCGAGAACGTCATCCGGCCACAACTCGGGCGGGTCGATCGAGAACACCTGACCGTCGTCGGTCTCGATCTCGATCTGCTCATGCTCGTCGCGGATTTCGGCGACGACCTCGGACAGTTTGTACCTACTCATGACGCGACGGCCTCTCTAATAGGGGTGCGCGACGGCCCTGGCGAAGCTTCCGGCGGCGGGCGGGCCGTCGCATGGGTACCCGCCGCCGGAAGAACCTCAGCCCGTGCTGGAAGAAGAAGACGAAGAGGCTGAGTCAGCGGAGATGTACTTGTAGGCGCTGTTCCCCGACTCATCCGGAGTGCAGCTGATGGTCACGCCGTAGCCGACCGCGTCCGAGTCGGTGTAGGACACGTCCTCGCGCTTAGTGACCGTCCCGGACGGGATGACGATCCGGACCTTCTTCCCGTTGTCTTTGATCTCAAGCACGAACACCTGCGAGTCGTCGAGCGTGCCGTTGACCTCGACCGTCGTCAGGCCCTCGGCGACCGTGACGTTGTCGGAGCCGTAGAACAGCTTCAACGGGGCCGACGCCGTTTCGATGAGCGTGAACTTGTAGGTCAGCTCGTATTCGGTGCGCACGACCCGGACGGTGTCGCCGCCCCACGCGGTGATCTTTTGCGTGGAGTCGTCGTTGGTTTCGACTACCCCATCCGAGCCGATGTAGCCCGCGCCGAGCAGCGCGGCGTCGGGCGCGGTGGTTGCGTTGGTGGGCAGGCTTGTCCCGGTGGGGCCGATGAGGACGCCGCCCGTGGCGAGCGGCTTCCCGACCAGAACATTCGCGGCGGTGTTCGCCATGGCGGTTACTCCTTCGGATGCTTGCGACGGCCCGAAGGGGATTGCGTTACTTGCGGGGGGTGCGTTTCCTCGGCGGCTTCGTGATCTTCGCCGGGGTCTTGTGCGGCGCGAGCCAACCGGACGCCTGCCAACGCGTCGCGTCCTGGTCGGGGACGTCGACGGTGACGTGCGCCAACGTCGGATGGGTGAGCATCATGATTCCTCCTCGACCGCGGACGCTCTCGTCGTGAACGAGAGGGTCATCGTGTAGCGGGACTGCGTCGACTCCGGGTCGGGCAGGTTCGCGGGACCTGCGAACTCGTCCACCCTGTACACGGTGAGGCCGGTGACGTCCTGGTCCGGCATGGACAGCGATAGGGCCTCTAGCAGCAGCGCCAATGAGCACGCCGCGCCTTCAGCCGCCGCCCACGCTTCGAGGGCGACCGTCTGCGTGTCGATCACGCGCGAGCCGCGTTGCCGCTGACCGCCGACGAGCAGGACACGCACAAACTCGCCCGGCCGCGGATTGGGGATAAGCGTTCCGACATGCACCGACCGTCCGTACGCGGCCAGTTTGGTGGATAACCAGTCGCACAACGCCTGTTCGATGTCCGCGGACTGGATGACCTCCGTCATCGGCCGGCGTCCAGCGCTTTGGTCAACGCGCGGCCGGTCGCCTCGGCGCGCTTCGCGTCATCGGTGCGGGTGATCACCACGGCCCGGGCGCGTTCCTTGGTCAGGTTCTCCTCGACCTCGAACCCGTCACCGGCCGCGCTAGAGATCGCGTCCGCTCGACGCTTCAGATCGGCCTGGACCTCCGCAGATTTCAGCAGCGCCCGCACGCCCTCGTCGTTCATCTCGACTTGCAGACTCGCCATGGCCTACCCCTCGACGTCCTTGAGCGGGATCTCGACGTGATCGAGGACGCCCGTCTGCCAGAGCCGGATCGAACCGTCCACGTCATAGCGCGTGCCGTTGACCTCGACCCGATCGCTTGCGAGCACGTCCGCGCCATCCGGCGCGTACACCACCCATTTCGTGGTGATCGCTTCCCGCCCGACCCGGTTCGCCGAACCTGTCGCGGGCTGCACCGAGCATCCGTCCACGACATGCGAGACAGCGTTGGCCCAATCCCGGATCGTGTTGCGGTGGTCGGTGGTCGTGGGCGCTCGCCACACGGTGACGGTCTGCGTCATGAACCCGGGCAGCGTCACGGCTGGTTAACGATCCGGTACTTGTCCAGCACCATCTGCTCCGCGTAGGTCAATCCCGCGCCCGTGAACCCACCCGCGAGTGGAGCGCCGTAGGTCATCAGCACCCCGCCGGCCTGCGCCTGCTGAGCCTGCGACATCTGCGCCGGATAGCGCTTCGCGATCGACACTGCGACTTCACGCAACGCCTCCGGTAGCGTGTCGTAGCCGTGCGTGAACGTCACAGTGACGTTGTTGATCCCGTAGGGCCACTGGTACTTCCAGCGCAGGATTCCGGTGTCGGACGGCAGGCCGTCGTCGATCGGCTCCAGATCGTCCCGGTCGATCGCGGTCCGCGCCGTGTTCGTATCGGTCCAGGCGATCGAGGACAACGCAGTCAAGTGCAGCGTGGGCAGCAGCAGATCGTGGCCGCCGTCGGTCGACAACGCGAGTGTCACGGTGAGCGACGGGTAGATATGCCAACGGCAGTACTCACGGATGCGCGCGGTCGCCCACGCCACCTGATCGTCCTGCGTGACCGTCAGGTCGGACGTTTCAATGAACGGATCAGTCGCGCCGGTCATCGCTCACCGTCCGCCGCCGCGGTCGCCGTGCCTTGTCGGTGGCCTTCGGCGGGAGCTGAACCCGAACTACCCTCGGCTTGTCCTCAACAGGCTCAGCGCCGACACGGGCCGCGTGATCCTCATCCATCAGGAACGTGTGCGGGATGCCGTTGATCGTCAGTACGTATTCCTTCAACGCGGGTTCCCCTCCAGCCGAGGTAGCCCGACACCCGAAGGTGCCGGGCTACCCGATCGGTCAGCTAGGCGAGCTGGACGAGCTGCTGGATGAGCTGCTCGACGAGCTGCTGGCGAGCGTGACCTTCACGAACCCAGCGGGACGCCGAACCGCGAGCGCGATCCGCTCCTCTGCGCGCACCGTCACCAAGTTGTTGGTGAAGTCGGTGTCGTGCGAGTTCGTCGACTCAACCCGCACACCGCCCTTGCGGTACACGGTCGCGGCCTGCGCCCACGCGCCGACGACGACAGTCCCGGCAGTGACCGCCGGGGTCACAACCGTCCGCAGACCCCACAACGGCGGCTGCATCGGCATACCACCCTGGCCGTACTCGCCAGAGAAGAACCCGCCACCGAAGTACTGGCCGTTGCCGTCCTTCGACAGGCGGAAGTTCTGGTAGTCCGTCGGGTTGATCGCGATACCATCCGCGTCCAGGCCGGAACCGGTCTGAACCTTCGTGATCGCCCGGAACACCGCGTCAGCGTTGTCCGACACGGCTGAGGCCGCCTCAGTCTGCACACCCGTCCGGTTGATGACACCCTTGATGTTGGTGCCCGTCCCGTTGCCGCCATACAGCTGGTTCTCTTCGAACAGGGCGAGGTTGTACAGCAGCCGCCCGTTGATCTCCGAGACGAGGAAGGGCAGATCCTCCATCATCTCGTCCGAGAGCTTGATGAACCCGGCGATCTTCTTCAGCGACTCGGTCACCGTGGTCGGGTCCGCGTAGTGCAGTTGCGGCTTCGCGCCCGCCTCCGCGACCGTTGTGAAGTCGCCCTCAAGCGCGCCTTCCACGAAGTAGGTGATCGCGTTTCCGGACAGCGTGCCCGAGCCAAGCAGATCCGCGATCGTCAACCGGCGGCGAACACCCGTGACGATGTTGGTGTCGATCTGCGTGGTGACCACAGACGTCGACGACGGGATCGTTTGAGTGTCAGTGGACGCCTTGTACCCCAAGTATTCGGGGGCGGCGACCGACGCGCCCTTGACGCCCTTCACCTCAGACAGCCGCTGGCCGACGTGCTTCACGAAGTGCTCACCGAGCGACTTCGCAGCCTGCCCTGAGCCGCTTTCCGGGGTCTCGTCTGCGACCTGACGCCCCATCTCGCCGAGCTTCTTGATCAGCGCAGTCGACTCCTCGGCTGCCTTGATCTTGGCGTTGAGGTCGGTGATCTCGTCTGTGAGGGACTTGACCTCCGTCATTTCCTCATCGGTCAGGTCACGCTCGCCTGCGGCCTTGGATAGTTCGCCCGCGCGCTTCTGCGCGTTCGCGAGTAGTTCCTTGTAGTTCACAGCAATGCTCCTTCGATCGTTGCCAGTTGCAGCCGTGCGATCGCTTGAGCGGTGCCGGACTTCGCTGCGTCGGCGGCGGCCTGTTCGGCGGCGGCTTCCTCAGCGGTCTCGGGACGGCCAGCGTCCTTGGCTTCCGCACCAGTCGGCGCGGCCTTCCCGTCATCTGACGGGGAAGTCTCTTTTTCGGCGACAGCGATGACCTCGCCGAGCGCCGCGTGCGCGTCCTTCAATTTGGAGACGTGTTTCGCGGCGAGGACGCGGCCTTCCTTAGCGCCCGACACGAGCGCGGCGGCTTTGACTGCCAGCAACTCGGTAGCTTGGTTGGCTCCGACGAGCGTCGGCCCGACCTCGTACAGTTTCAGCTTCCGCAGCTCGTGGTGGATGCCGTTCTCGTCCTCGACCAGCGCCCCGTCCTCGACGTCGTATGCGAAACTGAACTGGTTCACCCGGCCGCCTTTGAGGAGGCGGTACACCTGTTCCGCCTTCGGGTTGTCCATGTCCAACTGGCCTGTGACCTGCAAGCCTTTGTCGGTCTGCTCCGCGTCCGACACAGCGCCGATATGGCTGAACGGGTCGGACCAGTCATGCGACCAGATCACTGGGATGGGCCGCCCGGACGATTTCCAATCCGCCAGCGTGTCCGTGAACGCGCCGGGCTGAATCACGTCGCCCATCGAGTCCTCGTTGCCGAACACGGACACGAGCGCGGTGAACTGGCCGGGCTGGTCGTCGCCTGCGGCCTTCACGAAGGCCGCGCACTCCTTGATCAGCATGAGCCCTCCTCGGGCATGACGAACAGCCCCACGAAAGGGGGCTGAGGGTTGATCGGACTCAGGTGGAGACGCTGACCCCGCAGTTGCAGCCCGCGACCTCATCGGCCGGGCCGGAATCACCGGGCCACGCGAGCCCATTCGAGAACTTCTCGTCGATGCCGACCGTCTCGCCGTTCAACGCGGCGTGCGAGGCGCGCGGATGCACGCCAGTTATCCACGTCTTCGTGGCCTTCCCACCGGAAACCTGCCGCGCCGCCTCGGTGGTGCCGAACGCCGACGCCCAGGTCACGAGCACCGCAGCGGCGGACGGGCCACGCTGGTTCTGCGCCGTGTCGAAGACCTGCTCGGGATCATCACCGGCCTCAAGAGCAGCGTCGATCTGCGCCTTCGTAGTGGCGTTGATGTCCGCCGCACGATCATTCGAGACGGAGCGCAGGAACGCGATTGTGCGGTCCACGTCGTAGTCGTCTGTAGTGAAACCGAGTTGTTCGGCCGTCTTCGGGCCGATCTCTGAGGCGACCATGTTCGACAGCCGGAATAGGTCGTCGGACAACTCCGAATCCCACTTGTCGCCGTCCCACCAGTCCGCGTCGGCCTTCTTCCCGAGCGCTGCGAGCACCGTCTTGCGCTGCCGAGCGAAATAGTCGCCGAGCACCTGGCTCGCGCGTTTCTCGTACGAGTCGGCGGCGCGCGCCTTGAACCGCACGCTCCGTGACTTCTCGACATTCTGCGAGCCAGAGTCACGGGGCGACGCCTGACCGCCGATGATCACGTTCAGTGGCGTGACTAGGCCGTCCGAGTCGCCACCGATGTCAGGCAGGTTCACCCGTGCACGCGCCTCCGCCGCCGTCATCCACGGCCTGCCCACCGACGTCGACAGCATCGTCGCCTGCTCAGCGAACGAGCCTCGCAACTTCGCGTCGATATCGAACTCGACATACAACTCGCCGCTCGTGTCGAACTCGGGAACCAGCATCGAGTTGATGACCTGTTCCAACGCGACCGCGAGCGGGCCGACGCCGCCGTCGCCGTACAGCATTTCCCGGAACGCCTGCACGTTGCTGTAGGTGCCCTCACGAGCGCCGACAAGCTCGGGGGCGATGTGGAACGCGGACGCGACCTCGGCGTCTGCGAGCTGCCTGCCTTCCAGGTCGGCGGTGTCTACGGGTTTGAACGCGTCGGAGGCGCTGAGCGTCATCCCGTCCTCAAGGATCGGGGTGTCGCCCTCCCTGCCGCCGCTGCGCGCGTAGGACTTCCATCCGGCGAGGAACCGCTGCTTAGCGGGCTCGGACCACGGTGGCGCAGTCGCCGGCCTTGTGATCACTGCTGGCGCGCGCGCCGAGTTCTTCCAAACCGACCGCCGGTATGCGACAGCCTCGCGGGACTCCTGCAAGATCGCCGCCAGAGTCGCCATAGGCGTGATTCCGTTCGCGGTGATCGGCGCGTAACCGTGATCGAGCAGCAGATCCGCGACCGCGAGCTTGGTCTTGCCGTCCACCCACACCGCGCTCACGCGACCCAGGCCGTCGTCGGCGAACGCGACACGGGCCGCCTGCACCCGCACCAGATCCAGCAGCCGGGACGGGTCCGTCGTCGGGGCCTTCATCACGCACCAGCGGTCGAACATCATCCAATCCACAACCACCGAATGCCAGAAACGGAACGGTGTCATGCCCGCTGACGGGGCGGCGAGCACCCGCGGCAACGGATGATCGGTGACCCGCTGCCGGTCGGTGTCCGACACCCGCCGATACGTCTTCAGCGGAGTCGACGCCAACGCACGGGCGATGAAGTCGATGACCTTCCGGACCGACGGTTGCGTCGCCCACACATCCAGTGGCGCCACTTCCTGCCCGAGCAGATCGGACAGGGACGTGATCGGGCCGTTGAACACTTGCGCGTTGAACCCTTGAGGGAACTGCCCCTGCGGCCATTCCAACGCCGCCAACTGGCCGTTGCTGATCACGTTCGCCATCAGGCGACCTGCACCCATCGCACGGGAAGCGGAACGATGACAGTGCCGTCCATCGGAGTGACATGCGCCCCGAGCAGCGCGGCGTCGGTCAGCTCGATCACGTCACGACTGGCGTTGGCGAGCGTCCCGCCGATCGAGTCCTCGCCGACCTGCACCACGACCCGTCGGCCGACGTACCGGCTGTAGCTGTTGCGCATCAGCCCTCCCAGGCGTCGGTCATGCGATGACAAGGTCGCCATGCTCGTAGGCGCTCACCGTTCGTTTCGGCTGGTTCAGCAACGCCCACACCGCCGCGTTCGCGGACACGAGCGAGGCGATGTCAGCCGGCGACTGGCGCCGGTTCCACAGCCATGACTCGCCAGACGGTTTCGTCACCGCGACAGCCGCAGCCACATCGAGCACAGGCTGCGCCAGGTGGCGCAGGTTATGCCGGCACACCAGGTCGTAGAACTGGCCGGTGCCGGTCGTCATGTCCGACCCTTCCCAACGCCGCACCGGCAGGCCGGCGGCTTCGAGCTCGTCGAGCAGCGGCGAGACGGGCGCTCCCTTGCCTTGCCCTGTGATCGTCGAAACGGTGCCGTTGTCGACCCGGAGACGCAGCCAGTCCTCGACCCATTCCGTCCCGCCGCGTGACGCGACCACCTCGATATGCGGCATCCCATCCGCGCGGAACGCAGCGAAGCTGATATGCGTCATCGACCTGTCCACGCTCACGTCCACGCCCGCGGTGACCTGGACACCAGATGCGCGTTTCGAGTCCGGGTCCAACGTCGCTTCCCACGCCCCGCCAGGGAACGGCCCGTCAAGGGTGCCTTCCGACCATTGGCACATAACCTCGGTGCGGTACACCCATTCCGGGTCAGTTCGCCGAGCGGAGCCGATCGCGCGTTCGGTGATCGTGTGGCCGAGCGCCGGATTCGCCTGAGCGATCCCGTCGACGTCATCCAAACCGCAACCCGGCGGGGCAGACCACTCGAACAAGCCCAGCGAATCGTCTTCGATGTCCTCGATCTCATCAGGCACGTCATCATCGGCCGCGCGTGACAGATCCTCGGCCGCGATGATCCCGTCCGGATCGCCCAGCGACTCATGCGCCATGCGCCGCAGATGCCGCAACACCACCGACGCCGCGTCACCCGCGTTCGACAGCGCCCAAATCTGAGCGAAGATCCGCGCCAACGTCGTCTTAGTGACCGCCGACCATGAATCCCAATTCTGGTGCTCACGCAACTCGTCCATGACGACGAGATCACCGGACAAGCCACGGCCACCGCGCCGGTTCGCCGCCTGCACCTTGTACCGCTCGCCAGACACCAGTTCGAGGGACTTCTTGCCATTGACCTTCACCACGCGGTCGATCTCTTCCGCGAGTTCCGGCACGTCCTCGGCGATGTCTACCGCGCCCTGCCAAACCTCCTCAGCGATGTCGAGGTTCTGCGCGGTCCCGATCACCAACGCCGCGGCACGCACATACATGAAGAACAAAGCCAAGATCTGCGCCAGAGTCGACTTGCCGTTCTGCCGCGCCACCAGCACCACGACCGTCCGGAACCGGAACGTCCCGTCCGGAAGCAGCTCAAGCGCGTGGATCAGCAGCCACCGTTGCCACGGCAGCAAATCCACCTCAAGCACGTCCTCGGCGAACTCGCAGCAGGCGAACCCGGCGGAGGTCTTCGGTGTCAGCTTCCGCAGTGGCGGCGTATAAATGCGGGGCTGTTCGCTACCCAGGCGTTTAGGCGCGGCGGGCGGTGCGTTTCGTCGGCTGCTTCCCGCCCGGGACTGCCCGGAGCTGCGCGAGCTTGCCACCGGCGCTCTCCTTCTTGTCGCCCAACTTCACCCGTCCAGCCGGCGTCAAGCCCAGCGACTCGCAGTACTTCAGGTACGACGGGATTGAGACGTTGTCGTTCGCGGGCACCGCCGGTCGGCTGCCGTCACGGCCGGCGGCGTCATCCAGCGCCCACTCAACGATCTGATCCCACGCGTCGATCTTTCGAGCAAGGTCACGCAACGCCTCGACCGCGCCGCCGTCCATCGCGGTCAGGTGCGTAGCTGCCTTGATCGCCTTCTCAGTGGCATCAACCAAACTCATTACGCCCGACGCCTCCCGTTATGCCCTAGTTTTGCGAGGTCTCCGCCCGGGGATCCCCGCAAGAATGATCTTGGTTCCCGCGCGCGACCCCGGCTCAGAAACCCGGGGGGAGAAGATTCACTACCGGCGAAGTGACCGGGCGGTGTGGTGGTTGTGATCTGGACGCCCTTACCCGGTCACCAGGTTTCGCTGGTGTGTCCGAGTCCTGGTGATGGTGGTCGGTTGCCTCGTCGTTTGTTGCAGTCCAGGTGTGCTGAGCGGCCGTTGGCGGGGTCGAGTGCGAGGTCTGGCCGGGTTGAGACCGGGTTGGCGTGGTCGTAGCTGAAGGATTGGCCGTCTTCTTTGGGCAGGCTGTAGTCGATGGGTTGTCCGCAGAGCCAGCATGGGAGGCGGCGTGCTCGTTGGTTGGCGACGAGGCGTCGGTATTGGGAGCCGTGGTGTGCTGTGCCCATCAGCGTGCGCCGGACGTGGCCGTGGTCTAGCTGTGGGTGGGGTGCTTGTCGGCGGGGTGGGGTGTGGCTTCGTATGGGCCGGGGGTGGGGAACATTCCGCGGATGTAGTCACCGATCGCGCCGTGAGTGAAGCTCTCGTCATCGCTGGATATGAATGGCAGGCCGGCGGCGAGTTTGGCGTCAAGGGTGTCTCGGTCGTGCTTGGCGACCTTGACGTTGATTCCTTGTTCGCCTACCGGTCCGCTGCTCGCCGGGTAGGCGGTGGCGTACAGGAACGGTCGGCGGGTTGATGTCTCGATGAGCCGCGCGAGTTCGTCGCGGTCCCAGATCATCGGCACGTGGGCCTCGTAGGACAGCGGGTCGGTGATTCCCCACTCGTGGAGTTGCTGCCGGGTTTCAAGCAGGCCGCGGTGGTAGCTGTTGCTTGCGGCTTTGCGGCGGCTGTCGAGGCGTTCGATGTGCTGCGCGAGCGGCCCGAGGTGGAATGTCGGGAACTCTTCGATCCTGCGGGTGACGAAGATGTCGTCGTTGAACACGATGACCCGTTGGCTGATGTGCTCGCATTGGCAGGCCGCGAGTAGCGACTGGTTGATGTTCGCCCACTTCTCGGGGCGCGGCTGGGTCTCGACGCTGCCGACGTTGCGGACCCATGGTGGGCGGTGCCCCGCGAGCCACACGTCGCGGTGCGGCAGGTTGGCGAGGCTTCGTAGCGAGTATCGCAGTTCTTCGTTGTCGTCTCCTG
>Ga0164242_10004010_pt1 | contig 16602 bp, 15 predicted proteins | sample OricomgcompostMG_FD_108783 | JGI IMG/M metagenome (GOLD analysis project Ga0164242, IMG submission 108783) | Miracle-Growth compost microbial communities from Emeryville, California, USA - Original compost - Miracle growth compost (MG) ...
GCGCGGTCCGGCGACCGAGCCGTCCTTGGTGACGTGCCCGACCAGCACGGTGGCGATATCGCGCGCCTTGGCGACGTTGATCAGCGCGGCGGCCACCGCGCGGATCTGCGGCACGCCGCCGGCCCCACCGTCGACGGAGTCGGTGGAGATCGTCTGCACGGAGTCGACCACGAGCAGGCCCGGCTCGACCTGTTCGACGTGGGTGAGCAGGGCCCCGAGGTCATTCTCGGCGGCGAGGTAGAGCGCGGGATCGAGGGCACCGATCCGTTCAGCCCGCAGGCGTACCTGGGCGGTGGACTCCTCGCCGGTGACGATCAGAGCCTTGCCGGCGCCGCCGGCGGCGTAGGCCCGGGCCACATCGAGCAGCAGCGTCGACTTGCCCACGCCGGGCTCGCCGGCCAGCAGCACGACCGAGCCGGGGACCAGGCCGCCGCCGAGCACCCGATCGAGTTCGGCGACGCCGGTGGGGCGGGCCTTGCTGCGTTCGGCGTCCACCTCGGCGATCGGGCGGGCCGCGGCGCTGACCGCGCCCGGCGCCACCGCCCGGCGTGCGGACGCCCCGACCTCGGCCACGGTCCCCCAGGCCTGGCATTCGGGACAACGGCCGACCCAGCGCAGGCTGGTGGTGCCGCACTCGGTGCAGCGGTACGGAGCGGCTGAGGTCTTCGGCACGGCCGAAGGCTAACGGCAGGGTCCGACGAAACTGCGCAGCCGGGAAGTTACTCCCCGGAATCGGCGCCGGCCGGCGCGGTGACGGTCGCGCGCAGCCCGTCCTGGCTGAGCGCGACCGGAACCTGGGTGGTGACCGAGCCGGCGCGCTGGAAGGTGAAGGTCACCGGGATCGACTCGCCGGGGAACAGGCCCTTGTCCTCGCCCGCGGCCTCGGCCGTGAGCCCGCGCAGCAGCGCGGTGGGACCGCTGGCGCTCATGCCGACCTGCACCGCCTGACCGCTCTGGACCGCGATCGAGGTCTGGGTCACCGAGCTGAAGGCCGTGGAGCTGATGCTGCGGAGCTGGTCGTCGGTCGTGCCGTTGTTCACCACGACGAAGGTCAGCGGCGCGTCGGTGCCGATGCCGTACGAGCCGCCCGTCGGCGGGGCGATGACGATGTCGCGCAGGGCGATCTGGCCGACGTCGGCGGTCTGCCCGTCGATGCCGGCGATCTCTTCGGATGTCATCGCGTGCTGCCCCGCGGCGCAGGCGGACATGAGCAGCGTCGCGCCGATGGCGACGATCCCGAGGCCGATCCGGCGAGCGTTCAACGTCTTCTCCTCGCGTACAGGGCACAAACAACCGAACGACAGCCTAGCGAGGCGCGTCCGCGGCCCGTCGTGTGACCCTTCCCCTGCCCCCGCCGCGTGTGGGGAGCTCACCTCTGCGGACCGCGCGGACCCTGTGGACGGGGACCCGGAAATTCACTAATCCCTTGTGGAACAAGCCCTCCGAGGCTGCGGGGCGTCGATTCGACGCTGATCCGGGACGGTGCCGCGTGTTACCCTTGGACAAGCGAAAGGGGCTCGACACATGAGTTTCAAGGTCGGCGAGACCGTCGTATACCCGCACCACGGTGCTGCTCTCATCGAGGCGATCGAAGAGCGTGCGATCCAAGGACAAAAGAAGACATATCTCCGTTTGAAGGTCGCGCAGGGTGATCTGACGGTTCTGGTACCGGCCGAGAACGCCGAGATCGTGGGCGTCCGCGATGTCGTCGGTCAGGAGGGTCTCGACCGCGTGTTCGAGGTGCTTCGCGCGCCGCACACCGAGGAACCCACCAACTGGTCCCGGCGTTACAAGGCCAACGGCGAGAAGTTGGCGTCCGGTGACGTGAACAAGGTGGCCGAGGTCGTCCGCGATCTCTGGCGCCGCGACCGCGATCGCGGCCTGTCGGCCGGCGAGAAGCGGATGCTGGCCAAGGCCCGGCAGATCCTCGTCAGCGAACTCGCGCTCGCCGAGGGCACCAACGAGGACAAGGCGGAGATCGTCCTCGACGAGGTGCTCGCCGAAGCGGTCGCCTAGCTCGCGACCGTACTTCTCTACGACGGATGGCGGTTCACGGTCCTGCGACCGTGGCCGCCATTCTCGTTGCGGCAGGCAGCGGTACGCGGCTGGGCGCCGAGGTGCCGAAGGCGTTCGTGCGGGTGGCGGGCCGCACCTTGGTCGAGCACGCCGCCGCCCGATTCGTCGCCCATCCCCGGGTACGCGACGTGGTGGTCGTCGCCCCCGCTGCCTGGCTGCGAGCGGCGAGCGCCCTGGTTCCCGGAGCCACTGTGGTCGCGGGCGGTGAGACCCGGCAGCAGTCGGTCTCCTGCGGGCTCGCGGCCCTCGCAGCGGACGTCGACGAGGTGCTCGTGCACGACGTAGCCCGCCCCTTCGTCCCCGACGCTGTCATCGACCGGGTGCTCGATGCGCTCGCCTCGGCGCAGGCCGCCATTCCGGTGCTGCCGGTCACCGACACCATCCGGCGTACCGACGCGGCCGGTGAGCTGCACGAGACCGTCGACCGGACGACTCTGGCCGCGGTGCAGACGCCGCAGGGCTTCTCCCGGGCCGCGCTGGTGGCCGCCCACGAGGGTGCTCCACCGGCGGCCACGGATGACGCCGTGCTGGTCGAGGCGCGCGGTGGCCGAGTGGTCGGCGTACCCGGCGACGAGCGGGCTTTCAAGATCACCTATCCACTGGATCTCTTGCTGGCGGAGGCGGTCGTCTCACATGGTTGATCTTCGTACCGGAGTCGGGATCGACGTGCACCCCGTCGAGGCTGGGCGGCCGTGCTGGCTGGCCGGGCTGCTCTGGGAGGGCGTGGACGGCTGCTCCGGGCACTCCGACGGGGATGTCGCCGCCCACGCCGCCTGCGATGCGCTGCTCTCGGCGGCAGGGCTCGGCGACCTGGGCTCGGTCTTCGGCACAGGTGACCCTCGGTGGGCCGGCGCATCCGGGGTGAGCCTGCTCGCCGAGGTGGTCGCGCGCGTGCGGGACGCCGGGTGGGCGATCTCGAACATCGCCGTGCAGGTGGTCGGCAACCGTCCCAAGATCGGCCCACGCCGGTCCGAGGCGGAGGCGGTGCTGACCACAGCGGCCGGTGCCCCGGTCTCGGTGGCGGCCACGACCACCGACGGGTTGGGCCTGACCGGCCGCGGCGAGGGCATCGCCGCCATCGCCACCGCCCTGCTGACCCGCTGACCCCGCTCACCACTCAGTAGCGAGGGCTTGCGAGAGATCCGTCCAGAGGTCTTCGACGTGCTCAATGCCCACGCTGAAGCGCAGCAGGGTCTCGGGCACGCCGAGTTCGCGGTCACCGGCATGCATCGCCCGCCGCTCGATCAGCGACTCGACGCCGCCGAGGCTGGTCGCGTTCGTGATCAGCCGCACTGAACGGCAGACTCGGTCGGCGTCCTCTGCCGCGCCGGCCACCTCGAAGCTGATCATCGCCCCATAGCCGGCGAACTGACGCGTGGCCCGTTCGTGGAACGGGTCGTCCGCGAGGCCTGGATAGCGCACCCGGGTGACGCGTGGATGCGCGGCAAGCCGTCGTGCGAGTTCGGCGGCGTTGGCCTCGGCGCGCTCAAGCCGTACCGACAGCGTCCGCAGGCCGCGCAGGGCGAGAAAGCAGTCCATCGCGCCGGGGAGCGCTCCGCCGAGTCTGCGCGCCGCCTGGAACGCCTCGCACAGGTCCGTGTCGCGGGTGATCAGCACGCCCTGTACGAGGTCGGAGTGCCCGGCGACGTATTTGGTCGTCGAATGCATGACCGCGTCCGCACCGAGGTCGAGCGGGCGCACGTTGAGCGCAGTGGTGAACGTGGCGTCGACCGCGACCCGGGCCCCGGCGGAGCGGGCTGCCTCGATCAGTACCGGCAAGTCAGGTACGCCGAGCAGCGGGTTCGTCATGGTCTCCAGCCAAAGCAGCGTCGCACCGTCCAGCGCCGCGATCACGGCAGCGGTGTCGGTGATGTCGACCCGGCGCAGCGTGAGCCGTCCCAGCTCCTGCTGTTCCGCGCACAGGGCCACGGTCCCGGAGTACGCCGCATCCGGCACGACCACGACCGAGCCGACCGCGAGCGTGCCGATCACGGCCGAGACCGCCGCCAGCCCGCTGGCGTAGACGGTCGCGGCACCGCCGTCCAGTGCCCCCAACGCGGCCTCGAGTGCCGCCACCGAGTCGCTACCCTCGTTGCGCAGGTAACGGTTCTCGCCGTCGACGTGCCGGTAGGTCGAGGTGAACACCGGCGGGTACGACAGTGGTGCACCTCGGCCCTCCGGGCGTCCCGCGCTGACGACGATCGATTCGGGGCGGAGCTCGGGCATGTCATGAACGTAGTCGGCTCGTCCTTGCTCACGCCGCGCGCTCAACTAATTCGCCTCGCCCCGGCACGGAGTACGAGCGCTCGCTGCGCTCGGCTCCTCGATCCGTAGGATTGCCCGGTGACACTGCACATCTACGACTCCGCGACCCGGACGCAGCGGGAGTTCGTCCCGCGCGAGCCCGGCAAGGCGTCGATCTACCTGTGCGGCCTCACCCCGCAAGGACCGCCGCACATCGGGCACACCCGCAACTGGGTGACCACCGACATCCTGCGACGCTGGCTCATGCACTGCGGCTACGAGGTCACCCTCGTCCGCAACGTCACCGACATCGACGACAAGATCCTGACCAAGGCCGCCGAGGCGGACGAGGCGTGGTGGGCGCTGTCGTACTACTTCGAGCGCAGCATCCGCGAGGCCGAGGTCGCGCTGGGCTGCCTGCCGCCGACCTACGAGCCGCGCGCCACCGGTCACATCACCGAGATGGTCGAGCTGATCGCGCGCCTGATCGAACGGGGCATGGCGTACGCCGCAGACGGTGACGTCTTCTTCGACGTGAAGGCGCTGCCCTCGTACGGTTCGCTGTCGGGGCAGAAGCTCGATGAGATGGAGCCGGCCGGAGACAGCGTGGGGGATGCCCGCAAGCGCGACCCGCGAGATTTCGCCTTGTGGAAAGGGCATAAGTCGCACGAACCGTTGACCGCATCGTGGCCTACGCCGTGGGGGCGCGGCCGGCCGGGCTGGCACTTGGAGTGCTCGGCGATGGCGACCAAGTACCTCGGCCCGGTCTTCGACATCCACGGCGGCGGGCTGGACCTGATCTTCCCGCACCACGAGAACGAGCTGGCACAGTCGACCGGCGCGGGTGACGGGTTCGCCCGCTACTGGATGCACAACGGCCTGCTGAACCTCGGTGGGACGAAGATGTCCAAGTCGCTGGGCAACGTGCTCGGTGTCGCAGAGCTGACGAAGACCACGCCGGCCGTGGAGCTGCGCTACTACCTCGGCTCGGCGCACTACCGCTCGACCATGGAGTATTCGCCGGAGGCACTGGCCGAGGCGGGTGCGGCGTACCGGCGCATCGCGAACTTCCTGGAGCGCGCCGACGAGCGGGTGTCGGCCCACACCGTCGACGTGCCGACCGCCTTCGCCCAGGCGCTGGACGACGATCTCGCGGTGCCTCGCGCGCTCGCGGTACTGCACGACACCGTGCGCGCCGGCAACGCCGCGCTCGAGTCCGGCGACGAGGCAGCGTTGGCCACGGCGAGCGGTGCGGTGCACGCGATGGCTACCGTGCTCGGCGTCGACCCGGCGCAGTGGGAGGCGGCGACGTCCGATCTCACTGCGGTCGTGGACTCCCTCGTGGCCGTTGCGTTGGAGCAGCGGCGGGCCGCCCGAGCGCGCGCGGACTACGTGGCGGCAGACGCCGTACGTGATCAGCTGGCCGCGGCCGGCGTGATCGTCGAGGACACCGCGGCGGGTCCGCGCTGGACGCTGAAGGGCTGAACATGGCAGGCAACAGCCAGCGCAAGGGCGCGATTCGCAAGAACAAAAAGGGCGCGAGCGCCGGCTCCGGCGGTCAGGTGCGCCGGGGGCTGGCCGGCAAGGGACCGACGCCCAAGGCCGAGGAGCGCAAGGGCCATCCGGCCGCGCGCCGGGCCGCGGCCGCCGCTCGACGCGACGCCGGGCGGCAGACGCGCGACAAGTCCGGTCCGGAGCTGCTGGTCGGGCGCAACCCGGTCGTCGAGGCGCTCAAAGCCAAGATCCCGGCGACCGCGCTCTACGTCGCGGTGGGCATCGAGGCCGACGAACGGGTCACCGAGGCGATCCGCCTGGCCGGAAACCGCAATCTCGCTCTGTTGGAGATCAGCCGCAACGAGCTGGACCGCAAGACCGGCGGTGTGCTGCACCAAGGGATCGCTCTGCAGGTGCCGCCGTTCCAGTACGCCGATCTTGCCGATGTGCTCGATGTCGCTGCAGAGTCGACGACCGCCCCGCTGTTGGTCGCGCTCGACGGCGTCACCGACCCGCGTAACCTCGGCGCGATCATCCGCTCGGCGGTGGCCTTCGGCGCACACGGGGTGATCGTCCCGGAGCGGCGCTCGGCGGGGATCACCCCGACGGCGTGGCGTACCTCGGCGGGCACTGCGGCTCGCATCCCGGTCGCGCAGGTGACCAACCTGGTACGTGCGTTGAAGGACTGCCAGCGGCAGGGCCTCACCGTGATCGGTCTGGACGCCGACGGCGACACTTCCTTCGACGAGCTGACCATCGCGGCCGAGCCCCTGGTCGTCGTGGTCGGTTCCGAGGGGCGCGGCTTGTCCCGTCTGGTCGGCGAGACATGCGACCTGACGCTCTCCATCCCGATGGCTGAGGCCGCCGAGTCGCTCAACGCGTCCGTGGCCGGTGCGGTCACGCTGGCCGAGATCGCGCGCCGCCGTCGCCTCTGAACCCAGGGGATCGAGCTAGATGCGGGCGCCGGTCTCCGGGTTGAAGACGTGCTCCTCGGACGTACGGACGTCCAGGGTCAGCTTCTCGCCGATCTTCGGGGGCACGCGACCGTCGAAGCGCACGACGAAGGGCTTGTCGCCCTCGTTGTCGCCCTGCAGTGACCCGTAGACGTACGCGTCGGCGCCGAGTTCCTCGACCAGCTTGATGTCGAGGATCAGGCCGGCGCCGGCCGGGTCGGGCGTCTGGCCGGAGGCGACGAACGACTCCGGACGTACGCCCAGCGTCACCTGGGACAGGCCCGCCGCCTTGGCGGCCTCGAGGGTCGAGTCCTGGATCGGCAGCGTGATGTTGCCGAGCTTGACGCCGTTGGCGACGATGTCCGCCTCACGCAGGTTCATGGCCGGCGAGCCGATGAAGCCGGCGACGAACGCGTTGGCCGGACGGTCGTAGAGGTTGCGCGGCGAGTCGACCTGCTGCAGGACACCGTCCTTGAGTACCGCCACCCGATCGCCCATCGTCATGGCCTCGACCTGGTCGTGCGTGACGTAGACGGTCGTGGTCTTCAGACGCGCCTGCAGCGAGGCGATGTTGGCGCGGGTCTCCACGCGTAGCTTGGCGTCCAGGTTCGAGAGCGGCTCGTCCATGAGGAACACGGCGGGGTTGCGCACGATGGCGCGGCCCATGGCGACGCGCTGGCGCTGGCCGCCGGAGAGGGCCTTCGGCTTGCGGTCGAGGTACTTCTCGAGGTCGAGCAGCTTGGCGGCCTCTTCGACGGCGGCGCGGCGCTCCTCCTTGCCGATGCCCTTGAGCTTGAGCGCGAAGCCCATGTTCTCGGCGACGGTCATGTGGGGATAGAGCGCGTAGTTCTGGAAGACCATCGCGATGTCGCGGTCCTTGGGCGCCTTGCGGGAGACGTCCTGGCCGTCGATCAGGATCTGGCCGCTGGAGACGTGCTCCAGGCCGGCCAGCATGCGCAGGGCGGTCGACTTTCCTGAGCCGGACGGGCCGACGAGCACCATGAACTCGCCGTCTTCGATCTTGAGGTTGAGGTCGGTGACGGACGGAGCGGTGGCACCGGGGTAGATGCAGGTCGCGTTGGCGTACTCGACGGAAGCCATGTGGATCTCCACTCATCGGTGTGCGATGACCCCGCGCCGGTTACGGACTCCCGGGACGCCCTGGCTAGGGGCGGCCCGCTCGTCTCACGGATTTCCGGACGGGCGGCGGGACCCGCCCCACCGATACGAAGGCGGCACCGCCCGGCCGGCATAGCGGACGGACCCGGCTATTGTGCCTTGTCGATCAGCTGGTGGGTAGGTGTTCTCCCCGCGAACCCTTGCCCGGCACGTACACGGCCTCGGGCAGTGGTTCACCGCGCAGCTCGGCGACCAGCTCACGGACGCGGCACATGATCTCGTCAGTGATCTCGCGCAGTACCGGCGCCGTCATCGGCTGGCCGCGGTGGCGGGAGAGGTCGAGCGGGTCGCCCACGAGGACCTGGTGGGTACGCCGGGTGAACGCGCGCCACTTCCGCCGGCGCAGGTGCTGGGCGCCCCACTGCCCGACGGGGACCACGGGGACGTCCGGGCAGAGCAACACCAGACGGGCGATACCGGTCTTAGCCTGCATCGGCCACTGCTCGGGGTCACGGGTGAGGGTGCCCTCCGGGTAGATGATCACGGCCTCGCCGGAGTTGAGGGCGTCCACGGCGTCGGAGAGCGACTGTGCCGCGTTGGCCGAGGCGCGGTGTACGGGGATCTGCTTGGCACCGTGCAGGATCTTGCCGATCAGGGGCAGCTTGAACGCGCCGTCCTTGATCATGAAGCGCGGGATGCGCCCGGACTGCCACACCGCGCGGGCCATCAGCACGGTGTCGAGGTGGGAGGTGTGGTTGATCGCGTAGATGACGCCGCCCGTCGCCGGCACCTTGTCCAGGCCGCGCCAACGCAGCCGGAACAGCACGGCGTCGAGCGGGTAGAGGGCGAGCACGCAGAGCCGGATCCAGAACCCGGCCGTGGGCCGATGCAAGCGGGTCACGGATGCAGAGTCTGCCGGTAGCCTGTGCACGGTGGCCGAGCAGGCCACCGCTCGCCGCTTTAGCTCAGCTGGCCAGAGCAGCTGTCTTGTAAACAGCAGGTCGTCGGTTCGAATCCGACAAGCGGCTCCAACGACGAGACCGTCCGGGGGCGTGTGCGGAAGACCCCGCCCGGCCAGGACATGTCCGGACGGGGCTCCGCGGCGCCCCTGGGTGGGGGGACCCTTGGGGGGTGGGGCGCCAGGACATCGACGCTACGTGTGGCGGATACCCGCCGCGCGCCGAAGTCACTCGGGCTCAACACGTACCTCACACGCCGTCGGCTCGTCGAGGGACGGCGGCCCGGCGAGTGCGCCACCAGTGGTACAACGTTCCTCAGCTGCCGAGCATTGCGACCGGAGGGAGTGGCCGCCGTGACCGACATCGTGGAGTTCCTCTTCGAGCGGATCGCCGAGGATGAGAAGGTTGCCCGCGCCGCCGCAGTGCCTCCGCGGACGCATGACGAAGGCCCGCACCGCTCGGTCGCGCAGGTCGACAGCACCGAGGACGGCGCGTTCATCGACCATTTCGGCCCGCCACGCGTACTCGCCGAGTGCGACGCGAAGCGCGCGCTGATCGCGCTGCACGACTCCGGCCCGTCCGAGCTGCTGCCCGGGGTCCGGGTGTGTCCGAGCTGTGGCGGCGAAAGCGGCCAGGGCCTCGTCTCTCCGAACGGCTGTCCGACCCTGCGGGCCCTCGCGCTGCCCTACGCCGGCCACGCCGACTACCAGTCCGAATGGCATCCCAGCTGATCGGGGAGACGAGCTTCCTCGCCGGTGGGCGACTGTGGCCCGTGTCTCCCTTGTGTGTAAAGGCCGTGTGTGATTACCTTGCGGGGAAGAGATCGCCGCGGGGGTGGTTTCGGGCCGCCGGGCGTGGGGACGCCGCGGCGGCGCATCAGGGTTTCCGGGGGGAAACAGGCATGACGAGCATGGTCGACCAGCCGGTCGTCGCCACAATGGAGCAGGCGATCGGCGTCGCGCACGCGATCGCGGCTGCCGAGCCGAACGTTCCGGTCGGCCGCCTGCTCGACAGCATCGCCCTGTTCCTCAAGGACCGGCACTGCCCGGCGCTGCGCCGCGACGAGCGTTCGGTCCACAAGATCTTCAACGCCATCGGCGACGAGCGTGCGGTCATCGTCACCGGCTGGCTCGCCCGCCGCGCCGCCGACTGGGACACGTTCCTGTTCTGGGAGCGCACCCAGGACCGTTACCGCCGCCGGCTTGCCGCCCCGACCGAGGCGCTGGTTTCCTGAGCGGTCTCATCCGGCCTCGCGTCGGCGGGGCGGCGCTGCGCGGCAGCGGGCGGTGATCACGCTGCGCCGTGAGTGCGGCAGACTGAGGGCATGCCCGAGACCGTCGAGATCGGAATGGGCCGCAGCGCCCGCCGCGGCTACCACCTGAGCGAGCTCGCTCTCGTCCCCACCCGGCGTACGCGCGGATCGGCCGTGGTCTCGACGGACTGGCGGATCGACGCTCACTCCTTCGCGCTCCCGCTGGTCACGGCGCCGTCGGACGCGATCGTCTCGCCGTCGTCCGCAGCGGAGATCGGGCGCCTCGGGGGGCTGGCGGTCCTCGACGGCGAGGGCCTGTGGACGCGGTACGAGGACGCAGCCGCCGAACTGGCCGGACTGGACGGCGGCACCGCGATGATGCAGGCCAAGTACGCCACGCCGGTCGTCCCCGAACTGCTGCGCGGCCGGGTCAAGGAGCTGCGTGCGAGCGGAGCGAAGGTCGCCGTCCGGCTCTCCCCGCAGAACACGGCGGAACTCGCGCCGCACGCGATTGCCGAGGGCATCGACCTGCTGGTCATCTACGGCACGATCACCTCGGCCGAGCACGTCGCCGGCGCCAAAGAGTCCAGTACCTCCGCGGATGAGGGCGGTCTCAACCTCAAGACGTTCATCGCCGACCTGGACGTGCCGGTGATCGTCGGCGGCGCGACGAACTACCAGACGGCCCTGCACCTCATGCGTACCGGTGCCGCCGGCGTGATCATCGGATACGGCTCGCACGTCGGCTCGACCACGCCCGAGGCTCTCGGGATCGACGTCCCGATGGCGACGGCGATCATCGATGCGGCTGCCGCCCGACGCGACTACCTGGACGAGACGGGCGGGCGCTACGTACACCTGATCGCGTACGGCGACATCGCCACCGGCGGCGACATAGCCAAGGCCCTGGCGTGCGGCGCAGACGCGGTCATGCTCGGCGAGGCCCTCGCGCTGGCCACCGAGGCACCCGGCGAGGGACGCTATTGGGAGCACACCGCCGCACATCCGCGGCTGCCGCGCTCGTTCGTTGCCGACCTCGGCCACGGCGCCGCGGAGCGGCCGAGTCTGGAGGAGCTGTTGCTCGGTCCGACGGACGACCCGTCCGGAATGTGCAACCTGTTCGGCGCGCTGCAGCGAGCGATGGGCAAGTGTGGCTACTCGAGCCTGAAGGAGTTCCAGAAGGCGGAGTTGATCGTGACAGGAGTTGTGCGTCGATGAGCGACGTCTTGCGGAGCGAAGGGTGAGCGCAGTGATCAAGTTCGGGTACAAGGCGTCCAACGAGCAGTTCGCGCCGAGGGAGCTGCTCGAATACGGCGTGCAGGCCGAGGAGAACGGCTTCGACTCGGTCTTCATCTCCGACCACCTGCAGCCATGGCGCCACGACGGTGGCCACGCCCCGTTCGCGATGACCTACCTGGGCGCGCTCGGCTCGCGTACCGAGAAGATCATCATGGGTACGTCGGTGCTGACGCCGACGTTCCGTTACCACCCGGCGATCGTCGCGCAGGCGTTTGCGACGCTCGGCTGCCTGTACCCCGAGCGGATCGTGCTGGGCATGGGCACCGGCGAGTCGATGAACGAGGTGCCGCTGGGCATCGAGTGGCCCGATGGCAAGGAACGTTTCGCGCGGTTCCGCGAGGCGGTCCGGTTGATCAAGCAGCTGTGGAGTGAGGACCGGGTCAGCTTCGAGGGCGAGTACTACAAGACCGACCGCGCGACGATCTACGACAAGCCCGACAAGCAGATTCCGCTGTACCTGGCGGGTTCGGGGCCGGCGGCGACGAAATACGCCGGACGCACCGGCGACGGATACATCACCACCTCGGGCAAGGCGCCGGAGCTCTACACCGAGACTCTGCTGCCGGCAGTGCGGGCCGGAGCTGAAGCGGCCGGGCGCCAGTTGACCGACCTGGACATGATGATCGAGGTCAAGGTCAGCTTCGATCACGACCGCGACGCCGCGATGCAGGCCACCCACTTCTGGGGCGCGCTAGGCCTGACTCCGGAGCAGAAGCACGGCGTCGAGGACCCGGTCGAGATGCAGCGGCTGGCCGACGAGTTGAGCGTGGAGCAGACCGCCAAGCGGTTCATCGTCTCGACCGATCCGGACGAGCATGTCGAGAAGATCAAGACTTATCTGGACCTCGGCTTCACGCACCTGGTCTTCCATGCGCCGGGACCGGACCAGGCGAAGTTCCTCAAACTCTACGGACAGGAAATCCTGCCGCGCCTGCGTGCCTTGTAGGAGTTATGACGGAGAGCTACTCCAACGGCCTTCGACGGGCCCTGCGCCGCGCGGCGGACGGCGTTGCCCTGGACGCGACCGAGGCCGAGATCCTGCTCTGCGCGCGCGGTGAGGCACTCACTGCCCTGTGCGCCGCGGCCGCCCGAGTGCGTGATCAGGGGCTCGCTGCCGAGGGGCGTCCTGGCGTGGTCACGTACTCGCGGAAGGTGTTCATCCCGCTTACCCGGCTGTGTCGCGATCGCTGTCACTACTGCACGTTCGCCACCACCCCGAACCACCTTTCATCGATGTACCTCTCGCCGGACGAGGTGCTGTCGATCGCCCGTGAGGGCGCGGCGCTGGGTTGCAAGGAGGCGCTGTTCACCCTCGGCGACCGCCCCGAAGATCGCTGGCCGCAGGCGCGCGAGTGGCTGGACGCGCACGGCTACGACAACACGCTGGCGTACGTGCGAGCCATGTCGATCCGGGTCTTGGAGGAGACCGGCCTGCTGCCGCACCTGAACCCGGGCGTGATGTCGTGGGCCGAGTTGCAGCGGCTCAAGCCGGTCGCGCCGTCGATGGGCATGATGCTCGAGACGACCTCGCGGCGCCTGTTCGAGGACCGCTCCGGTGCCCACTTCGGCTCGCCGGACAAGGACCCGGCCGTACGGCTGCGCGTACTCGAGGACGCCGGCCGCTCGAACATCCCGTTCACCACGGGCCTGCTGATCGGCATCGGGGAAACTCTCACCGAGCGGGTCGAGACGATCTTCGCGCTGCGCCGCATCGAGCGGGAGTACCACGGCATCCAGGAAGTGATCGTCCAGAACTTCCGCGCCAAGCCCGATACGGCGATGGCCCGCATGCCCGACGCGGAGATCGCGGACCTGGCCGCGACGGTGGCGGTGACGCGGCTGGTGCTGGGGTCGTCGGTGCGAATCCAGGCGCCGCCGAACCTGATCGGCGACGAGTTCGGGCTGCTGCTCGCGGCCGGCATCGACGACTGGGGCGGCGTCTCGCCGCTGACGCCGGACCACGTCAACCCCGAGCGGCCGTGGCCGCACATCGACGAGCTGGCCGCGCACTCGCGTGCGGCCGGCTTCGAGCTGCGGGAGCGGCTGACGGTCTATCCGAAGTACGTACAGGCGGGGGAGCCGTGGCTGGACCCGCGGGTGCTCGGCCACGTCGGCGCGCTGGCCGCACCGGACGCGCTGGCGGTGGACGGGGCGATCCCGGTCGGCCAGCCGTGGCAGGTGCCGGACACTGCCTCGATCGGGTCGGACGCCGCAAGCGGGTCCTTCGCATGGAAGGCCAGCGGGCGTACCGACCTACATACGGCGATCGATACCGAAGGCCGGATCACCGATCGGCGCGGCGACTTCGACGCGGTCTACGGTGACTGGGAGGCGGTGCGAGCGGAGGCGGCGCGTACATCGGCACCGGTCCGACTCGACGCGGACATCGCGGCCGCGCTGCGTATCGCTTCGTCCGATCCGTCGCGGCTGACGGACGCCGAGGCGCTGGCGATGTTCTACGCGGACGGGCCGGAGCTGGCGGCGATCATGCGGCTCGCCGACGATCTTCGCCGGGACGCGGTCGGCGATGACGTCACGTACATCGTCAACCGGAACATCAACTTCACCAATGTCTGCTACACCGGCTGCCGCTTCTGCGCGTTCGCCCAGCGGCGTACCGACGCCGACGCCTTCACCCTCTCCCTCGAACAGGTCGGCGAACGGGCCGAGGAGGCGTGGTCGCTCGGGGCCACCGAGGTGACCATGCAGGGCGGTATCCATCCCGACCTGCCGGGGACGGCGTACTTCGACATCGCGCGCGAGGTGAAGCGCCGCGTGCCAGGCATGCACGTGCACGCGTACAGCCCGATGGAGGTCGTCAACGGCGCCTCCCGAACGGGGCTTTCGATCCGGGATTGGCTTGTCGCAGCGAAGGAATCGGGGCTGGATTCGATCCCCGGAACCGCAGCGGAGATCTTGGACGACGACGTGCGCTGGCTGCTGACCAAGGGCAAGCTGCCGGCCGCGACGTGGATCGAGGTGGTGAAGACCGCGCACGAGGTTGGCGTGAGGTCGACCTCCACGATGATGTACGGCCACGTCGACAACCCGTCGCACTGGCTCGGGCACCTGCGCACGCTCGCGGCGATCCAGGACGAGACCGGTGGCTTCACGGAGTTCGTCGGGCTGCCGTTCATCCACACCAACGCGCCGATCTACCTCGCCGGCGTCGCCCGCCCGGGGCCGACCGCACGTGAGAACAAGATCGTGCACGCGATGGCGCGCATCCTGCTGCACGGCAAGATCGACAACATCCAGTGCTCCTGGGTGAAGCTCGGCGTCGACGGCGTACGCGAACTACTCCAGGGCGGCGTCAACGACATCGGGGGGACGCTGATGGAGGAGACGATCAGCCGGATGGCCGGCAGCCAGCACGGCTCCGCCAAGACGGTCGCCGACCTCGAGCACATCGTCGACGGTCTGCCCGGACGTACGCCGCGCCAGCGCGACACGTACTACGGTCGGGTCAGCGACGAGCGCCGCACCGCCGCACGCACGTACACCGGTCAGCTGCCGAGCCTGTTGCCCCTCCTCTGAGTCAGAGCCAGTCCTTCTTGCGGAAGCTGACCCAGAGGGCAAAGGCGATCAGGACTATCGCGGCAAGGCTGAAGACGAAGCCCCAGTGTTCGCCGAACCCGGGGTACGGGACGTTCTGCCCGTAGAAGCCGGTGATCGCCGTGGGCACCGCGATGATCGCCGCCCACGAGGTCAGCTTCTTCATCACTGCGTTCATCCGATTGTCCGACAGCGCCATGTTGGTCTCGAAGATCGTCGAGATCATGTCGCGCAGTGACTCGGTCCAGTCGGCCGCTCGCAGCGCGTGGTCATAGAGGTCCTCGTAGTACGGAGCCAGTTCGCTGGAACCGTCCTCGGAGACGAACCGGCGCATCACGGTGTTGATCACTTCTCGCATCGGCAGGATGACCCGTCGCGCGGTGACCAGCGACTTGCGTAGCGCGAAGGTGTGCCGCTGCAGCGCGGCAGCCTGGCTGGGACGCTCGTCGAAGAGCATGTCCTCGGCCGCTTCGACCGCATCGTCCAACGTCTCGATCGCCTCGAAGTAGCCGTCGACGATCTCATCGAGCAGTCCGTGGACGAGCGCGCGCGGCCCCCAGGTCAGTAGGTCGGCGTTGTCGTCCCAACGGCGCAAAACGGGTTGCATGTCGAAATGGTCGTCCAGGCGGATTGTGACCAGCGCTCCCTTGAGCGTGAACGCCGAGACGCGGCTCAGCGCGAGCTCGCCGGACTCCTCGTCGCGGCGCAGCGCCGACGTGGCGAGGAACAGGTGCGTGGCGAGCCGCATCGCCTTCGGGCGTTCGTGCAGGTTGATCGCGTCCTCGATCGCGTGCTGGTCGAGACCGAGCTCCTCGGCGACCGTGGCGAAGTGCTCGGCGTCCGGCTGGCAGATGTCGGCCCACACCAGGCAGCCTGGCTGGTCCAGATGGTCCGACAGCTCGGCGAGCGGGAAGTCCTCCTGGACAAGTGCCCCGTTTCGCCACAAGCGGGTACGTACCGTAGTTCCGACACGGCTCGACATGCTTCACATCCTGCCGTTTGGCACGGGGATCTCACGTATTGGTGGGTACCGTCCACGTGTGAGTTGGACCGGCGACCTTCTCCCGAACCAGAGCGGCCGCACCGCGGTGATCACCGGTGCGAACTCGGGAATCGGGTGGTTCACCGCGCTCGGCCTCGCCTCGGCCGGAGCGCACGTGATCCTGGCGTGTCGCGACCTTGAGAAGGGCAAGGCTGCCGCCGGGCGGATCGCCGCCGCAGTGCCCGGCGCCGATGTCTCGGTCGCCGAAATCGATCTTGCGTCGATCGAATCCGTGCAGACGTTCGCCTACGAGTTCGACGGTCCGCTCGACCTGCTGATCAACAACGCCGGAGTGATGGCGCCGCCGCGGTTCGCGAGCACGCGTGACGGCTACGAACTGCAGTTCGGCACGAACCACCTCGCGCACTTCGTCCTCACCGGTCTGCTGATGCCGCGCCTGCGGCAGGTGCCCTCCGCCCGCGTGGTCACCGTGTCATCGCTGGCCCACCACACCGGCGGGCGCGATGTGCTGGCCGGCAACGCCGAGCCGGCGGTCTACACCCCGCATCACTCGTACTCCAACTCGAAGCTGGCGAACCTGCTCTTCGCGGCCGAACTGCAGCGGCGGGCCACACAGCACGGTCTGACGCTGAGCTCGACCGCCGCGCA
>Ga0164242_10004011_pt1 | contig 16601 bp, 14 predicted proteins | sample OricomgcompostMG_FD_108783 | JGI IMG/M metagenome (GOLD analysis project Ga0164242, IMG submission 108783) | Miracle-Growth compost microbial communities from Emeryville, California, USA - Original compost - Miracle growth compost (MG) ...
CAGGTGCTGACCCGCCGCACCAAGAACAACCCAGTGCTGATCGGCGAACCAGGCGTCGGAAAGACGGCTGTCGTCGAAGGTCTCGCCCAGCGCATCGTCGCAGGCGACGTCGCCGAATCGCTCAAGGGCAAGCAACTGGTCGCGCTCGACATCTCAGCGCTCGTCGCCGGCGCCATGTATCGCGGCCAGTTCGAAGAGCGCCTCAAGTCCGTGCTCAAAGAGATCAACGACGCGGAAGGGCAGATCATCACGTTCGTCGACGAGCTCCACCTTTTGATGGGCGCAGGTGGCGGAGAAGGCTCTGTTGCCGCATCCAACATGCTCAAGCCCATGCTCGCCCGCGGCGAGTTGCGCCTCATCGGCGCAACGACGCTCGACGAATACCGCGAGTACATCGAAAAGGACGCAGCGCTCGAACGTCGCTTCCAGCAGGTCTACGTGGGCGAGCCATCCGTCGAAGACACCGTTGCCATCCTGCGCGGGCTCAAAGGCCGATACGAAGCGCACCACGGCGTGACCATCACGGATGCAGCGCTCGTCGCGGCCGCATCCCTCTCGAATCGCTACATCACCTCGCGCCAGCTGCCTGACAAGGCCATCGACCTCATCGACGAGGCGATGAGCAGACTCAAGATGGAGATCGACTCATCCCCCGTCGAGATCGACGAACTCAAGCGCGCCGTCGACCGCATGCGCATCGAGGAACTCGCGCTCAAGAAGGAGAAGGACGACGCCTCGAAGGAGCGCCTGGCGAAGCTGCAGGAGGACCTCGCGGAAAGGCAGAGCGAACTCGACGCGCTCCAAAAACGCTGGGACCTCGAGAAGGCCGGCCTCACCCGCGTCGGCGAACTGAAGAAACAGCTCGATGCTGCACAGACAGCTCGCGACAAGGCGATGCGCGAAGCGAACTACGCGGAGGCATCCCGGCTCGAGTACACGACGATCAAGCAGTTGCAGGAGCAGCTTGCCGAGGCGGAGCGGGTAGATGCTTCGACGGGTTCGGCAACCGGTGAACCGCGCATGGTCAACGAACAGGTCACCGAGGACGATATCGCCGCGGTGATCGCAGCGTGGACGGGCATCCCCGTCGGGCGTCTGCTGCAAGGCGAGACCGAGAAGCTGCTGAACTTGGAGTACGAGCTCGGCAAACGCCTGATCGGCCAGAAGCGCGCGGTGCACGCCGTGGCGGATGCGGTGCGCCGCTCGCGTGCAGGCATCTCCGATCCGAATCGCCCGACAGGATCGTTCATGTTCCTCGGGCCCACAGGCGTCGGCAAGACCGAGTTGGCGCGAGCGCTCGCCGCATTCCTGTTTGACGACGAGAAGGCCATGGTGCGCATCGATATGAGCGAGTACGGCGAGAAATTCTCCGTCTCGCGCCTCGTGGGCGCCCCTCCGGGCTATGTCGGTTACGACCAGGGCGGGCAGCTCACGGAGGCCGTTCGCAGGCGCCCATACTCCGTGGTGCTCTTCGACGAGGTCGAGAAGGCGCACCCGGAGGTCTTCGACGTGCTCCTGCAGGTGCTCGACGACGGCCGACTCACCGACGGACAGGGCCGCACCGTCGACTTCCGCAACACGATCCTGATCCTCACATCGAACCTCGGTTCCCAATTCTTGATCGACCCGACGCTCAGTTGGGAACAGAAGGAAGACTCGGTGCAGCAGATGGTGCGCCAGGCGTTCAAGCCCGAGTTCGTCAACCGCCTCGACGACATCGTCGTGTTCTCTGCGCTCACGCAGGAAGAACTGGGGGAGATCGTCTCGCTCTACATCGACAGGCTGCAGACACGGCTGCACGAGCGCAGGCTCGAGCTCGGCGTGACACCGGATGCTCGTGCATGGCTGGCTGAGCGCGGTTACGACCCCATATACGGGGCTCGACCGCTGCGACGCCTGATGCAGCATGAGATCGACGACCGGCTGGCAACCGCCATACTCGATGGCACGATTCGTGACGGCGACATGGTGCGTGTCGACCTGGCAGACGACGGCGACAGTCTCACGGTGTCCCCTGCCTAAGCGGATGCGCACCATCCCGATCCGCGCGACGCTCGGCTCGTCGTGGCGCGAGATAGCCACGCGCCCGCGGCTGCTGCTGGCGGCGAAGGCGGCTGTTGCGGCATCCGCGGCCTGGCTGCTGGTGCCGCTGGTTCCGTTCGCCGACGCCAAGTACGAGTACTACGCACCGGTGGGCGTCGTGATCAGCATGTACCCGACGCTCGCGCGATCGGCGTGGTCGGGGCTGCAAACGCTCATCGGCCTTGCCATCGGCATCGCCGTGGGACTCGGCCTCGGCATCGAGATGCTGATTCTCGGCGTGCCATCTGTCGTGGTCGTCGGTGTGGTTGCCGGTGTCGGGATGCTGCTGGGCGCGCTTCGCGTGCTCGGCGTCGGTCGCGACTGGATCGCGATCACGGCGCTGTTCGTGCTGCTCGTCGGCGGTGGAGGTGCCGACGACTATTCGCTCAGCTACCTCATCAACCTCGGATTCGGCATGGCGATCGGCGTCGCCGTGAACCTGCTCGTCTTCCCTCCGCTGTCTTTGCGCAAGGCGTCAGAGCGGTTGTCGACGCTGCGCGACATGGTCGCAGGCCATCTTCGTGACCTTGCGGATGCCTTCACGCACGGCGCGCAGGGCAGCGAACAGTTGGATGTGGCGATGGACCGCCTGGTGGCGACGGCGGACGCGGTGAGGACGGAGGTGCGCGAGGCGAATGAGAGCGGAAAGGGAAATCCGCGCGGCCGTGGTCATCGCGGGCAGGATGAGGAGAACTACGGGAGGATGCGCGCGCTTGAGCGCACCATCTTCTTCGTGCGCGACCTGGCCGACGTTCTGGCGACGCTCGAACACGTCGAGACCGTGGCCGACCCGTCAGCCGACGACTTCAGCGCCCTTGCCCGCCGCGATCTGGCGACGGCGATCGAGCGTACGGCCGACCTCGTCGCGACGCCGAAAGGCTCCGAGGGGTCCGAGGATCGCCTGATCGCCGCCGATAACGCCGTCGAGTTGCTCGTGCACTCGCTCGATGAGCACGCGGCTGGCCAGCCGTCCGCGGTAGCTAACGACCTTGCCGCTACCGTGGCGCTTCGGCGCATCATCGAGGCGTCGCGGCCGTTCGTCGAATGAGTCGCAGACGCGAGCGAGTTTCGTGTCGTTCGGCATCGAGACTCCAGGCAACTCCGTGAAGCCCTGGCTCGTCAACCCCATCGCCGTCCCTTCCGATCATGAGACTGTTCGTCGAAAGGTGAGACGCCGGCCAGCTGCTGAGTGTGACGCCGCCTCTGGATCAGCGCGTAATCTCGATGGCATGCGTGCAACAGTGATCTATGGTGAGCGAGACGTCCGACTCGAAGATGTGGCAGACCCGGTGCTCGTCACCGGGCGCGACGCGATCGTGCGGGTCGTCGCGGCCTGCGTGTGCGGGTCCGATCTGTGGCCGTACCGCGGCGTCGTTCCTGTGCGTCAGCCGCGTCGAATCGGCCACGAGTTCGTCGGCGTCGTCGAAGAGGTCGGCGATCAGGTCGAGAAGATCCGTGTCGGCGACTTCGTGATCGCGCCGTTCTACGACTGCGACTTCACCTGTGTGAACTGCCGAAACGGGTTCAGCACGTCCTGTCTGCACGGCGGCGCGTGGGGCGCAAACGACGAGGATGGCGCATTCACCGACGGCGCCCAGGGCGAGCGCGTGCGAGTCCCACACGCCGACGGGTCCCTGGTCGCGACGCCGTCGCATCCGTCTGACGAATTGGTGCCAGGGCTGCTCACGCTCGCCGACGTGATGGGCACTGGGCACCACGCGGCGGTCTCGGCCGGTGTCACGTCGGGAAGCACGGTGGTCGTGGTCGGCGATGGGGCGGTCGGCCTCTGTGCCGTGCTCGCGGCGCACCGGCTTGGAGCATCCAGGATCGTGGCGATGTCACGGCACGAGGATCGGCAGGCGCTTGCGCGGGCGTTCGGGGCGACCGACATCATCGCCGAGCGCGGTGACGACGGTGTCGAGCGCGTGAAGGAGATGTTCGAAGGCGTCGGTGCTGACTGCGTGCTGGAGTGCGTCGGCACGAAGGAGTCGATGGATCAGGCGCTGCGGTCCGCGCGACCTGGCGGCATGGTCGGATACGTGGGCGTGCCGAACGGTGGCCCCGAGTTGCCGATGCGTCAGCTGTTCAACACGAACGTCGGCGTGCGCGGCGGCATGGCACCGGTGCGCAATTACATCGACGAGCTGCTCCCAGAGGTGCTCTCCGGTGCGATCGACCCTGGGCGTGTGTTCGATCTCGAGCTGCCTCTCGCTGAGGTGGCTGAGGCGTACGCGGCGATGGATGAACGGCGTGCGATCAAGGTGTTGCTGAGGCCGTAGTGGAAAGAACGTGCTGATGACGAACGACATACCGGTCGAGGTCGTGCGTGCGTTCACGACGATCGACGGGCAGCTCGGCACGCCGGTTCATGTGCTCGCCGAGGCGACCGGCGCTGCTGCCGTGCGTATCACGGCCAAACTCGGCCGGAATCTGGAGATCCTCCGGAGGGAAGGAGGTCAGTGGGCGGTCGGCGCCGGCTGATCGGATGCGGCATCCGCCGGAATGCGGCTGCCCCAGATCGCGAACAGCACGAACGCCAGCCCGACGAACGCGACGCCACCGAGGATCGCCGCCGAGATGCCGCGCGCCTCACCACCGATCGTCGTCACCGAGATGAACACGGTGGTCAGGGCCGCGACCCCGATCGATCCGCCGAGCTGTTGCATGGCCTGAAGCAGGCTCGATGCGGCGCTCACGTGCTCCTCGGGCGCCAGGTGCATGACGACGGCGGTAATCGGAGCGAACGTCAGCCCGGCTCCAAGCCCCATCACGATGATCGGTCCGAGGATGCCGCTGACGAACGTGCTCGTGTCCGACAGGTGACTCAGCCAGAGCAGGCCGCCACCGAGGAGCGCGAGACCTGCGGCGCCCACGATCCATTCGCCGATGCGCGCAAGCAGTCGAGGTGCCAGCTGGCTGGCGACCACCATGGTGATCACGAACGGCAGCAGCGCGAGCCCTGTGCCGAGCGCGTCGAACCCGAGCACCTGCTGCGTGAACAGTGTGATGAAGTAGAAGAAGGCGAACATGCCGGCAGGCACCAGCAGCATCGCCACGAACGGCACGGCGCTGCGCCGCGTTGCGAACAGCTTCAGCGGAACGACGGGGCTCACGTGCCTGCGTTCGATGGCGATCAGTGCCAGGAGTGCGAGAACCGCCACGGCGAACGAGATCAGCACGATCGGGCTGCCCCATCCGTCGCTCGACGCGCTCGTGAAACCGTAGATCAACGCGACCATGCCAACGGTGGATGCCGCGGCACCTCCGATGTCGAGGCGCGAGCGGGTGCGCTTGGTTTCGGTGAGGAACAGCGCGGCCCCTGCCACGATGACGACGCCGATCGGCACGTTGACGAACATGACCCACTGCCAGCCGAATCCCGTGGTGAGGATTCCGCCGAGGATCAGGCCGATCGCTCCGCCGCTGCCGGCGGCGAGCACGAACAGGGCGAGCGCACGGGAGCGCTGCGCGCCTGGCCGCGTGTTGGCGATGAGCAGAACCAGCGTGGACGGCGCGGCGATCGCGGCGCCGATGCCCTGCACGATGCGGGATGCGACGAGCATCTCAGAGCTGAACGCAACGCCGCCCGCCGCCGAGGCGACGATGAAGATCAGCGTGCCGATCATCAGTGCGCGCTTGGCGCCGATCATCGAGCCCACCTTGCCGCTGATCAACATGAGTCCGGCGAACGCGAGCGCGTAAGCGGTGACGACCCAGGAGAGCCCGCTCGGTGTGAAGTGAAGCTCCTTCTGGATGTCTGGGAGCGCGACGTTCACGATGCTCGCGTCGACCACGAGCATCAACTGCGTCACGAAGACGACGACAAGGCCGAGCAGTGCTCGGCGACTGCCTAATGCAGGCGCGGCGGCCGGCGCCTCGGAGACCACAGGAGCTGAGATCGCAGAAGCGGAGACCGCGGAGATGGGCTTGGTGGGAAGTTCGGTGGTTGGCGCGTTGGTCATGCTGGCCATCCGTTTCGTGAAAGCGTAGAGTGTGGGTTATTCGGAGAACGTCTCCCCTTAGGTTTACGAGAATACGGAGACTGCCTCCGCTTTGTCAAGGAGAAATATTGTGACCACGCCAACTGCCGCGACGGCGCGGCCATTGCGGGCGGACGCGCAGCGGAATTACGACACGATCGTGCGTGTGGCTGCCGAGGCGTTCGCCGAGAACGGCACGCAGACGTCCCTCGATGACGTCGCCTGCCGCGCGGGTGTCGGCCCCGGAACGCTGTACCGTCATTTCCCAACGCGTGATTCGCTGCTCACGGCTGCGCTGCGCGGCAGCCTGGGCGAATTGGATGCGCTCGCCAGCGAGTTGATAACGGCGGATGACGCGGGCGCCGCACTCGATCGGTGGCTGTTCCAACTGGCGTCGCATCTGCGAACCTATGGCGGGCTGCCGGATTCGGTCGCGCAGGCGCTGCAAGACGAGAAGTCTCCGTTGTGCATTTCGTGCGACCCACTGCGCGCAACGACGGCGACACTGCTCACGCGCGCGCAGGAGACAGGCGCGGCCCGTCAGGATGCGCAGGCCAGTGACGTCTTCGCACTGGTGGCGTCCCTCGCATGGGCCGCCGACCGCCGCCGCGCCACCGACGACGACCTGAAGCGGATGCTCGCGCTCGTGACCAGCGGACTGCGCTGACCGGGTACCGCTCGGTCGCCGGGAATCCGCGTCCTACTCGCTGGCGAGGATGAGTTCTGACAGCGGCATGCGGGAACGCGGCGCGACCTCACGCTCGCGCAGGGCATCAGGCAGCGCATCCGGCGATGCGAGCACTCCGATCGCAGCGACGGACACCGCCTCGAAGCGCGCATCGATGTTGAAGGCCTCGCTTAGCGCAGCTGCGTCGAATCCGCCCATCTGGTGCACGTGCAGACCATCGTGGTGCGCCTGAATCGACAGGTGAGCAAGCGCCTGGCCGAGGTCGTATTTGGCCCAGGGGCGTGGCTTGCCGTCGACATCCGTCACTTCGGCGACGCCGACGACCAATGCGCCAGCGGATGTCGCCCACACACTGTTGAACCCCTTCAGGTTGGCGACGATGGTGTCGAATGCTCCGCTGCCACGACGCGCGACGACGAAGCGCGACGGCTGCGAATTGGCGGCCGAGGGAGCCCAGCGAGCCGCCTCGAGCGCCGCGGTCAGCTTCTGCTCATCGAGCGGTGCCGACGCGTCATATGAGCGCGGGCTCCATCGTTCGGCCAGAACGTCGTTGATCGGCGTGCTGGTCTGCGCTGTCTTCGCGTGGTTGATGCTGGTGGTCGAGTCTGTAGCAAGCGACAATGCGCTCTCCTTCTGCATGGAATCAATTGCGGACGGCGCCGTTGCCATTGGATGCAAACGCATGCATCGACTGGCCTATTCCGGTCTCAGCAATCTTTTTTGCAGCGCCGCACATTTCACGAACCCACCGCGAGCCGTCACTTTTCGTCCAAAAAACGCGTGTTTTTGGACGAAAAGTGACGGCTCGCGCGGCGGTGAGCGGGAGGAGGGCTACGCGGTGAGTTCGCGCTCGATCGCCGCAACGAACGCGTCGATATCGGATTCCGTGGTGTCCCACGAGCACATCCAGCGCACCTCGCCGCGCGCGGCATCCCAGTCGTAGAAGCGGAATTGCTCACGCAGGCGGTCGGCGACACCGGCGGGCAGCGTGGCGAAAACACCGTTGGCTTCCGTCTGCTGGCTGAAACCGAGGCCGGCGATCGACCCGGATGCGATGGATGCCTCGAGCGCCGACCGCAAACGCGTCGCCATCCCGTTCGCGTGCGTTGCGCTGCGCAGCCACAGGTTGTCCGAGAGCAGCGCGATCAGCTGAGCGGAGACGAAGCGCATCTTCGACGCCAACTGCATGTTGAACTTGCGAAGATATGGCAGGCCGGTTGCGGCGTCGGGGCTCAGCACCAGGATCGCCTCGCCGAACAGTAGTCCGTTCTTGGTGCCGCCGAAACTCACGACGTCGACGTCGGCATCCGTGGTGAACGCGCGAAGCGGCGCATCCAGCGTGGCGGCGGCGTTGGCGATGCGTGCGCCGTCCATGTGGAGCTTCATGCCGAGAGCGTGTGCATGATCGGCGATGGCGCGCACCTCTTCAATGGAGTAGCAGGTGCCGACCTCTGTGGTCTGCGTGATCGAGACGACGAGCGGCTGCGCGCGGTGCTCGTCGCCCCACCCCCACGCCTGCTTATCGATGAGGTCCGGGGTGAGCTTGCCGTCTTGGGTGTCGACGGTCAGCAGCTTGAGTCCGCCGATGCGCTCCGGTGCGCCACCCTCATCGGTGTGGATGTGCGCCGTGCTCGTGCATACGACGGCGCCCCAGCGAGGCAGCATCGACTGCAGGCCGACCACGTTGGCGCCCGTGCCGTTGAACACCGGATACGCCCGCACGCCTTCGCCGAAGTGCTCGGCGAAGACACGCTGGAGTTGCTCGGTGTATTCGTCCTCGCCGTATGAGATCTGGTGCCCGCCGTTCGCGGCTGCGATCGCATCGAGGACCTCCGGGTGGGCACCCGCGTAGTTGTCGGAGGCGAAGCCACGGTATTCGGTGTCATGCAGTGTTTCGATCACGGGTTCTATCTTCGCAGCCTGATGCAAAATGCTTGACAAACTTCGTTAACCTGAGATAGAAAGTTCTCACCCGGCAAGGGATGACTCACCGCGCTTGTGCCGAGAGTGGTGACGGTGCAGATCTATGTAGTGAAACTTCAGAACTCCAACAGAAATCGCTTGAAGTCGGCCAAAATGTCGGCAGATATGGCTAATTAGACCTGTGCGATCTAAAAAGTGTGTAGTATAACTACAACCTTGATTCACCCGTCCGCCGAGTACCGCAGAAACCAACCACGTGACCGCCCGGTCATCTCAACGAGGAGAGAAGAAGATGCACAGCAACACCCCAGTTCAACGCGGATCTTCGTTCATGAGGTCCGAACTCAATCGCCGTACTCTGCTCAAATGGGGCGCGACCGGCGCGGCTGCGGCCGCGGCGACAGGACTGCTTGCGGCATGTTCGCCCGCCGGCACCTCAGGGTCCAGTTCCGGCGGCAAGGCGACGGTGAGAATGTGGAGCTGGTATACGGAGCAGAAGGACACCCTGCCGGCCGTCATCAAGGACTTCGAGGCCAAACATCCGAACATCAAGATCGAAAGCCGCATCTTCGGCACGCCTGACCAGTACCTGCCCGCTCTGACCGCCGCCGTCTCCGGCGGCGACGTCCCTGAGATCTTCGCGCCGCACGTTCGCGCGATCACATACGGCGAGCAAGGAATCTCGGCCGACCTCAAAAAGGAGTTCGGATCGAGCTTCCTCAAGAACTTCTTCCCGTCGACCAATCAGGAGTATACGAAAGACGGAAAGCAGTATGCCGTCGGCTGGGAGGCGCAGACCTTCGGTTTGTTCTACAACCCGGACATCTTCAAGCAGGCCGGCGTCGACGGCGAACCCGAGACGTGGGACGACCTGATCGAAGCAGCGGCCAAGATCAACGCGATTGGAAAGGCCCCGGTTTCCATCAGCTGCAACCCCACCACGAGCGCGCTGGACTTCTTCCTGCCGCTGATCACGCAGGTGACAGACGATCCGACGTATTACCTGAAGCTCGATCAACTGCAGAAGGGCTACGCGTACACGAACAAGCCCGTCGTCGAGGCACTCGACCTGAACGACAAGATCGTGAAGGCCAAAGTCTTCCAGCCAGGCACGACAGGCACATCGGGTGATCAGTCGTCGCAACTCTTCTACACGGAGGGCGCCGCGATGTTCTACGCCGGATCATGGACGCCGCAGGGACTCATCCAGAACGCGTCCCCCGAGTTCGTGAAGAAGTACAAGATCATGAAGACGCCAGCGATCAAGAGCGGGGCGCGGCACTGGACGGCCGACCAGGCGGGAGCCGGTTTCGCGGTCTCTGACACGAGCAAGAACAAGGCAGCCGCCCTCGAGTTCATGAAGTACCTCTACACGGACAAGGTCTACTCCGACCTGATGAACAAGTCGAACAGCATGCCGTCGACGCAGAGCGCTGCCGAGAAGGTCACCAACCCGCAGATCAAGCTGATGACCTCGTGGTTGCCCGACGGATGCCCTCACATCCCGTTCGGCGCAGGGTCATCCGCAGCAGGTGACCCGCTCGGCAAGATCTTCGATCAGTCGGCGACACCTGCCGCTGTCGCAAAACAGATGCAGGCGGCCGTCCTCAACGCCAAGGGCTGAAGCGGAGCCGACCATGTCGAGCAACACCACTCTTGCTCCGACCGGGGCGCGTGCAAGCACGCGCCCCGGCAGGCAATCCCTCTGGAAACTGCAACGCTCCGAGCGCCTGGCAGGGTACGGCTTCGTGCTGCCGATCACCGTGCTGTTCGCCGTGTTCGTCGGCTGGCCGATCATTTTCGCGATCTACCTCAGCTTCACGAACTGGAGCGGCTTCGGAACGCCGACGTTCACCGGGATCACGAATTACACCCGGATGTTCAACGATCCGGTGGCCGCGGGTGCGTTCCTGAACACGATCGTCTTCGCGCTCGTCACGACGATCATCCAGACCGTTATTCCTCTCGTGATCGCTGTGCTGCTCAGTGCGGTGTGGAAAGGCTTGAGCGTCGTCATCCGAACGATCCTGTTCATTCCTGGGATCATCTCGTTCGTCGTGTCCGGCGTGCTGTGGAAGCTGATCTACGACCCGAACCTCGGCACGCTCAACACAACGCTCAGATCGCTCGGCCTCGGCGACTTCGCACAACAGTGGCTGTCGAACCCGCATCTGGTTCTGCCATCGATCATCGTCGTATCGGTCTGGGCCGCGATCGGCATGAACATGCTGATCTTCTTCGCCGGCATCCAAGGTGTCGACCCGACGTACTACGAGGCTGCGGAAGTCGACGGGGCTAGCCGCTGGCAACAGTTCTGGAACGTCACGGTGCCGAGCCTGCGCGTGGTTACCGCGATCGTCATCAGTCTCAACTTGATGAACGGCTTCAAGGTATTCGACATCATCTACGTCATGACGGGCGGTGGCCCGAGCCACCAATCCGAGGTGTTCGGCACATACCTCTACGGCCTCGCGTTCGGTTCGACGGCCGGCTCGATCCCGCAACTCGGTTACGGCAGCGCGTTCAGCGTCGTCGTCATGTTGCTCTGCGGCGTCGCTGTGCTTGTGCAGATCACTCTTGCCAGGAGGGCCAACCGATGACGACGCTCACGACCAAACAGCCCACGACGCCGTTCGATCGGCCAACCGCCGGGAGAACCGGACGCCGATTCCCCGTTGGAAAGTCGTTCGTATCTCTGATCCTCGTCGCGATCGCGGCGTTCACGATCTTTCCGCTCATCTGGCTCGTTCTCACATCGCTGCGCACACAGAACACCGTGTTCGGCGGCCCGTTCATTCCGACGTCGGTCTCGTTCGATGCATACGGCAAGGCGTGGACGTCCACGAACTTCGGCCTGCATTTCCTCAACAGTCTGTGGATCACATCGGCGACGGTTCTCGGAGTAGTTTTGTTCGCCGCGCTCGCCGGATACGCGTTCGCCAAGCTGCGCTTCCCGTTCAAGAATCTGATCTACGTCGTGCTGCTCGCCACGCTCATGATGCCGTCGACCTCGCTCATCATCCCGCTGTACCTACAGCTGAAGTCGATCGGCCTGCTGAACACGCAGGCCGGGTTGCTCGTACTTTACGTGAGCAGTTCTGCGCCGTTCGCGATGTTCCTGATGAGAGCATTCTTCGAGACCCTTCCCGACGAACTCGTCCAGGCTGCGCGCATCGACGGTGCAGGTGAGTTCACGATCTTCTGGCGGGTCGTACTGCCGCTTGCCCGCCCTGGGATCGCGACCGTCATCATCTTCCAGTTCCTCTCCACCTGGAACGAGTTCATCTATGCCAACACCGTGCTCCAGAACACCGACGAGCTTCCATTACAACCTGTGCTGTTCGGCCTCGTCGGTCAATATGCGACAGACTGGCCGACCCTCACGGCCGGGCTGACCATGTCGATTGTTCCCGTGATCCTGGTCTACGTCTGGATGCAACGCCAGTTCGTCGCAGGCATGACACTCGGCGCAGTCAAAAGCTAAAACCATTCCATCCGCTATCACTCGAAGGAGACGCGCCAGCCCATGGCCATCGAAAACATCCAGATCAACGTCACAGACATTGCACGTTCGGTCCGCTTTTACACGACGTTTCTCGCCGCAGAACTGGTCGGAGAGCCCACAGACGCTCGTGCGGTCCTCGACGTGGTGACGGCGACGATAGAGCTGGTGCTGGTCGATGATCCGACCGTCTCGACGTGGGAGGGCGATGATCTGCAGCGAGGCTTCCGGCACATCGGATTCAAGGTGGCCGACGTCGACGCCTTGGTCGCGCCCCTCAAGGCAGCCGATGTTCCGTTCCACCTCGATCCACTCGAAGCGGAGGGTGGCGTACGTATCACCTTCTTCTCCGACCCGGACGGCACGCTTCTGGAACTGGTCGAGAGGGACCTGCAGTACAACACGATCGCCGACGAAGACCTTGTCGCAGCCGAGCGTGCCCTTGGTGTTCCCTCTCGTCCCCGGTTCGATCACATCGCGGTGACCGTCGACGATTTCGATGCGACCAAGGAACACTACGCAGCACTCGATTTCGCTCATCACGGCACGATCCTGCAACCGCACGATACGCGCGGATTCGAGATCAACTTCCTCAAGAGCGGCGACACGGTGCTCGAGATCTTCACGTATGAGACAGAGAAACGCTCGCGCACGCCGCAACTGGATGCCACGGGATATGTCGCAGCGCGTCTGACCGGTTCGTCGCCCATCGATGAACCGGTCGGAGAGGCCGCGGACGGAACCGTTTACGCCGACGTCGACGGCTTCGCGTACACGCTGAGCGAGAGCGCGTGACTGCCGAGGCGGGCGAGCACTGGTTTCGGCCGCTCGGCGACACCGGAATCACGGTCAGTGCCGTCTGCGCCGGTGGCGCACCACTCGGCAGCATGCCGGAGAACTTCGGATACGAGGTCGCTGAACGCGACGCGGTCGAACTGGTCGAAGCGATTCTGGACAGCCGCATCCGCTTCATCGACACGTCGAACGGATACTCGGACGGCCGTAGTGAAGAACGAATCGGCAAGGCGATCGCTGCACACGGCGGTTTGCCGAGCGGCTTCGTCGTCGCGACCAAGGTCGACGCAAAGGGCAAAGACTACTCGGGGTCACGTGTGCGGGCATCCGTGCAGGAGAGTAGGGAGCGTCTCGGTCTCGACGCGCTCCCACTTGTCTATCTTCACGACCCCGAGTTCCACGACTTCGAGTCGATGGTCGCGCCGGGCGGAGCGGTCGATACGCTCTTCGCGCTGCGTGAAGAAGGAGAGATCGGGCACGTCGGACTCGCGGGCGGAGACGTTCACGCGATGAGCAGATATCTCGCGCACGCGCCATTCGAAGTGGTGCTGGTGCACAACAGGTGGACGCTGGTCGATCACAGCGCAGGGCCGTTGATCGACCAGGCGCGCGAGAGCGGTGCCGCCGTGATCAATGCGGCGATCTACGGTGGCGGCATCCTGGCGAATCCGCGTGGTGGTGGAACCACGTACGGCTACCGTGATGCGTCACCTGACACTCTCGCGGCGATCGCGGCGCTCGCCGACCTGTGTGATGAATGGCAAACCGACCTCGCCACCGTCGCTCTCTGCGCATCGCTGCGCGACGACAGGATCGCCTCGACGATCATCGGATTCAGCAAGCAGGAACGGCTGTCGAGCATCCTCGCAGGCGCCGGAACATCGTTCCCGGACGAGTTCTGGCAGCGCGTGGACGATCTTCTGCCCGCCCCCGAGAACTGGCTGGACGCCCGCTCAACGTCGGACGTCGAAAACATTCACTAGGAAAGGACATCGGTATGCCATTGGTCCGTGTCGATATGCACGCAACACTCGCCCCGCTGCAGGAGAAACTGAGCGCGGCGATCCACGAGGGTCTCGTCGATGGGCTGAAGATGCCGGCCGACGACCTTTTCCAGATCTTTCGGCTCCACGAGCCGGGCGAGCTCGTATACACGAAGACGTTCCCGAACGCCGACCGCACCGACATCGTGTTCATTCAAATTCTGCTGGCCAACCTGTACGGGCCCGAGGAGAAGAAGCGGATGTATCAGGCCATCACCTCTCGGGTGGCGGCAGTCGGAATTAAACAGGACAACATCTTGATCGCCGTCACCGAGAACGGCGGAGACGACTGGCACGCGCCGGACAAGGAAGCACAGGCATGACCGCGACACGAAACGATTTTCCTACCGACTTCGCATGGGGCACTGCGACCGCGTCGTACCAGGTCGAGGGCGCGGCATTCGAGGACGGACGCACCGCGAGCATCTGGGACACCTTCGTTCGCGTCCCCGGTGCCATTGCCGACGGCAACGTCGGAGACGTCGCAGACGACCACTACCACCTGTTCCGCGAAGACGTGCAGCTCATGAGGAAGCTCGGTGTCAATTCGTACCGCTTCTCGGTGTCGTGGTCGCGCATCCTGCCGAACGGCACTGGCGAGGTCAACCGCGAGGGCATCGACTTCTATCGCGCGCTCATCCGCGAACTCGTCGACAACGGGATCCGGCCGTATGTCACGCTGTACCACTGGGACCTTCCCCAGGTGCTCGAGGATGCCGGTGGCTGGCTCGCGCGGGAGACTGCCGATGCGTTCGTGGAGTACTCGCGCGTCGTCGTTCGCGAACTCGGCGACCTGGTCACGGACTGGATCACACTCAACGAGCCGTGGTGCTCTGCATTCCTCGGCTACGCATCCGGTGTGCACGCACCAGGCAAGCAGCTCGGCACTCAGGCTGCTCGGGCCGCCCACCACCTGCTTCTCGGGCACGGCCGCGCGGTCGCGGCCATCCGGCAGGAGCAGCCGAGCGCCACCGTCGGGCTGACGCTCAACCTGTATTCGGTGCGGCCGGCATCCGACAGCGAGGCGGATGCCGACGCAGCTCGCCGGGTCGATGGGTTGCAGAACCGGTTCTTTCTCGAGCCGGTTCTGCGAGGCGAATACCCGGCAGACGTCGTGCGCGACCTCGGCGAGGAGGACTGGTTCGCCGACAACCCGGCGACGGATGCCGCGGAGATCGCCGTGCCGATCGACTTTCTCGGAATCAACTACTACAGCAGGCACACCGCGCAGGCCGGCGAGACGCGCATCTCGGACACCCCGAGCGCGAACCCAGGAAGCGAATTCGTCGAGTTCATCGACACGGGAGCGCCGCGCACGCAGATGGGGTGGGAGATCCATCCTGACGGTCTCGTCGATGTTCTCGAGCAGGCGCACTCCTATCAGCCCAACCTTCCGTTGTACGTCACCGAGAACGGTGCGGCATACGAGGATGTGCCGGATGTCAACGGCGAGGTTCACGACGAGGAACGACGCGATTACATCGAGAAGCACATCGATGCGTGCGCTGAGGCGCTCCGTCGGGGAGTGCCGTTGAAGGGTTACTTCATCTGGACCCTCATGGACAATTTCGAATGGGCATGGGGCTTCAGTCGGCGATTCGGGCTGGCGTATGTTGACTACACGAGCCAGCGCAGGACTCTCAAGGCGAGCGGCCACTGGCTTGCCAGATTCTTAGGAGCGAGCACACCATGAAGCCACGGTTGTTGCCTGTCTACCTGGAAGAACATCCGATGGAGGCGTTCCATCGGCAGTTCGCCGCGCTCAAAGAGATCGCGGGGGACACGATCGAGTGGCTGGATCCCGTGAACGTCGGCAACGCGAGCCGGGTGGCGGCGACGGCAGTCGTCGTTCCTGACCTGAGTGGTGTGGCATACGGGCTTCTCGGCGAGTTCGCCGCGATCGACGTGCCGATCCTGATCGTCACATCCGAATTCGGGACCGTGTTGATGTGGGACTGGGAGATCAGGGATTTCCTCCGCAGGCGCGGCGTCGAGACCATCGCGCCCACGTCGCTCCAGGAGTTTCAGGACCTCGTTCGCGCGCTTGCCACGCGCGAACGGCTTGCGACGTCGACCATGCTGGCATATCAGGACGATCTCGGCGGCGGCAAACAGCCGGACATCTTCAAGCGGTTCTTCTGGTGGGAGGACGAGTGCGTCGACGCACTGCGCGAGTCCTTCGGCGTTCGCGTCGAACGCCGCAGTTACCGCGAGCTCGCGGCGCGGGCGAGCGCACTGCCGGACGCGCGCGTCGAAGCCGAGCTGGCCGGAGCCGAGGCGACCCTGCAGATGGACAACGCTCTGGTGCGGCGGGCTCGCCTCGATGCGTTGCGCATGAAGCTCGCCATCGGCGACGAACTCGATGAGACGCCCGGCGTCATCGCGGCCGGAATCAACTGCCTCAACGAGTCTGCGACGTCGACGACCACTCCGTGCCTCGCATGGAGCATGCTGTTCGAGGAGCGCGGCCTGATCTGGGGATGCGAGGCCGATCTGACGTCGATGATCACCAAGTACCTGGTCTACGAGTCGCTTGGGACGCCGGTCATGATGACCAACCTGTACCCGTTCCTGATGGGACAGGCAGC
>Ga0164242_10004012_pt1 | contig 16601 bp, 11 predicted proteins | sample OricomgcompostMG_FD_108783 | JGI IMG/M metagenome (GOLD analysis project Ga0164242, IMG submission 108783) | Miracle-Growth compost microbial communities from Emeryville, California, USA - Original compost - Miracle growth compost (MG) ...
AGCGTCAGCTTTGGTGTGATGTGATAGTCATCCTGCGAATAAAAGGCATAGTACGGATGGCTGTAGAGAAATCCCGGTGCGTAGCCGCTCGTAACCGTGCCGGTGCCTAGTAGCAGGTCTGCGATCCCCGAGCCGGAGTCGCCTGCGGCTGCCTGCGGATCAGGTCCGCCGGTAAAGTTGCTGTTCGCCGCAACCGAAACTTCCTGCGCGATATTCAGGCCGGTAGGGAAGTAGCGGAAGTCGAAGCCATACTTGAGCGAATGCTTGCCCTTGAGCTGTGAAAGAGCTGCGGCGTACTGATAAACAGTCCCGAAGTCGGTCTCGAGACCACCCTCAGGGCCGATGCTGCTGATGCGGTTTGCCGTAACGACGGGAAAGCTAAGCGCAGTGAGGCCCGTCACTACGTTGCTGTTGAAGCCGAGTTTGGTCGGGTTGTAGCCAAGCGACTCCGGCGTGCGGTTCGACTCCTGGTGAGCATAGACAAAGTGATGTTCGAAGACGAGATTCGCACTCAGCACCCAGGTGTGATCGCCCATAATGTTGTATCCGGGAAGCCGCTGGCTGCCGGGCTCATACGAGAGGCCATTGCCATAAGGATCGGGATAGAGATTGTTGCGCTGAAACCAGTTGAAACGGGCGAAGATCGAGTGTGAGTTATTGATGCGATGGTCGATGCGCAGGTTGACGATGTTCTGAGTGCTCGCTGTTGTTGCGTTTGAAAAGTAATTATTTACCGAGCTGAGTCCTTGCCCCGGCTGGTTGGGCAGCGGGTAGTTCGAGAGGATGTTGATGCCTGTCGCATCGAGATATTGTGAAGGAATGATGTTCCCCTGGAAGGGCGTGCGAATGTAGCGCGTAGTGCCGGCAGGAGCAGTAGGATCGAGCATGGTCGAACGCGGATCGTAGATGACGATCAAATTACCGTTAGCGTCGCGCGTCTGGGAAAAGTCGCCCTTACGTTCGAGCGCCGTAGGGACCGTACCGAGAAAGCTGCCGGCCTGACTTTGACGCAGGCCCTCGAAGGTAGAGAAAAAGAAGGTGCGGTTAGTGCCGTTATAGAGATGAGGCAGAATAACCGGCCCGCCGAGCGCATAGCCGAACTGGTTGCGTTGGAAGTGAGGTTTTTTTAGTCCGGCGGCGTTGGAGTTGTAGCTATTGGCGTCGAGTGCGCTGTTGCGCAGATACTCGAAGATGCTGCCGTGCAGTTGATTGGTTCCGGATTTGGTGGCAAAGGTGACGATGCCTCCGCTGGTGCGTCCCCATTCCGGCGCATAGGCAGTAGTCAGTACTTTGAACTCCTGAATGGCGTCAACCTGCGGAACATCAGCGATGGCATTGTAGTCATACAACGTTGTGTTAGCCGCGCCGTCGAGCAGGCTTTCGGTAGTTGAAAGTTTGCTGCCGTTGATTCGGAAGGTATTGGTGTAGGCCTGGCTCTGGTCGTTATTACCGGACTCGGAGCTGTAAGCGGTGACTCCCTGCGCGAAGTTCACCAGTTGCAGCGGATTGCGGATATTCAATGGCGTGTTCTGAACAAACTCGCTCTCGATAACGTTGCCGCGATCAGGATGATCGGTAACAAGCTCCGGTGCAGTGGCGCTGACCTCTACGCTCTGTGACTGGCTCTCGGGCGCGAGCGTGACATCGACTGAGCGGGAGCTCCCAACCTCAAGTTTGATATTTTCGAGAGTAAACTTTGCGAAGCTCGCAGCGGAGGCATGTAACACGTAGTTGCCCGGTGCGATGGGTGGAAAGAGAAAGTAGCCATCGTGGTTGGTTGTGACCGAGCGCGTCTCGCTGGTGGTATAGCTGGTGATGGCGACGGCTGCGCCTTCGATCGGCAGCCCGGCGTTATCCATGACGTGGCCATTCACCGCGCTGCTTTGTGCGAACGCCGCAACGCTTGACAGAAAACAGCACAGAGCGACACGCAGACCAAAGAGAACAGACGCAATCCATGTGCGGCGAGAGGAGCGCCGGGAAGGTTTCATTGGAGAAGAGATGTAGAGGCTCATGGCCTTCAATCTGGCAGTCTCCTGAGGAAAATGCGTCGTATCGGCCCGTAAAACGGGGTTACACGCGGGGATAAGTCCCTTCAACGGATATTAACGTTCGATGATTAACCTGAGGTTATGATCCGGCACGGCGAAATCGATGCTCAGATGCAGCGCATCCTTGAGTCGTCGATCTTCGTCAGCGCCGCGCGTTCGAGACAGTTTCTTGAGTTTTGCGTCGGGCGCGCAATGCGCGGCGAAACCTCCGATTTAAAGGAGACGACCATCGCCATTGAGGTCTTTCTGCGTGCCGCCGATTACGATCCGAAGGTTGACCCCATCGTTCGGGTACATGCGCGAAGAGTGCGCGAAAAGCTCGATCTGTACTATCGAACGACAGGCGCAAACGACCCGATCAGAATCAATCTGCCCAAGGGTGGTTACGTGCCGCAGATTCTGCGTACCCTCCCTATTCGCAGGACCGAGTTTGTCGGTTGGGGAGAACAGCTTCCGGACGAGCGCATTGCGCCGCACCATAATCACAAAACTCCTCCAACGCGTATCCCTGCGGCTGGCCCACAAAATGCCGGGCCGGCATTACAAAATCGCCGGTTGATAATCGGTATAATCTGCGCGGCCATTGTTCTGTTAACCTTCTCCGCGGTCTGGATATGGCGCGGGCAGCATCACGTCGCCGCCGCATCGTTCAACGCGCTGAGCCCGGTTGATCTCTTTGCCGGAAACACGACTGACTCCTCGTGGTCGCCCGACGGCAAATGGCTGGCGGCGGCAATGGTTCCACACGGCGAAGATAAATCTCATATCTATATCCAAAATGTGCGCAGCGAAGCTCCGCCAGTGCGTTTAACGGAAGGGACGCTTCCGGAGACAAGGCCCGTATGGTCGCCGGACAGTAGCGAAATCGCGTTTGCGCGTCGCATCGACATGTCGCACTTTGAGATCGTGCGCTTTAGCCTGGCCACAAAGGCTTTAAATGTTGTGGGCAAATTTGTCTCCTACTGGCTCCTTCTTGACGATCATCCTGCACTCGATTGGTCGCCCGATGGCCGATATCTGCTGACTACCGAGCAGCCCGTTGCAGGCAATCCGATGCGGATTGTGCTGGTGTCGATCGCGACAGGAGAACGCACCTTCATTACCTCTCCGCCCGTAAACTCCAGCGGCGATATCGACGCAAAGTTTTCGCCTGATGGAAGATGGATTGCCTTTCGGCGCGGAGGTCTCGGAGATCTCTATGTGGTTTCAGTCGAAGGCGAGCAGGTAAAGCCCGCAACGCGACTCACCTTCGATACCAAAGGTGTGCGCGGCATCGCCTGGATGGATCATGGCCGTTCCATTCTCTACGGCACCCAGCGAAGTGAAACCGAGCCCTACGGCCTATGGAAGATTGCCAGGGACGGAGGTATGCCGCAACCGGTGACCCCGGCGGATTTTGACGCGATCAATCCGTCAGTCTCGCCCAGCGGCGCACTGGTCTTCGAACACAGGCAGCTTGTCACGGAACTAATACAGCAACCCCTCGGTGCAAGTGGTGATGCGCAACCGCTGCTGGCCTCAGAGAAAGCGGACTCTTCCCCTGCCTATTCGCCAGACGGAAAGTCCATTGCATTCGTCAGTACACGCACGGGATGGGGCGAGCTCTGGCTTTATCGCACAGGCTCGGGCGCACCCGTACAACTGACTCACTTTCGCGGAGAGGGCCTCGTCTTTTCCCCATCCTGGGCGCCTGATGGCGGTTCCCTCGCATTCAGCTTTCGCCAGGACGGCGCAACCAACATTATGCTGTATAACCTCGCCAGTGGTGCCATGCGCGCACTCACCAGGACGCTTCACCGCGATTTCAATCCGGTCTACAGCGCCGATGGAAGGTATCTCTTTTTCTCCTCAAACGACGACGGCACACCACGGATATGGCGTATGCGCGTTGACGGTACCGGCCGCGCCGAGCCGCTGTTTATCGAGGCAGTGGCGAGCTTCGTTCCATCGAGCGATGGCCGCTGGCTCTACTTCATCGAGCAGGGCACAGAGCTTTCCCTCTGGCGTCGAAGCCTGGTCGATGGCTCGACCGAGCAGATATTGCACATTGCCGGCCGCGCGACCTTCGTGGATAGCCTCGCCATTGCAGGCAACCGCGTATATCTCGCAGTCTCCCAGAGCGATCTGTCCATCTCCGATATCTTCGAGGTCGACACCGCTGCAAAGAGTGCCCATATCGTTGCCCATCTGCGCGACCTTCCTCCGCTGGCGGAGTCAGGAATCGCCGGGTTCTCCATCAGCCCGGACAAGCGCATGTTGATCGTCGACCACACCAAACATTACGCAACCGAGTTGTATCAGGTAAAGCAAGGCTTAACGATGCCCGAGGCAATAAGCAATTAGCTCCCAGCCGTCATAGCCGAATGACGTTGACGCTTAACGCCCAGCCTCGATTGACTGATCAATTGCCGCTTCAGACATGCCATGCACTCATTTCGGCCGGAAGCGTGAGCGATGCCGCGGTGGATCGATGCCTCTGAGGACGAGATCGATGCCTGCAACGAAGTCCACCCGATCCTCGTGATCGCGTACCCGCGCGGCCACGCTGTGTGCGAACGTATACTCCTCCGGGCTGAGCTGCGACCATGCATTCGCCACCCCTTCCAGAAACTCGGATCGGTCGAGCCCCCGCGTTCGCGCAAGCTGCCCATTGGCTGCGTTCTGCCTGCTGACTCCAGGAGTGTAAGCCGCCACGGTGCCCACCGCCGCCCGCTCCTGCTCGTCCGGCACGCCAAGAGCGCGAATCTGCTGGCCAAGGTCTATTGGATGCCTGCTACACCTTCCGCTAGAAGTGCAGCTTGAGCGCGAGTTGAAGTGAGCGCGGCCCTCCGACCTGGTACAGAGCATTCAGACCGCCCAGGCTATTGTTCAGCGTGGTGTACGCTTGGCCGAAGGCGTCTCTGCCCGCCGCATCCGTTCCCGCGTTCAGGCTGTTATAGATCGAGCCGAAGACCGGATGGTTGAGAAAGTTGAAGGCTTCCGCGCGAAACTGGAGCCGAAGACCTTCGCGCAGGGGAAACTCTCTCCGCACGGCAATATCGGCCTGCACCGCATCGAACCCTCGCGCCGAGTTGCGGCCCGCATTCCCTTCAATCGTGTTTCCCTGCGCGTCCTGCGCAAGAGCATAGGCCGCAGGATTAATCTGCCGGCTCCCCGGAAACGTCTTGTCGCGAAGATAGAGCGGCTGGTTGGCGACCCGGTTAGGATGATAGCTGACCGTGGCTCCGCTTCCTGCGACCGCGGAAAGTCCGCTGTTCACGTCCACCGGCAGCGCGGACCGCGCCGTCACGCGAGTATCGAGCGCCCAGTGTTGAAGCGGAGCCGCCGCCCACGAAGCTGCGCGCCAGTCGGGAATCTCATAGGTCACCGCGGCCTGGAAGTTATTGCGGACATCGTAATCGGAGTCCGCCTTCAACAGCTCCGTCACCTCGAAGTTGGAGCTTGACGTATCGTTGCCATGCGACCAGTTATACGAGAACAAGGCTTGCAGTCCCCGCGACAGCCTCTTCTGGAATTGAACCTGCAACGCGTCATAGTTCGACGACGCGCCATTCAGCGTAAGGATCAGCGACGATGCGGCCCCGGGAAGAAAGTTCGGGTTGCCCAGCGAGCCGACGTCATAGCTTCGCGGCAGAAGCAGCCGTCGCCCCGCAGCGCCAGTGTAAGTCAGCGTGAGCGTCTGGTTCGCTCCCAGGCTCTGTTGCAGCGCAGTGCTCCATTGCGTGGTGCGCGGCAGCTTCAGGTTCGGGTCAAAGGCGTTGACGAGAACGTTGTAGGGAGGATTGACGTTCGGTTCCGGCACAGAGTCGATAAGGGCCTGCGACGCCGGAAACGAGCCGCTCGTCTCGTAACGATAGACAGAGCCGATGTCCGTGTAGCCCGAAGAGGCATCCGTATTGCCCATGTCATAGAACAAGCCCACGCCCACGCGCAGCACAGTCTCATGCCCAGGTTGCTGGTGCATCTGGTACGCCAGGCCGAGACGAGGAGCAAAGTTCCCATAGGTAGTCTTCCAAAGGCGCGTTCCTCGGGGCGCAAGCTTCGTGGTCAACAGGTTCGTAATCTGATCGACCGTGTAAGGATCGTTGCCATCGGCGTCCGTCGGAGCGGGGTTGACGTCCCAGCGCAGGCCAAGCGAGAGGCTCAGCCGCTCATTGACCTTCCACTCGTCCTGCCCATAGGCGGAAAAATTCGTATAGACCGGCTTGACCGGGGCCGTATACCGATAAAGCGCCACCTCATCGAAGTTGTTGTTCAGGATGACGTCCTGATCGAACGCCCACGCCCATTCGTAGAACGATGGCACCGTCTGCGAATTGACCAGTTGCCGGTAGTCGATGCCCCACTTCAGGCTATGGCGTCCAATCGTAGTGCTGAACCCGTCCACGACGTTGATCTGGCGCTGCCGTGCCGTTGTCGGTGCAAACGAGTATTCGACCCGTTGCGCCAGAAAGAAGTAGAAGCCGAACCAGTCTTTATCGGTAAGCCCCGGAATGTCGGAGAGCCCGAACGCCTTTGCCCCGCCGAAGCCGTCCAGGTAGCTGTTGGAGCCGACCGTGTTCTCGGTCCAATTGAAGCGCCCCTCGTTTGTGGAACGAGACCCGATAAGGTTCGTCGTTCCGAGCGTAATCGTCTGGACCTCTCCGGTCGACTTTGTCAGGTTGGCGAGGTCGGTGCCGCGGCTCAGGCCGCTGGAAGGGTTATACCCGTAGCGGCCGAATACTTTGAACCTGTCGCTAAAGCTGTGGTCGACGCGAATGCTGGTGGAGTTCAGCCGCGAAGGAGACGAATAGCCGGAGGTAAAGTATGCCACCCCGGCTTCGTCTACGTCCGGGCTGTCCGGCAAAGGGAACGCATCGAGCACAGGCCGCAGGCCCGGCGCGATCGAATCGCGCAGGTGCATGCTTGGGACGACATAGCGCTGCGAAGGCGTGGGAGATTCAAGGCGCAGCCCCTCGTAGGAAAAGAAGAAGAACGTCTTGTCCTTGCCTTGATAGAGTCCCGGCAGCCAGACAGGGCCGCCCAGCGTTCCGCCGAAATCATTCTGGCGCTCGGCCTGCTTCGCCTCCGGCGGAGTGTTCTGGTAGCCGTTGAACCAGGCATTGGAATCAAAGGCGTCGTTGCGAAGGTAGTCGTAGGCGGAGCCGTGCCATGCGTTCGTGCCCGAACGCGATTGAAACGAAAACTGGCCGCCGGGGCTGCGCCCGTACTCGGCCGAGTAGGTTGACGTGGACGCGCGAAACTCCTGAAGTGCGTCGATCGAGATAATGCTCTGCGTCGTTCCCATCACCGTCTCGCCCGGCGTCGAACCGGAGAAGCCTGCGCCCTGCCCGGCATTGGCAGTCGATGCCCCCGTGTTCGCGCTCACCCCGTCCACGGTGAAGTAGTTGGCCTCGGTCCGCTGGCCGTTGACGCTCAGTTCTCCGCTATTGCCGACTCCCTGCGAAGGCACGGTCACCACTCCGGGCACGGCAGTCATCAGCGATTGAAAACTCCTGCCGTTAAGCGGAATGTTCTCGACAAACTGCCGGTCCACGACCGTGCTGACGGTAGCGTCGGTTGTATTGAGTTGCAGCCCGGCCCCGTCCACCGTCACCGACTCCGTGACCTTGCCCGCGTGCAGGGTGAAGTCGAGCGAGATACGCCCTCCCACCTCGACCGCCACATTCTCCACGACCTGCGTATCGAAGCCGGGGGCAGTGGCCGATATCCGATACTTCCCGGAGACCAGCGACGGAGCAATGTAAAGCCCGGCCCCGTTCGCGTGCGAGACGACCTTGACCTGTGTCTCCTGGTTGACGACTTCGACGGCAGCGCCGGGAATGGCGGCCCTGGACAGGTCCGTGACCAGACCCGAGATCTGCGCATTCTGCCCCAAAGACAACAAGGTGCCGTACATGACGAAAAACATCAGCAGAAAAAGCCGAGCCGGCACACGTCGAAAGGAAAATAGTCGAAAGGAAAATATCTGATCAGCCATATCACGAACCTCTCCTGGTTCCCGTGGCCGATCTGCTCCGTCTATGATGGTAGACAGTCGTCAGCCTTCGGGTTGTCGATCTCCGGGCCCTCGCAGTGCTTCGCCAAAAAGACTGCTGCGGGGGCCTTTTCAATGCCTGTTAGACAGCCCCTTCTCTTTCATGCAGATACCGGCACACCGGAACCGGAAATTCGAGCGGTGGATGACGGCACTTGATCTGGGACTGATTTAGTCGTATTTAGAGTAATATAGGTCCTTCAAGTCAGCTTCGCGGCTTCGGACAAGATTTGCTCCGAACAGGACAATCAGATGAAACGAAGTACCGACTACAGGTTTTATCAGGAGATCGAGCGCCCTATCGGGGCCATGGCGAAGTCCTATCCGAGCGGATATGCAGGGTTCCGGCATCAGCATCCGCGCGCTCAACTGCTCTACGCGGAGTCGGGAACGATGAAGGTGACAACAGAGCGCGGCTCCTGGATCATCCCCCCGCATCGCGCAGTCTGGTTTCCCCCTGAGTTCCCTCATCAGACCGGGACCCTGAGCCCGGTAGAGATGAGGACGCTCTACATCCGAAAAGATGCGTGTCCGGCGCGTGCCCCAAACGAGGCGCGCGTCATTCAGGTGACGCCCCTGCTCAGAGAGCTTGTGCGCCGCGCAACCGGGATGCCGATCGAATATGACGAAAAAGGCCGCGACGGAAAGATTCTCGATCTGCTGCTTGACGAGCTGAGCTGGTCTCCCGCCGATGCTCTTGTGATGCCCCTTCTGCGCGATCCTCGTCTGCTTGCCATCGAGCACGCCGTCTCGTCCAATCCCGGCGACAACCGGACGCTCGAAGCCTGGGCGGAGCGCGTAGGCGCCTCCTCGCGAACGCTGACTCGACTTTTTCTCAAGGAAAGCGGCATGTCCTTCCGTTCGTGGCGCGACCAGATCCGCGCTCTCTCGGCGCTTCCAAAGCTGATGGATGGAGTGCAGATTACGACGCTGGCAATCGGGATGGGGTACGAGACCCCCGGAGCGTTCAGCGCCATGTTCAAGCGCGTCATGGGCGTCACCCCGAGCCTGTATGCATCCCTCGAAAAGAAATAACCTCTGAAGCCCTATCTCTCTCGTTACCCTTGTAGATTGAACGAGTTAGACACGACGAACCTGCCCGGACCCTGTGTAACCGCTAAAAGTGCCATTTACAGGTTACCCAAAGAGGCATGTAACCGGTAATTTATCTATTTACCGGTTACATGCGCCTTTTTTCTCTCTGAGAGCGGGTGAGAGGATGGATCTTCGAGCCTGACCGAATCGACGTAATTTTTGACTGAGTGCGCGAAGCACGCCTTTGTTTCATAGGGTATTCTAATCGGACTGAAAGAGTCGCATATTGACGAGCCTCCGCAGTTGTCTTTTGGCGAAGCCCTGCGGAGGCTGGAGATCGACAACCCAAAGGCTGGCGAATGTGTGAAATACCGGGCAAATTCGCTGGCTTTTAGGAAGCATGAAGGTGGCCTGTCATGAAGACGTCCAGCGCAATTCGTCCGCAAACGGTACGGACCTGGTACCGCGTCCATAAGTGGACAAGCCTCATCTGCACCGCATTTCTGTTGATGGCCTGCATCACCGGGCTCCCCCTTATCTTCGGGGACCAGCTTCAACAGGTGCTTGAACCTCATGTGGCGCCCTCCTCTGCCGCGCCGGGAACACCCCTGGCAAGTGCCGACAGGATGGTTCAGGAGGCGCAGGCCAGATTTCCGTCGCTGCACCCGTTCAATGTGTACTGGGACGACGACGAGCCGCGTGTCTTCGTCAATATGAGTCCGTCCGCGAAGCCCAAAGACGGCGAGATCAAGTCCGTCGTCTTCGACGCCCACACAGGACAGCTTCTTGAGGTTCCAAGCGATAAGCTCAACCTGGTCGGCTTTTTTCTGGAGCTGCACAGCGAGATGTTTCTCGGCCTGCCCGGCGAGCTGATCATGGGGGTGATGGCCCTCTCCTTCGTGATCTCGCTGGTCTCCGGGGCGCTGGTCTATGGGCCGTTCATGCGGAGGCTCCGCTTTGGCACGTATCGGAGCGATGCCGCTCCCAGGACACGATGGTTCGATCTTCACAATCTGCTCGGGATCGTCACGCTGACCTGGGCGATGGTGGTGGGGGCGACCGGCGTGATGAACGCCATCTCGGCGCCGCTCTTCGGATTGTGGCGGGCGCAGACGATGCCGCAGATCCTCGCGCCCTACAAGGGAAAGCCGATACCGTCGCACTTCGGTTCGGTCGATGCGGCCATCAGGGAAGTTCATGCGGCGCTGCCAACGATGAAGGTCGACTCCGTGCTCTTTCCCAACGAAGTCTATGGCAGCGCCCGGCACTACCTGGTGTGGAGCAGCGGGAATACTCCGCTCACTTCGCGCCTCTCGACCCCGGCGCTTGTGGATGTGCAGACGGGTGCGCTGACGGTCTCGAACGGCCTGCCCTGGTATCTTCGCGCTTTGGAGGTCTCGCGTCCCCTTCACTTCGGAGACTATGGGGGAATGCCCCTGAAGATTGTGTGGGCGCTCTTTGACCTTGCTCTCATCGTCGTTCTCTCAAGCGGGGTCTATCTGTGGCTGGTCCGCCGCCGGGCACCGGTCGAGCGAGAACTGAACCGTCTGGTCCATCTTGAAGAGACGCAGCAGGGAGCGTTGGCGCGATGAGTCATTCCCAGTCTTTTCGTCAGATCTATGGGCCGGTGATTGTGATCGCTTTGATCACGCTCTATGGGCTGCTTTCGGCCCTGCTGGGAGACGGCCTATGGGACGCGCTCTCGTGGGTCGCCCTCTCCATTCCATTGTTCGTTATCGCGTTGAAGTACATGAAAGGGAAGCGCTCCCCGACACGCAGATCATTTCTCGACAAGAAATCCTAATACTTTGACAGGCCCGCGGTTGTCTTTCGGCGAAGCGTCCGCGTTGCAGGTTCGAGATCGATGATCCCGCGAATGGCGCTATGCCCTTTGCCCTGGAAGAAAGGCATGTTCATGTTCGGCGATACTCTCGTTCAAAGCGATTCCTCAGGCTTTAAATAGCGTAAAAATTTCCGGTCTATAAATACTGCCAAAAATCTCTCACTCCTTAAACACTGCAAGGATTTCTCGGTCTCTAAGTATCGCAAGTTTTTTCATATCGGTATGCTCAGCGAGCTAGCGAGGCTTATGGGCTACCGTCGTCCTCCTCTTCTTTGCGCGTTGAATAATTTTTTCTGCTGTCCGTCCGGCCTTTTCATTCCGCGATTCAGCGTTTGAGGATCATGCTTTTCTGATAGTTACGAAATTGCGATGGAATCTGTCCGAGATGTCTGGACCGATTCGGTCGCAATTTACAAGGGATAAAGGGCATACTACTGTGGTTGTGAAGGGCGAGCTGCACCGCTCTCCCATGCTGCACCCCCAGGAGGTAGGAACATGGAATCAGTTCACAACGGACAGTGCGGACTCTGTACGCATTTCGGAGAAGGCCACAAGAACGATGTGCTGGTGAGCATTCGTTCAAAGCATGAGGCAGACCTGAAGGTCGTCGATGAGTGCGGTCATCCCAAGCACGCGGCGCTGCACCTGAAGGTGACGCCGATCAGCGGATGCGATGGCTTCGTTCCGGCTGCGGCAGCGTAACTACAGACAGGCAGATTGAATGCAGCGGCCCGAAGTTCGGGCCGCTGTTGTTTTAATGGCTGCTTGCCTTTGAGCGTCCAGCGACGAAGTAGGAGCCGAGCACGAGGATGAAGGCGAGCGCCTGTGCCGTCAATGTCTCGATTGTCGGAAAGACTGAGAGCCAGAGTCCCATCCATGCGGGGATGCGTCGGGTGAGCCAATGAACAGGAGTGGTCGGCAGCCAGCGGGCAAGCTGCATCTCCTGCGCCTGTTCGCCCACCATCACGATCAACACCAGACCGAGAAGCACGCCGGTCAGCACCAGCATCTTGCGGTACGGAAGCTTGCGATGTGCAATGAAGGTGAGCACGGCAACGATGCCCGCGAAGGCCGAGCCGAGCAGCACGCCGAGATAGACCGGCTCATTGCCGAGACGCAGCCGGTAGCTTTGCAGGAAGAGAACAACTTCGACGCCTTCGCGATAGACCGACGAGAAGCCCAGAAGCCCCATGCCGAACGCGAGCCTGCGCGCGTTCGCCTGCTCCGTCAGCAGCTCGCGCTTTCTGCGATTGTGCAGTGAGATCCATCCCGTCCAGTACATCTTGTGAAAGAACCAGTTCATCACGATCAACAGGACGATGACCGCAAGCAGCCCGGTCGCGGCCTGCAACTGGAGAGCGGAGACATTTTCGCTGATGTCGTCGAGTATCCGCACGGCGATGTACCAGGTCGCCAGCGTTGCCGCCAGGCCGGCGCCGGCACCCATCGCGATCGGATTGCGTTGCCGCTGTTGCACTCCGGTAAGTCCGGCAGTGATGGCCGCGAGCACAAGGATGCACTCCAGACCTTCGCGCAGGACCAGCACCGCAATGTCGAAGACGGCGGCGCCCCTGCCGGCGTTTGGCGCAAGCGGGTCTGGATTGCCGAGAGACAGCGTGCTGCGCCACAACAGGAGGATAAGAACTGCGACTGCAAACGCTATGACGATCTGCGCCGTTCGCTTGCCGTATCTGCTTCGCCGCGGAGCTGTGCGCGATGAGACCAGCGAGCCCGTCTCCTGTGCTGTTCCGATCATGGTGTCACTCTTCAATTGGGTTCCTGCGCCTGCTCCGCCTCTCCGGCGGCCGCGATGACGGAGAGGCATTCCATTGCCTGCTTTACCATCTGCGCCGTCTGCGCGAACATCTCCGGCACCATGTTGATGACGATGGGGCCGATGCTCAGGAGGACACAGTTGCATCCGCACAGCCGGACGGCCCCGGTGCCGGGCCGCTCCGCAAGGACTACGTTGATGTCGCTCATAGATTGCTCCTCGATTGCCGTACCTGCCCGCAGCGGGTTATACGCCGCGCTTGGCGTAATACTCCGCGACCTGATTCGTGTTGAACTCGAATGGAATGTGCCGTGAGTCGGGAAGGGAGAGCAGCACGCCGCGTTCCAGCGAGTCGGGATTCTCGAATTGAAGAAATGACGGTAACGGCAGACGCGGCGCTTTGCGTGCGGCCTGCGTCGTCTCCCATTGGTTCGCCCGCTCGCTGAGCTGCACAATATCGCCCGGCTTGAGCACCATCGAGCCAATCGTCTCTCTGCGGCCGTTGACGAGAATGTGGCCGTGGGAGACCAACTGCCGGGCCGCCGCCATGCTTCGCGCATAACCCAGGCGGAACACAACATTGTCGAGGCGCCGTTCGAGGAGCCCGATCAGCGCCTCAATCCAGTTCTTCGGCTGGAGGCTTTTTGCCTTGCGAACGAACCGGCGCAACTGCTCCTCACGAATGCCGTAGTGGAAGATGAGCTTCTGCTTCTCGCGGAGCTGAGCGCCGAAGTGCGTGACTTTGGGCTTGCGGGACTTCCCATGCTGGCCGGGTGGGTAGTTTCGTTTTTCGAGTGCGCCGGGTTTGCCGAGGCCGGGTAGCTCCAGACCTAGCGCGCGCTGAATCTTCCACTTCTTTCGTTGACTCATGTCGTCATCACATCCTTTGGGGACGATGCGCCTGGAAAGCATCGTATCGATCTCCAGAGAGGCTGCGGCGCTTCGCCAAAAGACTCCGCAACCCTCTGCTTTGAATGAAGACTAAATTGGTCCTATATTTATGTCAAGGGCAGAAGGCGAACGGAATGGGCGGAAAGTGAGTATTTGGACCGCCCTGTGATGGAGTAAGTCTTCTGCCGGAACGCCCGCCTGTACGTGGCGGGCGCTCCATGCGGCTGCACTTTTTGGGTGGTTAACATACGATCTGCTTGTTAGCGGTGGCTGAAAGGCGACGGGCTCACCATGCGAAACGAAGGCTTCCGTTGACCGTGCGCCGGTAGCCGTAATAGCAGTTGGTGATGCCGCTACAGGCCGGGACATATCGTTTGTCGGCAAGATTGCTTCCGTTGACGGCAACGCGCCAGTGCTCCCGATCCTTTTGTCCAAAGTCGTAGTGGAGCGCGCCATCGAACAAGGTGTAAGAGGGGACGGTGATCGTTGGATGAGCAGTGTCTCCCTGTCCGCCGTAGGTAGAGCTGGTTGTGCGCACGCCTGCTCCGAAGCCGAGTCCAGGAACGGTGCGCCCTCGAAGCGTGTAGTCGCCCCAAAGCGACGCCAGGTAACGCGGAGTTGCTACGGGGCTGGTTCCAAGCTGGCCTGGGATGGTCGTGCGCGTGACTTTTACCGGATCGTAGGTAAAGGACGCAGTTACATTGAAGTCGCGGATCGGGTTTGCCTTGACTTCCAGTTCAGCGCCGCGGGAACGTTCTTCGCCGGTCTGAATGGTGTTCAGCGGATTGGACGGGTCCGGTGTCTGCACGTTCGTCTCGGCGATGTTGAAGCCGGAGAGGGTCACAAGATAACGCGCGTTGCGAGGCTGGTATTTGATGCCGCCCTCATACTGCGTGGCTGTGGTTGGCTTATAGGGTTGGCCGTAGATATTGGTGCCTACGGTCGGCACAAAGGATTGGGAGTAGTTGAAGTACGGAGCGAAGCCGGAGTTGCTCACATAAAGCAGGCCCGCGCGGCCGGAGAGATGATGGTCCGGCTGGCTGCTGGATGGGGTGCCGTTCTCGAAGGTAGTTGTATTCTTGACCCAGTCGTTACGTCCGCTGAGTAAGACGATCCAATGTTGATCCAGCTTGAGCTGGTCCTGTAGATAGACACCGACCTGGCGCTGGTAGGCTCGCTCGCGCGTGTATTCAGTAGGCAAAACTACGGGGCCGTATACCGGATGAAAGATATTGAGAAGGACGCCGTTGCCGCCGTTCTGATCGCTGTTGGTGTAGGTAATGGGTGATGCATACCGAATGAGGTCAACGCCGCCCAGGATGGTTTGTTGCAGATGTCCGGACCCGAGCTTTGCCTCCAGCTGGTTGTCGATGGTGAAGGTGTTGTCGTCTGGATAGTACTCCCACGGAAAGCGGACGATGGTGGTCATGGCGGCATCGACGAAGCCGTCGCCGGTTGCGGAGCCATCGCTGTAGTAGGTGAAGCGGGTGTCGCTCTTGGCGAGCTGCTCGCGCAGGTTCTGGTGGAAGCTCCAGTTTTTGCCCATGAGCTGGGTGAACTCATAACCTGCGGAGAACTGCCTTCGTATCGTCTTGTCCCAGTCGGGCTGGCCGAGATCCAGATTTGTCGGAATTTGACCGTTCGGATTTGGAAAGAGAGTGCCGTAGCCGGGCATGAACTGAATCCAGCCGGTGTGGTCGTATTGGTAGTCGGTCAGCAGCGTCAGCATGGTACTTCCTGTGGGCGACCACCGGAGGGATGGCGCCAGCAGAAAGCGGTTATCGGGGATGTGATCGATCTGGGTTCCGCTGTGACGATAGAGGACCGGCGCACGGTAGGACCAGTGTTTTGCGGTATCGATCGAACCTCCGAGATCGCCTGTGAGCTGCACACGGTCATAACTTCCGTAGTCCAGCTCCAGCCTTCGAAGCGGGCTTAGGACGGGTTTCTTGGTAACCATGTTGATGAGGCCGCCGGGCGTGTTCTCGCCGTACAGGACAGAGCTTGGCCCTTTCAGAATTTCGACCTGTTCCAGCTCGAAGCTATCGGTCTGCGCATAGGTGTCCCAGAAAAGGCCGTTGTGAAAGAGCCCATAGGAAGTGGCATCAAATCCGCGAAGATTGATGCTCCAGTCGCGGGATGGTTGGTAGCCCTGTGTCTGTGCCGCGACTCCGGAGGTGTAGAGCAGGATGCTGCTTAAACCAGAGGTGGCCTGAGCGTCCATTTGATCGCGGGTGATGACGGAGATGGACTGCGGCGTCTCAAGCAGCGGTGTATCGGTCTTCGTGCCCACGGTACTCTCGCTGGCCATGTATCCGGCTTCGGCCTGCACGGTTACCGTGTTCGAAGCGTTTTGTACGGCGAGGGTTACGTCGGCATTGGAGGAGTTGTTGTTGACGTTGAGGGCTTTGGCGAAGAGGGCAAAGCCTGCCGCCTGAACCTCGAAACGGTACTCGCCTTGGGGAACGGTCAGCGCGAAGTGCCCGGAAGCGTCCGTGCGGGCTTGTTGCACATGGTTTTCACATCCGATGCGGACAGTTGCCGAGGTGACGCGAGCGCCGGTCGCATCGGAGACTGTTCCATTGACCGTAATCCGTACAGCTCCAACAGATGAGCTGCAAGCCGGCCATTGCGTCGGCTGCGCAGAGCCAACTGCCGCCACCAGAGAAAGCATCAAGCCTGTTCCAAATACACGCCAGTGATGAAGCATAGACACACACCTTTCGTTTCCCGTCAGCGTGCGGCTGCTCTACACTGGTAGCAGTCGTCAGCCTTTGGGTTATCGATCTCGGGGCTCTTGCGGTGCTTCGCCAAAAGACTGCCGCAGGAGCCTCCCATATGCGACTGAATTAGTCGTAAATTAAATATATTCGAATCATGGGATTATGTGCTCCTCGTAATCCGTCAATCACTACGGCTATCTGGTCATGACGAAGCGATCAGAAGATCACGAATACCTGCAGACCGTTC
>Ga0164242_10004013_pt1 | contig 16598 bp, 12 predicted proteins | sample OricomgcompostMG_FD_108783 | JGI IMG/M metagenome (GOLD analysis project Ga0164242, IMG submission 108783) | Miracle-Growth compost microbial communities from Emeryville, California, USA - Original compost - Miracle growth compost (MG) ...
CGTCAACGTCTCCGTGGTCAGCGTCAAGCTGCTCGCCCCGCACGACACCGCCTTCGTCACGGCGCTGCTGTCCGCGGTGGTGCTGGCCCGGGTGCCGCTGTTCGTCTTCGGCTCGCTCCAGGCCTCGCTGCTGCGCGGCCTGTCCGAGGCGGCTGCCGCCGGCGCGGCCGCCGCCCACCGCAGGCTGCTGCTGCGCGCCGCCGGGCTGACCGCGCTGCTCGGCGGCACCGGCGGGCTGCTCGCCGTGGCGCTGGGCCCGTGGCTGGTGCCGCGGCTGTTCGGCTCGCCCGGCGTGCTGCGCTGGACGGACTTCGCGTGGCTGTCGGCCGGCACCCTCTGCTACATGCTGGCCTCCGTTCTCGGCCAGGCGCTCCAGACCACCGGCGGCCACCGCCGCCAGTTGCTGGCGTGGACGGCGGGTACCGCGGCGCTGCTCGCGGTGACGTTCAGTCCGATCCCGATTCGTGACCGTGTCGAGACGGCTTACGCCGCCGGTGCGGCGATCACCGCGGCCATGCTCTCCGTGCGGGTGACTTCGCGTGTCCGGATGCAGCCTCTGGGTCACTTCTCCCGTCAAGCTGGACACACGGACGCCGCCGGCGGCCCCGCGGTACCCGCACCGGGTTCCGCGGCGGGTGCCATAGCCGCGGCGGACCGCTTCCGAGATCAGGCCACCGGATGACCAGCTGACGAAAGGGCGCGCTGCCATGGGGGTCCCCGCCGCACCGCAACCCACCTCCACCCGCAAGCGCGCCTTGGACGACGTCTGGCTCGTCGTCCCGGTCTACAACGAGGCGGCCGTCGTCGCCGACGTGGTCACCGAGGCGCTCACCGCCTTCCCCAACATCGTGTGCGTGGACGACGGCAGCCGCGACGGGTCCGCCGAGCGGATCGCCGCCACCGGCGCCCACCTCGTCCGGCACCCCGTCAACCTCGGGCAGGGCGCGGCCCTCCAGACCGGGCTGCGCTACGCCCTCTCCCAGCCGGGCGCCGAACGGTTCGTCACCTTCGACGCCGACGGCCAGCACCGGGTCGAGGACGTCGTCACGATGCTGGCCATCGCCCACAGCCACCGCGCCGACGTGGTGCTCGGCTCCCGCTTCCTCGCCCCGGGCGGCAACAGCCAGGTCCCGTGGCGCAAACGGCTGGTGCTGCGGGCCGCCGCCGCGGTCAGCCCGACCGCCCGCCGGCTGCGGCTGTCCGACGCGCACAACGGGCTGCGGCTGTTCAACCGGATCGCCGCGTCCCGGCTGCGGATCACCATGAACGGCATGGCGCACGCCTCGGAGATCACCGCGTTCCTGGCCCGCTCCGGACTGCGGGTGGCCGAGGCACCGGTGTCGGTCCGCTACACCGAATACTCCCGCGCCAAGGGCCAGTCCCTCATCAACGGCGTCAACATCCTCTTCGACCTGTCGCTCAACCAACGGAAGGGCTGATGCGGTGCTGATCCAGATCGTCCTGCTCTCCGCGGTCGCCGTGCTGCTCGCGGTCTTCGCCCGGAGCTGGAACACCACCCGGACGCGGGCGTGGAAGCGCATCGCGTTCCTCACCTTCTGCGTGCTCAACGCGTACGCGGTGCTGCGGCCCGCCGACACCACCCGGGTCGCGCACCTGCTGGGCGTGGGCCGCGGCACCGACCTCGTGCTGTACCTGCTCGTGGTGGGTGTCACCCTGCTCGCGCTCAACACCTACCTGCGGTTCCTCGCGGTGGAGCGGCGCCTGACGGAGCTGGCCCGCGACATGGCGCTGCGCAACCCCCACCGCCCGCCGTCCGACCGCCCGCTGGCCGCCGTGGAAGGCGAACGCACCTCGTGACCGATCCCGCGACCGATCCCGTGTCCCGCCCCGCCACCGCGCTGCGCCGCTTCGCGCTCCCCGCCCGCTACGGCCCCTCGGCGCTGCCCAGGCTGCCCGTCCTCGGGCCCGGCCCGGTGCCGGCCGGGTTCACCGCGTCCGGGGTGGCGACCGCGCTGCCGCCCCGCCCGCGCCGCGCCGGCGGTCCGCCGCCGGCCGGCCCCGGCACCCTCGACGTGATGCTGCCGTACTACGGCGACCCGGGGCTGATGCGGCAGGCCGTGCGCAGCGTCCTGGCCCAGACCGACCCCGACTGGCGGCTGACCGTCGTGGACGACGGCACCGAGCCGGGGGTGCCCGAGTGGTTCGCCGGCCTGGGCGACCCCCGGGTGCGGTACCTGCGCAACGCCCGCAACCTCGGCGTCACCGGCAACTTCAACCGCTGCGTGGAACTGGCCGAGCACCCGTACACGGTGCTGATGGGCTGCGACGACCTGATGGGCCCCGGCTACGTGGCCGCGCTGAAGGCGGCCCGTACCTCGCTGCCGGGCGCCGCGATGTACCAGCCGGGCGTGCGGGCCGTGGACGGTCGGGGGCGGCCCGTGCGCACCCTCGTGGACACCGCCAAGCGCCGGCTGTACACGCAGGCGCCGGCCGGGTACCGGGGCCGGCTCGGCGGGGAGCGGCTGGCGGCGTCCCTGGTGCGCGGCAACTGGCTGTACTTCCCGGCCATGTGCTGGCGCACCGACGCGCTCAAGGCGGTGGGCTTCCGGCCCGAGCTGACGGTGGTGCAGGACCTGGCGCTGGTGGCCGGGTTGCTGTTGCGCGGCGAGGAACTGGTCACCGACCCGGCCGTCTGCTTCGACTACCGCCGCCACGCCGGCAGCGAGTCCTCCGCGCAGGCCGCGAGCGGCACCCGGTTCGCCGAGACCCGGGGGCTGCTGGCGGAGCTGGCCGAGGCGTTCGACGCGGCCGGCTGGCCCCGCGCCGCCCGCGCGGCCCGCCGCCACGTGTCCACCCGGCTGCACGCCCTGGCCATGGTGCCCGGCGCGCTGCGCGGAGGGAGGCCGGCCGACGCCCGGGCCCTGGCCCGGCACGCCCTCACCCCGCTGCCGGCCCGGACGGCGCAGCGGTGAGCGGCGGCCCCGAACAGCAGCCGTTCCGTCCCTCCGGCTCCGGCGAACCCGGCCCCGGCCCCGACCCCGCCCCGCCGGCGCACGGCCCCGCACCGGTCCCACCCGGGTCGGTGTCCGGGCCGACGCCGCCGCCGGGAGCACCGCCCGCGGCCGCGCCCGCACCGGCCCCCGGCGGCCCGGCCGGCCCCGTCGCCCCCGGCGCACCCCTGCCCGCGCCCGGCCCGGGCGGCGGCTCCCCGGCCGGCGGCCCGCCCCAGGGACCGGCCGAGCGGGGCCGTCTCGGCGGGCTGTCCGGCCTGCCGGCCCGGGCGAGGACCTGGCTCACCCCGCGCCGCCGCCTCCCGCTGGCCGCGTACGCGGCCTGCCAGCTGCTCCTGTTCGGCTGGTGGGCGGCGTTCCACCCCGGCCGGATCACCGGCGACAGCCTCACCTACCTGTACGAGGTCAGCACCTCCCACTGGCGCTCGGACCACTCCGTCGCCTACGACGCCCTGCTGTGGCTGTCCCTGCAGATCACCGGCGGTATCGCGGCCCTGACCCTCGCGCAGACCGTGGCCATGGCCGCGGCGCTGGCGTACGTGTGCACGGCGCTGCGCGACCTAGGGGTGCGCGGCCGGTGGAGCGCCCCGGTCGCGGTGCTCGTGGCGGGGGCGCCGATGACCGGCGCGTTCACGGTCTACGTGTGGAAGGACGTCGCCTACACCATCGCGGCGATCGTCGCCTTCGGCGCGGCGGTGCAGCTGACCGCGCGGCGGCTGCGCGGCCGGGAGCGGCGGCGGGACGCGTCGTTCGCCCGCCAGGTCACCGTCTTCGGCCTCGGCCTGCTCGGCGTCGGCCTCTTCCGCAACAACGGCTTCCCGGTGATCCTCGCGGCCGGGGTGCTGGTGGTGGCGCTGCTGCCCGGCATGCGCCGGTGGACGGCCGTGGCGGCGGGGGCCGCACTGGCGGTCTCGCTGCTGACGAACAACCTGCTCTACCCGGCCCTCGGCGTCCAGCAGCCCCGGGCCGACGAGATCTACGCCTTCAACTACGCCGACATCGGCGTCGCCTACGCCAAGCGCCCGGACACCTTCACCCCGTCCGACCTGCGGCTGATGTCGGGCATCGCGCCGCTCTCGCACTGGCGCGGGCCCGGCGGGAACTGCCACGTGGCCGACCCGATCATGCACAAGCCGATGGACCGTCTCAAGGCCGGCCGGGAGAACGGGCAGTTGCTCGCCCTGTGGTTCCGCATCCTGCGCCGCACCCCGTCGCTGATCATCGACGCCCGCCTGTGCCGGGCCGACATCGCCTGGGCGTTCACCGGCCACACGGGGATGTACGCGCCCTCCAACCACTCCACGCTGGCCAGTTGGGCGAGCTTCGGCCTGTCCTCGTACCGGCAGCTGCCGTACGCGCACGCCCTTCCGGACGACCCGCTCTCCTTCCGCCTGGACCGGGAGGCGACCAAGGCGTACACCTGGACCCAGGCCCCCGAGCGCACCCCGTTCCTGTGGCGCGGTGCCAACTGGACGTACATCGGTTACCTGGTGGTCCTGCTGGCCGTCGCACGGCGCCGCCGCTACGAGCTGCTCGCCCTCGCGGCCTTGCCGATCGCCCTCCAGCTGACGGTGATCGCCGCCAACCCCTCGCCACTGTGGCGGTACATGTCCGCGTCCCTGTTCCTGGGTGCCCTCACCGTGCCCGCGCTGGCCCTGCTGGGGCCCCGCGACCCGCACTGGCGCCGCCCCGGCCGCCGCCCCTCCCGGGACGCGGAGGGCGGCACGGGCGGCGAGGCACGGGCGGCCGAAGCGGCGGACGGTAAGCCGTAGCCGCGGCGCCGCGCCCGGCCGGAGGGGACCGCCCGGGCGCGGCGCCGGGTGCGGATCAGAGCCGCTCGACGATGTCGACGTCGTACGGCGTGGTGCTGAGCGCCTCACCGTAGTGGGCCCCCGCGGCGTCCGCGCCCACGGTCGCCGACCCCCAGTTCGCGGTGCCCGTGCCGGTGAGCCCGGCGGAGGTGCCGTGCAGCACCCATACCGCCCCGTTGCCGGCGTTCTCGTCCGGGTCGCCCGCCACCACCTGCGCCGGGTCGGCGGCCGTGGCGGGGAGCACCCCGACCACCGCGCCGAACCTGTCGCCGGACTCACTCGCCCCGGGCACGCCGTCGGAGTTCTGGGTGAAGACCTCCGAACCGGTGCCCGTCAGGCCCTTCGCGGAGCCCGGGAGCAGCAGGAACGACCCGGCGTCGGTCAGGCTGTCGTAGTCCTCCCCCGGCACGCCGGCGACCACGTCGGCGTAGCCGTCGCCGTTGACGTCGCCGACGGCCACGGACTCGCCCATCGCGTCGCCGGTCTCGCCGACGCCCGGGACCCCGGCGGTGTCCTGGTTGATCCACACCGGCGGGATCGTGGTGCTCTGGCCGGCGGGGCCGCCGTAGGCCACGGCGACCGCGCCGCCCTTGACCGGCAGGTCCTCGTCGCTGTCGAGGTTCTCGGTGGTGTGGCCGAGGACGATGTCGGCGTAGCCGTCGCCGTTGACGTCGCCGACGGCCACGCTCTGGCCGGGCAGCCGCTGCCCGTCGGCCTGCTTGGCGTATCCGGCACCGGTGAACCCGCCGGTGCCGCCGAGCAGGATGTAGCCGCGGTAGGCGTCGTCCTCGTCCTGGTCGGTGACCAGGGCGACGAGGTCGGTGGTGCCGTCTCCGTTGATGTCGCCCGCCGCGACGCTGTGGAGGATCACCGGGGTGCCCCCGGCCACCTCCCACAGGTGGGTGTCGGAGACGGACGCGACCTTGCCGTCCGTACCGATCCCGGAGAGCACCCGCAGGGTCTGGTCGCCGTAGGAGGTGACCAGGCCCTGCCTGCCGTCGCCGGTGAAGTCGCCGGCCTGGAGGTAGCCGCCGACGCCGGCGTTCGCGGTGGCGCCGGTGTCGACGGCGGTGGCGCCGCCCAGGCCGTTCGGGCCGCCCCACAGCACCGTCAGCATGCCCGCGTTCACGCCGGACGCGGCCGAGCCGACGTCCTCGCCGGGGGCGCCGACGACGAGGTCGGTGTAGCCGTCCCCGTCGAGGTCGACGGGCACCACGGTCCCGCCGAAGTGGTCGCCGGCCTCCGAGGCGCCGGGGATGCCGGGGCTGTCCTGGCCGAACAGGTAGTGCGTGGCCGGGTGCGCGCCGCCGGCCGCGCCGTACACCACGGACACGTAGCCGGCGCCCGCGATGCCGCCCGCGGTGCCGTCGGGGGAGCCGACGGCCAGGTCGGCGTGGCCGTCGCCGTTGAAGTCGGCGACCGGGGTCCCGGCGGCCGCCCCGGCGCGCGCCGTGGCCGCGTGCGCGGTGCCGCCGGGGGCGGCGTGCGCCACCGCCGCGGGGCTGACGGCCGCGCTCACCACGGCGACGGCGGCCGCCAGCGCCAGCCGGCGGGCACGAGAGGGGACAGGTATCGACATGGGGGCTCCCGTTCGGCGCATGCGTGTCGTGCGGGGGAGATCCGGGTGAACTCCCCGCGCCGTACGACTCACCGGCCCCGGGAACGGTTGTAGGGATCGGGTGGATCGGGTGTCCGGCGCGGCACCGAGGGGGCCGGGTACCGCGCGCGTCGCCGCGGTACCCGGCCCCCTCGTGTGCCGGCGGACGGATCAGCCGCGATCGCGCAGCGACTCGACGTAGGCGACGCAGTCCTCGTACCGCGGCAGCAGACCCTGCTCGCGGGCCTGTGCGAGGGTCGGGGCCGCCGCGTCCTTCTCCGACAGCAGCGGCTCGACGCCGGCCGGCCACTCGATGCCGAGCTCGGGATCCAGCGGGTTGACGCCGTGCTCGCGCTCGGGCGCGTACCCCGCGGAGCACAGGTAGACGACGGTGGCGTCGTCGGTGAGCGCCATGAACGCGTGGCCCAGGCCCTCGGAGAGGTACACGGCGTGGTGCAGCTGGTCGTCCAGCCGCACGGCCTCCCAGCGGCCGAACGTCGGCGACCCCACCCGGATGTCCACGACCACGTCCAGCACCGCGCCGCGCACGCACGTGACGTACTTCGCCTGGCTGGGCGGCACGTCGGCGAAGTGCACCCCGCGCAGCGTGCCCCGGCTGGAGACCGAGCAGTTGGCCTGGGCCAGGTTCAGCGGGTGGCCGGCGGCCTCCTCGAACTCGGCGCTCTTGAACCACTCGTGGAAGCTGCCCCGGCTGTCGGGGAAGACCTTGGGCTCGTGCACGAAGGCGCCCGCGATGTCCAGGTGCCGCATGGGTGAATCACGTCCTTGCTGTGTCGGGTTGCGGGAGGCGGTGCCCGCGGGGGAGGGGGCCACGCGGGCCGACGGCCCATCAGGCGGCGAGGGGGACCCCTGCCGACCGGCGCGCCGGGTTGGTGCTCAGGCGCCCAGCCGGGCGGCCATCCGGCGCAGCCGCTTGCGGGCGGTCGGCTTGAGCTTCCTCATCAGCGGGCCGCCGATCCGGCGCAGCGCGCTGCGCTTGGCCTCCGAACGGCGCTGCGCCGCCGCCTCGCGGGCGGTGTGGGGGTCCACGGTGCCCAGGCCCTCGACGGGATGCAGCCGGCCCCGCTCGTCCACCCGGATCTCGCCGATCTTCAGCTCCGGGCCGGACGTGGCGCCGTCCAGCTTGGCCGACAGCTGCCAGGTGCCCGGGCGCAGCCCGGTGAAGGGCGCCGTGCCGTTCTTGACGTCGGCCGGCCGCAGGTGCACCCGGCCGCCGACCGGCTCCAGCGTGGCCGGCAGGCCGGCGAAGGCCGCGTCGGGGCCGGCGCCGCGCAGCACCAGCCAGGCGCGGGCCGAGGCGGTGCCGGGGTGCGACACGGCCGCCAGCTCCAGCTCCAGGCTGTCGCCGGGCATCCGCAGCACCTCGCGGCCGGCCAGCGCGTCGCCGAGCTTCTTGCCGCGCCGGGCCACGTCGAGCGTGAGGTTGCCGTGCGGGTTGGTGAAGTACGGCACGGTCAGCTGCGCGGGCGAGCCGAGCAGCGCCGGCAGGCACGCGTCCTCGATACCGGGGGCCCGGTCGGCCCCGAGCCGGGCCTTGCGGACCATGCCCAGGCCGCGGACCGGCACCCACACGTCCCACATGCCCTTGGCCAGCGCGTCCCGGCCCTTGACCGCCTTCGGGTCCAGGTAGCCCTTGCCGCGCAGCACGACCTCGCAGACGGTGCCCTCCGGGCCGCCCTCGACCGCCGGCAGCTCCTCGACGTGGCGGTCGAACTCGGCCGGGCAGGGCCACTCCACGGCCGTCTCCCGGTCGCGGATGCTGACCTCGGCCTTGTAGGCGTCCAACTCGCCGGTGACGTCCACGAGTTCACCGTCGTCGAGCAGGCCCTGGTGGAAGTCGGGGTGCAGGTAGTACCGGTCACCGCGGCGCAGCAGCGACAGCGGGCGCTTGTCGTCGCCCCACACCAGGCGGGCGGTGACGGTGATGGCCACGCGGCCGTTCTCCCAGCGCAGGTCCTCCAGCCGGGCGGCGCCCTTGATGCTGCTCGCACGGCGGGCCACCTCGGTGAGCTCCTCGCGCCGGCCGCGGCGCAGCAGGGTGGAGCGCAGCCGCAGGACGGCGCCGAGGCCGTCGTGGACGCCGTCGTTGACGAAGTCGTCGGCCACCGAGGCGACCGCGTCGATCATCTCGTCGCGGTACTCGGGGGTGTACTTGAGCATCGAGGGCTCGCTGAGCCGGCCGAGCATCTCGACCCGGTAGAAGCGGCGCAGCAGGTCGTCGCGGAAGGCGCCCGGCTCGGTGTTGGCGACGACGACGTCCAGCACCTCGCGCAGGTTGCCGTAGTAGCCGCTGGGCACGATCCTCGCGGAGCCGGCGTTCTTCCCGTCGTCCCGCTTGGAGTAGTAGTAGCAGGTGTAGTCGCCGAGGATGGAGACGACCTTCGCGGGGAAGTACGCCTCCATCATGTACAGCTGGTCCTCCAGCCGCCGCTTGCCCTCGGGGTAGGCGATGTTGTTCTCGCGCAGGAAAGCGGTGCGGAACATCTTGTGCGGGGTGAGGCTGTCCACCAGCGGCGCGTCGTGGATCGTGCACTTCTCGCGGGTGGTGCGGAAGACGCCGTGCGGCACCCCGCGGAAGTTGCTGGCCACCTTGCCGAAGACGATGTCGGAGCCGTTGCGGTGGCCCAGCTCGTACAGCCGGCGCAGCGCGTCCGGGGCCATGTAGTCGTCCTGGTCGACGAAGTGCACGTACTCGCCGCGGGCCTCGCTCACACCGATGTTGCGCGGCTTGCCCGGCCATCCGGAGTTCGGGATGTGGATGACGCGGACATGGGGGTGCTGGGCGGCCAGCTTGTCCAGCCGGGCCGGGGTGTCGTCGGTGGAGCCATCGTCCACGAAGAGCAGTTCTGTCTCCTCGGCCGGCAGCGTCTGCCCGAGCAGCGACTCGATGCAGGGATTGATGTACTTGCCCGGGTTGTACACCGGGACGATGACGCTGACCTTGACCGACATCCTGGATTCCGCCTCGCCTTTCGCAGCGTTATTCGGGGTGGGGTTGATGGTTCCGTTGTGATTCTACGGGGACGGCGGGACGTCACCCTCCGGTGTGCTGCTGGACACCGGACGGTTGCCCTGTTGTGTCAACAGACTCCCAAGAAGCCCCGAGGATGCGTGGGGATACCGAAGTGTGACTCATTTCATGCGCCGAACCGCCCGAGGCGCGCCCCTACCCCCTCGGCGGCGCTCCATCCGTGTCCGGCGGGCGATGTGGCGGGGGTCTCCCCGGCCGGGGCGGACCGCGGGGCCCGGGGACGGCAGAAGGGTGCCGGACACGGTGTCCGGCACCCTTCCGTGGTGCCGCCGCCCGACCGGTCAGCCGGTCAGGCGCGGGGTGGCCCGTCGATCAGGTCAGGTCGGCGTACTGGCTCCAGCCCGCGCCGCCGATCTGCACCTTGGCCTTGAAGGTGCCGGTGCCGGTACCGGCGTAGAAGAACAGGCCCTTGGAGCTGCGGGCCAGCAGGTCCGCGACGCCGTCGCCGTTGATGTCGCCGGGGGCGATCAGCGTGTTGTACTGGCTCCAGCCGGTGCCGCCGATCTGCTTGCGGGCGCCGAACGGCGTGGCCGCCTTGCCGGTGCCCGCGTAGAAGAACAGCCCCGCCGAGGAGCGGGCGACGATGTCAGCCTTGCCGTCGCCGTTCAGGTCACCGGCGCCCACGATGGTGTTGTACTGGCTCCAGCCGGAACCGCCCACCTGCACCCGGGACTTGACGGAGTTGCCGTCGCCGTTGCCGGCGTAGAAGTACAGAGCCGTGGAGGAGCGGGCGATCAGGTCGCTCTTGCCGTCCCCGTTGAGGTCGCCGGGGCCGACGACCAGGTTGTACGCCTTCGAGCCGGTGGCCAGGTCGCCGTCGGAGTAGGAGCCCAGGTTGTACAGGTGGCCGTCCGACAGGCCGCGGGCGATCAGGTCCGACTCGCCGTCGCCGGTCAGCGACACGACGTGGTAGATCCGGATCTCGCTGCGGTCGAAGCCGTCGCCGACCAGGTACTTCGCCGACAGGGTGCCGGTACCCGTGCCGTCGTAGTAGTACAGCGTGCCGCCGGGGGTGTTGGCGAAGACGCCGGACTTGCCGAAGGCCGGGTCGTTGCCGGAGCCGGCGAACTGCGTCACCACGCCCCAGCCGCTGTCCAGCAGCACCCGGGTCGGGTCGAACGCGCCGTTGCCCAGGCCCTCGTAGAAGTACAGCTTGCCGTCGTAACCGCGGGCCAGCAGGTCCTGCGTGCCGTTGCCGTCGTAGTCGCCGCCGCCGACCAGCTGGTTGTACTGGAGCCAGCCGGTGCCGCCGAGCTGCTTCTTGGAGGAGAAGACCGCCGACGACGGGTTGCCGCTGCCGTAGTACGCCCACAGGCCGGCCGCGTTGCGGGTGACCACGTCGGCGATGCCGTCGCCGTTGAGGTCGCCCGCGCCGACGATCTGGCTGAACTGGCTCCAGCCCGCGCCGCCGACCTGGACCTTCGCGCCGAAGGGCGTGGAGGCGTTGCCGGTGCCGGGGTAGTAGAACAGCCCGGTGGTGGAGCGGGCCAGCAGGTCCGGCTTGCCGTCGCCGTTGAGGTCGCCGGCGGCGATGACCTTGTTGTACTGCTGCCAGCCGGTGCCCACCGTCGTGTACGGCTGGAGACCGTCGTCGGTGAGGGCGTTCGATCCGTCGTGCAGCTGGAGCGAGCCGGTGGCGGTGAGCGTCAGCAGGTCCGGCTTGCCGTCGCCCGTCAGGTCGCCGGGCGTCAGCAGATCCTTGACCTGGGAGGCGTCGGAGCTGATGGCCTCGTAGTAGCCGGCCGTGCCGAGGTCCAGGATCACCGTGCCGTCGGGCAGCCGGTAGACCAGGTCGTCGGCGCCGTCCCCGTCGAAGTCGGCCGGGTGGCCGGCGATCGCGGTCTTCGGGCTGACGGCCTGGCCCTGGGCGTCGGCCTTCTTGGCCTTCTTCGCCTTGGCGACGTTGGCGGCGCGGCCCGGAACGGAGAAGCGCGGCGCCTGTGAGGAGACGGCCGGCCGCTTGACCTGGCCGTGGACACCGGGGGCGTCGGCCGCCGCGGTGCCGCTCAGCGCGCCGGTGGCCAGCAGGCCGGCGCAGCCGAGCACCGCGCAGGCGGCCGTACGGCGGCCGGCGCGGCGAGAGGATTGGGACACGTGTGTAGTCCTTCGTCTGCAGGATGAATGTGCCGGCGCGCGTGGCGCGGTGTCGGCACGGGCACCTGAGGCGCCGGACAACGTGTCGCGGACAGTCCCCCCGGACTGGCGCAGACCCCTGAAGTCCCCCCCGGGTGCACCGGATATTGACTATCCGAGTACGTGGTGCGAACGCAAGGGTTTTCTGTGAGAAAGGTGAAGATCCGCGGTACGGAGGGTGGTGACGCGGCGACGGACCGGTTGCCCGGACGGCCCTCCCGGAGGCGTCCGCGCGGCACCGCTTCCGCGTCCGACCGCGGGCGGTGGCGTCTCGGTGGCCGAGATGACCGGCGTCGGCGCCGGTCCGCGGTCCACACTGGACGGGCGCCCGGGGCGGGCCCGGCCGGCGACCCGGTCCGGTGAACCGCGCCGAGGGCCGGCCGGCCCGGCGGACCTACGGCGGGCGGCGGTGGAAGCGAGCGAGGGAACGCAGGTGGCAGCGGTACGGCAGGACGTGGTGGACGCCCGCAGGATCGTGGTGAAGGTCGGCTCGTCGTCGCTGACCACGGCCGCGGGCGGGCTGGACGCGGACCGGGTGGACGCCCTGGTCGACGTCCTGGCCAAGGCCCGGGAGGGCCGCGAGGTGGTGCTGGTCTCCTCCGGCGCCATCGCCGCGGGCCTCGCACCGCTCGGCCTGGACCGCCGGCCGCGCGACCTCGCCCGGCAGCAGGCCGCCGCCAGCGTCGGCCAAGGCCTCCTGGTGGCCCGCTACACCGCCTCGTTCGCCCGCTACGGGCTCCGCGTCGGCCAGGTGCTGCTCACCTCCGACGACGTCAGCCGCCGCACCCACTACCGCAACGCCTACCGCACCCTGGACCAGTTGCTGTCCATGGGCGCGCTGCCGATCGTCAACGAGAACGACACGGTGGCCACCGACGAGATCCGGTTCGGCGACAACGACCGCCTCGCCGCCCTCGTGGCCCACCTCGTCCGGGCCGAGCTGCTGGTGCTGCTCTCCGACGTCGACGGCCTCTACGACGGCGACCCGCGCACCCCCGGCAGCCGGCTGGTCGCGGAGGTCCGCGGGCCGCGGGACCTCGAGGGGGTCGCCGTCGGCAGCGCGGGCCGCGCCGGAGTCGGCACCGGCGGCATGGTCACCAAGGTCGAGGCGGCCGGCATCGCCACGGGGGCCGGCGTCCCGGTGGTGCTCACCTCCGCGGTGCACGCCGCCGACGCCCTCGCCGGGCGGCCGACCGGCACGTACTTCCACCCGACCGGCAAGCGCTCCGCCGACCGGCTGCTGTGGCTCGCCCACGCCTCCACCCCGCGCGGTGCGCTCCGGCTCGACGCCGGCGCGGTGCGGGCGGTGACCGAGCGGCACAGCTCGCTGCTGCCCGCGGGGGTCACCGGGGTCGAGGGCGGCTTCACCGCGGGCGACCCGGTCGACCTCCTCGACGAGGAGGGGCGCGCGGTCGCCCGCGGCCTGGTCAACTTCGACGCCCGCGAACTGCCCCGGCTCCTGGGCCGCTCCACGCGGGACCTGGCCAAGGAACTCGGCCCCGCGTACGAACGCGAAGTCGTCCACCGCGACGCCATGGTCCTCCTCTGACCGCGCACACCCCGTCAGGGGCGCGGGGAACGGCGCGGGTGACCGAAGCGGTGCGGCGCCGCGCCGGGCGCACGGGGCAGACGGGCGTCCGCGAGGGCGTGACCGTGCGGGGGGTCCGCGAGGGCGCGACCGTGTGCCCTGGACGGCGTGAAACCCACGAGAAGGCAAACCCCTGAGCAGGGAATCTCCCAGAAACCCCAACACCCGCACCCGGAGCCTGGTCAACTGTGAAGCGGAGGAGTCGTCCGCGGCACACCACAGCGGGCGACGCTCGGAACGTCACCCACAGGGAGGCCGCCGGTGAGACGAGGGCGCCCAGGGTCGTTGTCCAGGGGCACACCGGAGCGCGCGCTGGTGAGCGTCGCCCCCAGCACCGACGGTGCCGCGGAGGCCGACGCCGCCGAAGCGTCCGACAGCGCCGGCGGCGGCACCGCCCCGCACCGCCGGCACCCGGAGGAGCCGGCGCAGACCCGGATGTGGCACGTCACCCTCAGCGTCGCGGGCCCCCGCACCGCGCTCGCCGAGGTCAGACGCGGCCTCGAACAGCTCGCCCACGACCATCCCTTCCTGCTCACCAGCCGGTACGCCACCGACCACGCCGAGATCCGCTACTGGGAAGAGGCCCGGGACCTGCACGACGCCGCAGCGCTCGCTCTGCGCCTGTGGGGCGAGCACCGCTCCAGCGCCGGGCTGCCCCCGTGGGAGACCGTCGGCCTGGAGGTCATCGACCGCGCCACGTACCAGCAGCGCCTCGCCGAGGGCTACGGCCCGACGCCGGCCGTCCCGGTGGGCGTCCACCCGTACTGAGCGAAGCGCCCGCGGCGGGCTCCCGGACCGGCCTGTGGACGACGCCCCGGCCGGCCCCGGCGATCGCGCTACCCTGCCCGCATGGACCTGCTCTCGCCGCTCCCGAAGTCCCCCGTGCTGCTCGCGGCCTACCGTGCCCGGGCCGCCGCGGCCGAGCTCGCCCCGCTGCCCCGCGCGGCCAAGGACGACGCGTTGCTGGCCGTGGCCGACGCGCTGGTGGTGCGCACCCGGCAGATCACCGCCGCCAACGCCGAGGACGTGGCCCGCGCCCGCGAGGCCGGCACCAGCGAGGCGATCATCGACCGGCTCACCCTGGACCGGGAGCGGATCGCCGCCATCGCCGCCGACGTGCGCCACGTCGCCTCGCTGCCCGACCCGGTCGGTGAGGTGCTGCGCGGCTCCACCCTGCCCAACGGCCTGGAGCTGCGGCAGGTCCGGGTCCCGCTCGGCGTCGTCGGCATCATCTACGAGGCCCGGCCCAACGTCACCGCGGACGCCGCCGCCCTGTGCCTGAAGTCCGGCAACGCGGTGCTGCTGCGCGGTTCCTCCTCCGCGTACGCCTCCAACGCCGCCCTCGTCGAGGTGATCCGCGACGCCGTGGGCGGTGCGGGCCTGCCGGCCGACGCGGTGCAGCTGGTACCGGGGGAGAGCCGCGAGTCCGTCACCGAGCTGATGCGCGCCCGCGGCCAGGTCGACGTGCTCATCCCGCGCGGCGGCGCCTCGTTGATCCGCACCGTCGTCGAGGGCTCCACCGTCCCGGTGATCGAGACCGGCACCGGCAACTGCCACGTCTACGTGGACGCCGAGGCCGACATCGACACCGCCGTCCGGGTGCTGGTGAACTCCAAGGCCCAGCGGCCCAGCGTCTGCAACGCCGCCGAGACCCTGCTGGTCCACCAGGACATCGCCGACCGCTTCCTGCCCCGCGCGCTGGACGCCCTCGCCGATGCCGGCGTCACCGTCCACGCCGACGCCCGGGTGGCCGAGGCCGCGGAGCGGCACGGCGGGCCGGCCACCGTCGTCCCCGCCGTCCCGGAGGACTGGGAGACGGAGTACCTCTCCTACGACATCGCCGCCGCCGTGGTGGACTCCCTGGACGCCGCGGTGGCCCACATCCGGCTGTGGTCCTCCGGCCACACCGAGGCCATCGTGACCGCCTCCCAGGCCGCCGCCCGCCGCTTCACCCAGCTGGTGGACGCCGCCGCGGTGATGGTGAACGCCTCCACCCGGTTCACCGACGGCGGCCAGTTCGGCTTCGGCGCCGAGATCGGCATCTCCACCCAGAAACTCCACGCCCGCGGACCCATGGGCCTGCCCGAGCTGACCTCGACCAAGTACGTCGTCACCGGCGACGGCCACGTGCGCTGACACCCGTCCGGCATCCCCCGGGCGGAGCAGCGGGCCGTCCCCCGAAGGCCGGGAATCCCCTGCCCGAAACGGCACCTCCCGGACTACCCTGATGGGATGCCGGACGATGACGAGTTCGCCTCCGTAGTCCTCGACGAGAACTTCGTACGGTCCGCCCTGTTCCACGAGCCCACGGCCCGGGAACGGATGCTTGCCGTCGCCGAGGGGCCGCCGGTGCTGCCCGGCTGGCCGGGTCGCGGCGGCATAGACCCGCCCGCCGCCACGGTGGACGACGTCCCCGAGTTCGAGGGCGACGAGCTGTATGCCGCAGGCCACCCCTACCGGAGCGCCGGCACCCGCTGGCACCGCCCGGTCGCGTGGGCCCTGGCCGTGGTCATGGGCATAGGCGTCGTCGCCCTGACCTTCGCGGCCGTCTACCGCGGTGCCGGCGGCGGCTCCCGTACCCCCGAACGGCCCAGCACCACCCCACCGGCCGTCACCCCCCGGATGGCCCCGGCCGAGACCAGCCCGCTGCCCTGATCCCCCGTCAAGTCGACCGGTATCGGGACGTTTACTCGCGTGCCCAAAGACTTAACCTTGTGATATGAGCGGGCATGCAGACCCTCCCGAGGGCACGCCCGAGGGCGTTCCCGGCGGGGGAGACGACGAGTACCGGTCCGTCGTTTTCGACGAGTCCTTCGTCCGGGCTGCCCGGATCCGGGAGTTCTCCGCCCAGGAACGGCTGGACGACGCCTCCCACGCCGTCCGGGTGCGCCACGCGATGCCCCGCGGGATCGCCCGCCAGGCCATGGCCATGGTCATGCTCATCGTGGTCGCGTTCGGCTTCGCCGTGTACATGGGAGTCCGGCACCCCTACACCTCGAAGCACAGCACACCCGTCGCCCAGCTGCGCGCCACCGTGATACCGCTGGTGCCCACCGGCCCGGTGCCCACCGTCTCCGGCAGCCGCCCCTTCGCCGGCAGCCGCGCCGCCGACTACAAGACCGGCACCGCCGGGTTCGGGGTGCCCGACGCGCACGAGGTCGGCGGCTTCGCGCAGAGCGAGGTCCAGGAGGCGCTGGACACCGCAGCCGACTACCTCAAGGACTCCTCGCTCGACCCCCGCACGGTGCTCGACGGCGACGTCGGCCCGGTCCGCGACCTGCTCGACCCCGGCCAGCTCGACCAGTTCGACGACAGCCTGGGGCGGCCCGACGCCGACGGCAGCCACGAGGCGACCGGCTGGCTGGTGCGGTTCGACCCGGCCGCCGACGTGCGGCTGGTCGGCGGCGGCGTCCGGGTGAACGGCTCCTTCGCCGACCCCGCGCTC
>Ga0164242_10004014_pt1 | contig 16593 bp, 14 predicted proteins | sample OricomgcompostMG_FD_108783 | JGI IMG/M metagenome (GOLD analysis project Ga0164242, IMG submission 108783) | Miracle-Growth compost microbial communities from Emeryville, California, USA - Original compost - Miracle growth compost (MG) ...
CAGTTGCACCGATTCCACCGCTTTCCCCGGCGTGCCATCATGAAAGACGCGCCATGATGCGTTGTCTCTTGCTGCGAAAGCATAATGCGAACCTTGGGCGCTCCAGGAAAATTGATCGATTTGATCGGCGGAAGTTTTAAGCTGGCCGTTAATCCAGAGATAATCTTTGCCGTCCTTTTGCACAATTGCTGCTAATGAAGAACCGTCGGCGTTGTATTTCAAATCTCGCACAGCGTCGAAAGAATCGCTTTTGTGGTTGTCGTTGATGATAAAAAATTTCTTATTTTGTTGCGCGATGTAACTCGTCTTTGAACTATCAGGACTCCACACAACATTCCCGATTGTATCGAAAGAAGCGCCGCCTTTTTCATCAACTAAAAGGCGCCATTTGTTGCCGTCAGGCGCGGGATAAGCAAAATGTTTGCTATCTGGACTCCAATAACCCGGGCCGACTTCCGAAAAGTACTTTTGTGCTTGACCGTCAATCTGCCAGCCCATTTCTCCACTTTGTTTGACAACTAAAGCGATATGCTCGCAATCGGGACTGACCAGCAAAGTTTCTCCCGTGCCGTCCAGCTTTCCCAGATATTCGTTAATGGTGGTTAACGGAGTTTCTTTTACGGACATACTGGCAGCGTTACAAAGTGGCGAGAGCGCTATTGTTAGTAATGCAATAAACGCAAACGGAAAAGATTGGTGTTTCATGAGGGGATGAAAGTACTTTTAATCGTAGCTAATAGGAATTTTATTGTGGTGTGATGCTGGGAACGGGCGCGGAGGGATTATTCCATTGCTTAGGATCCCAATAACGTAATGATTGCGCCAGAACTTTTTCATACAGAGCGACATTGCTTTGCACATTTTGCGGTGTGAATTCCGCGTAATAAAATAGATGGTTCAGGTAGAAACGTTTCTGATCAGGATCCCAACTAAAATACCAACCACCATTTCCATCGTTCTGATGGAGCAATTCCAATAATATGTTTTGTGGGATTTGTGATGCATCGGGAACGCCTTGTAATGGCGAGAGAAACCACACCCATTTGCCCTGCGAAACACTGACGAATGTTTCGTAATGAAAGTGTTCGTGATCCCACATCACCGTTAAGAGTTGTTCATCCTTGCCCGGCGATGACTCTTCCACTTTCATTCCCAGGCCTTCTAACGTGGTTTTTACCTGGTCCGTGGTGATGCCTTCCTGTTGGCTGTGGCTTGGTGTGGCGCGGCTTAATAAAAATGCACCGATGGCAATCATAAATGTAACTGCGAACGAAATTTTTAGTTGACGTTTCATAATATCGACCCTTAATTTTATTTGTCATCCAGATTGATCTGGTTTTTAAAGTCATCCGTAATTTTGCGTACCTCGCGCATTGCGCGGCCAACTTGACGAGCCAGTTCGGGGAGCTTATCCGGTCCGAAAAGCAACAAAACCAACACGGCAATAACGAGAAGTTCAGGTGTTCCTGGCATGATATATTCAACTTTTTAGAGCACGGTAAAATCAGTATTGTTGCTATTAGAAATATTGTGGATTTCCACAGCATCTACTCGCGCGGAAGACGGCCCGTGATGGCACCACGAAAGTACTTTTTCCACCGCTTCCGCATCTCCTTCCAAAAGTACTTCCACGCTTCCGTCGGACAGATTCTTGGCGTATCCCGTCACGTTCTTGCGTTGTGCCTGCTGTGCGCAACTGGCGCGAAACATGACGCCTTGCACGCGACCTTTAATGACAACACGGCGGCTGATTTTTTCCATTGCTTCCAATTATTTTAACGCATTTGATGTATCTGCTTCGAGTATCGCATCAACAACATTCGCCGCATTTGCTGGGCCGTTTTCGCGCCGCACCTCATTTCCCATTCTTTCGGCTTGTTTTGCGTAAGACGATGTGCCCAACAAACGCTGCAATTCTGTGATGGCTCGCGCGGCGGAAAAACGCCGGCGCATCAAGCGGCTGGCCACGCCAAGCCGTTCTAAACGTGCGGCGTTGTCAGGTTGATCGTGGCTGAATGGAACCACCAGCATTGGTTTTCCGGCGCGCATGGCTTGCCCGGTGGTTCCCGCGCCGCCGTGATGCACGATCAATTTTGCCTTCGGAAATAGTTCGCTGTGTGGCGCATAATCGCAGACAAAAATTTCCGGCGGAACATCTTGCGGCAAATTAGCGCGATCGCCCACCAACATCACGGCGCGTTGTTTCAATGCGACGGCGGCTTCCAGGCATTGTTGATAAAAATCCTTGGCAGTAAATACGGCCGCAGAACCCAATGTGAAAACAATAGGCGGTTCGCCATTATCGAGAAACTCCTGTAATTTCTGCGCTTCATCGATTTGCGGTGTGACAGGGTGCAGCGCAATTTCACCCAATTGATCGTAAAAGCAGAAACCGGTGGCTTTCGTATTGACCGGCCAATCAATTTGTGGCGACGCCAACAGCGGTGAGAACATCGCCAAACAACCCCATGGCGAATGTTGTCCTTCGAACATTGGATGCGCGCCGCGCGGCAAGCCCAATTCTTCGCGGAATTCAAAAACTTCCCGCACCCAGGATAATGTAATACGTTTGGCCAGGCGCATAATCGCTTCCTGGAACCGCGGCCCCAGCTTGCGCAAATGTCCCAGCGAGGGCACCGGCGAAAGTTCCGGCGGATCATAAATCGACCACAATGATGCCGGACACAGCGCGCTGGAAATCCATTTCTTCTGCAACTTCTCTGCGACAATCGGCGCAGTCACCGCGACGGGATGGGTGATTATCAGATCGCTTTCCATCGCCGGTTCATAAAGATCACTATAACTTTCCTGCAACGACGGCATGATGATTTTGCGAAACAGGTATTCCGTGCCAGTGCGCGAATCCATCACCTTTTCCATCAGCTCGGGAATGGTCTGGCCCTCATCCAAGCCTGGTCGCGCTGCCACGAAACCGATGCCTGCATCAGTGATTTTTTTGCGATAAGGTTCGCTGGTGGCGATTGTCGCGTGATGCCCGCGACGTTGCAATTCCAGCGCTAACGCCATAAACGGATGAATGTCACCCAGCGAGCCGTATGTTGTTATGAGTATTTTTTTGCTCATGTATAATTACTGAATGTGAATAGAAGCTCCAATTACCAAAAGTACTTTTATCAGTCCCTTTGATATTCAGCCTTCTCTATATAAAAGTACTTTTAAGCGACATTCTATTTTATCGCATCCTGGGTCATCCTGAATGCGTCAGTTGCAATATACTTTCGATAATGCCGACTTTTGTTTACAAAGCTCGCAATAAACAAGGCGAACGCGTGGAGGGAAAACACGAAGCGTCGGATAAACGCACGGCACTTTTGGCGTTGCGGGAATCGGAATTATTCGTCACGCAACTGGATCCGCTGAGCTCTGCGAAACCTAAAAAAACTACGGCGCAGAGCGGCCCGGAATCCAACGGCAAATGGTGGTGGCGCGCCAATGCCAAAAATATGTCGCTGTATTTCCGCCAATTGCAGGCGCTGCTGAAATCGGGCACATCGCTGGCGCAGGCATTGAATGCCGTGGCGGAATCCGCGCCCAGCAAACCGTTGCGTGATGCGTCTTTAGAAATGGCGCGCCGCACCGCCAAAGGCGATGTGTGGAGCGAGCAAATGCGCGAATATCCGGGATTGTTTTCGCCGCTGGCATTGGCCATGATCCGCAGCGGTGAAGCGGGTGGATTCCTTGATGTTGCCTGCGGCAAATTGGCCGATTACGCCGAAAAAGATCATCACATCAAGCAAGTGATAACTCGCGAAACCTGGTATCCCAAGGCCGTTATTTTCGCGGCGATTTTCATTCTGAACGCGCCGCCACTGGCGATTGCGATTCTCAAGAATCAAAACGTGCGCCAGGCCGAACTCGGTTATCTTGTCGGCGTTGGAATCCCGCTATTAGTGATTTTTGCGATTTGGCTTGTAACCAGCGGACAGAAATTTATCATGCCGCTGGCGCGCCATCTGAAGCCATTGACGCGAGTTATCGACCAACTCAAATTAATCACCCCCGTTGCGGGAAAAACCGTTCGTTCGCTGGCGGTGGCCAAATTCTGCCGCGCTTTTTCCTCGCTCAATGCGGCGGGATTGGGCGTCGCCACCAGTTTTGAATTAGCCGGAGATGCCTGCGGTAACATGGCAATCGCCTCGCGTATTCGAGAAATAATTCCGCGAGTGGAGCAGGGGAAAGGCATCACCGATTCGCTGGCTGCCACGCACCAATTTCCCAAAGTGGTGTTGCAGATGATGCGCACCGGCGAGGAAAGCGGCAATTTTGACGAGCAAATCAACAGCGTCGCGGAGTTTATGGAGCAGGAAGCGGAATCGTCCATCCACAAAAGCGTAGTGGTGCTGGGAATCCTGTTGTATTTAGCGGTGGCTGGAATGGTCGGTTATTATGTGATTAATTTCTATATTGGCTATGCCAATAATTTAATGGATATGATGCAGTAAAAGTACTTTTATGTCTACATCTTTACGAGTTTTTAGCGATTATAAAAAGAGCGGCCAGCCACTCGCGATGGTTTCTTTATACGATGCGCCCAGCGCGGCGATTTGTTGCGACCAAGGCGTGGATGCGTTGTTAGTTGGCGATTCGATGGGAAATGTCGTTTTGGGATTTGATAATACCGTTCCTGTCACCATCGACATTATGGTTCACCACACCGGCGCGGTATTGCGCGGAATGCGATCATCGTCGCGCCCACAAGTTCCCGTCGTGGCCGACATGCCGCTGGGAGGCGGATTGCATCCCGATAGTTTCGACTGGGCGCTGCGCCTGATGCAAACCGGTGCGGCGGCCATCAAAATGGAAGGCGCCAGTGAAAAATTGCTGGAAAATATCCGCATTTTTAGCGATGCAGGAATTCCGGTTATGGGACATCTGGGCTATACGCCGCAATCGGCATTGCGATTTAAGAGTGTAGTGCAGGGTAGAACGCAAGAAGACGCGGATCGTTTGTTGGCGCAATCATTGGCATTGCAGGAAGCCGGATGTTTTGCCATCGTTTTGGAAACGGTCGTAATGGAAGTGGCCGCGCACATTACAAATCAATTGGAAATTCTCACGATAGGAATCGGCTCCGGCGCAAATTGCAGCGGCCAGGTTTTGGTGTGGAATGATTTGATCGGTCTCAGTGATGTGTCGTTGCGGATGGTGAAAGAATACACCAACGCCCGCGAAATTCTCCAAAATGCTGCGGCGGGGTATGTGGACGAAGTGCATAAAAGTACTTTTCCTGCGGACGAACATGGATGGGAAAAATAATCGCGGGCATGGAGAGGAATATGAGAAAACCAAGCTCAAAAATGATTGTCCGGGAAACGGAAGTGACGGTTGTTCACAGGGAGATCGGAGAATATATTTCTCTCACGGATATTGCCAAATACAGAAATCGCACAGAGCCGTTTTCCGTTATCAATAACTGGATGCGTAGTAGAAGTTCCATTGAGTTTTTAGGGCTTTGGGAAACGATCAATAATCCTGGTTTTAAACCTGTCGAATTCGAGAGGTTTAAAAATGAAGCAGGTCATAATTACTTCGTCTTATCGCCCCAACGATGGATTGAAAGCACGGATGCGATAGGTATCATTTCCAAATCAGGCAGGTATGGCGGGACTTTCGCTCACACCGACATTGCATTTGAATTTGCTTCCTGGATATCATCGGAATTTAAGTTGTATTTGATCACGGAATTCAAACGGTTGAAGCAGGATGAGAATGCGCGGTTGCAACATGAATGGAATCTGCAGCGCACTCTTTCAAAAATTAATTATCGGATCCACACAGACGCCATCAAGGAAAACCTCATCCCGAAGGAAATCACCAGACAGCAGGCAAACTTCGTGTATGCAAACGAAGCAGACCTGTTGAATGTCGCCCTTCTCGGTGTTACGGCCAGAGAATGGCGGGATAAAAATCCCGGCAAAGAAGGTAACATCAGAGATAACGCGACGTTGGAACAGTTAGTGGTATTGAGCAATATGGAAAGTATTAATGCTTTGCTCATCCGGCAAAATCTGCCGCAAAGCGAGCGGCTAATTCAGCTCAACAAAGTGGCAATTACGCAGATGAAATCGCTGGTTGAAAATAGCGCGATCAAAGAGCTGCAATAAAAATTATTAAACGATATCCAAAAGTACTTTTATCACATGCAAATTATCAAACATCCAAACTACATATACAATCTCACTCAAAAATGGCGGCAGGAAAACCAGCAAATCGGCTTTGTTCCCACAATGGGAGCCTTGCACGAAGGCCACTTATCGCTCTGCAACAAAGCGCGGCAGGAAAATCAAAAATATATAACTTCCATTTTTGTGAACCCCACGCAGTTCGCTCCCGGCGAAGATTACGAAAAGTACTTTCGTCCCTTTGAACGCGATTGCGAATTGCTACGCGCCGCCGGTTGCGACGCCGTTTTTGCGCCGGACGCCGCGCAAATGTACGATGCTCACAGCAGCACCAAAGTTTCCGTCAACGGCCTGACGTCATTGTGGGAAGGCGCAGTCCGTCCCACGCATTTTGATGGCGTCACCACGGTAGTTTCCAAACTGTTTCATCTCGTTCCCGCGCATCGCGCCTATTTTGGCGAAAAGGATTATCAGCAATTAAAAACCATTCAACGCATGGTGCGCGATTTAAATTTCCCTATCGAAATCATTCCCGTTCCCACAGTCCGCGAAGAAGACGGCTTGGCTAAAAGCAGCCGCAACGCTTATTTGAATCCCGCCGAAAGACAAGCCGCCACCGTGCTTTATCTAGCCCTGCAAAGCGCCGTGAAATTAGCCGCGGATGGAGAAAAGGATATAAAAGTACTTTTGGATGCAATGCAAAAAGTATGCGCGCTGGAACCGCTATTTCAATTGGATTATGCGGCGATTGTGGATACAGAAACCTTGCAACCATTGCACGATTTACAAATACATCCAGCCCGCGCATTAATTGCCGGTTATATCGGGCAGACTCATTTGATTGATAATTGCGGGATTGAAGGTTAATGGCTGGGGAAAAGTACTTTTTATGCCTCATGCGCTGATAATGCAATTGGGAAAGAAAATATAAACGAAGTACCGCGTCTGTAATTTGGAAAATGAGATGTTGAAGTTTGAGCGTCGTATAGCGCCATTAAAAGATGAGGCATGAGGCGTGTCTAAAAGTACTTTTACTCCCAAGCCATACCTTTCTCCAACCCCGGCAACCACAACAAATCCGTCACGCCGCAATCGTATCCCAGCGTTTCAATCATCGCCGTAATCTGTCCGCGATGATGTGTTTGATGATTGAAAAAATGCAGCATCACCGATGCTAATAAAAACGTATTATCCTGATTGCGCGAGCGGCTGTGGAAGGTGAATGCGCTGGCTAAATCGGATTCGTGTAGCGTCGCAAGCCAGGCGTCGATGGCGTCATCAGTTATATTTCGCTCGCGGTGCAACTCCTCAAAATCGCTATACAATTCATCGGCTAATGTCGTAATGCGGAACTCCTGATGTTGAAACCGCCCCAGCCACAATCGATCCACCAGCAACAAATGATTGAACGTGCCGTGAATAGAACGAAACGGTGTGCCCAGATCGCGTTTGCGTTCTTCATCATTCATGCTGGCGCAAATCTCAAATAAATTTTCATTCATCCAGTGATTATAGCGCGCGTAGGTTTCGAATATTTCCAGCGTAAACATGCTATTCTCCGGCGGCTGCAGGCGCTACATTTTGCCGCGCTCGCAAATGTTTCTTACTAACAGAAAATATATAATATCCACCGCGATTGCGCTTCTCCCAAAATGATTCTTGGTTTTGATTGAAAGTACTTTTGTCACGCTGAGCGTAGTCGAAGCAGACAAAAGTACTTTTACGGCAAGATGTATGAGCTTCGCTCAGCCCTGAACTCTGAACTCGGAACCACTTTCAAATAACGCGGGAATGCATTAAAGTACTTTTCTATGTCGCCCAAACAGCTTGTGCAACTATTGCGTTCTCAAATTATCCCCTGGACAGCGCCCGGGGCAAGAAGTGGGATTATTGTGGCGTGTCCGGTGATGCATAAATCGCAATTGCCGGAAGGTGCTACATTGACAAACCGTAAACTCCGCGGCGAGCGGAAGGTGTTCAAGGCGCGCCGCAAACATGGCAACCATCGGCTTTACACCGCCACTTGGCCAAAGGATAATTTGCAAGAAACCACAGTTCCGCGCATTTCCTGTGTTGTTAGCGGTGTCGCTGATCACTTCTTGGGAAAATATTCCGTGCGTTGCGGCGAAGGCAATTTTTTGATTATTCCGCCCGGTGAGCCGCATCAACAATTCGGGCCCTTCCTGGACGGGCAGATGGTGAAAAACGGCCATTGTGTTTTGGTGCATGCTTATGCCTATAATCACGGCATTTTGTTTTGGCTGACCACCAGCCATCACAACGAACATGTCAATAACATGGTTGACAATTATCTGATTCCCAACATGGCTGCGGCGCAGGTGTTGCATTTGTTGGTGGAAGAGGCGGCGAATAATGGAGCCGGCATGGAATCAATTTGTAGAAATTATCTTTCCGTGCTGTTCACGTTAATCGCGCGTGACGTTGAAATTGGCGATTACATGCATCCCGGCCCCAAGGAGAACATTGATGTATCATCTCGCTCCACCGCCAGTTTTACGGAGCAGGTGCAGAAATACGTAGAAGCCAATTGCCACAAGGTACTCAAAGTGGATGACGCCGCCATGTATCTGTATATGTCCAATTCCCAATTTTCCCGCCGCATGCGCCAGGAAATGGGAATCACCTTTCTTCAATTACTCACCCGCGTCCGCATTGAACGCGCCCGACAGATGTTGCGCGAAACAGATCTCACAGTCATTGCCATCTCAGGGTACCTCAGTTTTAAATCCTCCACACATTTCCAGGTGCTGTTCCGCACCCATGTGGGATGTACGCCGATTGAATATCGCAAGCAGACTCATGAAAAAGATTGACAGGAATCCAGAGCCTGTTGCAGGAATCCAGTGTTTTAAACGCAGTGTAATGGGGTATAATTAGAGTATAGCCATTCCGTAAAAGTACTTTTATACGGCGGCTGTGAATACACAGTTTAGGAGAAAATAATGAAACGCAGAGCATTTACCTTGATAGAATTATTGGTTGTTATTGCTATTATTTCGATATTGGCATCGATATTGTTTCCCGTTTTCGCACGGGCGAGAGAGAATGCGCGACGCACCAGCTGTTTAAGTAACATGAAACAAATTGGCCTGGGCATGATGATGTATGTGCAGGATTATGATGAAACATATCCGCCATCATGTTACACCAACCAGGATGCATATTGGATGGATATTATCCAACCATATGTTAAGAGCACTCAGGTATTTCAATGTCCTTCCAGCGGATCAACGAGTAAATATGATCGAAACTACGGAGTAAATCAAAATATCTTCGCATACCGGCCTGTTGCAACCAGGCCTGTGATTTCTATGGCATCCGTCGCTTCCCCTTCTAAGCTCTATATGGCCATGGATTATGGAACCTATGAATTTGCCGGGAATGACGAATTCTACGTGACATCCCCCACGAATGCCAATTATGTCCCGGGGATGGGCTCCATTTTAGGATCAGCAGTAACTTATTGGGAAGGCCATTCCAGTAGCTCTTACAAAAAAGCTGTCTATGAAGATGATTTAAAGGATGGCCGTCATTTTGGCGGCGTCAATATCGCTTTTGCGGACGGGCATGCGAAATGGCAAAAAACAGCTGCTGTATATGCTCAATATAAATCAACCGGACACGGTGCATTTGAGCCGGAAAACGATTAAACCTATCACTACTTATCGAGTAATCACATGAAGAAATTCCTCTTTCATAGTCAAAAGTACTTTTATCTCGCGGCATCATTATTACTTGCGTCTGGGCTGCCTTCTTATGCGCAGGACGCACCTCAACTTCGTTTGGGGCCAAATCTACTCAACAACGCAGGGTTTGAAAATGGCACAGCGAGTTGGGGCATTGCTGGAAACGCTGCAAAAATAATCAGCGATAACGCACATAGTGGATCGCATAGTTTTTATTACAATAATACCAATGCCAGCCAATACAAAATGTTCCGTCAGAAGGTAAATACGAAACCAGGCCAGCATCTTTATTTTAGCGCTTGGATCAAAGGGGAAAATGTCCTCCATCCTACCAATAAGGCAGAAGGAGCTTCGCTTTTCATGGAAAGCTCTGCAAATTCCACACATTTGGGAGGATCGTATCCCAAACGTTTAACCGGAACATTTGATTGGACACAGGTAACTGGGGAATACACCGTCCCCTCCGATGCAACGACCACCACTGTAGGGCTTTATTTGCGGAAAGGCGTTACCGGCAGCGTGTGGTTTGATGATGTAGAAGTACACATAATCCTCCCCGATGCAGTCAGTGCCTGGTTGCAATATCCCAATTATCGCGGCATGCTCGCGCACGGTGATATGACGCCGTGGGTATGCCAATTGAGAATCCACAAGCAGGATGATTGGAAACCAGGATCATTAAAAATAGCGACCACGCTGGTGGACAATCATGGAAAAGTACTTTTGGAAAAATCAACCGAAGTTAGCGTGATGGACGAAAAAGCCCGGATTACTATTCAACCACCTCCAAATTTGCCTGTTGGGAAATATACATTGAAGCAAGTCATTACGAATCCAAATGGAAAAAAAGAATTGCAAAACGATTACTCCCTTCACGTCATCGAGAAGATGCCAACCGTTTATGTGGACTCACAAGGATTCACAATATTGGATGGGAAGAGATTCTTCCCAATGGGTGTATATCTCGGCGCAGGGACGAATGGCGAAGAGCATTTACAGCGCATTTCAAGTGGCGGATTCAACACTGTCCTCAGCTATTCCTATGGAACCGGCAAAGACGCGGAAACTTTTATGGAGAATGCGCATAAGCATGGCCTGAAGGTCGTTTATTCTCTCAAAGACATGTATCCCGGAAAGCATGGTTACAAAGAAAACGCCTTTGATGTTGCCGCCAAATATATTACCCTGATGCGCAACAATCCTGCTCTGCTGGCTTGGTATACCAACGATGAGTTGGACTCTCACTGGATGCCTTATTTGCAAAAGACGTATGATTTGGTTCAAGATCTCGATCCCAATCATCCCACCTACCAAGTGCAAAATAAGACGGAAGAATTAGAAAACAATGCCACGGTGACGGACATTTTGGGTGCTGATCCTTATCCGGTGGGAAGTGCTAATTTATCCAATTCCTCCAGGCAAACTCATTCCGTGCAAGATGCCGCGCGAGGGACAAAAGGTATTTGGATAGTGCCGCAATTAATGGATTGGGCGGTTTATCGCAAGGACAATAAACCGCATCCACCGTCGCTGGACGAAATGCGCAATCAAGCGTATCAGGCAATTATCAACGGGGCGACAGGACTGATCTGGTATTCCTATTACGACATGCAATATGAAAAGTATCCACGTGACAAAAGCACACTTAATATGGATCTCTTTCACCGTCGCTGGACGGAAGCTTCCAGCATGGCCCAGGAAATCAACGGCATTGTTCCCGTTATTTTAAAGAATGATAAAGTTCCTTTAGTTCTACCCACAAACGCCGAGGTGCAAGCAGCCGCTTGGCAAAATGGAAACGAGTTGCTCATTATGTTGGCCAATCCATATTATGAACAAAAGAGTATTACTCTGGAATTGCCTAAAGGATGGACGATTAAAGATGTCGATCAAAGAGAGATCAAAAGTACTTCTGCCATCGGCAAGGTAACATTTACACTGCCTTCAGTAGGAAGCGGCGTATTTCGCCTGATCAAAAACTGATCCTCACATAACCTGATGAAACAACTCTTACCAAAAGTACTTTTACCCCTCGCGTTAATCGGCGGAACATCAGTTGCATACGCCGCGCCATTAACCTTCGTCAAAAACGGCCAGCCCAACGCTACCATCATTGTGCAGGCCAATGCTCCGGCGCATATTAAACAGGCTGGCGCTGATTTGCAGCGTTATATAGAGAAAATCAGCGGCGTGCAATTGCCGATCAAAACCGATGGGAAAGATGTTTCCGGCATTACGCTCAACGTGGGAAAAACCGATTCCACCATTGAAAGTGATCTTCCCACGGCAAATTTAAATCCCGAAACTTATGCCATCACGCAACGGGGCGATGATGTGTATTTCGAGGGAAATTATCCCTCACCCACGGCGTTTGCCGTTTATTCGTTTTTACAAGATCAACTGGGCGTGCGTTGGTTTGCGCCGGGCAGCGATTGGGAATACGTGCCGCAATTGCAAGATAAAAGTACTTTTACGGTGGATGTAAAAAACATCGTTTCCGTGCCCGGCACCAGCCCGCGCATCTGGAGCGGGCATTATTGGACGGCGGATTGGAACACCTGGATGTTGCGCAACAAAGTGACACGCGGCGAATCGAAAGATGAATTTATCCCGCATCGCAATTTCCAGAACAATATGTATCATATTTTTCCGCCGTCGAAATACGCCAAAACGCATCCCGAATATTACCCGCTGGAAAATGGAAAAAGATATATTCCCAAAGATGATAACGACCGTTACTGGTGGCCATGCATCGGCAATCCCGATGTGCAGCGTATCACGGCGGAATATATCCATCAGTGGTTTTTAGATCATCCCGATCAAGATTCGTTTTCGCTGGGCATGGACGATATCGCGCACAATTGCAGCGATCCGTTATGTCGTGCCATGGACGCGCATCCGGACGATTATGAAAAAGGGCATCTCTCCAATCGCTTTTATACGTTTATTAATATCATCGCCAAAAAGATACAAAAGACTGATCCGGGCAAATTCATCGGCGTTCTGGTTTATCGCAATACGCTGGAGTTACCGGAAAAAGTGCCGCATGTGGAAGACAATGTCTTTGGTTTTCTTGCCGATGGCGGCGTGGCGCAATGGTATCAACCCGGCAAAAAAGAGGAATGGATGAATACGGCGCGCGAGTGGTCAAAACGCATGAAGCATCTTTCGCGTTACGATTATTACGGCATGGGCACTTTTGCGCCGCGCGTTATCACACATTCGATGGATGAAGCGATGAAATTTGATAAGTCGCTGCACTTCGAAGGCATGTATGTGGAGGTATACACTTTTTTGCCGCAGACCGCGCCGATGATCTGGTCGTTCGCGCAATTACAATGGAATCCACAAAAAAATGTCGATGCCTTATTAGATGATTTTTATACAAAAATGTTTGGCGATGCCGCGCCCACCATGCAAAAGTACTTTGATCTGATGGAGAAATCCTGGTTCACGCCGCGCCCCAATCATGACGGCTGGGTGAATTATGACATTGTGCGTCAGGCAACTTCCATTTCGCCGGAAGCATTGGATGAGGGTTTGCAGCTTTTGCAACAAGCCACGGCGCAGGCAAAAACGCCATTGGAAAAGAAACGTATCGGCATTGTGCAAGGCGGTTTGCAATATGCTGGTTATGCGATCCGCGAATATACGCTGGCACAAAAATTAGCTGACCTGAATCTAGCCAATATTGCAGATGCCCAAGCCGGAGTGGAAGCTGCGAAAAAACTGGGCGCTATCATGAAAGAACGCCAGGAATATTGGCCCGCCGCCATGCAACGCAAAGATTTATTAGGTGCCAATTTGCGAGGGTTATATGGCAAGAAATCCGGCAGCGGCAAATCGTTATTGCAAACTGATACATCGCCATTAGAAACTCCCGCCATCCCCGCATTGGTGCGTTTGATGGATTGGTATCGCACAAATCAGCCGCAAGATGCTGCGCAGGTTGCTACGCAATTACAAAATGCCTTTCCTGAAAATTCCGTTTTTGATGCCGTTTTCGCCTGGAACTGGGTGCAGCAATCAAAGGCGAAATCACTGGTGCGCAACGGCGATTTTGAAAGCACCGCCAATTCCACCGCGCCCGCGGCACAGGAAGATTGGAATGCCAAAGGCGCGCCGGCAAATTGGTCAAGTTGGAGCCGTCTACAACAGGGCGAATTTAAGCCAGCGCCAGGCCGTGATGGCAATAGCTGGCAGCTTGCCACGCCGGTCTACGGAGACAAAGCCGCTTTAGTGCAAAATGTGCCAGTGCAAGCGGGACAAAAATATCTCGGAGTGGCATGGCTGAAATTAAGCAATCCTGAAAAACCAGGGCGGGTAGGGTTCACGCTGCGTTATCGCACAGCCGAAGGCTGGTATGCTGGGAAGGATTATCAGGTTACCATCCGCCCCGAAAAAATTGCCGGCTGGCAACGGTTGATGATTCCTATTATCGTCCCGCCAACAGTGACGTCTGTCGCTGTGACATTGGAAGTGGAAGGGCCAGCTGTTGCCTTTGATGATGTGGCGCTGTATCCGGTTCAATAAATTATAATGAGGGTAAAAGTACTTTTACCTTCATTTAAAATCCTCAAAAGCGTTATTGCTATACTATAACGTCTATGTTAGTTATTGAAAATTTGAAAAAACAATGGGGGCCGCAGGTTCTCTTTCAGGAAGCGGAAATGTCCATTTATCCCGGTGAACGTGTTGGGTTAGTTGGAGCAAATGGAGCAGGAAAAACCACCTTGTTCCGTATGATTCAGGGCACCGAAGAAATTGACGGCGGCACGTTGAGCGTGGATGATTGGGCGACTGTTGCCACCTTATCGCAGGAATCGCAATGCCGTTTGGGCATCACAGTGCGGGAAGAAATGGAATCGGCCTTTCCCGAAATTGATGAAGCGCAGGCTAGCATCGAGGCACTCAGCAATAGCCTTGGCGACGGCAGCGAAAGCGGCGACACTAAAACATTATTGCAATTATCGCAAGCACAAACAGCGTTGGAAATGACGGAAAGCCACACTATCGAAGCTCGCATTGGCCGCGTTTTGAAAGGGCTGGGATTTGAAAATGATGCGATGGATCGCCTGACGGACGAGTTTTCCGGCGGCTGGCAGATGCGCATTGCGATGGCGAAAATTCTGTTGCGCGAACCGGATTTATTGCTACTCGACGAGCCTACCAACCATCTCGACAGCGCCGCTGTGAAATGGTTATTGAAATATTTGGAAGATTATCATGGCGCGGTTTTTGTGATTTCTCACGAACCGAAATTTTTGAATGCGATGTGCGAACGCATTATTGATGTGGACAAAGGCCAACTGGTTTCTTACACCGGAAATTATGATCGTTTCGTGCGCCAGAAAGCGGAGAATCTAGAACATCAACAAGCTGCGTATGACCGTCAGCAACGCGAATTGGAACGCCAGCAGGAATTTATCAATCGTTTCGGCGCCAAAGCCACCAAGGCTTCACAGGTGAAAAGCCGCGAGAAGCAATTAGAAAAAATCGAATTGATTGAAGCGCCCATCAAGAAAAAGCGCGATATAATTTTCCAATTTCCCGAAGTGGAAAAATCCGCGATAGATGTATTGCGTTTGAAGGACACTTCGAAAACATACGAAGGCCGGCAGGTGTTGAAAAACATCAATCTCAAAATCAAGCGCGGTGATCGCATCGCGTTGCTGGGCCCAAACGGCGCGGGTAAAAGTACTTTGCTGCGCTTATTCGCAGGAATAGAAGCGCCCGACGAAGGCGGTCAGCGCGATGAAGGACGCAATGTCTTAATTGGATATTTCGCGCAGCATCAGGCCGAGGCTTTGGATGCCAAACGCACCGTTTTGGAAGAAGTGATGTATGGCCTCGACAAAGCGCCGGAAAAAGAAGCGCGCGGATTGCTGGGCAAATTGCTGATTCGCGGTGATGAAGTTTTCAAGCAAGTCGGCGTTCTCAGCGGTGGTGAAAGGTCACGCGTGGCATTGGCAAAATTTCTGATGCAACCGGCCAATACATTGCTGTTGGATGAACCTACAAACCATCTCGATCCAGCCAGCCGCGAAGTGTTGCAAGAAGCGGTTGCGGCTTTTGAAGGAACGGTTTTGATGGTATCGCATGATTTGCCGTTTATCACCGCGACGGCAAAAGAAGCATATCGGTTGGAAGATGGCGTTTTAATTGAAGAGCGCGAAATGCTAATCACCGCGCCGGAAGGCGGCCCTCAAAAAAATAAGCGGAAGTAGTAAAAGTATTTTTATGGAGCGCAGCTGTCCCGGTTGCGCTCCATAGACATGGTTCTCCTAACTTTCTCACTCATGCCGGCGCCCGTTTCGTCACAAGTTGCCGATACGCAGTTGTTGCAAAATTTATTGCTGCGCAAAATAATTCCTTGGGTGCAGACGCGTGGCATGGCTAATGTTTTCGTCGCTTATCCGTCGTGGAAGGCGCTGAAAAAAGCTGATCCCAATCTTCCGGATGGCGCCAGCGTCACACATAAACCTTTGCAAGGCAAGCGTGTGCGCGGAAAAAATCAACGATCTCACGGCAATATGGGCGTTGAAGAATACCGCTGGCCTAAAGACAAACTACTCTCTGCGCGAGTGCCCAAAGTTTGTTTCGTGGTGGAAGGGCCGGTAGCTTTTCAGATAGCGGATTATGTATTGCATTGCAGTCCGGGCCACGGAATTTTGTTGCCGCCTGGCACGCCGTTTCCTGACGGCACATTGGCTGTTCTGGATCAAACCAAGATGCATCATAGC
>Ga0164242_10004015_pt1 | contig 16591 bp, 1 predicted proteins | sample OricomgcompostMG_FD_108783 | JGI IMG/M metagenome (GOLD analysis project Ga0164242, IMG submission 108783) | Miracle-Growth compost microbial communities from Emeryville, California, USA - Original compost - Miracle growth compost (MG) ...
ACCAAACGGACACGCCACAAAGCGCGATGCCGTCAACCCCCCACGCCCCCAATACCCCACTCCCACACCCACACCCGCCACGTACAACTCCCCGACCACACCCACCGGCACCGGACACAACCAGCCGTCCAACACAAAGAAGGCCGCCCCGCGCACAGGCCAGCCGATGGGCGGCACGCCGGATCCCGCGGTCAGCGGCGCGCTGTGGGAGGCCCACATGGTGGTTTCGGTGGGGCCGTAGACGTTGACCATCACCCGGTCCGGCGCCCACCGATCCACCAGCTCGGCCGGGCACGGCTCGGCGCCGACCACCAGCGCCACCGAGTCCAGCCCGTGCGGCGACAGGGTCGAGACCGCCGACGGGGTCTGCGTCAGCACGGTGACGCCCTCGTCGACCAGCAGCGCGTGCAACTCGTCGGGAGCTTGGGTCACCGCGTCGGGCACCACCACCAGGCGGCCGCCGTGCAGCAGCGCACCCCAGATCTCCCACACCGAGAAATCGAAAGCGTAGGAATGGAATTGGGTCCACACCTGCTGCGCCGACAACTCGATGCCGATGCGCAGGTCGTCGAACAACTGCGCAACGTTATGGTGAGTCACCGCAACACCTTTCGGCACGCCGGTGGTGCCCGAGGTGTAGATGAGGTGGGCCAGGTCGTCCGGGGCCGGCGTCGGCGGTGCCGTGCCGGGTTGGCCGGCCAGCGCCGGATCGTCGACGTCGATGACCGGCAGCTCGAACCCGTCCAACGTGCCGGCCAGCGCCGCGGTGCCGACCGCGGCGATCGGGGCGGCGTCGGCCAGCATGAACTCGATGCGGGCCGCCGGCAGTGCCGGGTCGATCGGCAGGTACGCCGCACCGGATTTCAGCACCGCCAAAATCGCCACGATCGCCTCAGCCGAGCGCGAAAACACCAGGGCCACAAGCTCGCCCGGTCCGGCGCCACGATCGATCAACGCGTGCGCCAGCCGGTTGGCCGCCAGGTCGAGCTCGCGGTACGTCATCGACCGGCCCCGGCACGTCAGCGCCACCGCGTCCGGTGTGCGGGCCACCTGCGCCGCGAACAGGTCCACCACCGACACCGGTGCCAGCGGCTCGGACAGCGCGGCGCGGCGGCCGAACAGATCGAGTCGGTCGCGCTCGCTCTGGTCGAGCAGCTGCAGCGACCGCAACGGCCGGGTGGGATCGGCGGTCATCGCCGTCAGCACCCCTTGCAGCCGGTCGGCCAACTCGGCAGCGTCCAGCCCCGACCACGGTGCCCAGCTACCCGCCGTGCTGAAGAACAGCTCGTCGCCGTCGCTGGAGAAGATCAGCCCGAACCCGTCGGCCTGGCCGGAGTTGGTGTACGACGCCGACGCGGTGACGCCGCCGAACGGCAGGGTGAATGCCGACGGGATGAAGTTGACGCTCACCCGTTCGGGCGGCCGGGCCAAGCCGCGGACCTTGCGCTCCAGCGCGTGCACCGGGAATCGCTGGTGCTGGATCGCCTCGTCGATGCGGGTCTCGACGTGCCGGCAGAAGGCGGCGACCGTGCACTGCGGCGCCAGGCTCAACACCAGCGGCACCACCCCGGCGACCATCCCGGGCAGCGTCTTGAGCTCCGGGCGCACCCGCCGGCTGACCGGGAAGTCGAGCACGACGCCGGAGCCGTCGCCGTCCCAGGCCCGCACCAGCAGGGCGCAGGCCGCGGTGATGACCGAGGTCTGCGAGACGCCCCAGACCTCCGACAGCCGGCGCACCCGGCGCACGACGTCGGCGTCCAGCGGCACCGGCGCCGACGGCCACGGGTCACGCTGCGCCGGGGCGGCCGGCAGCCGGGTGGTTTCGGGCGGAAGGTTCGCCAGCCAGTAGGCCTCGTCGTCGCGGTAGTCGGCCGAGGATTCGTAGTGCGACTCGCACTCGACCAGCTCCCGCAGCGAGCCGAAGACGGCCGTCGGGATGGGTCCGGCGGCGACGATCGCGGAGTAGATGGAGGCGATGCGGTGACCGACCAGCCCGACGCCGGTGCCGTCGATGACGATGTGGTGGCAGCAGGCGAACAAGTAGAACTGGTCCCGCCGGGTCGCAAAGAGGGCGAACCGGAACAACGGCCCAGACAGCGGCATCGGCGTGCGCTGGATCGCCAGCGCCCGGCGGCGGGCCTCGGCCACCGGGTCGTCCAGGCCGCTCAGGTCGTCGAAGGTCAGCTCGACGTCCGGATGCTCGATCGCCCGCTGGTAGACCGCGCCGTCCACCTCGAAGAACGCGACACGGGCGGGTTCAGCCTCCTGCACCGCCTGCCGGATCGCCCAGTGCAACGCGTCGCGCTCGACGCGGCCGTCGATGCGCACGAACAGGCCGAGCTGCCACTCGGTGCTGGAGTGACCCGTTGCCTGCGCAAGCCAGATGTCTAGCTGTCCGCGCGTAAGCGGAAGTGCTTGAGCATCAAGCTCCATCCATCTCCCCAACCACAGGGTCTGCCTTTCAACCCCCCGGTTGATGAAGCCGCTCGAGCAAGTGTTCTCTACCCGGTGCGGCCCCGGCGCGCGGCGCGATCCGCTCTGCCGTGCTCCACCCGGCGACCGGCTGGAGCGCCGGCAAAGACGGACCGCAACCGTGGCTGCCCTCGTGGTGGACCGAGGCGGCGAAGCCGGCGGCTGTCGCCACCGAATGCTTGGCGCTCACCGACCCCCAAGGCCTGGTAGTCAACACGAGTGCAACAGTTGGGAAGGCTAGTAGACGACAACCCCGCTGGTCCAGAGTTATTCAAACTTAATGTCCTGTGAATTGGCCAACTCAGTAGATTCGCCACCAGTATTTAGGTCGTATACGTACTTCAGGTACTGCCGAAACGCGTTCCAATGCCATACAGTATGGATTGGTGATGGGGGTATGCGGCCGCGGACCGGGCATCGGGCGTTATTGCCCCGTGATAGGCAGGGGGGTCTCCGTGCAAGGCGACGGGACACGCGCATGCTCCGGCGACGGCGCAGTCCGCGGGGACCAGGCCGTCGCCGGAGTTCTCGGAGGGTTAGAGCAAACCGAGCAGTTGCAGGTCGGTGACGTACTTGACGATCACCGGCGCGCTGATGTGCGGGATGTCATTGTCGGAGCCGACTTTGGCTTCCTGCACCGCGGCCCGGAACCGGTCGGTCGGCGCGAAGGCGCCGCGGGCCGGCTCGGCGGGCTGCAGGTTCTTCGGGTCGCGCAGCAGCAACAGCAACATCTGCAGCACCGAGTTCTGCCGCTGCCGTTCCGGCAGCCCGCGCAGACCGGTTTCGAAGCGTTGCAGCCACTCGCCGAAGTCGTCGACCCGCTCGATCGGGTAGCCCGCCTCGATCAGCCAGTCGACGTACTCGTCGAGCCCGATCCCGTCGTCGTGCGGGTTCATCACGTGGTAGGTCTCGAACCCGTCCATCACCTGGGCGCCGAGCTTGGCGATCGCCTCGGCGACGAACTCGACGGGCAGGGCGTCGAAGTGCGAGCGCTGCCGGTTGCCGTCGGCGTCGAGCCGGTAGAACGACTTGGGCGCGGTGCCGGTGGCCACGATGCTCAGGATCATCCGGGTGAAGATGTCCGTCACGTTGAGCTGGCCGGCGTAGCTGGTGTCGGCCAGGATCATGTCGGAGCGGAACACCGAGACCGGCAGCCCGCACAGGTCGTGGGCCTCGCGCAGCAACACCTCGCCGGCCCACTTGCTGTTGCCGTACCCGTTGGCGTAGCTGCCGTCGATGACGCGGGTGGCGCTGATGACCCGGATGTCGGCGTCCTCGGTGAACGCCGACGGCTCGATCTGGCGTCCCACGTCCGACGTCGACACGTACGCGAACGGCTTCTTCCTCGTGGTCAGCGCCAGCCGGATCAGCTCGGCCGTTCCGCCCACGTTGGGGGTGAACAGCTCACTGTAGGGCAGCACGCCGTTGACCACGGCCGCGGAGTCGACGATCAGGTCGACGGTGTCGGCCAGCTGCTGCCAGGTCTGCTCGTCCAGACCGAGGTTGGCCTGGCCCTTGTCGCCGGCCACCACCTGCAGGTGTTCCTCGGCCAGTTCCTGGAAGTGCCGCAACAGTTCCGGGTCGCCGGTGTTGAAGGTCTTCTCCAGCCGGCCCCAGGCCTCCTCGTCGGAGCGGGCGCGCACCAGGCAGATCAGCTTGCCGTCGACCTGCTCCAGCTGCTCGAGCCATTCCAGCACCAGGTAGCGGCCCAAAAAGCCGGTCGCCCCGGTCAGCAGGACGGTACGCACCTCGGGGCTGGGACCGGGCAGCGTCGGCGCGGTCGACAGCGTCGTCGCGTCGAGGAACTTGTCCAGGGTCAGGTCCCGGGCGTACACCTCCTTGGCGTCGGCGCCGTGCACCGCCGCGAAGCCGGGGCCCGCGGCGTTCTCGGCGTCGGCGCCACTGGTGATCCGCTGGCTCAGCGCCCGCACCGACTGCGAGTCGAACAGGGTGCGCACCGACAGCGCGCCGTCGACGGCGGTGTTGATCTCGGCGATCACCCGCATCGCGGACAGCGAGTCGCCGCCCAGCTCGAAGAAGGAGTCGTCGATCGAGACCCGCTCCATCCCGAGCACCCGGGCGAAGATGCCGGCCACCGTCTCCTCGGTCGGATTCGTCGGGGCGATGTATTCGCCGCCCCGCTTCCGGTACTCGGGGGCGGGCAGGGCGCGCTTGTCCAGCTTGCCGTTGACCGTCAGCGGCAGCGCGTCCAGCACCACCACCGCCGCCGGCACCATGTAGGCGGGCAGCCGCTCGGCCAACTGGATGCGGATGCCGACCGGGTCGGCGGTGCCGGTGATGTAGCCGACGAGGCGCTTGTCGCCGGGCCGGTCCTCGCGGGCGATCACCGCCGCCTGCTCCACGCCGTCCAGGCCGGCCAGCGCCGCCTGCACCTCGCCGAGCTCGATGCGGTAGCCGCGCAGCTTGACCTGCTCGTCGGCGCGGCCCAGGTATTCGAGCTGACCGTCCTGGTTCCACCGGACCAGGTCTCCGGTGCGGTACATCCGCGCGCCGGGGCCGCCGAAGGGGCAGGCCACGAACCGCGACGCCGTCAGGCCCGATCGGCGCGCGTACCCGGTGGCCACGCCGTGACCGGCGATGTACAGCTCGCCGACCACACCCGGGGGTGCCGGGCGCAGCCACCGGTCCAGCACGAACAGCGCGGCGCGCGGCACCGGCGACCCGATCGGCGCCGACCCGGTGCCGGGCTGCAGCGGCGTGCTCATCGCGGCGTACACCGTCGCCTCGGTCGGGCCGTAGGCGTTGATCATCACCCGGCCCGGCGCCCACCGATCCACGATCTCGACCGGGCAGGCCTCACCGGCCACCACCAGCGCCGTCGAGTCCAGGCCCTCCGGCGAGAGCATGCCCACCGCCGACGGGGTCTGGCTGAGCACGGTGACGCCCTCGGCGACCAGCAGGTCGTGCAACTCGTCCGGGGAGGCGGCGACCGACTCGGGCACCACCACCAGGCGCCCGCCGTGCAGCAGCGCACCCCAGATCTCGTGCACCGACACGTCGAACACCAGCGAGTGCCACTGCGCCCACACCCCGCCCTCGGGCAGGTCGGCGTGCAGCGACTCCACCAGCTGGGCGACGTTGTCGTGACTGACCGCCACCCCCTTGGGCACGCCGGTGGTGCCCGAGGTGTAGATCAGGTAGGCGATGTTGTCCGACGACGGGACGGGCAGCGCGGCGCTGGGCTGGCCGGCCAGCGCGGGGTCGTCGACGTCGACGACCGACGGCTTGCAGCCGTCCAGCCGCGACCGCAGCGCGGCCGTGGTGACCACGGCGACCGGCTCGGCGTCGCCGAGCAGGAACTCGATGCGCGCGGCGGGCAGCGCCGGGTCGATCGGCAGGTACGCCGCCCCGGTCTTGAGCACCGCCAGGATGGACACGATCGCCTCGGCCGAGCGGGAGAACAGCAGCGCCACGCACTCGCCCGGGCCGGCGCCCTCCTCGATCAGCAAGTGCGCCAACCGGTTTGACGCCTCGTCGAGTTCCCGATAGCTCATCGAGCGACCCTGGAAGGTCAGCGCCGCCGCGTCCGGGGTGCGGGCCACCTGCGCGGCGAACAGCGCCGGGATCGAGGTGCCGGTGGCCGGCTGGCTCAGCACCGGCCGGTTGCCCCACGCGTCGAGCAGCTCGTGCTCGGCCTCGTCCATCACCTCCAGCGATGTCAGCCGTCGAGTCGGGTCGGCCGTCATCTCCGACAGCACCCGCTGGAACCGCTCGGTCAGCTTCTCGATGCCGGCCGCGTCGAACACGTCGGTGTCGAATTCGACGCGCAGGCCGAGCTCGCGACCCGGCAGCGCCATCACCGACAGCGGGTAGTGGTTGTACTCGCGGTTGGTGACATCGGTGATGGCCAACTCGTGGAATCCCAGCGGCACGCTGGTGTCGATCGGATAGTTCTCGTACAGAAACAGGGTGTCGAACAGCGCGTCGTGCCCGGTCACCCGGTGGATCTCGCTGAGCGCCAGGTGCTCGTGTTCCAGGGTGTCGTTGTGGTGCTGCTGCAGCTGGTCCAGCAGGTCGGCGACGGTGGTTTCGGCGTGGGTGTTGGCCCGCACCGGCACGGTGTTGATCAGCAGGCCCACCATGGACTCGGCGCCGGCCAGGTCGGCCGGCCGGCCCGACACCGCGGTGCCGAACGCCACGTCATGCTGACCGGTCAGTCGCATCAGCAGCTGCGCCCAGCCGGCCTGCAGCACCGTGTTGACGGTGGTGTGGCAGGCGCGGGCCAGCTCGCCCAGCGCGCGGGTGGTGTCGGCGGACAGCCGGTAGGACTCCACGGCGCGCCGGCCGAGCCGCATCCGGCCGGCCGGGCCCACCAGGGTGGGCGTGTCGAATCCGTCCAGCACCTGACGCCAGGCCGCCTGCGCCGCGCTGCGGTCCTGGCCGGCCAGCCAGGTCAGGTAGCTGCGGTAGGTGGCGGGCGCGGGCAGCTGGTCGCCGTAGTAGATGGCCAGGATCTCGCGCAGCAGGATGGGCAGCGACCAGCCGTCCATCACGATGTGGTGGTTGGTCAGCACGAACCGGTGCCGGTTGTCCGCGGTGCGGATCAGCGCGGCCCGGAACGCCGGCCGGTTGGCCAGGTCGCTGACGGCGGCGCGTTCGGCGGCGCACAGCTCCTCCACCTTTTGTTCCGGGTCGACGTCTTCGGGGCCCAGCTGGATGTACCGCCAGGCCATCACCGGGTCGGCCGGGACGACCTGCACGGGTTCGCCGTACTGCGGGCAGAACCGGGCGGCCAGGTTGGGGTGGCGGTTGACGACGGTGTGCACGGCGTCGTGCAGGCGGTGCGAATCCAGGGCGCCGGTCACCGTGATGCCCAGCTGCACCGCGTAGACGTCGTCGCCCGGGTCCTGGGCGAAGCTGGCGTGGAAGAGCAGACCCTGCTGCAGCGGGGTCAGCGGCAGGATGTCGGCGATCTGGTGCTGCTTGCTCAGCTCGTCGATCTGGCGCTGGTTCAGCCGCGCGGGCAGGATGTCGGACGGGGTCAGCCCGCCGCCGCCGGCCCGCACGTGCGCGCAGATCCCGGCCAGCGCCTCGAACCACAGCTGGCTCAACCGGCTGATCTGGTCGCGGTCCACCGCCGAGGGCGCCCACGTCCAGTTGGCGTGCAGGTGCGGGCCGTCCTCGGTGTCCATGGTGCCGGCGTTGAGGTCCACGGTGTGCATCAGCGGCATCGCCACCGCGGCGGCCGCGCCGCTCAGCGACAGGCTGTCCGGGCTCAGCCGCCACAGCTCGCCGGGCAGGTCCGCGGCCGCGCCCAGCCGGCCCAGGTAGTTGAACCCGATGACCGGGTCGGACCCGCCGAGGTCGACGTCCGGGTTGAGGTAGCGCAGCAGCCCGTAGGTCAGGCCGTCGGGCAGGGCGCGCAGCTGCTCCTTGGCGGCCTTGACCGCCGCGCCCAGCGCGTCGTCGCCGGCCACCACGCTGGCCCAGTCCAGGCCGTCGATCGCCAGCGCCACCGGGTATTTGGTGGTGAACCAACCCACGGTGCGCGACAGGTCCACGTGCGGGCCCAGCTCCTCGTGGCGCCCGTGGCCCTCGACGTCGATGCCGATCGGGGTGCCGGCGCCGACGACCTGCGTCCAGGCCATCGCGAAGGCGATCAGCAGGATGTCCTGCACGCCGGCGTGGAACGCGGCGGGCACCTCGCCCAGCAGCAGCCGGGTGGTGTCGACGTCCAGCGAGACCGACAGCTGCTCGGCGCTCTGGTAGGTGTCCACCTCGGGCTGTACCGCCGGCAGCACGGCCGGGGTGGCCACCACCTCGCGCCAGGCGTCGGCCTGCTCGACCACCGCCGGGGTCAGCGCGTGTTCGGCCAGCAGCGACGACCACCGGGCGAACGAGGTGCCGCCGGCCGGCAGTGCCACCGGCTGGCCGCTGTGGTGTTGCGCCCAGGCGATGTTGAGGTCCTCGATCAGGGTCCGCCAGGACACCCCGTCGACGGCCACGTGGTGGATGATCAACGCCAATTGGCTTGTCTCACTTGCCCATACCGCGCTCACCATGACGCCGGCGCCCGGGTTCAGCCGGGACCGTGCCGCGACGAGCACCGCGTCGGACAGGGTGTCGACCGACTGCAGGCAGTCGGCGGCGCGCACCGAGCCCGGCTCGGGCGCCTGCAGGTTCCAGCCGCCGGCGCCGTCGTCCTCGACCCGCAGCCGCAGCATCGGGTGGCGGTCCAGCAGCGCCTGCAGCACCACCGCGACGTCGTCGGCGGTGACGCCCGACGGCGCGGCCAGCACCATGGTCTGGTTGAAGTCGTCGATCGGGCCCTGCACGGTTTGCAGCCAGCGCATGATCGGGGTGGCCTGCACCGGCCCGATGCCCTCGTCGACCACCTGCTCCTCGTCGGCGCCGTCGCTGGCCACCCGGGCCAGCCGGGCCACCGTCTGCTCGACGAACACGTCGCGCGGCCGGCAGATCACCCCCGCCGCCCGGGCGCGGGCGACCACCTGCATGGACAGGATGCTGTCGCCGCCCAGGTCGAAGAAGGAGTCGTCGACACCGACCCGCTCCACGCCGAGGACCTGGGCGTAGATGTCGGCCAGGATCTCCTCGGTGTGGTTGGACGGGGCGCGGTACTGGCCGGCGCGCTTGTGGTATTCCGGCGCGGGCAGGGCGCGCTTGTCCAGCTTGCCGTTGACGGTCAACGGCAGCGACTCGAGCACCACCACCGCGGCCGGGACCATGTAGGCGGGCAGCCGCTTGCCCAGCTGGGTGCGCAGCTCGGCCGGGTCGGCGGTGCCGGTGATGTAGCCGACCAGGCGCTTGTCGCCGGGGCGGTCCTCGCGGGCGATGACGGCGGCCTGGTCCACGCCGTCGAGCGCGGCCAGGGCGGACTGGATCTCGCCGAGTTCGATGCGGTAGCCGCGGATCTTGACCTGTTCGTCGGCGCGGCCGAGGTATTGCAGTTGCCCGTCGGCGCCCCACCGGACCAGGTCACCGGTGCGGTACATCCGCGCGCCCGGCCCGCCGAACGGGCAGGCCACGAACCGCGAGGCGGTCAGGCCCGCCCGGCGTGCGTATCCGGTGGCGACGCCGCGGCCGGCGATGTACAGCTCGCCGACCACGCCCTCGGGCGCGGGCCGCAACCACTTGTCGAGCACGAACAGCGCCGCGCCGGGAACCGGCGAGCCGATCGGCGGGGCGCCGGACTCCGCGGTCAGCGGGGCGCTCATCGCGGCGTACACGGTGGCCTCGGTCGGGCCGTAGGCGTTGATCATCACCCGGCCCGGCGCCCACCGGTCGACCACCTCGGCCGGGCAGGCCTCACCGGCGACGACCAGCGCCGTCGAGTCCAGGCCCTCCGGCGAGAGCATGCCCACCGCCGACGGGGTCTGGCTGAGCACGGTGACGCCCTCGGCCACCAGCAGGTCGTGCAGGTCATCGGGCGAACCGGCCACCGATTCGGGCACCACCACCAGGCGCCCGCCGTGCAGCAGCGCACCCCAGGTCTCCCACACCGAGACGTCGAAGACCAGCGAGTGCCACTGCGACCACACCTGTCCCGGGCCCGACGGCAGCTTGGGGTGCAGGGTCTTCAGGAACTCGGTCACGTTGCGGTGGGTGACCGCCACGCCCTTGGGGGTGCCGGTGGTGCCCGAGGTGTAGATCATGTAGGCGATGTCGTCGGGCGACGGCCCGGGCAGCGCGCTGCTGGGCTGGGTGCGCTCGATCTCCGCGGCGGCCTCGTCGACGTCGATCACCGGCAGGTCGAAGCCCTCCAGCCGGTCGCGCAGGCCGGCGGTGGTGACGGCGGCGATCGGGGTGGCGTCGCCGAGCATGAATTCCATCCGCGCCGCGGGCAGCGCCGGGTCGATCGGCAGGTAGGCCGCGCCGGTCTTGAGCACCGCCAGGATCGACACGATCGCCTCGTCGGACCGGGAGAACAGCAAAGCCACGCACTCGCCGGGGGCCGCGCCCTGCTCGGCCAGCAGGTGCGCCAGCTGGTTCGACGCCTCGTCGAGCTCGCGGTACGTCATCGAGCGACCCTCGAAGGACAGCGCCACGGCCTCCGCGGAGCGCGCCACCTGGGCCGCGAACATCCCCGGGATCGACGCCGGAGCCTTGACCGGCTTGGTCAGGATCGCCCGGTTACCCCACTCGTCCAGCCGGTCGTGCTCGCCGCCATCCAGCAGATCGATCGACAACAATCGCCGTCCCGCACCGACGGTCATGACTGTTCCTCCAAGTCCACGGTCATGGCTTCCAGCACGCGCCGGAATCGTTCGATCAGCTTTTCGATCCTTGCCTCGCCGAACACGTCGGTATCGAACTCGACGCGAAGACCGATCTCATGGCCCGGCACGGCTTGCACCGAAAGTGGATAGTGGTTGTATTCCCGGTTCGTAAATCCAGTAATAGTTAACTCGTCCACAGCCGATAGCGCGGCAGTATCGATGGGATAGTTCTCGTACACGAACATTGTGTCGAAAATCTGGTCGTGCCCCGTTACACGATGGATATCGTTCAGCGCCAGGTGCTGATGCTCCAGCGTGTGGGTGTAAGCCCGTTGTAGCTGGTCAAGCAGGTCGGCGATGGTGGTTTCGGCGCCGATCGTGGCGCGCACCGGCACGGTGTTGATCAGCAGGCCCACCATCGACTCGGATCCGGCCAATTCGGTCGGACGGCCCGACACCGCGGTGCCGAACACCACGTCGTGCTGCCCGGTCAGCCACATCAGCAGCTGCGCCCAGGCCGCCTGCAGCACCGTGCTCACGGTGGTGCGGCAGGAGCGGGCCAGCTCGCCGAGCAGCCTGCTGGTGTCGGCGGGAACGTGGAACTCGGCCACGCCGCGCGGCCCGAGGGCCATCCGGCCCGACGGGCCCACCAGGGTGGGGGTGTCGAAACCGGCCAGCACCTCGCGCCAGGCCGCCTGCGCCGCGGCCCGGTCCTGCGCCGACAGCCAGGTGATGAAGTTGCGGTAAGGCACCGGCGCGGGCAGCCGCACCCCGAAATAGGCGGCGAAGATCTCTTGCAGCAGCAGCGGCTTGGACCAGCCGTCCAGCACGATGTGGTGGTTGGTGAGCACGAACCGGTAGGCGTCCTCCGCGGTGCGGATCAGCGCGCCCCGGAACGGCGGCTGGGCCAGGTCGCCGACGGCGACGCGTTCGGCCGACGACAGCCGCTCCACCTGCTCGTCGAGGTCGGCGCCGGCGTCCAGCTCGACGTACTGCCAGGCCAGCTCGGGCTCGGCGGACAGAATCTGAACCGGCTCGCCGAAGTCCTCGCTGAAGTGGGCCACCACGTTGGGGTGCCGGGTGATGACGGTCCGCACCGCCTCGCGCAGCCGGTCGGGGTCGACGGCGCCGGTCACGGAGATGTCCAGCTGGACGGCGTAGAGGTCTTCGGGTTCCTGGCTGCCCTGCGCGGTGCCGGCGTGGAACAGCAGCCCCTGTTGCAGCGGGGTCAGCGGCAACACGTCGGCGACCCGGTACCGCTGAGCCAGCTCGTCGAGGTCCCGCTGGGTCAGCCGGGCGGCGGCGACGTCCGAGGGCGTCAGCCCGCCGCCGCCGGCCCGCACGTGCGTGCAGATGCCGGCCAGGGCGTCGAACCACAGCTCGGAAAGCCGGCCGATCTGCTTGTCGTCCAGCGCGGAGCGGGCCCACGTCCAGTTGGCCTGCAGGTGCGGGCCGTCCTCGGTGTCCATGGTGCCGGCGTTGAGCTCCACGGTGTGCGGCAGCGGCAGCTCCACCGCCCCGGCCGCGCCGGCCAGCGCGAAGCTGTCCGGGCTCAGCCGCCACAGCTCGGGTGAGAGCTCGGCGGCCCCGCCGCCGAGCCGGCCCAGGTAGTTGAACGCGATCGCCGGATCCGAAACATCCAGCCCCGCTTGGGGATTCAGGTAGCGCAGCAACCCGTAGGTCAGGCCGTCGGGCAGGGCCCGCAGTTGCTCCTTGGCCTCCTTGACCACCGCGCCCAACGCCTCGTCGCCGCCGACCACCTGACCCCAGGACAGCCCGCCGAGGCGCAGCGCCACCGGGTACTTGGCCGTGAACCAGCCCACCGTACGGGACAGGTCGACCTGCGGGCCCAGCTCCTCGCTGCGGCCGTGGCCCTCCACGTCGATGCCGATCGGCGCGCCGGTGCCGATGAACTGTGTCCAGGCCAGCCCGAACGCGATCAGCAGAATGTCTTGCACCCCGGCGTGAAACGCCGCGGGCACCTCGCCCAGCAGCAGCCGGGTGGTCTCCACGTCCAGCGACGCCGACAACTGCCCGGCCGTCGCGTAGGTGTCCCCGGGTTGCGCCCCGGGCAGCACCGCCGGGACGGCGGCCACCTGCCGCCAGTCCTCGGCGCGCTCGACCACCTCGGGCCGGCGGGCGTGGTCCTCGAGCAGCGCCGACCAGCGGGCGAACGACATGCCGCCGGTCGGCAGGGCCACCGGCTGGCCGCTGTGGTGTTGCGCCCAGGCGATGTTGAGGTCCTCGATCAGGGTCCGCCAGGACACCCCGTCGACCGCCAGGTGGTGGATGATCAACGCCAATTGGCTTGTCTCGCTTGCCCATACGGCGCGCACCAGGATGCCGTCGGCGAGGTTCAGCCGCGACCGGGCGTCAACCAGCGCCGCCGGCGACAACGCGTCCACGGTCTCCAGGCAGTCGGCGGCCTGCACCGAGCCGGCCTCGGGCACCTCCAGCGACCAGCCGCCGGCGCCGTCGTCCTCGACCCGCAGCCGCAGCATCGCGTGCCGGTCCAGCAGCGCCTGCAGCACCGCGGCCACGTCGTCGGGGGTGACGCCGGCGGGGGCGGCCAGCACCATGGTCTGGTTGAACTGCTCGACCGGGCCGTCCATGTTCTGCAGCCAGCGCATGATCGGGGTGGCCACCACCCGGCCGGTGCCCTCGTCGACGACGTCGTCGTCGCCGGTGGCGACGGTGGCGACCCGGGCCAGCCGGGCCACCGTCTGCTCGGTGAAGACGTCGCGGGGCCGGCAGATCACGCCGGCGGCCCGGGCGCGGGCCACCACCTGCATGGACAGGATGCTGTCGCCGCCCAGGTCGAAGAACGAGTCGTCCACCCCGACCCGCTCCACGCCCAGCACCTGGGCATAGATGTCGGCCAGGATCTCCTCGATCGCGGTCACCGGGGCGCGGTACCGGTCGACGTCGGAGTATTCGGGCGCGGGCAGGGCCCGGGTGTCCAGCTTGCCGTTGACGGTCAGCGGCAGCGCGTCGAGCACCACCACCGCCGAGGGCACCATGTAGCCGGGCAGCCGCTCGCCCAGCTGCGCGCGGACCTCGGCCGGGTCGGCGGTGCCGGTGATGTAGCCGACCAGGCGCTTGTCGCCGGGCCGGTCCTCGCGGGCGATCACGGCGGCGTGCTCGACGCCGTCCAAACCGGCCAGGGCGGCCTGGATCTCGCCGAGCTCGATGCGGTAACCGCGGATCTTGACCTGCGCGTCGGCGCGGCCCATGTACTGCAGCTGCCCGTCGGCGCCCCAGCGCACCAGGTCGCCGGTGCGGTACATCCGCGCGCCGGGCCCGCCGAACGGGCACGCCACGAAGCGGGTGGCGGACAGGCCGGGCCTGCCGACGTAGCCGGTGGCCAGGCCGCCACCGGCCACGTAGAGCTCGCCGACCACACCGACCGGGACCGGGCGCAACCACCCGTCCAACACAAAGAAGGCCAGATTGGCCAGCGGCACGCCGATCGGGCTGTCGCTGCTATCCACATCGGCATCGACGATCTCCCGGAACGACGCATGCACCGTCGTCTCGGTAATGCCATACATATTGATCATCCGCGGCAACCCCGGATGATGATGCAGCCACGTCGCCAACCGATGCGGTTCCAGCGCCTCACCGCCGAACACCACCGTCTGCAACTTCAACTGCTGACCCAACTCCGGGGCCAACGCATCAGCACTCTGCAACGCATAAAACGCCGACGGCGTCTGACTCAACACACTGACCTGCTCACGAACCAACAACGCGTGCAAGTCTTCGGCCGAGCGCACCACCGCGTCCGGCACCACGACCAGGCGGCCGCCGTAGAGCAGCGAGCCGAAGACCTCCCACACCGAGAAGTCAAACGCCAGGGAGTGACACTGCGTCCACACCTGGCCCAACCCCAGCTGAGCGTCGAGTGTCTCCAGCAGCAACGTCACGTTGCGGTGTGGGATGGCCACGCCCTTGGGGGTTCCGGTGGTGCCCGACGTGTAGATGATGTAGGCGATGTTGTCGGCGGCCGGGACGGGCAGGCCGGTGGCGGGCTGCTCGGCGACGGCGGGGTCGTCGAAATCGATGATCTGGCCGGTGAACCCGTCCAGCCGGTCGCGCACCTCCGCCGTGGTGACCGCGGCGACGGGTGCGGAGTCAGCGAGCACGAACTGCAGCCGGGCCGCCGGCACGCCGGGGTCGATCGGCACGTAGGCGGCGCCGGTCTTGAGCACCGCGAAGATCGCCACCACTGCCTCGGCCGAGCGCGGAATGACCACCGCCACCCGCTGACCTGGGCCCGCGCCCTGCCCGGAAAGCAAGTGCGCCAACCGATTTGCCGACTCCTCGACCTCGCGGTAGGTGAACGACCGCTCGCCGCAGGTGATCGCCACCGCGTCGGCGGCGCGGGCAACCTGCGCGGCGAACAGCGCCGGGATCGAGGCCTGCGCGGCGGGCCGCCGGGTCAGCACCGCCCGGTTGCCCCAGGCGTCGAGCCGCTCATGCTCGGCGGCGTCGAGCAGGTCGATCGCCGACAGCCGCTGCCCGGGATCGGTGGTCATGGCCGCCAGCACCTGGCGCAGCCGCTCGATCAGGGTTTCGATGCCGGCCTCGTCGAACACCTCGGTGTCGTACTCGACCCGCAGGCTCAGTTCGTGGCCCGGGGTGGCCACCACCGACAGCGGGTAGTGGTTGAATTCGCGGCTGCTGAACTCGGTGACGGCCAGCTCGTGCACGTCGAGCAGCGCGCTGGCGTCGATCGGGTAGTTCTCGTAGAGGAACAGGGTGTCGAACAGTTGGTCGTGCCCGGTGACGCGGTGAATTTCGTTGAGCGCCAAGTGTTCATGCTCGAGCGTGTCGGCGTGCGCGCGTTGCAGCTGCTCGAGCAGGTCGACGACGGTGGTCGCGGCGGCGATGTCGGCGCGCACCGGCACGGTGTTGATCAACAAGCCGACCATGGCGTCGGCGCCGGGCAGCTCGGTGGGCCGGCCGGAGACGGCGGTGCCGAAGGCGACGTCGTGCTGGCCGGTCAGCCAGGTGAGCAGCTGCGCCCAGGCGCCCTGCAGGACGGTGCTGACGGTGGTGCGGCTGGAGCGGGCCAGCTCGCCGAGCGCCTTGGTGGTGTCGGCCGAAACCGTATAGGTGGCAACGGCGCGCCGCCCGATCTTGCCCGGCGGGGCCACCAGGGTCGGGGTCTCGAACCCGGCCAGGGCCTCGCGCCACGCGTCCTGGGCGGCGGCCCGGTCCTGGGCGGACAGCCACATCAGGTAGCTGCGGTACGACGGCGGCGCGGGCAGCCGCTGGCCGTAGTAGCCGGCGAACACCTCTTGGAGAAGCACGGGCAGCGACCAGCCGTCGATCACGATGTGGTGGATGGTGAGCAGCAGCCGGTGCCGGTCGTCGGCGATGCGGATCAGCGCGGCCCGGAAGGCGGGCTGGCCGGCCAAATCGCACACGGCGGCGCGTTCGTCCGCGGACAGCTGCTCGAGCTGTCCGTCGATGTCGCCACCGTCGAGTTCGAGGTAGCGCCAAGCCATTTCGGGTTCGGCGGGAATGATCTGCACCGGCTCGCCGAATTCGTCGAAGAAGCGGGCGACCAGGTTGGGGTGGCGGTTGACCGCGTTCTGCACCGCGTCGCGCAGCCTGTGCGGGTCGAGGGTGCCGCTCACGGTGATGCCGAGCTGCACGGCGTAGAGGTCTTCGAGTTCCTGGGCGAAGCCGGTGTGGAACAGCAGCCCCTGCTGGACCGGGCTCAGCGGCAGCACGTCGGCGATCTGGTGCTGCTGGCAGAGTTCGTCGATCTGCTGCTGGTCGAGGCGGGCGGGCGCGATGTCGGACGGCGTCAGCCCGCCGCCGCCGGCCTGCACGTGCGCGCAGATGCCGGTCAGCGCCTCGAACCACAACCGGCTCAACCGGTTTAGCTGCTCGTCGGTGAGCACGGAGCG
>Ga0164242_10004016_pt1 | contig 16587 bp, 12 predicted proteins | sample OricomgcompostMG_FD_108783 | JGI IMG/M metagenome (GOLD analysis project Ga0164242, IMG submission 108783) | Miracle-Growth compost microbial communities from Emeryville, California, USA - Original compost - Miracle growth compost (MG) ...
AGCGGCCCGCTGCACGGCGGTGCGCCCTCGCGCGTGCTCGGCATGATCGAGGAGGTCGAGAAGTCCGGCGACGCGCGCGCCTACGTGAAGAACCTGCTCGACTCCGGCGAGCGGCTGATGGGGTTCGGCCACCGCGTCTACCGTGCCGAGGACCCGCGGGCCCGCGTGCTGCGGCGCACCGCCAAGGAGCTCGGCGCCGAGCGCTACCAGGTCGCCGAGGCGCTGGAGCAGGCCGCGCTGGCCGAGCTCCGCGAGCGTCGCCCCGACCGGGTGCTGGAGACCAACGTCGAGTTCTGGGCCGCGATCGTGCTCGACTTCGCGCAGGTCCCGGCGCACATGTTCACCTCGATGTTCACCTGTGCTCGCACCGGTGGCTGGTCGGCGCACATCCTGGAGCAGGTCCGCACCGGCCGCCTGATCCGCCCCTCGGCCATCTACACCGGCCCCGCCTCCCGCCCCGCTGACTCCGTCGAGGGCTGGGACGACGCCTGGGCGAAGTAGGCCTGCTGCTCCGCGCCCCGGACGAAACAGTGGCGTGTCGACCACTGTTTCGTCCGGGGTCCGGTCGCGTTCAGAGCCGCTTCCCGAAGCACCGCACCAACGGCGAGGCGGCGTAATGGCCGAAGGGTTCGACCGGCTCATAGCCCGCTGATGTGTAGAGCCCGATGGCCTCGACCTGTGGCTGGCCCGTGGAGAGGATCAGCGCCTCCAGGCCCGCCCCGCGCGCGATCCGCTCGAGCCGGGCCAGCATCGTCCGTGCCAGACCGAGCCCGCGGGCGTCGTCGGCGACGTACATCCGCTTGATCTCTCCCGTTGCGCTCGTGCCCATCCGGGCCAGTCCGACCCGCCGCCAACCGCCGGTGACGACCGGTTGTCCGTCGAGGTAGCCGACGAGGAAGACGCCCTCCGGTGGCATGGAGGTTGCCGCGTCCATCGGGTCGTCGTCGCCGCTGCCGCCATAGAGCCCGGCATAGAACGCCAGCGCGCGGCCGACCAGCAGTTGGGCGTCCGGGTGGTCGAGCGGGACGGCGCGGATGTCGAGCATGCGGAACTCCGGTCAGGACAGGGCTGGGCAACTGAGAGGATAGGGACATGGCCCCTCGCATTCCCGCCGACCTCCTCCCCGCCGACGGCCGCTTCGGCTCGGGCCCCTCCAAGGTGCCCGACGGCCGCCTCGAGGCATTGACCGCGACCGGCCGCAGCCTGATGGGCACCTCGCACCGCCAGCCGCCGGTCAAGCAGCTGGTCCGCCGCGTCCGCGAGGGCCTGGCGACGCTCTTCGACCTGCCCGACGGCTACGAGGTGGTGCTCGGCAACGGCGGCTCGATCGGCTTCTTCTCGCTGGCCACGTACGCCCTGATCCGAGAGCGCAGCCAGCACGTCGTGTACGGCGAGTTCGCCAAGAAGTTCGCCGCCGAGGCCAAGGCCGCGCCGTGGCTCGGCGACCCGACCATCATCGATGCCCCGCACGGTTCGCGCGCGGTGGCGAAGGCCGAGGAGGGCATCGACGTCTACGCCTGGACCCACAATGAGACGTCCACCGGTGTGATGTCCCCGGTCGAGCGGCCCGCCGGCGCCACCGCCGATCAGCTGGTCCTGATCGACGCCACCTCCGCCGCCGGCGGCTTGCCGCTCGATGTCCGCGAAAGCGACGTCTACTACTTCGCACCGCAGAAGTCGTTTGCCTCCGACGGCGGCCTGTGGATCGCGCTGATGTCCCCGGCCGCGATCGCCCGCGCCGAGGAACTGGCCGCCAGCGACCGCCACATCCCGGCATTCTTCGGCCTCGCCGAGGCGATCAAGCAGTCGCGCCTCGACCAGACCGTCAACACCCCCGGCGTCGCCACGCTCTTCTTGATGGCCGAGCAGCTGGACTGGATGAACGAGAACGGCGGCCTGACCGGCATGGTCACCCGCACCGCTGCCAGCGCAGATGCGCTCTACAACTGGGCGGAGTCCTCGTCGTACGCCTCCCCGTTCGTGACCGACCCCGCCCACCGATCCCTGGTCGTCGGCACCATCGAGCTCGACCCCAGCATCGACCGGGTCAAGGTGATGGACGTGCTGCGGGAGAACGGCGTCGTCGACGTCGACGCCTACCGCGGCGTCGGCACCAACCAGCTCCGCATCGCGATGTACCCCGCCGTCGAGGCCAGCGACGTCACCGCACTCACCCATTGCATCGACTGGGTCGTGGAGAACCTCTGACGCTCGTGTGATGCTCAGCGTGACCTAGGGGTCACGCTGAGCATCACACCCCGATCTGAGGTAGCGGATCGGCAGCACTCCCGATGTGCCCACCTACCTCAGAGCCACAGAGTCGTGGCATGAGCAACTACGACACCAGTTACATCAAGGCGGAGCAGGCCTACAAGGCCGCGCAGATCCGCGAGCAGATCATCGGACGGCGCCGGACAGGCCGACTACGCAAGGAGCGCAGCCGCCTGCGGAAGGGCTACTCGCCCTGGGAATCCTGATGCGTCCCGCCACGGCAGCAGGGATCATTGCCGACGTGGCGCACACGACGCGGATCCTGGTCGGACGCGACGCCGAGTTGGAGGAGCTCTCCTCACTGCTCGGCGTCGCTGCCCGTCCTCTGCCACCCGAGCAGCGCTTGCACGTGCTCCTCTCCGGCGATGCCGGCGTCGGCAAGACCAGGCTGCTCCAAGAGCTCTCCGAGCGCGCAGGACGCGCCGGCTGGCGAGGGTACGTCGGGCACTGCCTCGACCTCGGGGAGAGTGCGCTGCCCTACCTCCCCTTCTCCGAGCTGCTCGACCGCCTCGCGGCCGATCTCCCCGATCTCGTCGAACAGGTCGGCCGCGCCTATCCCGATCTCAGCCGGCTCCAGCCGGTCCGGCGCCTGCTCGGTGCCGCAGGTGCTACCGGCGATGCGGTCGGCGCTGACCGGATACAGCTCTTCGAGGGCGTCCAGGCGCTGCTGGAGACGGTGGCAGCCCACACGCCGTTGCTGCTGGTCGTCGAGGACGTGCACTGGGCCGACCAGTCCACCCGCGACCTGCTCACCTTCCTCCTCACCCGGCCCCTGAACGGACCGATCGCGATCGTCGCGTCCTACCGCACCGACGATCTTCACCGTCGGCATCCGCTGCGCCGCCAGGTCGCCGAGTGGTCACGACTGCGCGGTGTCTCCCGGCTCCCGGTCGGCCCGTTGGGCGACGACGACGTACGACTCCTGGTGACGGCGCTCGACCCGGCCGCCACCGAGCGTGAGCTGAGCGACATCGTGGCCCGGGCCGAGGGCAACGCTTTCTTCGTCGAGGAACTGGTCGGCGCGGCGAGCGGCCCCGACCGGTGGCTGCCCGATGAGCTCGCCGACGTGCTCCTCGTGCGACTGGACCGGCTCGATGAGCCAACCCGCGACTTGGTCCGGACCGCCAGCGCCGCCGGCCGCAAGGTCGGTCACGCCGTGCTCGCCGCGGTGACCGAGCTGGACGACGACGCCCTCGATGCCGCCCTGCGCTCGGCCGTCGAGTCGCACGTCCTGGTCGCCGGCGAGGGCGACTACTGGTTCCGGCACGCGCTCCTCGGCGAGGCGGTGTACGACGACCTGCTGCCTGGGCAGCGGGTCCGACTGCACGCCCGCTACGTGGCGGCGCTCTGCTCCGGGACCGCGGCCGGCACCGCCGCGGAGCTCGCCCGTCATGCCCGGCTCGCCCACGACCTCGATACCGCCCTGGCGGCCAGCGTCCGCGCCGGTGACGAGGCCGCCACGATCGGCGGCCCGGACGAGGCGGCCGTGCACTTCGAGTACGCGTTGCAGCTGCTCGCCGATCCTCGCCGCGCGCTGCCCGAGGGCGAGTCGGTGGTGCGGGTGGCGGAGGCGACCATCGATGCGCTGCTCGCCGCCGGCCACACCGAGCGGGCCGTCCGGATCGCCGCGGAGCAGACCGACCGACTGCCCGAGGCGTGCTTGGACGGACGGGCGCGGCTGCTCACCGCCCAGGCGGTCGGTCTCGGGCTGCTCGACCACACCGAGCGGGACGCGGTCAGCGTCTCGGCCGAGGCCGTCGCGGCCAGCGAGGACGCGGAGCCGGCACTGCGCGCCCGGGTGCTCGCCAACCACACCCAGATCCTCTACTGGGCCGAGCGGCACGACGAGGCCGAACGCACGGGCCTCGAAGCGCTCGCCCTCGCCGAGCGGCACAACCTCACCCGGATCGCCTCCGCCATCGTCACCACCCTCACCTCCGTCGGCCGGACGCGGACCGAGCCCAGCGCGTTCCAGGCGTTGATGCCAGCGGCGATCGAGCGAGCCGCGGCCAGTGGCAACGTCGCCGCGGAGCTCCAGGCCCGCTACATCCTCGGGCGCTCGTACGAGGACGACGGCGACTGGGCGGCCGCCGAGACCACCTTCCGGGCTGTCGTGGACCTAGGCGAGTCGGTCGGGCGGCCCTGGGCGCCGTACTCCTTCGAGGCGAGGCATCAGCTCGGCTGGCTCCTCTACGTGACCGGGCGCTGGGACGACGCACTCAGGCTGCTGGAGATCGCCGCACCCGGTGCGCCGGCGCTCCTCTACGCCTGCCTCGACGCGGTCCGGCTCTCGATCCGACAGGCGCGCGGCGAGGCGGTGCCAGCTCGGATCCACCGGGCCCTGTGGGAGATCGACGGCGTGGTCCCGGCGTTCAGCGCCGCCACCGAGCTCCGCACGGCCCGGTCCGTGCCGGAGGTGCTCCAGGTGTACGCCGACGTCCGCGACGCCCTCACCCGCGCCTGGGGACCCGGTTTCGCGACCGGTGTCCGGCTGTCTGGCACGGCACTCGGTCGGGTGGCGGACCTGGTGGCCGGCGGCGCGGTCCTCCCGGAAGGATTCGTCACCGAAGATCTCATCGATCGCCTGGTCGCCGACGCGGCGCTCGCCGAGCGCGCCCACGCGGACACGCCCTGGGGCCCGGAGGGACGGGCCTGGCACGAGCGGGTGCGCGCAGAGGCACTGCGACTGCGGTGGGTGGTCGACGCCGACGCTGCTCCGACATCAGAGCTGCTCGAGGCATGGCAGGCGACCGAGGCGGCCTTCGCGGTGTTCGGGCACGTCCATGAGCTCGCGCTCGTCCGGGTGGCGTACGCCACCGTGCTTGCCGCTGCCGACGACATCGAATCGGCCCGCCGCCTGGCTGAGGACGCCCGGGCGGCAGCCCGCGCGCTCGGCGCCCGGCCATTGCTCGCGATCCTCGGAGAGGTGGCCGGTACGCCTGCGCCATCCGCTGACGCCCCGGTGGCGCTGACCGTCCGGGAGCGCGAGATCCTGGCTCTGGTCGCCGACGGCCGCACCAACGGCGAGATCGGCAAGCAGCTCTTCATCAGCACCAAGACGGTCTCGGTGCACGTCTCGAACATCCTCGCCAAGCTCGGTGCGGCCAGCCGCACCGAGGCAGCCGCGATCGCGCGGCGCGAGGCCTTGCTTGAGTAGTGGCGTGTTTCAGTCCTCGTTCGCGATCAGCCGCAGCGTGGCCCGCTCCAGCGCCAGCTGCCGGTCGTCAGGCGTGGGATAGGTCCGCCGGGTGGCCCGCGCGATCGTCCGACCCTCCTCATAGGCCGACACCACACGCGGATCGACGTAGGAGCTGCGTGCCAGTGCCGGGGTGTTGCCGAGGAACTCCGCGACCTCCTTCATCGCCGCCGCCACCACGCGTTTGCGTGCTGTCTTCGAAGAGGCCTCGGCCGCCTCGGCCAGGGCCGCCGCGGCCAGTACTGTCGCGTGCCAGGTGCGGAAGTCCTTGGCGGTCGCCTCGACGCCGGTAACCTCCCGGACGTAGTCGTTGACCAGGTGCGGCAGCATGGCCCTCCAGCGGCGGCCGTCGCGATAGGCCAGCAGTGGGTCGCCACGCCGGCGGCGCATCACCTCCAGCGCGGCCCCGACCATCGCATCGTCGATCTCGATCCGGTGGTCGACGCCTGACTTGCCGGTGAACGCGAAGACCAGTCTGTCCTGCACCCGGCGTACATGCCGACGCTGGAGGGTGGTGAGGCCGAAGGAGCCGTGGATGTCGGCGTAGACGTCGTTGCCGATCCGGAAGTAGCCCAGGTCGAGCAGCCGTACGGCGACCGCGCAGGCGCGCTCCTGCGGCATGCCCTCGCGCTCGAGGTCGGCCAGCACGCGCGCTCGGGCCTTTCCCAGCGCGCGACCGAAGTCGAGCACGCGGTCGAACTTCTCCGCATCCCGCCGGGTGCGCCAGTCGGGGTGGTAGAGGTACTGTCGCCGACCCGCCACGTCCGTGCCGACCGCCTGCAGATGTCCGTTGGGGTAGGGCGTGATCCACACGTCCTCCCAGGCCGGCGGGATCACCAACGACCGGATTCGTGCGATCTGCTCGGGATCCAGCCGATCGCCGTATTCGTCGAGATAGATGAAGCCGCGGCCGGCCCGCTTGCGCGTCCACCCGGGCTGCTCGGGAGAGGTGCGCCGCAGCCGGACCATGCGGCGCAGTACCCGCTCAGCGGCGTCGCAAAGCCTTCGCGAGTACGCCGAGGATCAGCAGCGCGATCAGACTCCCCAGACCCCACTCCCACCACCGCGTCGGGGTGGGATCGGCTGACTGCTGATCCGCCTCGACAGGCTCGGCGTGCGTGGTCGGGGCCCCGGACGCCGAGCCCGCCCCGGACGCCGAGCCCGCCCCGGGCGCCGAGCCCGCCCCGGACGCCGAGGCCGCCGAGCCTGTCGAGGCGATCGCCTTCGCCGGCAGCTCGAACCGCAGCACCTTCGAGTGCAGCCCCTCGCTGGATAGGTAGACGGTGCCGTCCGGCTCCACGCCGACGCCCTCGCCCTGCGGCTGGCCGGGCAGCGGGAAGGAGGCGATCCGGTCCATCGACGGCCAAGCGTAGGTAGTGGCGCTGAAGTAGCCGCGGATGAGCACCTCGTGACCGCCCGGCAGGAAGACACCGTCGGTGGCCAGCGGCATCACCGCACCCACCGGGGTGAGCCGGTTGTCGCGGTGGGCGTCGAGGTGCGCGGGGGCCGCGTAGAGCGTGCCGCCCAGCCAGCCCTTGGTGGCGACGTAGAGCCGACCCGTGGCGGGGTCACAGAGGAGCGTCTCGGCGTTGTGCGGGCCGTCGGGGTAGACCAGCGTGTAGACGGTCGGATGCACGGTGCGGTCGCCGCGGCCGGCCGGAACCTCGGCCACCTGGATGTGCGGCCGGTCGGAGTTGTTGTCACCGATGTCGCCGACCCAGATCATCCCGGCCGCGCCATCAGCCGACGCAGGCGCGAGCGCCTCGACATCGCGCGGCGCCTCCTCCCACTGCGTCACCCCCACGGTCTCCCCGTGGTCGTCGACGGTGAAGACCCGGCCGGTGTCGCCGCTGTCGTTTGTCGTCACGAACAGATCGCCGGGCAGCGTCACCAGCGCCGAGGCCTCATCGATCCGCTGGTCGGCGAACGAGAAGCCGCCCGGGTCCGCGGCGCCGGACGCCGCCAGCACGAGTGCGGCGAGCCCGTGTCCGATCAGGCGGAGCACGCCGGACCGATCACAGTCCGAGCAGCTCGCCGAGCCTGGGCGTGATGCCCCACTCGGCGACGAGGTCGTCGTACTCCTTCTTCACGCTGCCGCCCTTGACCGGCCCACCCGTGCGGACCGCGCGCAGCAGCGTGTTGCGGGGCGTGTGCTGGCTCTCCACGAATTGCACCACGTCGACGCGGTAGCCGGAGATCCGCAGCAGCGAGGCGCGGATCGCGTCGGTGAGGGTGTCGGCGAGGCGCTCGCGCAAGATGCCGTGCCGGGTCACCATCGCGTACGGCGAGGGCGTCGGCGACTTCCGCAGCTGGGCAGCGATGTCGTGGTGGCAGCACGGGGCGGCGAGCACGAGCGGCGCCTCCCAGGAGATCGCGTGTGCGAGGGCGTCGTCGGTGGCGGTGTCGCAGGCGTGCAGCGCGAGCACCACGTCGGGCTGCTGGTCGAGTTCGACGCCGTCGATGGTCCCGACCACGAACTCGGCCTTCACTCCGAGCGAGTCGGCGACCTCGCTGTTGTGCCGGGCCGACTGCTCCTTGACGTCGACGCCCGTCACCACGACCGGCATCCCCCTGACCGAGGTGAGGTAACGCTGAGCGGCGAAGGTGAGGTAGCCGTTGCCGCAGCCCAGGTCGACGATCCGCAGCGGCTCCTCGACGGTCGGCTTCCGCAGCCGACCACCCCTTTGCGCATCGTCGATGGCGGAGGTGAGCTGCCGCAGGAACTCCTCGACCTGGCGGTACTTCGCCTGCCGGCTCGGCTTCAATCGGCCGTCCTTGTCGGAGAGGCCGAGCGCGACGAAGACCGGGTCGTCCTCCGGCAGCAGCCGCTCCTTGGCCTGGTCGTGCGAGCGCTCGACCGGCGCCTCGGCAGTCCGTGGCGCAGTAGTGACCCGCGCGGTCGTCGGCTTGGTCACCAGCAGCTCGTGCGTCTCGGCGACGGTCTCGACGTGCCAGCTCGCGAACGGCTCGTCCAGCAGCGCATCCAGTGCCTCGGCTACCTCTTTGCCGATTGCATGGTTGGCGGTGAACGCCTGGGTCGCGTCGTAGGTGGTGATCTGCAGGTGGGTGCCGCTCTTGAGGTCGACGTACCGCATCTCGACGCGCCGCCACGCAGGGGTGGTGCCCTTCTGCCGCCCACTCGCCACGGCCTTGACCAGCTTGTCCGGATCGAGGATCACCGACCGCATCCGGTTGAGCGCGCGCAGCAACGGCTCGCTCAGGGTTGTCGCCTCGCTCATCGGTTGACCAGCTGGGTGATCAGCACGATCAGCAGCAGGACCACCAGGGCCGTCGGGATGATCAGTCGACGGTGGCGCGGATTCACCCGGCCAGTCTAGGAGCGCCACGCAGCGCGCTGCGCATCAGTGAAGTGTGATCTCGTCGGCGGCCCTCACATCCGCGAGGCGAAGAGCTCCGCGAGGTGCATCGTCGGGACGTCGGCCAGATCGTCGAGCTGCACCCGGCACGACATGCCGTCGGCGAGTACGACGGCATCCGGCTGGGACCGGACTGCCGGCATGAGGTGGGTCTCGGCGACCGCGACGGAGACCTCGTAGTGCCCCTGCTCCACGCCGAAGTTGCCGGCCAGGCCGCAGCAGCCGCTGACCTTGGTCACCGTCGCCCCCGCGCGCTCCAGCAGCTGCTGGTCGACATCCCAGCCGAGCACCGCGCTCTGATGGCAGTGCGGCTGGGCGACCACCTCGATGCCGGCCAGGTCGGGCAGCGGCAGGTCGAGCCTGGTGACCAGCTCGGCGAAGGTCAGGATCCCCTCGGCCACGGTGCGAGCCTCCGGCGCGTCGCTGAGCTCGAGCGCGTCGCTGCGCAGGGTGGCGGTGCAGGACGGCTCGAGACCGACCACCGGCACCCCGCTCGCGATGTACGGCGCCAGCGTGCGCACCGTGCGACCCATGATCTGCTTGGCCCGGTCCAGCTGCCCGGTGGTGACCCAGGTCAGACCGCAGCAGGCGTCGTCCTGGATGACCCTGACCTGGAGGCCCTGCGCCTCGAGGTAGCGGATCGCGCCCAGGCCGGAGCGCGGGAAGAAGTGATCGGTGAAGGAGTCGGCCCAGATCCAGACGTCGGGCTGCGCCTCGACAGGCTCGGCGTCCGTGGCCCGGCCGTCCTCCGTACCCCGGCCCTTCTCCGTGGCCGGGCCCTTCTCCGTACCCCGGTCCTTCTCCGTACCCCGAGCCTGTCGAGGGGCTGTCGCCCCCCGCAGGGTCTGGGTCGCGAAGGTCGGCACTGAACGCCGCTGGTCGATCCCGGCCATCCACTTCGCCAGCGCGGCGAACGGCGGCAGCTTCATCAACACATTGATCACCACCGCGAACGGCGCCGCCAGGCGCGCCCACTTCGGCAGTTGGCCGAGGAAGAAGTGCGACCGCGGCCGGCGCTCCCCCGCCACGCTGTGCTTCTGGTAGAGCGATTCAGACTTGTAGGTCGCCATGTCGATGCCGCTCGGGCAGTCCGAGGCGCAGCCCTTGCAGGCCAGGCAGAGGTCGAGCGCCTCACCCACGGCCGGGTCGGCGAGTCCTTTCACCAGGCCGCCGTCGAGCGCCTCCTGCAGCACCCGGGAACGCCCCCGGGTGGAGTCCTTCTCGTCCTTGGTAGCGAGGTAGGACGGGCACATCACGCCGTTGGTCCTCGGGGCGACGCACTTGCCGACGCCGGTGCAGCGGTGCACCGCCGCGCCCAGGTCTCCATCGTCGTGGATCAGCCGCAGCGCCGTCCGCGGCTTGGCACGGGGCCGCACCGGACGGAGGTCATCGGTGATCGAGGCCGGGCCGCCGTCGGGCGCGGTGATGATGCCCGGGTTCATCAGGTCGTCGGGGTCGCAGACGGCCTTGACCTGACGGAACAGGTCGAGGGACGTCTCGTCGTACATGAACTTGAGCATCTCGCCGCGGACACGACCGTCGCCGTGCTCCCCCGAGAGCGTGCCGCGGTAGTCCCTCAGCTTCACCGCGCAGGCCGTCATGAAGTCCCTGAAGACCTCAGCAGATCTGGCGTTTCCCGCCTCGAACGGGAAGTCGATGCGGCAATGGATGCAGCCGTCGCCGAAGTGGCCATAGGGGATGCCCTCGAGGCCGTGGGCGGCGAGGATCTCGTCGAAGTCGCGCAACCAGGCGCCGAGGTGCTCTGGTGGGACGGCGGCATCCTCCCAGCCGCTGTAGGCGGGCGTCGCCAGCGAACGGCCGGCCAGGCCGGCGCCGTCCTCGCGGATGCGCCACAGCGCGGCAGCCTCGGCTGCGCTGGTGACCAGCCGGGTGTCGATGGCGCCACCGACCGCGGCGAGGCGCTCGGTGATCTCGCGGGCGTCGGAGCCGGCGACCTCGGCCATCAGCCAGCCGCCGCCCCTGGGCAGATCCGGCACGGCGCTGCCCTTGCCGCGGACCAGCTCGACGATGCGGGCGTCCATCCCCTCGCAGGCGATCAGCCGGCCGGGGGCCGCCGCCAGCAGGGCCGGTACGGCGTCAGCGGCTTCAGGCATGCTCGGGTAGCCGAGCACCAACAGCAGGCGGCCGGGCTCGTCGGTCACCAGTCGGACGGTGGCCTCCAGGACGGTGGCGAGCGAGCCCTCGGTGCCGACCAAGAAGCGCTCGATCCGGCGCCGCTCCGGAAGCAGGTGCTCGAGGCTGTAGCCGCTCACCTGCCGGCCGAACCGGCCGAATTCGGTGCGGATGTGGGCCAGATGCGCGTCCGCGATCGCGGCCAGCCGATCCGCCGTCCCCTCACCAGACCCGGACGCCGAGCCGGACCCGGACGCCGAGCCGGACACGGACGCCGAGCCGGACACGGACCCCGAGCCTGTCGAGGCGCCCCTCGACAGGCTCGGGGTACGTCCGAACGTCGCCCGCTCGCCGTTGCCGAAGACGACGTCCATCGCCTCCACGTTGTCGACCGTCCGGCCGTAGCCGAGTGCCCGCGAGCCGCAGGCGTTGTTGCCGATCATGCCGCCGATGGTGCAGCGCGGGTGCGTCGACGGGTCCGGGCCGAACCGCAGTCCATAGGGAGCCGCTGCCCGCTGCAGGTCGGCATGGACCACACCCGGCTGCACACGGGCGGTGCGCGCCTCCGGGTCGATCTCCAGGACCCGGTTGAAGCCACGGGTGTCGACCACGATGCCGGGGCCGACGGCGTTGCCTGCGATCGACGTACCTGCGCCGCGGAGGGTCACCGGGACGCCGAGCGCGCGGGAAGCCTCATGCACCGCAAGCAGCTCCTCGACATGGCTCACCTTCACCACGGCCTGCGGGATGACCCGGTAGAGCGAGGCGTCGGAGGAGTAGAGGGCACGGGCCAGCGTGGAGTCGTCGACGTCCCGCAGACCCCTCGCACGCAGTTCGGACGCCAGATCAGCAGCGGCCAGGTCAGCAACGGTCAGCGTCACGCACTCATTCTCACATCGAGCGCCGGAAGATCCCTGCCAGGTCCTCGGCAGTGGGACGCTTCGGGGCGATCGAGAGCAGCCGCTCCTGCTTGAGCGCGCCCTCTACGAGGTCGTCGACATCGCCGTCCGTGTAGCCGACCTCGGCGAGGCCGCTCGGGATGCCGATGTCACGCATCAGCGCGATCAACACCTGCGGCAGGGTGTCGGGGCCGGCCTCGCTCCCGGTGATCGACACCGTGGGGTCGAGCAACCGGGCGGCGTGCAGGTGTCGCTCGGGTGCGGCGTCGAAGGTGAATCGGAAAGCCTCCGCCGCGGTGAGCGCCACCGACATGCCGTGCGGGATCACGGCATGCCCGTGCGGGTAGCCGGACGGCACGTAGCCGCGCACGCGCCCGGCGATCGGGTAGGCGTCGGCGTGCGGAATGTGCACGCCCGCGTTGCCGAAGCCGAGGCCGGCGAAGGTGGCGGCCATCGCCATCTCCTCGCGGGCAGCCAAGGAATCGAGCCCGGTGTCGTTGCCGGCGGCGACCGCCCGCCGGAATGAGCCCGCCAACAGCCCCATCGCCCGTTCCGACCACATGTCGGCGACCGGGTTGGCGCCGCAGTACGGCACTCGCTGATCGGGCTGCATCTTGTCGAAGGCGGTGTAGGGCTGCGCCGTGTAGGACTCGAGGGCGTGGCACAGGATGTCCATCCCGGCACTCGCCGTGACCATGCTCGGCTGGGTGACTGTCAGTGCCGGATCGACCACGGCCAGTGTCGGCCGCAGGGCCGCGTGCGAGATGCCGGTCTTGACCTTGAGCGACAGTACGTCGAGCACGCAGACGGTGGTCGACTCGGCGCCGGTCCCTGTCGTCGTAGGTACGGCGACCAGCGGCAGCAGCGGGTTGGTCGGCGCCACAGCCTTGCCGACGGGTGCGTTGACGTAGTCCATCAGCTCGCCCGGATTGGTCACGAGCAGGTTGATCGCCTTCGCGGTGTCGATCGACGATCCGCCGCCGACGGCGACGATCGCGTCGAACGGGCCTTCGCTGCGGGCGAACCCGATCGCCTTTTCGAACGACGCATCGGTCGGCTCCACGTGTGCGCGGTCGAAGATGACGACCTCGGGCCCCGTCGCGGTGATCTGGTCGGCGATCCGCTGCGGATGACCGGTCGCTGCGACGCCGGGATCGGTCACCAACAGCACTCGTCGGGCGCCGTACTTGCTCAGGTCATAGGCGATCTCTGCCGAAGCTCCGGTCCCGAACTTCAGCGCGGGCGCAGCGTAGGTGAAGACAGTCTCAGTCACTCGGTCAGTCACTCGCCCAACGTAGCCCGACGGGCCGTTGAACGCTCGCGCAGCGATTCGACCCACCTTCCCGCGAATTGCACGGTCGTTCAGTGCCATGGCAGCCCTCCGCCGAGTTGCACATCTGTTCAATCCGCGGAGGCAGGGCCGCGACGCTGCGCGACCGTTCAACTGCGCGGGCAGACGCCTCAATCGGCAGCCCGCGGCAGCTGCGCCAGCGCTGTCCGGACCACGCCCCGCACCGGTACCTTCCCCGCCGCGATCGCCGCGACCGACACCCACTCCACCGCATCGGTCGTCTGATCAGCCGGGTCTCTCCGCGGCTGTGCACCAGCGGGCAGGGCGGCGGCGTAGATGAGGTGGATCCCGTGGAACTCCTCGAGCCGCCCGCTCGGCGCATTCCCGGTCAGCTGCAGATCGTCCACGGCGAGCACCTGAGCGACCGTGCAGGTCACACCGGTCTCCTCGAAGACCTCGCGCACGACCGCCGCCTGCGGCTCCTCCTGGAAGTCCACCCCACCGCCCGGCAGGCTCCACTGCCCGGGCAACGGACCGTGCACCGAGTTGCGTACCAGAAGCACCTCGACATCGTTGGTCGAGCCTGTCGAGACCCTCGAGATCAGCGCGTACGCCGAGACCCGCTGCACGCGTGCCGGCCGATGCGCCGCCAGCGCGTCTCGGACCAGGGGAACTGTCGGCACGGTGCCGTCCAACACGGCGGCGAGCGGCTTCCAGGCCGCCTCGGCGGTGGTGCCGCCGACCTCGACGGTCCGTGGCGCGGGCGCATCCGCTGCGACCCAGCCGTCGTACACGATCCGGAGCGCATGCGAGTCGACCGGACGCCCGCGCCAGGTACGGCGGGCGTGGTGGCTGAAGACGTGTGCGGTCTCCCCCACCATCGCCTCCAGGCCGGTCTCCTCACGCACCTCACGGACGACCGCGGCCCGCGGATCCTCACCGTGGTCGAGACCGCCGCCGGGCAGCGTCCAGACCTCGTCGTCGGTGACGATCTCGGAGAGCCTGCTCAGCAGGATCTCCAGGTCCCCGACGCGCGCGGACGGTTCGCCGGCGGTCGAGCCTGTCGAGACCCTCTCGATGATGGCGTACGCCGCCACCCGCTGCCGGCGCGGCAGTCGCCTGGAGCTCCTGCTCATCGACGGCGCCTCACGAGAACGGCGGCCGGTGATCGAGCGCGATCGAGCGGCGACCCGCCCAGCGCCACAGCCGGGCGGCACGATCGCGGTCCTCGTCGGTGACCAGATTGCCCATCCAGCGCAGCGCGAGCGTCATCAGCCAGTCCGAGCGCATGCCGGCCGGGCCGGCGGCGGCGAGCAGGCGAGGCACTGTCACGACACCGGCCAGCCGGCGCGCGATCGAGAACGCTTCGCCGTAGTGACCGCGCAGCAGCTCCGGCCAGAGCACCTCCAGGCCCACATGGCGGGTCGAGAGCAACACCTCGGCGATCAGGCGGCCGGTCTCGAGGCCGTAGTCGATGCCCTCGCCGTTGAGCGGGTTCACGCAGCCGGCGGCGTCGCCGATCAGAGCCCAGTTGGGCCCGGCCACGCCGGAGACGGCGCCGCCCATCGGCAGCAGCGCCGATGCCTGGGCCCGCAGCTCCCCCGAGAGGCCGAACTCGGCGCGGATCGACTCGGCGTACAGCCGCATCAGCGGCTTGATCGCACTGCCGCCTGCTCCTTGACCGGCCGGTCGCTTGGCGGTCGCGAGCGTGCCGGCGCCGAGGTTGACCTCGCCGGTGCCGAGCGGGAAGACCCAGCCGTAGCCCGACAGCACCTCGCCCTTGGACCTCGGGCCCCTCGCGGGGCCGCGCAGCTCGAGGTGCGAGCTGATCCACGGGTCGTCGCTTCGCGCGGAAGCGACATAGGAGCGCCCGGCCACGCCGTACACCGTGTCGCGATGCCACTCCCGCCCGAGCACCTTGCCCAGCGGCGAACGAACTCCGTCCGCGACGACGAGGCGGCGGCAGGAGATCTCGACCTCACCGGACGCCGAGCCTGTCGAGGCGAACACGACCGCCTCGACCCTGCCACCGCTCGCCCGGCGTACGTCGACAGCCCGCAACCCGTCCACGGCGATTGCGCCCGCCTTGATCGCCGTCGTGCGCAGGTGGTCGTCGAGCTCGGTCCGCGCGACCGCGGATCCCCACGCAGGGAGGGAACCGCCGGGCCAGGGCAATTCCAGCGTCTGTCCGAACCCGTGTGCCCGCAGCCCGTGGTTGACCGTGTGCGCACGGATCCAGTCCTCGAGCCCGAGGCGGGTGAGCTCGGCGATCGCACGCGGCGTCAGCCCGTCGCCACAGGTCTTGTCGCGCGGGAAGACCGCAGCGTCCGCCAGGACGACTTCGACGCCCGCCCGGGCCAGCCACGCGGCCGCCGCGGACCCCGCCGGACCGGCGCCGACGACGAGGACATCGGTCGACGGGGGCAAAGCGGTCATGCGCCGAAGGCTACCTGGGGAGTGTCAGCCCTTCTTCTTCAAGGCCTGGTGGCTCAGCTGCGGGCTGAAGGTCTTGATCACCTTCCGCGAGCAGGCCCGCGTCTTGTACGGCGCGAACAGGCTGGCATGCGAGTTCGGAACGTAGACGCGGAAGCCGTCGACCGGCTTGGGCTTGCAAAGCGACTTGTCGTAGTTGGCCGTCTGCGCGATCTGCACCTTGCTGACCGCGCGCTGGCCCGGCTTGAGCGTGAACGAGCGCACCGGCGTGCCCGGCGCACGTGTCGCCGCCGCGCCGACCTGGTGACCGTTGTGACCGCCGACGAACGAGAGTCCGCCGTACCCGCCGGTGTGGCACTTGTGGGTCGTCACGTTGCGGTAGCGCATGACGCCGTAGAGGCTGCCGGCAGCCGCTCCGCGGACATGGAAGCTCACCGCCAGATCGCCGGCGCCGCAGGCCGGCGGAGCCGCATGGGCAGCGCCGACGGGCAGCGCGGTGAGTGCACCGCCGAGCAGTGCGGTTCCGAGGATTGCCCGGAAGACCTTCATCGTCGTACCTCCTTGGTAGGGATACCTACATCACTCCGGTACCCACCTGGAGGTTGCATCCGTAATGCATCGAGCGGGCGCCGACTCCGAAGAGTCGACGCCCGCCCGAAGCTATCCGGTCAGTTCTGGTACGAACCGAAGTCGAAGTCGTCCAGCGCGACGGCCTGACCCGACCCGGTGTTGCCGAAGTCGTAGTCGTAGCTGTCGTAGCCGGTGACGGAGTAGGCCGCTGCGCGGGCCTCCTCGGTCGGCTCGACCCGGATGTTGCGGTAGCGCTCGAGGCCGGTACCGGCCGGGATCAGCTTACCGATGATGACGTTCTCCTTCAGGCCGCGGAGGCTGTCGGAGCGACCGTTGATCGCCGCGTCGGTGAGGACTCGGGTGGTCTCCTGGAAGGAGGCCGCCGAGAGCCACGACTCGGTGGCGAGCGAGGCCTTG
>Ga0164242_10004017_pt1 | contig 16584 bp, 8 predicted proteins | sample OricomgcompostMG_FD_108783 | JGI IMG/M metagenome (GOLD analysis project Ga0164242, IMG submission 108783) | Miracle-Growth compost microbial communities from Emeryville, California, USA - Original compost - Miracle growth compost (MG) ...
ACGTTCACCTTTAAAGGTCACCAATGCCAACGGCCGCGCTGGAGGATGGTGTTGTTCTCGATCCACCTGTCGTGGCCGGCTGACAGGACAGTGTGACGCTCCGCTTAGGAGTCGTCAGCGGCGGCGGACAGTCCATCATTCGAGACGCTGCGGTCTGGGGCAAACAACACACCAATCATATTTAAGGTCAACGCGAGCATTCGTTCCAATATTTGGAACTAACGTCTATCTATTGACACAATAGAGCATCTATTCCATATTATAGTAATACGGGTCAATATTCGGGAATCGCACCCGAGCCCCACCCAACAAGACGTTGCCGAACAGGTTCACGCAAAGGGGAGGTTCACGATGACATTCTTGCGCGCGGCAAAGATCAGCCTGATGGTCACCGTTGCATCTGCTTGCATCGCGCAGCAGGCGCAGGCTCAACAAACGGGAAATTCGGACAATCCATCCGCAACGGCCCAGCCCATCGTTCCACCACCGGGCGAGGAACAGGTATCGCCGACCACACTCGATCAGACCGGACAGGGTAAGGATATCGTCGTTACCGGGACTCTGTTGCGCGGTGTCGCGCCCGTCGGCACCAATGTCCTCAACATCTCGCGTTCGGATATCGTCGCGAGCGGCGCGACAACGTCGGCAGATTTGCTTGCCCAGGTGCCGCAGGTCACCAACATCTTCAATTCGCTGCCGCATGCGGGCACCGGCTCCAGCGGCACGACCATCACACGGCCGACGATCCGCAATCTCACTGCAGCTGGCGCTTCCACCACGCTGCTGCTGCTCAATGGTCACAATATGGTCGGTGCGGGCATCACCACCACCTCGGCCGATCCCGAGATGATTCCACCGGGCGTGCTCGAGCGCGTCGACGTCGTGCCCGACGGCGGGTCCTCGCTTTACGGCTCCGACGCGATCGGCGGCATCATCAACTTCATCACCCGTAAGCGTTTCGACGGGCTCGAAGTGACGGCGAACTCCGGCGCGGCGCGGAACTTCTCGAAGTTCCAAGTCAACGTGACTGGTGGCCAAAGCTGGAACGGCGGGTCTGCGGTGCTGTCCTATCTGTACCGCTGGAACAGCGATCTGTTGGGCGCCAACCGTGATTATTTCCGGCAAAATCTGACACCGTTCGGTGGCGGCGATTATCGGGTGGCCGGTTGCGAGCCCGGCAATGTCACCGCAGGCGGCATCAGTTATGCGCTGCCCGACCTGCAGCCCAATACCGTGAACCGGTGCGACAAGGACCTCGTCACCGACATCTATCCCGCCGAAAAGCAGCAAACAGTCTATGGATCGGTGACGCAGCGTCTGAATGACGTGCTCGAATTCGACCTGACCGGCTTCTGGTCACGACGCGACACGACCATCAGGACGGCGCAAGGCAACACCAGCGGCGTCGCGATCACCGACCAGAATCCCTATTTCCAATCGATCGCCGGCGAAACGCAGCAGACCGTCTCCTACGACTATTCGAGCGTATACGGCCCCTCTTACAAGGCCCATACCCGCGTCGAGGAATTCGGCGTCACGCCGACGCTGACCGCTGATATCGGGCGCTGGGAAGCCACCCTGCTCGGCAACTACGGCAAGAGCATCACCACCGCTCATTCGCCGGAGCTCAACAGCGTCGCCGAGACGGCCGCGCTGGCGGGCACCACCTATGACACCGCGCTTGATCCTTATGATATCGCCGCCACCAATCCGGCGGTGCTCGATGTCATCCACGATTACGAACAATATGCCCAGGCAACGCAGCAGCTTGCCGAGCTGCGGCTCAACATCGATGGCCCGCTGTTCACGCTGCCAGGCGGCGATGTCCGACTTGCGTTGGGGGCGCAGTATTCGCACCAGGCGAGCGATGCCGTGCAGACCGACGCTCCGGTCGGCGACTTGACGAACGCCGCCAACGCTCATGCCCGCCGCGATATCGCCGCGGTGTTCGGCGAAATCCGCGTGCCCGTGTTCGGCCCGGGCAACGCCGTCCCCGGAATCCGTTCGCTGGTACTCGACGGATCGGTGCGCTACGATCATTACACCGACTTCGGCGGGACGACGAACCCGAAGTTCGGCGTCACGTATGAGCCGTTCAGCGATCTGAAGATTCGCGCCAATTACGGCACCGCCTTCAATGCGCCGAGCCTTGCGGATACGGCCGGTGCGGTCGACACCCGCGTCCAGGTGGTCAGCGTCAGCCCATGGCAGGAGGGCGCCTATTCAGATGCCAATTTCGCCCGGCCGACCATCCTGCTTGCCGGCGGCACCCGGGGACTCAATCCGCAGACGGCGCATACCTGGGCGGTCGGCGCGGACTACAATCCGCATTTCGCCCCCGATCTTAGCCTCAGCCTGACCTATTGGAGCGCCTCGATCTTCCACCAGATCGCACAGATTCCCTTCACTCAGCCTGCGCTGTTCACCAATCCCGCCTACTCGCAATATTTCATCGTCAACCCAACGCTTGCGCAGGTCATGGCACTGGCAGACGGCGAGCGCGTACAAGGGCCGAGCCTGGAGAGCCTCTACGCCAATGGCGCCGCCAACACGCCCTATATCATTATCAATGCGCGGCGCCTGAATCTCGGTAACGAATTCGCCCGCGGCCTCGATTTTCGGGCGAGCTATACGCTGCACACCGGGATCGGCGCCTTCAACGCCTTCTTCGGGGGCACCTACCTGCTCAGCCGCAAGAGCCAGGCGGCCGATGGTGATCCGCTGTTCGACGAGATCGCGGCCGGCGGGCTGGGCCAAATGCAATTCTCAAGCTCGCTTGGCTGGGCGAAGGACGGATTTACCGCCCGTGCGACGATGCATCACAGTTCGGGCTTCGACGTCGTGAACATCCCCGGGCAAACACGGGTAAGTGCGTTCAGTCCCGTCGACCTGTTTTTCTCCTATGACGTTCGAGGCAGCGGAGTCTGGAACAACTTCGGCATCACGATCAACGTCGACAACATTTTCGATGAGGATCCCTCGTTCGAGAACCGCAACAACGGCACCGGCAACGGCGCGACGCTCGGACGTCTGGTCACGGTTGGATTCAGGAAGAAATTCTGACCGACGCTACGCCGTCGATGTCGCCGTTGTCAGGAAGGCCATCGCGAGTTTCGAAAACAGGGTGACGGGATATCGGCTTGGCAGAGGATATTCGGAAGGAGGATATCGTGGATCGCCGCACCGCGCCCGTCGGAACCCAGACGCTGATCCGCGGCCTGGATCTGCTCGATCATCTCGCCGACGGGCCGATCGGCCTCGACGATCTTGCCCAGCGCATGGGACTCGCCAGGACCACGACGCATCGGCTCGCCACGGCGCTGATCGCTTGCGGCTTTCTGGTTTTTTTCCCTCGCCGCGGCTATCAGTTGGGGCCCAAGTTGCTCGAACTGGGCTTCCTCGCCCAGGCGCAGGTCGACATCATATCGGCGGCCAAGCCGCATCTCGAGGCTCTGGCGCTGACGACGGGGGATACCGTCCATCTGGGCCGCGTCGAACATGATCGTGTGCTTTACCTCGACAAGATCGCCGGTCGCCGCCGGGTCGAGATTTCCAGCCGCGTCGGAGAACGGCAGCCGCTGATCTCCACCGGCCTCGGCAAGGCGCTGTTGCTCGATACGTCGAGGGCGGAACGCCGCCGCATTTTCGATACCGACGCCAGCGCTCAGTCGCTGCCGCTCGATTACGATCGATGGGAGGGCCGGATGCAGCATTACGAGAAGCTCGGCCATGCCTACGATCTCGAGGAGAATGAGGATCAGATCCGTTGCGTCGCCGCGCCGATCCGCGATGCGTCGGGAAAAATCATCGCAGCGGTGAGCGTGTCGAGCGCGGCTCAATATATGGAGCACGATCGCATGGTGGGGCTGGGGGATATCGTAGCCGAAACCGCGCGGACGGTCGGTGGCGTCCTAGGGTGGCGGGAGGATGCCGCCCAGATGCGTACACCGCCAGGATCCGTTCGCGGCGGTCGAACAGCGAACGCATCCGATCACGCTCTGGCCGATCGTGCGGCGCCAGCCCAAGCAGGAGAATGACACCATGGAAATGACACGTCGATCGGTCCTCATGTCGTCGGCCGCCTTGCTGGCCGCGCCAAGGCTGGCCTGGGCGCAGACCAACCCGAACGCGCCGACGACGATCGCCGGCATTCCGGTCAACTACGATGAACGCAAGGTCGGCACCTACACGCTACCCGATCCGTTGAAGGCATCCGACGGCACCAGGATTGCCGATGCCGCAGGCTGGACGGCGAAGCGGCGGCCGGAGATCGTTCGGCTGTTCGAGGCTCAGCAATACGGTATCGCGCCCGGACGCCCCGCCGCGCTCGCTTTCGACGTGCGAGAGCGCGACGCCTCCGCCTTCGACGGCAAGGCGAAGCGTCGCCAAGTGCGCATCACTTTCACCGCCGACCGTTCGGGTCCGGCGATCAACTTGGTCGTCTACACGCCCGTGGGCGTGGCCGGGCCGGTGCCCTTGTTATTGGCGATCAACTTCAGTTCGAACGCCGCAGTGGTCAACGATCCCGGCGTCTATCCGGGCGCGATCTGGAACCCGAAGCAGGGCAAGCGCGTGCCCTATCGGCCCGGCGGGCGTACGTTCGGCCGTATCGACCCGGTGCCGTTGCTCGAAGCGGGATTCGGCTTTGCGGCGTTTTATTATGGCGACGTCGATCCGGACGATCTCAACGGCCTGCCCTACGGAATCCGCGCGCTCTATCTGAAACCGGGCCACGCCCAGGTCGCGCCCGACGGCTGGGGTTCGATCGCCGCCTGGGCCTGGGGTATCAGCCGCGCGATCGATTATCTGGAAACCGACGAGCGGATCGACGCGAAGCGAATTGCCATTCACGGCGTGTCCCGCCTCGGCAAGACCGTGATGTGGGCTGGTGCGCACGACACGCGCGTTGCGGCGACGATCGCTTCGTGCTCGGGCGAGGGCGGCGCCGCACTTTCCCGGCGCAACTATGGCGAGACCATCGCTCACCTCGTCGCCCCTACACGCTACCCCTATCAATTCGCGGCGAATTATGCCCGCTGGAAAGGCTTCCCCGACGTTGCGCCGATGGACGCCAACCTGCTTGTCGCCCTTCATGCGCCGCGGCCGTTGTTGCTGCAGACCGGGAGCACCGATTACTGGTCGGACCCGAAGGGGGAGTTTCTCGCCGCGGTCGACGCCGGCAAGGTCTATCGCCTTTTCGGCAAGCAGGGGCTTGGCACCACGATCTGGCCCAAGGCGAAACAGCCGATCCTCCACGATCTTGCTTATTACATGCACGAGGGTGGCCACGGCACGGTGCCGAGCGATTGGGATGTCTATCTCTCCTTCCTCAAGATGCACCTGACGCCGGGAGCCTGAGCGATGCCGCATCCCCGCCGCCGCCTGCTTGCCGCCATCGTCGTTGGCACTACCACGCTGTTCGCTCCCGCATTTGCCCAACAGGCACCCGACCGCCTCCTCACCGGCTTCCAGACACCGCCCAATTCGGCTCGCCCGCGCACCTGGTGGCACTGGACCGGCGGCAACATCACGTTGGACGGTATCGATAAGGATACCGCCTGGATGAAGCGCGTCGGCATCGGCGGGTTTCAGATCGCCGACGTCGCTTATGGTGCCGGACAATCGATCGAAAAGAAGGTCTATTTCGGCTCGCCGGCGTGGCTCGGCGCGCTGAAACACGCCGCGAACGACGCCGACAAGCTGGGGCTCGAAATGTCGATCTTCAGTTCGCCGGGCTGGAGCGAGGCCGGTGGTCCCTGGGTCACCCCCGACAAGGCGATGAAGCGACTGGTGTGGAGCGAGACCGAGATAGTCGGCGGCCGGCCGTTCTCGGGCGTGCTGCCGATGCCCCCTGACAATCAGGGCCCCGTCCGCGACCTCGTCACCGGCAAGCAGCCAGCACACGGCTTTTATCGCGACGCGGTTGTGCTTGCCTATCGGGTCCCTGCCGCCACGACCGATGCCTTGCCCAAGTTCACCAGCAGCGCCGGCGCGATCGACGGCAGCAAATTGACGGACGACAGCCTAAATACATCGATCACGATCGACCCGGCGGTCAATGGCCCGACCTGGATCGAAATGACCTATGCCCGGCCGTTCACCGCGCGCGCCATGTCGCTCGGCCAGCACGGCGGCATCCCGGTCGGCAAGCTCGAGGCGAGCGACGACGGCATCAATTGGCGCACGATCGTCGTCACGCCTGGTCCACAGGGCTATCATGGCGCCGAAATCCGCACCTACGCCTTTCCCGCGGTGACCGCGCGCCATTTCCGCCTCCAGCTCTCCGGCGCACCGATCAAGCCCGCACAGGTGATCGACTGGGGCCCAATCGAGCCGGCCAAGAGCTTCGAACTCACCGAACTCAAGCTGTTCTCCACCGGTCGCGTCGCCCGTTGGGAGGACAAGGGCGCGTTCGGCAGCCTGATGGACGATTACGACGGTGTGCCCACTCCGTCCGCGCCGGCCGATGCGACGATCCAGGACGTCGTGAATCTCACCAGCAAGATGAAGGCCGATGGTACGCTCCACTGGACGCCGCCCGCCGGGCGCTGGAAGGTGGTCCGCTTCGGCTATGCCGACACGGGCGCCACAAACCATCCGGCAGTGCCGAGTGGACAAGGGCTCGAAGTCGACAAGTTCAATCCCGTCTATGTCGCCGACTACCTCCACGGCTATCTCGATCCAATCCAGAAGGCGCTGGGACCGTCGTTCGGGCATCATCCCTCGTACATCACGATGGATAGCTGGGAAGCCGGGATGCAGAACTGGACCGACGATATGATCGCGCAGTTCAAGCGTCGCCGCGGCTACGACCCGACGCCCTACCTGCCCGTGCTCGCCGGGCACATCGTCAAGAATGCCGACATCAGCGATCGCTTCCTGTGGGATTTCCGTCGCACGCTTGCCGACATGTATGCCGACGACTTCTACGGCACGATGGAGGCGGAGCTGAACAAGCGCGGTCTCAAGACCTATGCCGAAGCTTCGGGCGTGGCGCTGGAAATCCCCGAGGACACGCTGCTCAACAAATCCAAGGTCGATATCCCGATGGCCGAGTTCTGGGTGCATCACCTGCATCCCCAATCGGAATATTATGTCGACGTCCGTCAGGCCGCTTCGGCCGGGCACGTGTTCGGCAAGCCGATCGTCGCCGCCGAGGCGTTCACCGGCGGCTGGTACGAAGCGCCCTATACGTTGAAGAAGGTCGCCGATTACTGGTTCGCCCAGGGCATCAACCGCCTGGTGTTCCATTCGACCGCGATTCAGCCGCTCGACACCAAGCCCGGCAACACGATGGTCGGCACCCACCTCAACCGCAACATCACCTGGGCGGAAGAGGCGAAGCCGTTCATGGATTACGTCGCGCGCAACGACTACATGCTGCAGCAGGGCCGCTTCGTCGCAGACGTTGCCTATCTCCTGCCCGAAGGCGCACCGTCGACGCAACCCTTCTGGGGGGCCGGGCTCACGCCCGAACTCCCCAAGGGCTATGACTATGACGTCATCAACACCGACGTACTGCTGCACGACGCGACCGTCGGCAGCGACGGCCGCATCCACTTGCCCAGTGGCATGAGCTATCGCGTGCTGGTGCTGCCGCCGACGACCAGGATGTCGGTCGCGGTGATCGACAAGATCGCCGAACTGGTTCGCGCCGGCGCATGGATCGTCGGCCCGCGGCCGCGGCATAGTACCGGCCTCGCAGGCTATCCGCAGTCGGAGGCGACGGTGAAGCAGGTCGCCGAGACGCTCTGGGGCGGGCTCGACGGTATCGCCAACAACCAGCGCCAGGTCGGCAAGGGCATGGTGACCTGGGGCCTGCCGCTCGATCGCGTGCTCGATCAGGCCGGGGTCGCGCCCGACGTGCAGATCGCGTCACCGATCGGCGATAGCGTAGTATGGTTGCACCGGGCGTTACCCGGCGGCGACGTCTATTACATCGCCAGCCAGGCGGACTCGCCGCAACATATCGAGGCCCGTTTCCGCGTCACCGGGAAAGCGCCCGAACTGTGGGATCCGATGACAGGCCGGACGCGCCCTGCCAGCTACACCATCGCCAACGGCACGACGACGGTGCCGCTCGACCTGGGAACGCGGCAATCGCTCTATGTCGTGTTCCGTAAGCCGGCCGAGACGACCTCTCGCTCCATCAAACCGCCCGTGGTGACGACGATCGACACGTTGGGCGGCCCGTGGCAGTTACGCTTCAGTCCCGGCCCCGGCGCGCCGTCAGCGCCGATGACGCTGCCCGACCTGATGTCATGGACTGATAGCGACGATCCGATGGTGCATTATTTCTCCGGGACGGGCGTATATACCCACGCGATCGACGTGACGCCGGAACAACTCGCAAACGGTCACGTCGTGCTCGATCTCGGTGACGTTCGCGACATCGCCGAAGTGCGTGTCAACGGCGCCGATCAGGGATTGGTGTGGGCGCCGCCCTACAAAGTCGACATCACCAAGGGGCTGCACGCCGGGCACAACACGCTGGAAATCCGCGTGACCAACGAATGGACCAACCGCATCGAGGGCGACAAGAATCTCCCTGGCGGTCGGAAGGTCCTGCCGGCTGCCGCGAAGATCCGCCGATTCTTCTCGACCGGCAAGGAGCCGTTGCCCAAATCCGGGCTGCTCGGTCCGGTGACAGTGCTTCATGAAAGCGACTGAGCGGGAATCAGCGCCGTGACGTTGCGATCCGATCGAGCGTCACGGTGCCGAGCAGGCCCGACGGCTGTGGTGCGACCTTGTCGAGATCCTGATCCTGGAATCGTTCGCCGTAGCGCAGTGTCAACAGCCGCCGATCCGGCGATGAACGACCAGACAATTCGTTGAGCGCGCTGTTCATCACCGTCACCTCGATCCGGTTGATGCCCGCTCGCAACAGCTTCGTCACGTCGAGCCGCCAGGGCGGCGCCCACACGGTTCCGGCGGGGTGCCCGTTGACGGAGACCGTCGCGGCAACGCCGATCGGCGCCTTCAACGCGGCGCGCGGGCGATTCCCCGGCGGCTCGGCAAGTGGCGTTCCCTTGCCGAAATCGAGCACCACGCGCGCCTTGCCGGCCAGCGTCGCCGCGCTTATCGCCACGGAGCGCGCGTAGGTTACCGCGCCCGAATAATGCACCATCGTCCGATCATCGGTCCATGATCGTCCGGCATCGAGGTTCGGGATCGATGTCCCTCTCCTGCTGGCCACCCAGCCCGAACGTAGATCGGCTATCGTGGCAAGGGTTTCGCGCGGGGCCGGAGGCGCGGCTGCGATGGTCGCTCCGAACACCAACACCTTCGATTGATAGGGAGCCAGGCGAACGGATATCTTACCGGATCCCGCCGCCGTTCTTGTGCCGGTCATCGGATCCCACCACTCGCCCGGTCCACCGCCACCGATGAAGCGGGCGCGTGTTTCGATCGGAGTCGGTCCGGTGTTGGCGATGAAATAGAGATCGCCATCTGCCAGCCGCCGATGAATGAACCCCAGCATCGGCGCGGCAGCGGTCAGCGCCATCGTTGGCCTCGCCACGGCGCGCAACGTCGCGGTCAATTGTGTCGGCGCCACCACATGAGCGCGCGCTTGCTTGAACAGCCGTGCAGATAGTGCCGCAACCTCGCGGCTTTGCGCGGCGCCGTCGAGCAGCCCGCCGCTTTTTGACGGCGGCGAGCCAGTGGCGATCACGATGCCGCCGCGCATCACCCAGCCGGCGATCCTGCGGTAGACGGCAGGGTCGATCCGCGTGAGGCGCGGCAGGATCAGAATCTTCTGCCGCAGGCCGCGCGCGGCGATCGCCTGGCCGTCGATGAAGTCGAAATCATCGCCTGCCTTCAGCACGCTGTTGACCAGATCGGGACCGAGGAGATCACTCATCTGGCGATTGACCGAAGGGTCATCGGGCGTCATCGCCGCGAAGGCATCCTCGGTCGGCAGATAGATCGCCACGCGGCTTTCCGGCGCGCCCGCACGCAGCATGGCGCTCATACGCTGGACGTAGCCGGTGACCGCCGGCATCACCGGATACCAGGGATTATGATCGTTGAGCGCCGCTGCGGCGTAGAACGACCAGCCGGGCTCCGCCACGCCGGGCGGCGAATAGGGCCAGCCATGGCCGACGATCTGGTTGACGCCTTGCAGGAAGTCGCGATCGACCTCGACCTTCATGTCGAGCGGCGTCGCCGCCCAGGCCGGCGAATGGAGCCACGTCCAGGTTTCCGCCGATACTACGTTGCGGCCGTAGAGATGCGCTGCCGAGGTCGCCCAGCGCGTGGTCGTGAAGTGCCGCCAGTCGGGCCCCTCGCCTTCCGGCAGATCGACCAGCGCGTAGCTCGACAGCGTCACCGGCGGGATACCGTAGACCTGGGCGCGGAAGCGCGTCCCGTGTGCATGGGCCCAGGCGGTGGTCGGCGCGAGATAGCGTTCGTCGACCAGCTCGGTCAGCGTGCGCGCCCAGTCGTAACGCACGGCGGCGCTATCAGGCCGATCGAGGAACAATGCCGGCAGGTGGTCGAGCAGGTCGTAGCCGCGGCGCTTGCGGAATTGCACGAGGAAATCATCGGTCCAGTCCGAGCCATAGGCCTCCAGGCTGTCGGAGAACATCGCGTAAGGCGGCTCGGTCCCCGCAAAGGCGCTCAACAGGCGATCGCCGACCGCGTGCAGGTAATGCTGCACTGCCGCCGGACTCATATGATCGACGACAAAGCCTTCGGCGCCGACCGCCGCACGCTTCACCTGCTGCCCGGTGCGTCCGGCGACGAAGACCAGCGCCACGCGCGACCGAGGCGATGGATGCAGACCGAGTTGCCCGGCCGGGTCGGGCGCAAATCGCTTGCCGTCGACGAAGACTGCGAGCAGATGCTCCCCAGGCCCTGGTCGGGGGAGCGCCACGCCGGCAGCGCCCGCCGGCACGTTCACGCGCACCATGCGCAGTTCAGCAGCGGCTTCGCTCACCGGCACCGAGGGGCCGCCGAACGGCCAGCCGCTGCCGATCGTCACGTCGAGCCGCATATGCGTCTTGCGCGCGGTGCCGCCGGCATGGCGCAGCCGTGCGATGAAAGCATCGGAGAGATACGGCAGGTTCTTCAATCCCGGCAGCGCGCCGTCGGGCACCTGCGGATAGACCGGCTGCACCTCGAACCCGCCGAATCCGCCCGCCTTCATTGCCGCGATCTCGCGGTCGATCTCGGCATCGGTCACCGCGGGCCCAAACCACCACCAGCGCACCATCGGCCGCGCATCGTCCGGTGGCGACTGAAAAGTCTGGCACAGCGCAGCCATTTCGCCGGCCGGACGCGCCGGGCCGGCGGCCGATGCCGCGCTCGCCGCCAAAACTGCGAGCAAGGCGGCGACGCGCTTCACAAGCCGACAATTCCCTGCGTATCGCGTAGCGCCGGCCTCGCCTTCAACCGCGCATCGGTGAACACCCAGTCGCGCGCATCGGCAATTACGCCGCCGTCGGGCGCATCGATGGCGATATCGTCGAACCGGAAGTGCTCAAGCGGCGCTTGGGGATAAGCAGCGACATTGAATGCCTGTTTCGTGTTCGCAGCGCGGATGCGTCGGATCGCAACGTTTTGTAATCGGGGAATTCCCTCGTCGGCCGGTACCTTCTCCGCAAGCACGTGCCACAGCGCCGGCGGGTTTTCGATCTCGGGCGGAATTCGGGCATAGCTGTACGACGGGTTCCAGTTGAGATCGATCCGGACTGCCGTCTTCAGGCCTTCCATCGTCATGCCGTCGATCGAGATGCCGCGGATCACCCCGCCGCGTGTTCGCGCCGATTTGAACAGGATACCCGATGGCGTCGGTGCCAGCACGCGCAGCCGCTCGACCCGGATATTGCGGATGCCGCCAGACGTCTCGCTGCCGAATGTAATCCCCGCCGCCGCATCGCGGACCGTGCAGTCGCGAATGGTGACGTCGGTGCTGGGCCGGTTCACCCGCAGGCCGTCGGCATCACGCCCCGCCTTCAGGCACAGCGCATCGTCATTGCACGAGATGTCGGCGCGTTCGACCAGCACGCGCGTCGAACTGTCGATGTCGATGCCGTCGGTCGACGGGCCGCGGCCGCCGATATTGTTGCGGATCGTCACGTCGCGCACGACGACGTCGCTCGAATAGCACAGATGAACCGTCCAGAAGCCCGATCGGTGCAGTTGCAGCCCGCCGCCAATCGAGGCCCGCGAGGCATTATAAACCTGAATCAGCCTCGGCCTTCGACAGTCATAATCCGCCGCCCAGCGCAAGCCACGCGGCTCATAACGCTTGCGCAGCGCCCAATAGGCTTCCCACCAGACATGGCCATCGCCGTCGATCGTGCCCTCGCCGGTGACATGCGCATCATGCTGGCCGTAGATGTTGACGAGCGCAGCGGGCCAGCGTGTCTCGATTCCCGCCACCCGTGTCGGCAACATCGGATAATCTGTGATATCTTGCGATCCCAACAGCGTCACGCCGCGGCCGATCTCCAGCGTCACCCCGCTTTTCACGAATAAGGCGCCCGTGCGATACGTGCCCGGCGGCAACGTCACGCGATTACCGGTTCGCGCGGCAAGGTCGATCGCCGTCTGGATAGCGCGTGTCGCTGGCGTCCTGCCGTCACCGATAGCGCCAAGGCGACCAGCATCGACAGCCCCCGCCGTTCGCGCGACCGCCGAGCCCGGCAACGACAGCGCAGTGAAACCTGCCAATACCGAACGGCGACTAGGTGCCGATGCCGAAAGCACCGAGCGCGTCACGATGTTGCCATCCAGCGACGTCCTCCCTTTTGCCGCGCGCCGCAGCGTCACTCGCCGAGCAACGGCATAACAGCGAGTAGCAGTGGGTCAATCACGAATTGAACCGATGTATCATATTGTGGACGTACCAGCATCGTCGGATACCGGCTGAAGAGGATATGCGGCAGGCCTAAACCCGCCGGCCCGCTTGCGGCTCATTCCCAGTCAATTCAGGGCGCCGGCATTACGATGAATGAAGGACGGCTTTCGACGGGCTCACCGGGACCGGGGAATGTCGGCTATGTTCGCGTGCGCTGCCGCTCGGGCGGTTCCGTGAAGGTCATCCGCCTGCACCGGCGTTGAGGAACCTTGAAACGGACGCCACTGTCGGGAAGTTCACTCCGAGGCGAGTCGACCAAGGACGTTCTCATGACGATCGAAACTCAGGCAGTTGCTTCGAAGCTCTCGCGTGCAGCGATCTTTCTCGTGGCGACGCTGAATGAAAGCGATGATAGTTTGGATGCAGCACGCGCGATGTGCGGCGACCTGGCGGGCTTCGTGGGGGCGGTCGGCTTCCGTGATCTCGACGGCGAGCTGTCGTGCATCATGGGCTTCGGCTCAGACGCATGGGACCGGCTGTTCGGCGCGCCGCGGCCCAAGGAACTGCACCCCTTTCAGGAAATCCGCGGCCAGCACCACGCGGTGGCGACGCCGGGCGACGTGCTGTTCCACATCCGCGCGCACAGCATGGACCTTTGCTTCGAGCTGGCGATGCAGGTCACCGCGCGACTGGGCAAGGCGATCACGATCGTCGACGAGACGCACGGCTTCAAGTTCTTCGACCAGCGCGACATGATCGGCTTCGTTGACGGCACCGAGAACCCGGTGGGTCAGGAGAGCCTCGACGCCGTGCTGATCGGCGACGAGAATCCCGCCTTCGCCGGCGGCAGCTACGTCATCGTCCAGAAATACCTGCACGACCTCGACGGCTGGAACGCGCTGCCGGTCGAGCGCCAGGAGGCGATCATCGGTCGCAAGAAGCTCTCCGACATCGAGCTGGAGGATTCGGTCAAGCAATCTTACGCCCACAACGTGGCGACCTCGATCAGCGACGAGGACGGAAACGAGCTCAAGATCGTGCGCGACAACATGCCGTTCGGCACGATCGGAAAGGGTGAGTTCGGCACCTATTTCATCGGCTATGCGCGTTCGCCGTCGCGGATCGAGCGGATGCTCCAGAACATGTTCGTCGGCGATCCGCCGGGCAATTACGATCGCCTGCTCGATTTCAGCCGGGCGACAACGGGGAGCCTGTTCTTCGTGCCGCCTGCCACCTTCCTCGGCAGCGCCGGCCCGGCGGCGCAGGGCTGAAACGATCGCCGCTCAGGCGTCGCCGAGCAGCACCGCGCGCAGGACGACCGCGTCATTATGCTCTTCGTCATGCGCGCTATAGACGAGCGTGACGACCTGCGCCCTCGCCAGAGCGCGGATGCGGTCGAGCACCGCCGATTGCCCGCTTAGCTCGGCGCGATAGCGGCGCTGGAACTCGGCCCAGCGGGCGGGATCGTGGCCGAACCATTTGCGCAGCTCGGTGCTCGGCGCGACCTCCTTGATCCACTCGTCGAGCGCGGCCTTGGCCTTGCTCACCCCGCGCGGCCACAGCCGGTCGACCAGGATGCGCGCGCCGTCATCGGGCTCGGCAGGCTCGTAGGCGCGTTTCAGCCGCGGGCGCGACGCGGGAATGGCTGCGTCGGTCATGCGAAGCTCCGCGCCGCGAACGGCTCGTTCATTTCGCCGTTCAGCTCCGCCAGCCGCTCGACCAGCCACGGTTCGGGCGCACCGAAGCTCAGCCTCCTGACCGCGACCGGCGAGGATTTGAGATGCGGCTGATGGCTGACGGGATCGCGCGCATACCAGGTGTGTTGGTTGGCCGATTGCGCGCCGCGGCCATAGTGGAACGGCACGAACACCTCGCCGGGCCGCACGGTGTCGACCACCATCGCCACGCCCTCCCAACGGCCATGCGGCGAGGTGATCTCGACCATGTCGCCGAGACCGATCCCGAGCCGCGCCGCGTCCTCGGGATGCACCTCGACATAGGGGTGCGGCGCGCGCCGGTTGAGCACGTCGGAACGCGCGGTCTTGGTCCGCGTGTGGAAGTGATAGACGACGCGGCCGGTGATCAGCGTGAAGGGAAATTCCTCCGACACCGGATTGGGCTGACGCCGCCATTGCACTGGTCGCAGGAAGGCCTTCCCCTTGGGGTCGATGTGCTCGTAATCCGCGCGCGTCCGCGGGGCGCCGCTCAGGAAATCGTGGCCGTAGGTTTCGCAATAGTCGATGGCGGTGCCGAAGTTCAGGTCTTCATAGAGCCGTTCGCAGCCGCGCGGATGCCGTTCGTTGCAGGGCCAGCGCACCGCGCCCATTTCGAGGATCAACTCGTAGTTCATCCCGGAATAGTCGCACGGGCGGCCCTTCGAGACCTTGCCCCATTCCGCGAAAGCCTCTTTGGGGTCGGTGAAGGGAATCAGCGGCGCGCCGTCGCGATCCCTGAAGTCCAGCCGTTTCGCCGCCTCGACGACGATGTCGAAATCGCTGCGCGCCTCGCCGGGCGGGTCGACCGCCTTCAATAGCAGGTTGACGCTGCGATCGGCGTTGGTGATGCAGCCGGTCTTCTCGCCCCACATCGCCGCGGGAAAATAGATATCAGCGAGGTCGACCGTCTCGACGTCGACGAACGGATCCTGCACGACGAGGAACAGCTGGTCGAGGATGCGGCGCGAGCGGTTCTGGTCGGGCAGGCTGACCAGCGGATTGGTGCCGATCACCCACATGAACTCGATGTCGCCGCGCTCGGCGGTCTCCATCATCGTCATGATGTCGTTGGGGACTTCGTGCCGGAAATGATCGTAATCGAGGTTCCAGAGCGCGGCGAGGTCGCGCATCTGCGCCTCGTTGTGCGGGTTGCGATAGGCGGGGTACGAGCCGCCCGCGCCCGCCTCGCGGTTGCACATCGCCGAGGGCTGCCCGGCCATCAGCAGCGGCCCCGCGCCGGACTTGCCGATCGCACCGCGCAGCAGGTGCACCGAATTGACCAGCGAGGAGGCGGCGGTCGCCTCGACGCTCTGGTAGAAGCCCTGCAGCACGGTCGAAACGAAACGGTCGGTCGTGCCGATCCATTCGGCGGCGGTCTCGAGATCGGCTTGCGGGATCTCGCATAGCTGCGCCACGCGTTCGGGCGGATACTCGCTGACCACCGCTTCCATCTCGCCGAAGCCGACGGTGTGCGCGTCAACGAAATCGCGGTCGACCCAGCCGCCTCGGATCAGCAGGTGAATCAGGCCGTTCATCAGCGCCACGTTGGTGCCGGGGGCAAGCTGCAAATGGAGGTCGGCACCCTGCAACACGGTCGGCGTCTTGCGCGGATCGGCGACGACGATGCGGCCGCCATTGGCCTGCTTCGCCGCCAGCATCCGCTCCCACAGCACCGTCTGCACCTCGGCGACGTTATGGCCGTAGAGGCAGAGCAATTCGGCCCGGTCGATATCGGCATAGGAAGCGACCGGCCCGTCGCTACCGAAATTGGCCATCAGGCCAGTCGCTGAAGTCGCGGTGCACAGCCGGGTGTTGCCGTCGATATTGGCCGATTGCAGCCCGCCGCGCCAGAATTTGCCGAACGTGTAGAGCTCCTCGATGGTGAGCTGGCCAGAATTGTAGCAAGCGAGGTTCTGGTGTCCGCGGCTCCAGGCGTCGCGAAACCGCTCGACGAAGAAGTCCATCGCCTCCGGCCAACTCACCGGCTGCAGCGCCGCGCCGCGCTTGCGGCGAATCATCGGCGTCGTACCACGGCGCTTAGATTGGTTGGCAACCCAGGCGTGC